>Ga0265798_10000385_pt1 | contig 78248 bp, 69 predicted proteins | sample P3T30metagenome_FD_192430 | JGI IMG/M metagenome (GOLD analysis project Ga0265798, IMG submission 192430) | Plant litter microbial communities from East Loma Ridge, Irvine, California - P3 T30 | ecosystem: Environmental > Terrestrial > Plant litter > Unclassified | place: USA: California... | reverse complement strand
CGACCGTGCCCTGCGGGATGGTGATGCCGGGCTGCACCGGCAGCCCGTCGGTCGTCACCAGTTCGCCCTGATCGGACACCTGCAGCGTGCCGTCGCGCGTGTAGGCGGTGTCGCCCGACGGCAGCGTCACCTGCAGGAAGCCGTGGCCCTGAATGGCGATATCGTAGCGGTTGTCGGTCTGGTTCATCGCGCCCTGCTGCGCGACGCGGTAAACGCCGCCGGTGCGTACGCCCGAACCGATCTGGATGCCGACCGCGGTCTTCGCCTCGGTGCCGCCGCTGGCAGCCCCCGGCCGCTGGACCTGTTCGTACAACAAATCCTGAAACTCGGCGCGCTGCCGCTTGAAGCCGGTGGTGCTCATGTTGGCGATGTTGTTCGAGATCACATCGACGTTGGTCTGCTGCGCGAGCATGCCCGTCGCAGCGATCGAGAGGGAACGCATGGGTGTTTCTCCTTAAATCTTAGCTGATCCGGCTGAGCCGGCCGATCGCGGTCTTGCGCAGGTCGCTCATGCTTTCGGACATGCGAATGCTGTTCTGGTAGGACCGGAGGATATCGATCATGTTGGTCGTCTCGACGATCGGCGAGACGTTGGATTGTTCGATGCCGCCGGTGCGCAGGCTCGTTTCGCTGGCGGGCAGCACTCGGCCGTTCTCCGCCGACATCAGCCCGTCGCCGCGCGGCGTCACCCCCGCCTCGTCGAACACCGTCACCGCGATCCGGCCGATATCCCCCGTCTTGGTCGAGATCGTGCCGTCCTTCGCCATCGACAGTTCGCCGACCTGCTCCGCCGGCACGTTGATCGGCGATCCGCTTTCGTCGAGCAGCTTCTGCCCGGCCGAGGTAACGAGATCGCCACTGTCCGACACCCGCACATAGCCCGCGCGGGTATAAGCGGTGGCGCCGTCCGGCGCCTGCACCGCGAAATATCCCGGTCCGTTGATCGCCGCGTCGAGCGGGTTGCCGGTCTGTTCGAACGCGCCGCTCGTGGTGTCGTGCACCGGCCGGTAATCGAGCACGAACGACACCGGCTTGGCATCGTCCACGCTCGCCTCGCGCGTATTCTCGACCTGTTCGTGGAACACCGGCTGCTCACGGCGGAATCCGGCCGTGCTGCTGTTCGCCATGTTGTTGGAAACCACGTCCAGCCGCCGCTTCAGCGCCTGTTCCTGGCTGAGCAGCACGTAGCTTGAGATGTCCATCCACGCCGTCCTGAAAAATGTGCAGACCGGAAAATTTTGCCGACCTCCATCCTATAATAGACGAGAAACGAGCGTCGGCGTGGTCGGCCTCACGAAAATTCGGATCGAACCAAGGGGCTACCCAGCGATGTCCAAGACCGAGCAAGTTGCCGCCGCGCCGGAGGGCGAGGAGGGTGTCGCTACCACGCCCCCCAAGAAGGGTGGCAAGAAGAAGCTGATGATCATCGCCGCAGCGGCGGCCGTGCTGCTCGGCGGTGGCGGTGGCGGTGCCTATTTCATGCTCGGCACCGCGTCTGCGAACAGCCACGAGGCCGATGCCGCCCCTGCGGAAGCCGCACCGTCCGAACACGGCGAAGGCGCCGAAACCGCGCTGGTCGACGTGCCGGCGATGGTGGTCAACCTGCGCACCGCCGGCGGCGACCAGCGTTACCTGAAGATCCACTTCATGCTCGTGCCCAAGACGGCGGCGGCGGGTGAAGCGGTCAAGGGCAAGCTGCCTGCGATCATCGACGCCTACCAGCCATTCCTGCGCGAACTGCGCCCGGAGGATCTCGCCGGCGCCGCCGCGGTGTTCCGCATCAAGGAGGAACTGCTCACCCGCGCGTCCGACGTGATGGGCGCGGGCAAGGTCGAGGACGTGCTGATCCAGGATCTCGTCCAGCAATGAGCGACGCGGTCGACTTCGATGCACCGGACGCACCAACCGAATTCGCGCCGTTCGACCAGGCTGGCATCGACGCGTTGTTCGGCGACGTGCCGGTCGAGCCGGAACGCCGCGCCGGACTCCGCGCGGTCGTCGAATCGCGCATCATCAGCCACGAACGGCTGCCGATGCTCGAGGTCGTGTGCGAAAAGATGGTGCGCTCATTCTCGTCGAGCCTCCGCAGTCTCACCTCCGACGCGATCGACGTCAGCCTGGAGGACATCACGTCGGTGCGGTTCGGCGACTTCATGGAGCGACTGCCGCTGCCGGCGATGATCGCGGTGGTGCGGGTCGATGCCTGGCAGAATTACGGCATCATGACCGTGGATTCGAGCCTGATCTACGCAACCGTGGATGCGCTGCTCGGCGGGCGGCGCGGCTCGCCGACACTGATGATCGACGGACGCGATTTCACCACGATCGAGACCAATCTCGTCACCCGCATGATGAACCTCGCGCTCGACGAGTTCGCCACCGCGTTCGAGCCGATCGCCCCGATCGACCCGACGCTGGAACGGATCGAGACCAACCCGCGCTTCGCCGCGATCGCCCGGCCGAGCAACGTCGCCGCAGTCGCCACCTTCCGCGTCGATATCGACGGGCGCGGCGGCAAGTTCCAGCTCCTGTTCCCCTACGCCACGCTCGAACCGGTGCGCGCGAAACTGATCCAGCGCTTCATGGGCGAGCAGGTTGGCCGCGAGAACATCTGGCAGAGCCACATGGATCAGGAACTGCGCCGCGCCGACATCACGCTGGAAGTGGTGCTCGGCGAACGCACGCTGCGGCTCGACGAAGTGCGCAACTTCGAGGTTGGCCAGACCATCGCGCTCGACGCCGTTCCCGACCAGCCGCTCGAAATCCAGTGCGGCGGCGTCGGCCTCGCCCTGGGGCAGGTCGGCCAGCGCCGCAACAACATCGCCGTCAGCCTGCTCACCGGCATTGCACCGAGGAAAAAGAAATGAGCTTCCCCCTGTTCGCCAATATCGTGACGACGATCCTGTGCCTCGCCGTATTGGTGCAGAGCGTGCGGATGATGCGCAGCCTGAAGGCGGTCGGCAACGATCAGTTGACCAGCGTGGTCACCGCGCTCGACGAATCGACCGCGCAGGCGCGCATGGTGCTCTCGAACCTCAAGCACACGCTGGAGGGCGACTTCGCCGGCAGCGTGAAACTGGTGCTGGAAGGCCGCGAGATTCGCGACGAGTTGAAGATGCTGATCGAGATCGCCAATTCGATGGCCGAACGGCTGTGCGATTCCGGCCGGCCGACCACCGAGCCCGAGCCGCAGCCGACCTTCGAAGCGCCGGCGGCGCGCCCGGTCGAGCGCGTGCCCGAACCGCTCGTCATGGATTTCCCCCCGGAGCCGGCCGAGCCGCTGCCCAGCGAACCGCCCGTGCGCGCGCCGCGCGCCGCCGCCAAACCGATGAACAAGGACGACATTGCCGCCAGCCTCGCCGAGTTGCGCGCAGTGCTGTCACGTCCCGCCCGCCCCGCCGACGTCCGGGCCGAAGCACAGGCGGAGGCGGCATAATGGCGCGCCGCCCGCTCCTCCTCATGCTCACCGCCGGCGCCGCTGCCGTCGGCGCGTTTGCCAACGGCATGGACGCCGTAGCCTCGCCCGAAGCGAGCGCAGCCGCGCAGCCGGTCAGCCGGCTGGGCGCGTCGATCGCGCAGGACATCCAGCAGCGCAACGCCGCCGCCGCGCAGCAATCGCGCGCGCTGCAACTGCGCGAACAGATGGTCAAGGCGACCGAGAACCGGATCCAGGCATCGCTCAAGGCGAAGCAGCAGCAAGCGGCGGCGGCCGCCGCCCCGCAGGCCCAGCCGCAAGCCACCCCGGCCGCGCCCAGCGAGATGGACTCGCTCGCGACGATTTACGGCGCGATGAAGCCGGCCAAAGCGGCGGCGGTGTTCGAGCAGCTCGACCTCGACGTGCAGGTGATGGTCGCCAAGCGGATGCGCGAACGCTCGACCGCCGCGATCCTCGCCGCGATGAGCCCAGCGGGCGCCGCCAAACTCAGCATGGCGATGGCAGGCCGGCGGCCACCTGCCCCGCGCCCGATTCCGGCGTCGGCGCCGGCGCGTGCACCCGGTCGCGCGCTCGCCAGCGCCGAAGCACAACACTGAACCGCGCGATTACGACTGCGGTCATCCGACGAACGCTGTCAAACACCACCCGTCATGACAGGCTAACGACGAACGCCACGCGGCTAAGCCCTCAACCGGCGCGGCTGCCGGGCAACGTCGCTATGCTGTGAGATCGGGATGGGCGAAGGCGATTTGGAGCGGCAGATCGTCAGCCGCGAATCCGACCGACAGTTGCAGTTCGGAAAGCGCGTGCCACCCATCCGACCAGCGCCGTAACGAGCGCGGCTCCAGCACGATGTCGACCTCCCGACTGTCGTTGCCGGACACGAAGGCCTTGGCAAACCCGACCAGCGCGAACTCGGGGCTGTGCCGATAGACCTGCACCACGACACTGCCGGCCCGCGTCGACACGTTGCTCACCCGCGCGCGAACCGTCATTCCGTCGATCCGCGCGGCATCGAGCGTGAAGTGCGCATAACCATGGCCGCTGCCGAACGCATGCAACGGTGCAACACTTCGCTCCGCAAACCCACGATAGCCGATACGGACGCCATCCGTGTAGACGAGCTTGCCGGACGCATCCGGCGCGAGCGCCAGCGCGGGGTAGTCGCCCTCGTCGCGGGCGAAGGTGACCGGCAGGCGCCCGCCCGGCTCGCGGTCGCCCGCGAGAACCTCGGCAAGCGCGCGGCCGAACTCCTGACCGGGATACCAGGCGACCAGAAAGGCGGGCGCGTCGGCGGCGAAGTTGGCGTCGAAGGCGTGGCCGACGTTGGCGACGATCACCACGCGCGGATTGACCGCGAGGACGGCGCGGGCGAGCGCGAGCTGCGCATCCGGCAGCCGCGTGTCGGCGCGATCCTTGCTCTCGACGCTGGCGTCGGAGGTTTCGCCGAGGATCAGGAACACCGTGTCCGCAGCCTTTGCCGCCGCGACGGCGCGCGCCAGCATCTCCTCCGGGGTCGCCGGGCCGCGCACGCCGTACCACAGCCCCTGCACCCGCGCCGGCTGGTGGCGGAACTCGACCTCGACCAGCACGGGCCGGCCTGCCGCGAGCGTGACGGCCACGCTATCGGCCTCGCCGCTTTTCAGGCGACCCATCACGTCGGAGGCGGCGACGGTCTCGTCGCGGCGCAGCACCTCGCGGCCATCGACCCGCATCCGCACCGCGCCGGTCGCGCCGAGGTAGAAGATATGCTCGCCATCGCTGTCAGGGCGATACCAGCCCGACGCGCGGATGCCGGCGGAGCTATCCCACGCGCCCTGATCGTGCACGCCGACGAACCACACCAGCGAATTGGTCGCGCGCGTTTCGGAGTGCCGTGGCGTGCCGGTGAAACTGTCGTCGTCGAAATAGTCGAGCGTCATGCCAGCGGCACCGTCGCCGAGGTCGCGCGCGGGCGTTACCGGCATGGCGGGCAGGCGCGGCTGCGGATCGACTCCGGGTTCGTGAAGGATCGTCGCACCGGCGAAGCGCGCGCGGATCGCGTCGAGCGGGCGTAGCGCGTCGGGCTTGATCGCGATCTTGGCGAAGGTGCCGCCCTGATAGCAGGGCGCGGCGGCGTTCGGGCCGATCACCGCGATCGTGCCGGCGCGGGTGGGATCGACCGGCAGAAGATCGCCGTGGTTGCGCAGCAGCACGAAGCCCGCCGCCGCCGCTTCGATCAGCAGCGATACGGCATCGTCTCCGGTTGCGGGCGTCGGTTCGGTGGCGGCGAAACGCGCGGCGAAGGTGGCTACGCGGGCGGCGGCATCGGCTATGCGATCCGGCGACACGTCCCCGCTCGCCACCGCCACCGCCGCCTTCGCGCCGAGGAAGCGGGCCGGGCCGGGCATTTCGAGATCGAGCCCGGCATTAAGCGTGGGCGCGGTGGTGTGCGTGCCGAACCAGTCGCTCATCAACACGCCGCGAAAGCCCCACTCACCCTTCACGATGTCGGTGATGACGTGATGCTGTTCGGCGCACCATGATCCGTTGACGCGGTTGTACGCGGTCAACATGCCGCCCGCACCCGCCGCCGCGGCATATTCGAACGGCAGCAGATAGACTTCGCGCAGTGTCCGCTCGTCGACGACGATGTCGATCGTGTCGCGCTCGGTCTCGCTGTCGTTGCAGACGAGGTGCTTCGTGACCGAGGCGACACCGGTCGATTGCAGCCCGGTCGCCCAGGCCGCGCCCGCGACGCCCGCCAGCATCGGATCTTCGGAGAAATACTCGAACGCACGGCCCGCCAGCGGGCTGCGCGCGAGGTTGACGTTGGGCGCGAGCACCGCCTGCACGCCGCGCGCAACGGCATCGCCGCCGACCAGCGCGCCGACCCGCGCGATCAGGCCAAGATCCCAGCTCGCGCCGAGCGCGGCCGGGCACGGCGTCAGCAGCGAGACGTCGCGTTCGTCGACGCGCCCGCTGGCGATCCCCATCGGGCCGTCCGCCATGGTAATGCCGACAATGCCGTGCGCGGGCACGGCGTGCGTCGACCACATCGATGCGCCGGCGGTGAACAGCGCCTGTTCGTCGAGCGGCAGCGCGGTGATATCGGGCCCGTTCATGCCGCCGTCTCCAGTGCAAAGGCCATCAGATGCGCGGCCTGTAGCGCGATCTGCGCGGCGACACCGGAGTCGGACACCGTTCCGTCCGCCGCAAATGGCTTCTGCTCGACCGAGTTGATCGCGATCCCCGCCGGCGTCGGCCAGCCGCGCATCGCGTGGACGATGCCGCGCAAAGCGGCGAGCGTGACCCCGCCCGCCTGCCAGCCCGCCGCCGATACGATCAGCCCGACCGGACGGCCGTCGAAATAGGGGCGGACATCACCGCGAACATCCTCAAGCAGATCGATCGCGTTCTTGACCAGCCCGGACACACCGCCGTGATAGCCGGGCGAGCCGATCACGATCGCGTCCGCAGCCCGCACCGCCTCGACCAGCGCACGTTCCGCGTCGTTGCGCTCCGGGTTTTCCGCGTTGAAGTGCGGCAGCGCGGCGAGTGTCGGCCCGTCGAACATCCGCGTCTCCGCGCCGCGCCGCGCGCAGGCGGCGAGCACGGCGCGCACCAGCAATTCGCTCGACGAGCCGCTGCGCAGCGTGCCGCCGATGCCGACCACCCGCTTCGCCATTATGCGCGCCCGCGCAGTTCGGGCATCACCCGCGTGGAGAGCAGATCGAGCGTCTGGTTGCCGAGCCGCAACCGTTCGTCGGTCAACGGTCCGGTCAGCGTGCCGCACAGGATGTTGCCGATGCCGAGATCGGCATAGGGCCGCAGATGCTCGACCACCGTTTCGGGCGAACCGTACAGGCACCAGGTGCCGATCCAGTCCTCGGTCAGCGCGTCGGGTGTGCGGTCGGTCTTCTTGTTGGCGCCGTCGGTCTCGGCGCGCGCGTTGAACGCCGCCTCACGCTCGATTGCGTCCTGATAGGCGCGCAGGATCGTCATCATCTCGTCGCGCGCCTGATCGTCGCTCTCCGCGACATGGACGAGCTGATAGGTATGGGTCGACCAGGATAGCGCATCGCGCACCACGTCCGCCGAATGGCCGGCCGCCTCCAGCATGTCGCGGTAGATCTTGAAATACTTGCTGACGTGAGTCATCGGCTCGGTCCCGCCGATCTTGGGCGGCGTGAACGCCGGGATGAACGCGGGCCAGCCGTTTTCGGCGGCGCGGCGCGCGCTGGTTTCCCTCATCGCCACCGGCATCAACCGCGCGTGACCGGGCGTATAGGCGGCCGGCGCGATGCGTTGCAGCACGCGACCCTTGTGCGGCCCGTTGTCGATTTCGACCGCCGGGTCCTCCATGCGCTTTGCCCAGAGCTGCTCGGCGATTTCGAGATTGCGCTCGGACACCGCCGACGCTTCCTTGTACGTAACGCCGAAGCCGATCATCTCCTCGGGCGTGGTGCCCGAACCGATGCCGACCAGCAGCTTGCCGTCGGTCAACTGGTCGAGGATGTTGATCCGTTCGACGAAGCGCACCGGATGATGCAGCGGCACCGACGTGACCGAGAAGCCGAAGTGCATGTGCGGCATCTTGGCGGCGAGATAGGCCGCGAACATGTAGCTGTCGCTGGCGATCGGCATGTAGCCGTTGAAATGATGGTCCGGCATGAAGATCGCGTCGAAGCCGCGCGCCCCCGCGTACAGCGCGTGCGATTCGAGATTGCGGATCAGCGCGCGATCCTCGTCCGGCGCCATCGAGCGACCGTTCAAAAAGACTGAAAAACGCATCTTGTCCTCCCCGCTTCTTTCGTGCTTCATTGGCAGGCCATAACTAGAACTATAATTCGGTTTTGTCCAACGCCTTTCTGGCATATGGGCGAAACAGGCAAATCGAGGAGAGGCGAATGCGACGATTGCGGATGGCGATGGTGGGCGGTGGCCCCGGTGCCTTCATCGGCCCGGTGCACCGCATCGCCGCCGAACTCGACCGGGAGATCGAGCTGGTCGCGGGCGCGTTCAGCAGCGACGCGACGCGGTCGGCGGAAGCCGGGCGGCATTACCGCATCGACCCCGCCCGCGCCTACGCATCGGTGGACGCGATGCTGGCGGGTGAACGCAACCGCGAGGACGGTGCCGATTTCGTCGCGATCACCTCACCCAACCACCACCACCTGCCGGCGGCGCGCGCGGCACTGGCGGCGGGATTGCCGGTGTTGAGCGACAAGCCCGCCACCGCGACGCTTGCCGAAGCGCAGGTGCTGGCCGGGGATGTCGCCCGGGCCGGCCTGCCCTACGGCCTCACCTATACCTATTGCGGCTATCCGCTGGTGCGCGAGGCGCGGGCGCGGGTTGCGGCGGGCGCGCTCGGCACGATCCGCAAGGTGCTGGTCGAATATCCGCAAGGCTGGCTGGCCGGCGCCGCCGATAGCAAGCAGGCTGAATGGCGGCTCGATCCGGGCCGCGCGGGTCTCGGCGGTTGCATCACCGATATCGGCAGCCACGCCTTCCACCTCGCCGAGTTCGTGACCGGGCTGCGCGTGACGCGGCTGCTGGCGGATCTTGGCACGGTGGTGGCGGGTCGCACGCTCGACGATGATTGCCAGGTGCTGCTGCGCTTCGACAACGGCGCGCGCGGGTGCCTGCTCGCCTCGCAGATCATGCTGGGCGAACGCAACGGGCTGCGGTTGCGCGTGTACGGCGATGCCGGCGCGCTCGACTGGCGGCAGGAAGACCCGAACCGGCTGACGCTGCATCACCGCGATGGCCGCACCGAGATTTTGCAGGCCGGCGATGCTGCGCTCGGCGATGCGGCCAAGGCGGCGAGCCGCACCCCCGGCGGGCACCCGGAAGGGTATCTGGAAGCGTTCGCCAACCTCTACCGCGATTTCGCCCGGCAACTTCGCGGCGAACCCGGTTCGCTGGTGCCGGGCATCGCCGAGGGCGTACGCGGCATGGCGTTCATCACCACCGCCGTCACCGCCAGCCGCGACGATGCCGGCTGGGTCGACCTGACCGTTTAGGAGACGCACGCGATGCGCACCATCAAAGGCCCCGGCATCTTCCTCGCGCAGTTCGCCGGCGACGCCGCGCCGTTCGACAGCCTCGACGGGATCGCGGACTGGGCCGCCGGGCTCGGCTACAAGGGCGTGCAGATCCCCAGTTGGGACGCGCGGCTGTTCGATCTCGCGGCAGCGGCGGACAGCAAGGGTTACTGTGACGACATCGCCGGTCGCCTTGCGGAACGTGGCCTGGCCATCACCGAGCTTTCCACGCATCTGCAAGGGCAGCTCGTCGCGGTGCACCCGGCGTACGACGCGCAATTCGATGCGTTCGCCGCGCCGCATGTGCGCGGCGATCCGGCGGCGCGACAACGCTGGGCGGTCGAGCAACTCGGGCTGGCGGCGCGCGCCAGCCGCAACCTTGGCCTCGCCGCGCATGCGACGTTTTCCGGCGCGCTCGCCTGGCCGTATTTCTATCCGTGGCCGCAGCGGCCGGCCGGGCTGGTCGAGGATGCGTTCGACGAACTCGCCCGGCGCTGGCGGCCGATCCTCGACACGTTCGAGGATAACGGCGTCGATCTCGCGTTCGAAATCCACCCTGGCGAGGACCTGCATGACGGCGTGACGTTCGAAATGTTCCTCGATCGGGTCGGCGGCCATGCCCGCGCCAACATGCTGTACGATCCCAGCCATTTCGTGCTGCAACAGCTCGATTATCTGGCGTTCCTCGACATCTATCACGCGCGGGTGAAATGCTTCCACGTCAAGGATGCGGAGTTCACGCCCAGCGGGCGATCGGGCGTGTACGGCGGCTATCAGAACTGGGTCGACCGGCCGGGGCGGTTCCGCTCGCTCGGTGACGGGCAGGTCGATTTCAAGGCGATCTTCTCGAAGATGGCGCAGTATGATTTCCCCGGCTGGGCAGTGCTCGAATGGGAGTGCGCGCTGAAACACCCCGAACAGGGCGCGGCCGAGGGGGCACCGTTCATCGCCGATCATATCATCCGCGTGACCGAACGCGCGTTCGACGACTTTGCCGCAGGGGGCGCAGACCGTGCGCTCAACGCGCGTTTGATGGGGATTTGACATGACCGCCACGATCGACCGCCGCACCCTGATCGCCGCCGGCGCCGCCGCCATCGCCGCGCCGGCGCTCGCCGCCAAGCCGGCCGGCGGGCGGTTCCCCAAATGCTTCCTGTGGGGCGCCGCCACCGCCGCGCATCAGGTCGAGGGCAACAACGTCAACAGCGATCTCTGGGCGGTCGAGCATGTCACGCCGACCGCGTACAGCGAGCCCTCGGGCGATGCCGCCAACAGCTTCGCGCTGTGGCCGACCGATCTCGATCTGGTGCGGAACATGGGGCTCAACAGCTACCGCTTCAGCCTGGAATGGGCGCGGATCGAGCCGGTCGAGGGGCAGTTCTCGATCGCGATGCTCGATCATTACAAGGCGATGATTGCCGGGTGCCGCGCGCGCGGGCTGACGCCGCTGGTGACGTTCAACCACTTCACCACGCCGCGCTGGTTCGCGGCATCGGGCGGCTGGAGCAACGCAAAATCACCATCGCTGTTCGCGCGCTTCTGCGAACGTGCCGCGCGCCACCTCGCCGCCGACGTCGGCTATGCCACCACCCTCAACGAACCCAACCTCAGCGGGCTGCTCGGCATCGTGCTGCCGCCTGGCATCGGCGACCGGCTGATGGCGACCGACCGCGCAATGGGCGAAGCGGCCGCGCGTGCCTATGGCGTGCCGCAGTTCAACCCGGGCAACGCACTGTGGATCGCCGATCCCGCGCGGGTGCAGGCCAATTTGCTCGCCGCGCACGCCGCCGGACGCGCCGCGATCAAGGGCGTGCGGCCCGACCTGCCGGTCGGCGTCAGCCTCGCCATCATCGACGATCAGGCGGTGGGGCGGGATTCGATCCGCGATGCGATGCGCGCGAAACTGTATCTGCCGTGGCTGGAGGCGGCGCGGACCTGCGATTTCGTCGGCGTGCAGAACTACACGCGCTCGCTATGGAACGCGCGCGAGCGGATGCCGGTGCCGGCGGGCGCGCCGGTCAACGATGCCGGCGAGGAGATCTATCCCGCCTCGCTCGCCGGTGCGGTGCGCTATGCCTATTCGGTCGCGAAGGTGCCGGTGATCGTCACCGAACACGGCATCAACACCGCCGACGATGGCCCGCGCCAGCGGCTGATCCCCGCCGCGCTCGCCGAACTCGCCCGCGCGATCGACGATGGCGTGCCGGTGCAGGGCTATATGCACTGGTCGCTGATCGACAATTTCGAATGGGTGTTCGGCTATGGCCCGAAGTTCGGCCTGCACAGTCTCGACCGCACCACCTTCGCCCGCACGCCCAAGCCGAGCGCCGCGATCCTCGGTGCGATCGCCCGGCGCAACGCGGTCTAGCGCGCGTTGAGGCGGAGTAGCGCGTAGAAATCGTCGAAGGTGAGGCGGGCGTCGAGCTGGTCGAACACCCGCACCCTCCGGCCGGGGACGACCGCGCCGTAACGGCCATCGTCACCGATCCGCCGCGCCGGCAGATCGGCATAATGGCTGCTCTCGGGCGAAATCGCCGACAGCAACACCAGCGGACTGTCGCCGAGCGGCCAGGTGCCGCCGAGCGTCACGAACGGCGGCGGCGCGGTGAACCGATCGTACAGCCAGCGCGCGAACGGCGAGATCGGGCGGAGGTCGGCACCCAGCGCGGCGATCGACACCTGCATCTGGCGGTAGGCGGGTTGCGGCACCTGCCAGAGCGGCACGCGGCTTTCCTCGACAACGTAGCGGGCGGCCGCCGCGTCGACCGCGAGGTTGTATTCCCAGCCGCCAGCCGGATACCCGCCGCCGCCGATCCAGATCAGCGTCATCCGCGTGGCGATCTCGGGCGCGAGCCGCAGCGCGGCGGCGATATTGGTGAGCGGGCCGCCACAGGTGACGATCAACGGCAGCGGGTCGTCACGCATCGCCTCCGCGACGATCGCGCGTGCGGCCGGCGATGCGCCGCCCTCGAACCGCTCCGCGCCCGCCACCACGGGCGGTGCCTGCGCGATGCCGGCGCGGCGGATCAACTCCAGCACTGTGTCGCGTCCGGCGGCAGCGCTCCGCCCGGCAAGCTTGGCATCGGCCAGCTTGGGGTCGACCGCCGAACTCGTCACCAGCGTCACGCGCGTCTTGGGTGTCAGTAACTGATGCGCCAGCGCGGCGAGGCCGTCAGGATCGCCCGCAAAGTCGTTGTCGACGATTACGCGTGCGCTGGCCCGTTGCGGAATCATCCGGCCGATCTGCGCGCCGGCCTGACCCGCCGCCGCGACCCCCACGCCCGCGCCTCCAAGCAACAGCACTGCACGCCGGTCGATCATGGCAACGCGCGGTAGCGGAAATCGCGAAACCGCACCATCCCCTCGCCCGCCGCGAACAGCGCCGGGCGCAGGCTGAGGAGATCGTCGACCGTGTTGGCGTTGTAGCCGGACACTTCGCTGCGCACGCCGTGGCGGGTCCATTTTGTGCCGTCCGTGCTGTAGTAGAACGTCACGATCTGGCGGTCGTTGACGATGCGCAGGTGCATCGTGCGGACCGCGGCGGCAGGCTCGCGCCAGAAGCTGACCTTGCCGCCGCGATATGTCGTCATCGCGGTGCCGTCGATGCCCATGCCGAGGAACAGCCGGTCGTTGTAGAACAGCAGCAGCCCGCCCTGCGCACCGGTCCCCACCTCGACCAGCACGCTGATCTCATAGGCGCGATCGCCGACGAGTTGCGTGAGCGGCGAGCAGTCCTGCGGGCCGGTACCCTTCGCGGCGAGGGTGAGCACGCCACCCGCGACATGCGCACGGCGCAGTTCGTCGGCAGTGCCGGCGTAGAAGCTCCACCGGGTGCCGAAGCTCGGTTCGGAGAAGCCGTCCGATCCGGCCAGCCCGTGCGGCAGCGCCGTGCCCGCCGGCTTGGGCAACGGGCGCGACAGATCGCCGCCGGTCGCGCGAAACCAGCCATCGGCGGTCCACTCGATCGGCTCCAGCAGCGTCTGCCGGCCGAGCGAACGATAGCCGTTCTCGTAGCCATGATAGACCAGATACCAGCGGCCGCCCGGCCCCTCGACAGCGGTGGCGTGCCCGCGCGACCACCACGCCTCGGCCACGTCGCGGGTGTGGACGATCGGATTGTGCGGGCAATTCTCCCACGGCCCGTTCACCGATCGCGACCGCGCCGCGATCACCATATGCCCGGTCGCCGGGCCGCTCGTGCCACCGACCGCGCTGACGAGATAGAACCAGTCGCCGCGCCGGAACAGCTTCGGCCCTTCGAGCGCATAGGCCTCGGTGATCCAGTCGTCGGGATAGCGCCAGCCGTCATAGACATGCTCGACCGGACCGTCGGTGGACAGGCCGTCCGCTGCCAACCGCACCCGGTTGACGCCAGAGAGGAACAGATAGCGCCGCCCATCCTCGCCAACGACATGGCCGGGATCGATCAGCGTGCCGATGCCGAGATCGACCGGCTCGCTCCACGGCCCGTGCATCGAGGGCGCGTGAATGACGAAGATGTTGGCGAAGCTCTTGAGGCCCTTCGACCACGGTGCCTTCATGAACGGGATGTAGATGAAGTACCGCCCGTCGTGCTTGACAAGATCGACCGCGAACACCGTGCCGAGCGGGCGCGCCAGCGCCGGTCCGACCGGTGTCCAGTTCACCAGATCGCGCGAGTGCCAGATCAGCAGCCCGGGCGCGGCATCGAACGACGAATGCGTCATCCAGTAATCGTCGCCGTCCTTCAGGATCGACGGATCGGGATGATCGCCGGCAAGGATCGGGTTGAGATAGCGCCCATCACCCAGATCCGCGCGGCGCTGCCCCTCGATGCCCGGCCGCCAGTGCGGCTCGGGCGTGCCGGACGCCGGCTCGCCCTTGGCCAGCCCCGGCAGCGCGGCGCCGGCAATGCCGAGCGCGAGCAGATCGCGGCGCGAGGTCGTCACCCCGCGATGCTCACCGTCTTCTCGTCGGTGTTGATCGATGGGAACGGCAGGTAGGACACGCGCAGCCGTTCGGCGAGGGTGAGGCGGTGTTCGCCCGGCGCAAGCGCCCCCTGTCCGACCACGCTGATCGTCGCCTTTGCACCGAAGTTCCAGCGCCGGTCGTATGCGGTTTCCATGTCCGCCAGCGTGATTGGCCCCGCGCCCTCGTCGAAGCGGATCGCGTCACGCGGCACCGCCTCGCCATCGAGCGTGACGCCGAGATCCTCGATCATCGACAAACCAAGCCCGCGATAATAGCCGAGCCGCGCCTCGAACGCGAAGCCATCGGTGGTGGCGCGCACGCTGTCGTCCACGATCAGATATTTGTCGAACATTATGCCTGCTCCCCGATCAACCGTTCGAACATCGTATGCTGACGACGGACCTGCTCGCGGCTGTCTACCGGCATCACGTCCTGAATCCAGCGGTTGCCTTCATACTCGCTCGACAGCGTGCCTTCCCAGCCGGCCTCCGCCAGCACCGGGATCACCTCGTCATAGGCGATCGACGGATCGGTCGCGTCCGCGTCCATCTCGTAGAACTTCGCCTGGATGTGGCGGAAGTACGGGGCATATTCCTTGAGCCGCTTGGGGTTGGCATAAGGCGCATGGCGCAGCGTTTCCGCCATCGCGACCTCGGCCTTGTTGCCCTGCATCTTCACCGCGACCTCGTAGATCGTGTATTCGGACATGATCTTCTGTTCGTGCTGGTCGACGATGAACTGCGTGATCTCGGGGCGTGCGCCCTGCCGCTCGAAGCGGGCGCGGAACACCGGCGGATAGTGTTTCATGAAGATGCCCATGTCGGGCAGAATGCCGAGATGCTTCGTGCCGAGCCGGTCTGCGGTGTCGATCGTGCGCAGGATCCAGGCATGTTCGAGATGCCACGGCGCGTGCACCTCGACGCCCATGTGCACGTCGAGCTCCTCGGCATACGGCACGCAGCGCGCGAGGATGTCGGGTCGCACGAACACCAGGATGCGCATGTTGCGGATGCCGAGCCGGTTGCACAGCGTCAGGTCGCGACGGATCGAGTCGACCTGCTCGTCATCGCTCATCAGGCGATCCTTGCGGCGCTTGGTATCGAGGAACATGTCGTAGCAGGTCAGTTCGCAACCGTGCGCCGACACCGTCTCTTGCCACCATGCCACCTCAGCGTCGGTGACGTCTGGGAAGCTCGGCATGTTCTGTTCGGGCAGCAGCTCGATGCCGGTCGCGCCGATCGAGGCGGCGAAGGCGATGCAATCCTCCACCGTCATCTGGCCGAGGAACAGTTCCTCCTGAAAGCTGTAGAGGCTGACGCCCCGTTTGATCTTGGACATGACTTCAAACCTCGGCGGTAAGGGGATGGGCGGTGGCGCGGCGGACCGCACCGAAGATGGCGACCAGTGCGCCGACGCCGCCGACGATGCCGGCGCACAGGAACGTGCCCTGCATCGTCACCGTCGCGGTGCGGATCAGGCTGACGAGCAGCGGGCTGAGGAACTGGCCGAAGAAGAAGCACGCGGTCCACACGCCCATGCCGCGCCCGCGATGCTCGAACGGCAGCTTGCTCTGCGCCCAGGCGAGCAGCGTCGGGATCGCCATGCCGGCGCCGGTCTGCTGCACGGCGAGGCCCGCGACCATCGCCTGCCAGTTGGGGGCAAGGCCGATCGTGGCGAGACCAACCCCGAGCAGGCCCAGCACGATGGCGAGCTGCGCACCCGAACTCAGCCGGCCGGTCAGCCAGAACACGCCCGCGCCGGCGATGATGAACAGGCTGGGGATCGCGGTGATGCGGCCAAGATCCTCCGACGACTGGATGCCGACCTCGCGGAAGGCCATCCCGCCGTTCACGATAAAGACGTAGTAGAGGAAGGCGGTGAACAGCGTGACAGCGCCGATTTCCGCCGTCGTCTTCCACGGGAAACGCGTCGTCGCGGGCGCCACGCCGATCGCGAGGCGCTGGCGCAGCGTCGCGTCGCTGCGCGGCTCGAACATGAACACCAGCATCGCCACGAAGATCGGGAAGGCGACGAGGTAGATCAGGAACACGCCGTTCCAGCGCAGCGCGGTAAGATAGCCCGCACCGAAGATCATGCCGCTGGCGAGGAGCGGCCCGGCGCTGCCCTGCAACGCCAGCCAGCGCCGGCGTGGCGCATCGTCCCAATAATCGCCGATCAGCGTGTTGAGCGTGGTGAGGATCGCCGCCTCCGTCACGCCGAGCACCACGCGCGAGGCGTACATCAGGTTGAGATCGTTGAGCAGGAACGGGATCGCGCCGAGGAACGCGTAAAAGAAGGTTGAGATCAGCAGCAGCTTCCGCCGCCCGAAGCGATCGACCAATATGCCCGCGAACGGCGCCAGCAGCGCGATGGCGAGGCCGGGCGCAGACACCATCGCCGGCACCTTCCAGCCCGCGCTCGGGTCGGCCGAGAAGTGGTCGATGATTGCGGGAACTGCGGGAAACAGCGTGACGATGGCGAGGATCGGCAGGAACCCCGCCGCGATCACCGTCAGACCCTGCCCGATTCCCGGCTGTCGCTCGTCGCTCGCCGCGTGTGCCAAAACCCTCTCCTGTCATCGGGCCGTCGTGGCGACGGTCAAAATGCGAACTCTTGTTCTATTTCTGATTACCGTTATGCTCGGACCCATGTCAAGCGAGGTTGCAGGGGTAGAGCCGGTCGCGACCGGCATCGAAACGCTTACGCCGGAGCGGCGCAAACTCGCCTTTGCGTGCGTGTTGCTCGCGTTCGTGCTCGATCTGGTCGATTCGACGATCGTCAACACCGCCCTCCCCGCGATCCAGGCCAATCTTCACGCCGGCGCGCCCGCCACGCAATGGGTGGTGACCGGCTACTTCCTCGCCTTCGCGGTGCTGCTGGTGGCGGGCGGGCGACTCGGCGATCTGTACGGCTATCGGCGCCTGTTCCTTGTCGGGGTATCGGGCTTTACGCTCGCCTCGGTCGCGTGCGGGGCAGCGACGACGCCGTTTGCGCTGGTGCTGTGCCGCGCGGTGCAAGGCGCGAGCGCGGCGATGATGGCGCCGCAGGTGATCGCGCTGATCCAGTTGATGTATTCGCCGCTCGAACGCATCTCGCGCATGGCGATGTTCGGGCTGGTCGGCGGGCTTGCCGCGATCGCCGGGCCGGTGCTGGGCGGGCTGCTGATCCAGGCGGATGTCGGCGGGCTCGGCTGGCGGCTGATCTTCCTCATCAACGGACCGATCGGCGTGGCCGCGCTCGTCGCCGGCTGGCGGCTGCTGCCGGAGGGCCGGTCGCCGCGCCCGCTGAAGCTCGATCCGGTCGGCACGCTGCTGCTCGCCGCCGCGCTGCTGGCGCTGCTGGTGCCGCTCATCAGCGGCGAAGCGATGGGGTGGCCGCTTTGGACGGCGGCGCTGCTCGTCTCGTGCGTGCCGCTGGTGGCGCTGTTCTGGCGCCACTCGGTGGTGCGCACGCGAACGATCGGCTCGGCGCTGATCGCACCCGAACTGCTCGGCATCCGCAGCTTCGCGCTCGGCCTGTCGATGACGTTGCTATTCTCCGCCGCGACGACCGGGCTGTTGCTGGTGCTGAGCATGACGTTGCAGCGCGGGCTGCTCTATTCGCCGTTGCAGGTCGCGCTGTTGCACATGCCGTTCGGGCTCGGCGTGATGGCGGGAGTCGCCGCGATCGGGCCGCGTGCGCTGCCGCGCCTCGGGCGGTGGCTGCCGGCCGGCGGTGCGCTGGTGATGGCGGCGGGTACGGGTGCGCTGGCGATCGCCATCCTCCAGACGAGCCCCGCCCCGCTGGCGCTGGCGGGCGCGCTGCTGGTCGCGGGCGTGGGCATGGGCTGCGTGACCGGGCCGCTCGGGCCGATCACGCTGGCGCGGGTCGATCGCGACCATGCCGGCGTGGCGGGCGGCATGCACAACGGCGTGCAGCAGATCGGCGGGGCGATCGGCAGCGCGTGTGTCGGCAGTCTGTTCTTCGCATCGCTGCGCGCCGGCAGCGCGAGCACCGCGTTCGCGCCGACCGCATTGCTGATCGCGGTGTTGCTGGGCGGGGTGGCGGCGATCGCGATGTTGCTGCCGCGCCAGGTGTTCGCGGCGGAAGACTAGCCGACCTCGCGCAGCGCCAGCGCCAGCAACTGCCCGCGCAGCCATGTAAGGCCCGGGTCCGCACCACGCGCGCGGTGATATTGCAGCACCTCGCGCATCATCGGGAAGTCGAACGGCATCGGGCTCGTGACGATCGGCAGATTCGCCGCCATCAACGTCGCGAGCCGGGCATGCATCAGCGCGATCCGCCGTGTCCCCACCAGCATCCACGGCACCGCCGCGAAACTCGGCACCGTCACGCCAATACGGCGCGACACGCCGAGTTGCTCGAGCTGCCGGTCGGCGAACGCGCCGGGCACATCGGTGCCGAGCATCACGCCGACGTGTTCGAGCGTGAGGAAATCCTCGCGGCTGATCGGGCCGGCCAGCGCGGGATGATCGCGCGCGCCGACGACGACGTGGCGTTCCTCGAACGCCGGTTCGAGCGGATGGCGCTGCGCGGCGAATTCCTCGGGCACGATGAGCAGGTCGATCTTGCCCTCGTCCAGCCGCAACGCGGTGCGTTCGCTCGGCAGTTCCAGCGACAGCCGCAGCCCCGGCGCCTCGCGCCCGAGTTGTTCGGCCAGCGGTCGGATCAGCACCATCATCACGTAATCGGACGCTGCGATGCGGAAGGTGCGCCGCGCGCTCGCCGGATCGAACGAGGCCGAGCTGTCGACGATGCCGTCGACCGCGCGCAGCACCGCCAGCACCTGATCGAGCAATGTCTCGGCAAGCGCGGTCGGGAACATCCGCCGCCCTTCCAGCACCAGCAGTTCGTCGCCGAAATAGCTGCGCAGCCGGGCCAGCGCCGCGCTCACCGCCGGCTGGCTGAGGTTGAGCCGGGTCGCCGCCCGCGAGACGCTGCGCTCCTCCATGAGCGCGGCGAAGGTGGCGAGCAGATTGAGATCGAGTCCACGAAACCGCATCGGCCACCTATCACTTGAATGGATAGCTTAGCATCCAAACAATCACCTTCATAGAAGGCGGTCCGCGACGTAAAATCAACCCCGGCGGCAGCGACCATCAAGCGCCGCGCATGAGAGGACAGCCTGTTGGGACTGCAAACGTCAGCATTGGTAATCGGCGGCGGCATCGGCGGTCTGACCGCAGCGATCGCGCTGCGCGGCAAGGGTTTCGCGGTCGAAGTGATCGAGCGCGATCCGAACTGGTCGGTCTACGGCGTGGGCATCATCCAGCAGGGCAATGTCGTGCGCGCGATGGCCGCGCTCGGGCTGATCGAGGATTATCTGCACGCCGGCTGGGGCTTCGATCAGGTCGAGATCGCGATCCCGACTGGGCAGATCGTCGCCAAGATCCCCACCCCCCGGCTGGTCGAGGGGCTTCCCGCCAACGTCGGCATCGGCCGCCGCGCGCTTCAGAAAGTGCTGGGCGATCGTACCCGCGCCGCCGGCGCCGAGGTACGGCTCGGCATCACCGCCGAGGTGCTGGAGGATGACGGGGACGGCGTTTCGGTGCGCTTCAGCGACGGCAGCGAGGGCCACTACGATCTCGTGATCGGTGCCGACGGCCTGTATTCGCAGACCCGCGCGACGCTGTTTCCGGACACGCCCGCGCCCGATTTCACCGGCCAGGCGGTGTGGCGCTACAACTTCCCGCGCCTGCCCGATCTCGAAGGGTTGCGCGTGTTCGAAGGGCCGACCGGCGTCGGCCTCGTGCCGCTGTCGGATGCGCTGATGTACATGTACGTCACCACGCCCGAACCCGGCAACCCGCGCTACCCGCGCGAGGGTATCGCGGCGGTGATGCGCGACAAGCTCGCCGGGGTGCCCGCCCCCGCCATCCAGCGCTTGCGCGACCAGATCGTCGAGGATGACGAGGTCGTCTACAAACCGCTCGAATGGCTGTTCGTGGAAGGGCCGTGGCACAAGGGCCGGGTCGTGCTGCTCGGCGATGCGATTCACGCGACCACGCCGCATCTCGGCCAGGGTGCCGGCATGGCGATCGAGGACTCGATCGTGCTCGCCGAGGAACTCGTCCGCGCCGACACGCCCGAGGCCGCGTTCGACGCGTTCCGCGCCCGCCGTTTCGAACGCTGCCGCTACATCGTCGAATCGAGCCGCGCGATCTGCCTTGGCCAGCTCGGCCTCGCGCCGCTGGTCGAAAACGCATCCGCAACCCGCGCGATGTTCACCAAAGTTTCCGAACCGATCTGAGGAATATCCCGATGAGCCGTGTCACCGAAATCCGTTATGTCGGCTATGGCGTCGCCGATCTCGCCGCCGAGCGCGACTTTTATGCCAGCAGTTGGGGCCTGAAACTTGTCGCCGAGCAGGACGGGATGGCCTATTTCGCCGCCGAGGGCAGCGACGAGATGTACGTCGTGCGCCTGCGCGAAGATGCCGCCAACCGTATCGATGTGATCGCGCTCGCCACCAAAAGCCGCGCCGATGTCGACGCGCTGTTCGCCAAGGTCGAAGCCGCCGGTTGCAAGATCATCTTCGCGCCGAAGTCGCTCGACAGCCTCGGCGGCGGCTATGGCTTCCGCTTCTTCTCGCCCGATGGCCTGCCGTTCGAAGTGTCGTCGGACGTCGCACGCGGCACCGGCCGCGCGCTGGTGAAGTGGGAGGCGGTGCCGCAGAAGATCAGCCATATCGTGCTGCATTCGCCCGATCACCGCGCGATGGTGGGCTTCTTCACCGATGTGCTCGGTTTCAAGGTGAGCGACTGGCTGGGCGACTTCATGGCGTTCCTGCGCTGCAACGAATGGCACCACCGGCTCGCCATCCTGCCGGGGCCGCCCTGCCTTAACCATGTCGCCTACGACATGCTGTCGGTGGATTGCATGATGCGCGGCATCAACCGGCTCAAGCAGGCCGGCACCGACATCAAATGGGGGCCGGGCCGCCACACCGCCGGCAACAACACGTTCAGCTATTTCACCACGCCGAACGGCTTCGCGGTGGAATACACCTCGGAACTCGAACAGGTCGATTTCGAGACTCACGAGCATCAGGTCCACCAGCCGGGACCGCACACGATGGACCAGTGGGGCACCGGCGTCGGCGGACCGCAGACCATGCCGCATCCCAAGCCGGACGCCGGTCTGTTCCAGCCGGTCGCGGTTTGAGGCGCTGATCGGATGGCCCTGCTGGAACTCTTCCCCAATTACATCTGGAACCTGTCGGTTGCGATCGCGCTGGAAAGCGGCGGGCGCGTCGGCGAGATCGTCGACATGTGCCAGCCGATCCGCGATGCCGCCGCGAACGGTGCGGACGCCGGCACGCCCGCGTTCATGGCGCAGTGGGTGGCGATGGCGGACAAGCTGATCGGTCTGGCGGACGAGGACGAGGCGCGCGGGCGCGGCTTTTCCGCCGCCGCCAAGCTCGACCGCGCGGCTTTGTACCTCATCACCGCCGAGCGCATGCAGGGCCACGGCCATCCCGGTCGTCAGGAGACCTATGCCAAGGCGCGCGCCACCTTCGACAAGGCGACCGGCCTCGGCAAGTTCAACCGCGAGCGTGTCGAGATCCCGCTCGAGACCGGCACGATGCCAGCCCTGTGGACACGCGCGCCCGGCGATGGCCCACACCCGGCGGTGGTCTATTGCAACGGCCTCGACAGTTCCAAGGAGCTGCTGTTCTGGTCCTGGCTCCCCGATGCGCTGGCGCGGCGTGGCATCTCGACCCTATGCGTCGATCAACCCGGCAGCGGCGAGGCTTTGCGCCTCCAGAATCTCCCCGTAGATCCGCACAGCGAGCATTGGGCGTCGAAGGCGGTCGACTGGCTGGAGACGCGGCCCGAAGTCGACGCCAGGCGGATCGGCATGACCGGGATTTCGCTCGGCGGGCATTTTGCGCCGCGCGCGGTCGCCTACGAACCGCGCTTCGCCAGCGGTGCGGTGTGGGGCGCCAACCACAATTGGGCCGAGGTGCAGCAGAAGCGGTTGCGGCGCGAGGGCGAGAACCCGGTGCCGCATTATTGGGCGCATGTGATGTGGGCGTTCGGCGCGACCGACATGGAGGATTTTCACGCCAAGTCCGCCGCGATGACGCTGGCGGGCGTGATGGACAAGATCACCGTGCCGTTCCTCGTCACCCACGGGGAGAAGGACCGCCAGATCGCGCTCGACTATGCGCATCAGGCCTATGAACAGCTTACCAATTCGCCACAGCGCGAACTGAAGGTGTTCACCCCGCGCGAAAGCGGCGTCGAGCATGTCGGCGCGGACAACATGGCGTACGGTCGCGATTATATCGCCGACTGGTTCGCCGATACGCTGGGAGGGCACACCGCATGAGCCGCCGTTTCGTCGATCTGTCGATCACGCTCGACAACGACGTCATCACCGATCCGCCGTTCATGCGGCCCAAGATCACCTATCAGACGCACGCCGAGACCGTCACCGAACTCCAGCATTTCTTCCCCGGCGTTACGGCGGAGCAGATCCCCGGCGGCGTCGGCTTCGCGGCGGCGGAAACGGTGACGATGACGACGCACAACGGCACGCATCTCGACGCGCCATACCATTATCACCCAACGATGAACGGCGGCGAACGCGCCATCACCATCGACGAGGTGCCGCTCGACTGGTGCTTCCGCCCCGGCGTGAAGCTCGATTTCCGGCATTTCGACGACGGCCATGTCGTCACGGCGGAGGAGGTCGCGGCCGAACTCGCCCGGATCGACTACGCGCTGCAACCGCTCGATATCGTGCTGGTCAACACCCGCGCCGGCGGTGCACTTGGCGATCCGAACTTCGTCAACATCGGCTGCGGCATGGGTTATGCGGCGACGATGTACCTGACGGAACGCGGCATCCGCGTTACCGGCACCGATGCGTGGAGCTGGGACGCGCCGTTCAGCTACACCGCGAAGAAAGTGGCCGCGACCGGCGATACATCGCTGATCTGGGAAGGGCATAAGGCCGGTCGCGACATCGGCTATTGTCACCTCGAAAAGCTGCACAACCTGGAGTCGCTGCCGCCGTTCGGTTTCACCGTGTCGTGCTTTCCGCACAAGGTGAAGGCGGGTTCCGCCGGCTGGACGCGCGCCGTCGCGATCTTCGAGGCATGAGGCTGGCCACCCGCCATACCGGCTCGCCCGACGGCGAACTCGTCGTCGTCGCGGCCGACGGCGTCCGTGCTGCCCCGGCGTGTGACATCGCACCGACGATGCAGGCGGCGCTGGAGCGGTGGGACACGGTCGAAGCCGCGTTTCGTGCGCTGGCGGTTGCGGTCGAAGCCGGCACCGCGCCGGATCTGACCACGCTCGATCCCGCCACGCTCGCCGCGCCCCTGCCGCGCGCCTGGCAATGGCTCGATGGTTCGGCCTATCTCAACCACGGCGACCTGATGCAGAAGGCGTTTCGCCTGCCGCCGATCGAGACCGATCGCCCGCTGATGTACCAGGGTATGTCCGACCGTTTTCTCGGGCCACGCGACGACGTGCCGTTGCCGAGCGAAGACGACGGCATCGACTTCGAGGGCGAGATCGGCGTGATCGTCGATGCGGTGCCGATGGGGATCAGCGCAGCCGATGCGCTCGGCCACATCCGGCTGGTCATCCAGATCAACGACTGGTCGCTGCGCACGATCGCGCCGATCGAGATGAAGACCGGCTTCGGCTGGGTGCAGGCCAAGCCAGCATGCAGCGCCGCGCCGTTCGCGGTTACGCCCGACGCGTTGGGAGACCGCTGGCGCGACGGCCGGCTTACGGCGACGTTGGAAACACAGGTCAACGGCGAACGCTTCGGCGCGGTCGATAGCGGCGCGGAGATGGCGTTCGGCTTCCACGAACTCGTCGCCCACGCCGCGCGCACCCGCGATCTCGTCGCCGGCACGATCATCGGTTCGGGCACCGTTTCAGCGAGCAACTATGCGGATGTCGGCTCGTCCTGCATCTCCGAACGACGCGCCATCGACGCGATCGCCGGTCGGCCGCTCACGCCGTTCCTGCGCTTTGGCGACCGCGTGCGGATGGAGGTGAAGGTGAACGGCCGGTCGCTGTTCGGCGTGATCGACCAGCACGTGATCGCAGCCCGGGTCGGGTAGATACGTGCCGACTCGCACTCTTGACGTGCCCTAAAATAGAATTAGAGTTATATTATCGGTTAACGCAGCTGGGACGGCATCGTCCCGCATAGACTGCATAGCATGGGGAGGATTTTCAATGCGGCTTCTGACGACCTTGATGGCAACGAGCGCAGTGTGTTGCGGCGCGGCACCAGCCTATGCCCAAACCGATCCCGGCCAGCAGGCGCCGGTGGTATCGAGCACCCCGCCGACCAGCCCGACCGCACCCGGCCAGACCGGCGTGGAGGCCAGCACCACCGGCGTGATGCGCGCGGCGACCGGCGATCAGGCGCCCGACAACGCCAATACCCCCGCGCAGCAGATCGGCGACATCGTCGTCACCGCCAACCGCGTCGCCTCCTCCGCGCAGAAGACGCCGACCGCGCTGACCGTGTACAGCGGCGCCGATCTCGCCGCCGCCGGCGTCACCAGCGTCGCCAATCTCGCCCGCGTCGACCCGAGCGTGAACTTCACCGCACGCAACGGCGGCGGCTATATCGCGGTGCGCGGCATCGCCTCCACCGACGTGACCGAGATCGGCGATCCATCGGTGCCGATCGCGCGCGATGGCTTCTTCACCAACCGGTCGTTCAGCATCCCGACCTCGATGTACGATCTCCAGCGGGTCGAGGTGCTGAAAGGCCCGCAGGGCACGCTGTTCGGCCGCAACTCGACCGGCGGCCTCATCAGCCTCATCACGCGCCGGCCGGGCAAGGAACTCGGCGGCAACTTCGCGCTGGAAGGCGGCAATTACGGCACAGTCAACGCCGAAGCCGGTGTCGACATCCCCGTCGGCGACCGGCTCCAGCTGCGCTTCTCCGGCATCGCGCACCGCCACGACGGCTACCGCGTGCTGACCAATGTCGGCGGGCGCGGCGATGACGACAACACCACCTCGGGCCGTTTCACCGCCGCCTTCCAGCCGTTCTACGGGTTCGAGGGCGTGGTGCAGTATCAGCACGACAATGTGAACGATGTCGGCGACGTCGCGACGATCAGCCCGGTCGGCCAAGTCCTGCCCGCCAACTTCAACGAAAAGCGATTTCCCAATTACGCGCCGACTTCGAACAAGGTGACCGGCAACCGTATCCACTGGGAGTTCACCTACAGCAACCTGCCGCTCGGCGCGTCGCTTACCTATTCGGGCGGCTACGACAGTTCGCACTGGCGCCACGCGCTCGACGCGAGCGGCGATGCCAGCAACCCGGTCAACTTCATCCAGGCGGAGAACCCGGACACCTGGAACCACGAAGTCCGCCTCGCCACGCCGCAGGACAAGGTCGTCTCCGCACAGGTCGGCTACTTCCACTTCAGCGAGAACAATACGCTCGACAGCGGTCTGCTCGAGCGGCAGGGCACCTATGCCGGCAATTACCTAGTCCACTTCAACTACAACGTCCGCACGCAGTCCGATGCGGGCTTCGGCCAGTTCAGCGTGCGCCCGACCAGCACGATCCGCCTGACCGGTGGCTTCCGCTACACCTGGGACAAGAAGGACCGCGTCGGCACCTCGCAACTGCGCTGCGATATCGCCGGTATCCCGTCGTTCCTCTATCCCGTGCTGGGCTGCGTCGGCACGCCGCCGACCTTGCCGGGCCTCGGAAACGGCAGCATCCGCGTCAGCAAACCGACCTATCTCGGCGGGATCGACTGGAGCCCGACCGCGCGCAACATGGTCTATGCCAAATATTCGACCGGCTATAAGTCGGGCGGGTTCAACTCGAACGGGTCCGCGCCATCGGTCGATTACGGCCCGGAATCGGTCCAGTCGTGGGAGATCGGCACCAAGAACAAGTTCCTCGACAACCGGCTCCAGCTAAACCTCGACGGCTTCTATTCGACCTACAAGGGCTATCAGGCGTCGCAGGCGACCGCCGTGGTTTCCTCGGGCACCGGCGTGTTCAACATCGGCAGCGCGACCATCTACGGCGCGGAGGCACAGCTGATCGCTCTGCTCGGCAGTGCCCGGCTGGACCTCAACGCGACCTATCTGCATTCGCGGTTCGACAAAGACATTGGAATGGTCAGCACCACCGATCCGCTCACCGGCAACGTCGTGTCTGCCAGCGTCGCCGGCCATGCTCTACCCAACGCGCCCGATTTCGTGATCTCGGCCGGGCTGGAGGACAAGATCCCGCTCGGCGGCGATGGCGCCTCGCTCACGCCGCGCATCAACGCGAAATACTCCACGTCCTATTATTTCGACGTGTTCAACTATGCCGACACGCGGCAACGCCAGTACGCCACCGCCGACGCATCGCTGACCTTCGCGCCGGCGAGCGGCCACTTCGAGGTGAGCGTGTTCGTGCGCAATCTTACCGACAAGGCGGTGTTCGCCAACGCGCAGCGTAACTTCACCGCGATCCCGGCGATCAACGGCTACCAGTTCCAGGCACCGCGCACCTACGGCGGACGGTTCAGCTTCAACTTTTGAACTCAAGCGGCACGCACACGAAAACACCCGCTCCGAGGCATCGGAGCGGGTGTTTTCGTGTCGGCTATCGCCCGGCGATAGCTGCGCTCAGATCGTCCCGCTCTTCAGCATCGACACCGCCGCGTCGCAGGCGCGCGCGGTCAGCGCCATGTAGGTGAGCGACGGGTTCTGGCACGCCGACGAACTCATCTGCGCGCCATCGGTGACGAACAGATTGGCGACGTCATGCGACTGGCTCCATTTGTTGAGCACCGACGTTCTGGGGTCGAGCCCCATGCGCGCGCCGCCCATCTCGTGGATCGCCGATCCGCCCGGGCCGGGCTGGTCGAGTCCCATCACCACAGTGCCGCCGGCCGCCTCCAGCATGCGCTTCGCCTCGCCCTTCGCATCGGACAGCGCGGCATGTTCGTTGGCGCCGTGTTCGAACGCGATGTTGAGCACCGGCGCGCCATGCGGATCGGTTTTCACCCGGTCAAGCGTCAGCCGGTTGCTGGCGCGCGGGATGCTCTCGGCGAAGGTGACCAGCACCATCTTCCACGGGCCGATCTCACGCAGCTTCTCCTTGAACGGTGCGCCCACGCCCGGCATCCGCTTGCCTTGTGTCCATGTGCTTTGCAGCGCGCCGCCCTGAAAACTGTAGCCGCGCGTGAAGCCCGGCGCATCCTGCTGGTCGAGGTTGCGGAAGCGCGGGATGACGATGCCGGTAGGACGGTTGCCATAGGTGGTGCGGGTCTCGAACCCCGGCATCATCGCCATCGCCGCGAGCGTCGTCGCGTGATCCATGATGTGCGTGCCGAGCACGCCCGACGTGTTGCCAAGCCCGTGCGGGAACGCCTCGGATTGCGAGCGCAACAGGATGTGGTTGGAGTTGAACGCCCCTGCGTTGAGGAACACCAGCCGCGCGGTCGCCTGGGCTCGCGTGCCGGTGGCGGTGTTGAGGATCCGCACGCCGGTGGCACGGCGGGTGTGCGGATCGTAATCCACGCCCTCCACCACCGAGTCGGTGACGAGCGTCACGTTGCCGGTCTTCTGCGCCGCCGGCAGCGTCGAGCTTTGCGTCGAGAAATACGCACCGTACGAACAGCCGCGTGCGCAGATCGAGCGATACTGGCACTTGCTCCGCCCCTCCTTCGCCTCGGTCAGGTTGGCGGTGCGGCCGATCGTCAGCCGGCGGTCGGGCCATTGGCGGCCGATCGTCTCGCGGACATGCTGTTCGACCGGGTTGAGCGCCATCGCTGGCTGGAAATGCCCGTCCGGCAGCGCTGCCATGCCCTCGTGTGCGCCCGACACGCCGATGAAATCCTCGACCTTGTCGTACCACGGCGCGACATCGGCGTACCGGATCGGCCAGTCGCTGCCGTGGCCATCGGCCTTGTTCGCGCCGAAATCGTAATCGGACCAGCGATAGCATTGCCGCCCCCACGTCAGCGATCGCCCGCCGAGCTGGTAGGAGCGGAACCACGTGAAGCCACTCGCGTCAGGCGTGGTGTACGGGTTCTCGACATCGTTGACGAAGTGGTTTTGGGTAAACTCGTTGAAGTGCCGGTTCTTGGCCTGCACCGCGTATTCCTGCGCGTACAAGGCGGCGTCGCCCTCACCGCGAAACGGCAGGTCCCACGGCGCGAGCGTCTCGGTTGCGTACTTGCCGTGTTCGATGTTGCGGCCACGTTCGACCAGCAGCACTTTCAGCCCAGCCTCGGTCAGTTCCTTCGCCGCCCAGCCGCCGGTAATGCCCGAGCCGACCACGATCGCATCAAAATGTGTGTTCATCCGAAATCCACCGCGGTCCAGTCGCTTGAATAGGCGTGCATGCCGGGCGTGATCGGCACATCGGGGTCGAACCGTCCGGGGACGAGTTCGTAGTTCAGCTCACGCGACCCGCCGGTTTCCGACGTATAATAGCCGGTCAGGATCAGATCCTTGATCTTGTGCCAGGGGTGATCCTCCTGCCCCGGCGTAAAGGCATGCGCGTCGAGCGCGGTCAGCGCGGCGAGTTGCTGCGGCGGGGTCGCCTTCAGGAAATCACCGCCCGCGCGAGAATCGAGTTCCTCGCCGATCGGGGTCAGCAGGCGGCGGCTGCCCTCGGGCTCGGCATCGGTGTCGAACGTGGATGCACCGACGATCGCGGCACCCGACGCCGGGCTGCGCGTGCCATCGAGGCCGTGTTGCAACGCCTCCCACACGAAACTCGGCACGGCGGTACCAAGCGAGCCTTGCGTCTCCGTCGCAGGGATCAGCAGATCGCTGACGACATCGAGCAGCGCGCGCCGTTCCGTACGGGCGCGCCACCAGCGCGCGATCTTCGGCGCTTCGAAGCCGACGATCGGCAGGCAGAACAGCAATGGCAGGGCGGCGAGCCCCAGCAACTCACGCCGCGCCACCGTGGGCGCGGAATCGTGCCGCGTGCTCATAGCGGCGCTGCCTTGCCGAGCGTCATATCTCTCTCCGTCCGCGCTCATGCACAGAATTAGACTTTCTATTCTGTTTATGCCGAAACGGGCGCCCCTGCAAGCGGGGTGATGTCAGTCCGAACGCCGCGCCAGGAACGCCGCGCACATCCGGCCGAGGTCTTCTTTCAGCTCGGTCCAGTCACCCTCGTCCGAGACTTCCTGCGAGGATCCGAAGCCGAGATAGCGCGCGATCGTCGCGTAGATCACCCGGTAGGCGGAGTTCACCGCCCGTTCCGGCCGCTCCGCACCGATCGCATCGCGGTAGCTCAGCATCTCGCGCTGGATCAGCGATCCGATCCGGTCGGCCGACGCCTTGCCGACGCCCGACAGCTTTGGATCGTAGCTCGCGCGCAGCATCATCGGCCGCAGCACCGCCGCGTAGCGCCGCAGCGACTCGGCATAATCCTCGACAATATTGGTGACGAACGTCTCGAGACTGGTCGACCGCTCCCGCACCGCCTGAAGCATGTCGCGCTGTTCGAGGTCGACACGCGCGAGAACGCTCATGTGCACCGCGCGGATCAGATCGTCCTTGCTGTTGAAGCGCAGATAGATCGAGCCGATCGAAACCTTGCCCGCCTTGGCAACGTCGGACAACGTAAAGTCGTCGTTGCCGTGACGGACCATCAGCTTCTCGGCCGCAGCAAGCATACGCTCGTACGAAGCGCGGCTACGACCCTGCTGCGGCTCGCGCGATACCGCGCCCAGGGCGGCATCAGCGCTCATCGTCTACCCTGCGGTCGGCGGTAAAATATCGTGTCTTGTCCATGGCGTGACACCGTATGGCCTGTCGCCAGCCAACGCAATTGCCGCCGCCGTGCCCGCCGATGTCATTTCCGTGCGATCCGGCCGCGAGCAGGCACGACCCGGCGCGCCCTGTTCGCGACGGCTGCGAGCGCAGGTTCAGCCGCAACAGCGTTTGGATTTTTTGCCCGATCCGCAAGCGCAGGGATCGTTGCGGCCGGGTTTGGCGGACGCGGCCGGCGCCGGCGTGGCGCCACGCCCGCCCGAGGCGAACAACCGCAGCACGTCGGCCGGGATACGCACCGGCGCGGCGTCGCAGATTGCGTTGATCTCGTCGGCGGTCAGCGTTGCGGCGTCGCTGGCCACCGCGATGAGGGTGCGCAGATCGGCCAGCGCGGCGGCGGCATCGCCTTGCGCGGCCGACCAACTTTGCGGCCGCACGTCCGTCGCCATCGCGAACCCGCCGATCCACTCTTCCCACAACGGCTCACCGCTACGCGGATCCACGTCGAGAATCGGCTGATGCTTGCCACGCGCCAGATCGCGCAGGATCTCGTTCAGGCGCGCCTGCACCATGTCCGCGAACAGCCGCACGTCGAGCGGTTCCTCGAAAGGCGCGCTCTCGCCATAACCACCGCCCCAGATCGGCGGCAGCCATTCGTCGACCGGCATCGGCTCCGGGCAGACCGCGACGGCGGTGAGATAGCCGTCGAGTTCGGTCAGCAGCAGCGGATCGTCGATCGGCAGATCGGCGAGGATCTCGTCAAGACGGCGGAAGCGCGAGGGGAACCGGAAGATCGGAGGTGCCATCCCCGGCCCATACGGTCGGTTGGGCCGTGTGTCGCCCCTCTATGGCTGCCAGTTCGGCCGGTAGGCGGGATCGAGCCGGCGATCGATGAAGTACGCCGCGCTGATGAAGGCGAGATGCGTCAACGCCTGCGGGAAATTGCCAAGCGGCAGGCCCCGCACGTCGACTTCCTCCGAAAACAGGCCGAGCGGATTGGCATAGGCGATACCCTTGCCGAGCACGATCTGCGCCTCATCGAGCCGGCCGGCACGGGCGAGGCATTCGGCATACCAGAACGTGCAGGTGGTGAACGCGCCCTCGCCGCCCTTCAGACCATCGGCATTGCGGTAACGGTAGACCAGGCCGTCGTCGCGCAACTGCGTGCCGATCGCGTCCAGTGTCTTCAGCCACACCGGGTCGGCGGCGGGAACGAAGCGGACCAGCGGCATCATCAGCAGCGCCGCATCGAGTTCGGTGCCGCCGCGTTCCTGCACGAAATAGCCGTGCTCGGGGTGGCGGAAATTCTCCCACACATCCGCGACGATCGCGTCGCGACACTCCGTCCAGAGTGCCACGGGCGCGGGCAACGACCGCTTGTGCGCGAGCCGGAGCGCACGGTCGATCGCAACCCAGCACATCACCCGCGAATGGAGAAAATGCCGTGCCTGCCCGCGCATTTCCCAGATACCGGCATCAGGCTCCTGCCAATGCCGCATGACGTATTCGACGATGCCACGGACATGCTGCCAGCCTTCATGGCTGATCGCGGCGCCGTACTTGTTGGAGAGGTACACGCTGTCCATCAGCTCGCCGAAGATATCGAGCTGGCTCTGGTCGTGCGCGGCGTTGCCGATTCGCACCGGGCGACTGCCCGCATAACCGGCGAGGTGCGGCAGTTCCTGCTCGTCGCGCGCCTCCGATCCGTCGAGCGCGTACATGATGCGGATCGGGTGTTCGGTGTCGGCGGCCATCACCCGCCTGGCGGCCCAGTGCCGGAAATGCTCGGCCTCCTCGGTAAAGCCGAGCCGCATGAAGGCGTACACGGTGAACGAGGCGTCGCGAATCCACGTTGCGCGGTAATCCCAGTTGCGCCCGGCGCCCGATGCCTCGGGCAGGCCGAAGGTCGCCGCCGCCGCGATCGAGCCGTGCTGCGCCGAGGTCAGCAGCTTCAGCGCCAGCGCCGAACGCAGCACCGCCTCGCGCCACCGCCCCTTGTAGCTGGCGCGATGCAGCCAGTGGCGCCACGCCGCGACCGTCCCGTCGATGGCCGCTGCGATCGCAGCAGCGTCGGCGGGCGCGGGCAACGTCTCGCCACCGAGGATGAACCACGCGCTTTCGCCGGCATGTAGCGTGAAGCTGGCCCGCGCCGCCCCCTCCGCACACGTCAGCGGAACCGACGCGAACAGCCGCAGCGTGAGGTCTTGCCCGCTGAAACACACCCCGCCCGCAGCCGCTGCGACCACCGGCACCTCACGCGCGTAGTCGAGGCGCGGCGCGCAGTCGGCGGTGAAATCCACCGTTCCCTTCGTCACCGTAACGCGCCGGATCAGGCAGCGCGCGCCGCGATCGGGGTGCGGGTGCGCGTCGGGGTGGGGCATCAGGTCGACGACCTCCGCGCTGCCATCCTCGCCCATCCAGCGGGTCGTCAGCACGTTGGTGTCGGGAACGTAGAGCTGCATGTGGCGCGCGTTCTCGATCGCCGGCGTAATCGCAAACGCGCCGCCACGGCCGGTATCGAGCAGATCGGCGAAGATCGTCGGACCGTCGAGCGCTGGCCAGCACAGATAATCGATCGTACCGTCGCGCGCGACCAGCGCCGCGGTGGTGAGATCGCCGATGATGCCGTGATCGCCGATCGTACGGAGCGGCGGCACGCCGTCCGCGCGCGCGCGATCAACCATTATCGCGGAATTCGGGGTACAGCGACATGCCGCCGTCGACGAACAGGGTGGTGCCGGTGACGTAATCCGCCTCGTCCGACGCAAGCCACAACGCCGCACGGGCGACATCCTCGGGCTCGCCGATCCGGCCGTAGGGGATCAGTCGCAGCAGGTTGGTGAGCGCCTCGTCACTGTCCCAGGCATCCTTGTTGATCGGCGTCTTGATCGCCCCCGGTGCGATCGCGTTGACGCGGATGCCGTCGCCCGCGACTTCCTGCGCGAGCGAGCGGGTCAGCATGCGGATGCCGCCCTTCGCCGACGCATAGTTGATGTGGCCGGCCCACGGGATCACCTCATGCACCGAACTCATCGCGATGATGACGCCAGCGCTGCGCGCCGGCCGCGCCGCCGCCGGCTGCGCGCGGAAATGGCGCACCGCCTCGCGCGCGCAGAGGAACTGTCCGGTGAGGTTGATGCCGATCACCGTGTTCCAGTCTTCGAGCGTCATGTCCGCGATCGCAGCATCCTTCTGCACGCCCGAATTGGCGACCAGCACATCGACCCGGCCGAACGCGGCGACGGTCTGCTCGAACATCGCAACCACCGCGTCCTCCTGCGACACATCCGCCTCCACCGCGATCGCGCGGCCCTGCCTGGCGGTGATGCGGGCGACCAGAGCGTCGGCGGCCTCGCGATCGGAGCGATAGTTCACGGCGACGGCGGCGCCGGCACCGGCGAGCGCCTCCGCCACGGCGAGACCGATGCCGGAACTGGCACCGGTGACGATGGCGACATGATCGGCCAGACGCTGACTGTTGTTCGACACGGATGATCTCCCGGAAGGTGCGCGGCTGCTAAACGGCTCAGCCACGAATGGGATGCGGGGACGTTCGGCAATTCATAGCGGCGGGATCGCGTGCCGCACCCGCACTTTCATCGACGTGTGATTTGCCGCTAAGCTGTTAATAACGCAGATCAAATCGGCTCGGCGAAGCGTGATCGGAACGCGCCAAACTGCAAAGTCCGACTGTGCTCCCGGCACGTTGTAGCCGGGCAATCTTGTTCAGCCGCGCCGCTCGTCCAGAGGAAACCGTTGATGCACAATCGCTCCGCGAGGAAATGGGCCGGGCGCACGGCGTTGGGTGCCGGTGTTATCGCCGCGACGTACCTGCTCGCCAGATCGAACGCCGGCCGCAACGCGCCGGACGTCACCTATCCACCGCTCGACACACCCAAACCGATCGCCGACGGGCTCTGGATCGTCGACAGCGGGCCGATCAAACCGGCCGGGCTTGCGCTGCCGCTGCGCATGACCGTGTTCCGCACGTCCGGCGGCGGTCTGGTGCTGCATTCGCCCTGCCATCACACGCCGGCGCTGGCACGGGCGCTGGAGGCGATCGGGCCGATCGAACATCTCGTCGCCCCGACGACCGCACACTGGACGTTCCTCGAGAGCTGGCAGGACGCCTTTCCGAACGCCACCACCTGGGCAGTCCCCGGCCTTCGCGGCCGTGCGCAGGTACGTAAAGCGGGAGTACGCATCGACCGTGACCTTGCCGATGCGGCGCCACCCGAATGGCGCGACGACATCCGGCAGGGCCTGATTCGCGGTCGGGGGCTGTGCGAGGCGTATTTCTTTCACGCGCCGTCGCGCACGCTCGTGCTGACCGATCTGATCGAGAACCTGACGCCAGCGAAAATGCCGCCGGTTACGGCCGCGGTGATGGGCGCCCTGCTGGCGACCCGCGGCACCGTCGCGCTGCACGCCCGTGCGGCATTGCTGATGGGCGGCGCCGGCACACGCGCGGCGATCCACGCGATGCTCGACCTCGCACCGAAGACGGTGCTGTTCGCGCACGGCGAAATCTTCAGCGACGATGCCGAAGCGCGGCTACGTCACGCTTTCGCGTGGCTGCCGTGATGCGGCGTTCTGCAAACCACCGACGAGCGAGCTCCGCATGGCGCTGATCGCAGTTTCGACCGTGCTGCGCGCGGTGTTCGGCTATCTGTTCCTGGTGCTGACCGTCCGCATCGTCGGCCGGCGCCCGGGCAAGCAACTGACGCCGTTCGAGTTCGTGCTGATCTTCTATCTCGGCGGGCTGACGCTGACCGGGATGGTCGGCACCGAAGCGTCGCTGACCAACGCCGTCTGCCAGATCCTGACGGTCGCGATGTGCCATTACGGCCTGTCGTCGCTGCGCTTCCGGTCGCCGGGGCTGACCAGACTGCTCGACGGCGTGCCGCTGATCCTGATGGAGAAGCAGGGTTGGCGCACCGAAGCGCTGCACGGGATGATGATCAAGGACGACGACGTCATGGCCGTCGCGCGCGAGCAGGGCATCCACAACCTCTCCGGCATCCGCATGGCAGTGCTCGAGACGTTCGGACAGATCACCGTGTTGCCGGTCCAGCCGGAGCAGCAGGACCCCGAGCAGCAGGACAGGGATTCCCGATGACCACGCAGACGCACACCACGCCCGTCGAGGATACCGTCCCGAGGGTCGCCGACGAACTCGCGGTCGGCGAGAACCTCGCGTTCCAGCGCCGCTGGTGGACGTTCGAGCGCATCATCTGGCCGATCTTCCTGCTGATCGTCGTGTTCGACCTGCTCGGTGGGCTTGGTCACGGCTGGCTGGCCAAGGCCAAGGCCACCACGGCCGGCGGCGCGCTGACGCTGGATTACGAACGGATCGAACGGGCGAACACCCCCTCGACGATGACGCTGCATTTCAGCCCCGCCGCAATCCGCGACGGCCAGATCAAGGTTTTCGTCAGCGATTCGGTCGTCCAGGAACTCGGTGCACAGCGGATCGCGCCGCAGCCGGCGGTTTCCGCCGTGGGCGAGCACGGCATCAACTACACCTTCGCGGCGACGGTCAGTCCGGCCGAGGTCCAGATCCAGCTGCAACCGAGCGATCCGGGCATCCACCGCTTTCGCCTGCGTATCCCCGAGGTCGCCGCGATCGAGGCGCGCGTCCTCGTGCTTCCGTGAGGATCTGATGGAAACGATCATCCGCGCCGTCATCGGCTATTTCATCCTGCTGCTGGTGGTGCGCGTGCTGAAGCGCCGCGCCGGATCGCAGATGACGCTGTTCGAATTCGTGCTGGTGTTCCTGATCGGCGGGGTCATCATCCTGTCGACGGTCGGGCAGGATCGCTCCGTCACCAACTGCACCTGTGCGGTGATCGCGGTCGCGTTCGTGCATCGCTGCGTCGCCTGGGCGAAAAGCCGGAACGCGAAGCTCGGCACGCTGATCGACGGCACCCCGCTCGTCCTCATCAAGCAGGGCGCGTGGCAGCAGGACATCGTGCACGGGATGGGCATCCGCCCGGAGGACGTGGCGGCGGCGGCGCGCGCGCGCGGCATCACCTCGCTGACCGAAGTCGATTATGCCGTGCTGGAACGCAACGGCGGCATCAGCATCATACCGAAATCCTGAAAGCGAGGCCGTGATGACAGCGCCGAACGCCAATGCCGAACGCGTGATCGAAAGCGATCTGCCCAACCGGCTCGACCGCCTGCCATGGTCGGGCTGGCACACGCTCATCATCGCGGCATTGTGCACGTCCTGGCTGCTCGACGGGCTGGAGGTGACGTTCGTCGGCACGCTGTCGGGCGTATTGCAGGGCAAAGCCGGGCTCGGACTCACCGATACGCAGGTGACCGGGGCTGCCACCACCTATCTCGCCGGCGCGGTGATCGGCGCGCTGATGTTCGGCTATCTCACCGACCGGCTCGGGCGCCGGCGGCTGTTCTTCATCACGCTCGGCACCTATGCGCTCGCGACGGTGGCGAGCGCATTTTCCTGGGGGTTCGCCAGCTTCGCGGTGTTCCGTTTCTTCACCGGCCTCGGCATCGGCGGCGAGTATGCGGCGATCAATTCGGCGGTGGACGAACTCATCCCCGGCCGGCTGCGCGGCACCGTCGACCTGATCGTGAACGGCACCTTCTGGCTCGGCGCCACCGCCGGATCGCTGATCGCGATGTTCCTGCTGTCGGGCCATATCCCCGCGACGTATGGCTGGCGACTGGCGTTCGGGGTCGGCGGCGCACTCGCGCTCGGCGTCGTCGCGCTGCGCATCTTCGTGCCGGAAAGCCCGCGCTGGCTGATGCTGCGCGGGCGGGAGAAGGAAGCGGACAAGATCATCGACGGGATCGAGGCGAAGGTCAGCAACGACGGCGCGCGCGAGCTGCCGAAACCCGAAGGCGACTCCCTGAAGATCAAGGTGCGCGACCATACCCCGATCGGCGAGGTGTTCCGCAACATGGTGGGCGAGAACCTCAGCCGCTCCGCGCTCGCGCTGATGCTGATGGTCGCACAGGCGTTCTTCTTCAACGCGGTGTTCTTCTCCTACGGACTGGTCATCAAGACGTTCTACAACGTCGCCGACAAGGATCTGCCGCTGCACCTGCTGCCGTTCGCGATCGCAAGCTTTCTCGGCCCGCTTACGCTCGGCCGACTGTTCGACAAGATCGGCCGCAAGAAGATGATCGTCGCCTGTTACGGGCTCGCCGGTATCCTGCTGCTCGGTGCGGCGGTGCCGTTCGGGCTGGGTCTGCTCGGCACGGTCGGCCTGGCGGCGATCTTCACGGCGGTGTTCTTCGTCGCCTCGTCCGCCGCCAGTGCCGCCTATCTCACCGCGAGCGAGATCTTCCCGCTGGAGATCCGCGCGCTGGCGATCGCGATCTTCTACGCGCTCGGCACGATGATCGGTGGTGTCGGTGCGCCGATCCTTTTCGGCGTGCTGATCGCGAGCGGATCGCAGACGTATGTCGCACTCGGCTACGGGCTTGGCGCGGCGCTGATGATCGTGGCTGCGGTGTTCGAGATCCTGTTCGGCGTGGAGGCGGCGGGCAAGAGCCTGGAGTCGATCTCCAAGCCGCTGCAAAGCGCCTGATTTGGTGATTCGCGAAGCCTCGCGCGACGACAGTCGAGCAGCCGGTGTGCAGTGATGCACCGCAAATCGTCGCAGAATGCTTCCGCACCGGCAGCTTCATTCACCCGCGAGAAAGAAACCGTTGCACAAATGTGACACTATTTTAGTTCCCCGTTTTTTTCGCGTTGCGGTGCAACAAGTCGCCACAAATGAAGTTCAAGCGGCACTGGGTTTCAACCGAACCACTAGCTTGTAAGGTCTTAAAGATGCTGAAAATCAAACTCGCCGCCGCCGCTCTGGCCGTGTTCGCAGCCGCTCCTGCCATCGCGCAGGACACGTCGGCTCCGGCGCCCGTCGACACCTCCACCCCGACCGCACCGGACGGCAGCAAGGCGTTCGGCATCGAGCCGTATGTCGGCGTGATGGGCAGCTATGAGTCGTTCGACAACCAGCCGAACCACGGCATCCCGCAGGCGCTGAACTCGAACGGTTCGCTGCGCAACAACTACCGCCTCACCGGCGGCCTGGTTGAGGGCGTGGTCGGCTTCAACGTCCCGCTCGGCCCGGTGTTCGTCGGTGCGGAAGGTACCGTCGCCAAGGGCTTCACCGGCAACATCGATTGGGAATATGGCGGCGCAGGCCGTTTCGGCGTGCGCGCTGGTGACAGCGGCCTGTTCTTCGGCAAGGTCGGCTACAAGTGGGTCAACTTCGACCATTACGCGACCTACGTCAGCGGCAACCGCAACGACAAGACGCATGACGGCATGGACTATGGCATCGGCTTCGAAGTCGGCCCGCAGGACATCGGCCTGAAGGGCATCACCGGCAACGCCGGCTTCCGCATCCGCGGCGAAGTCGACACGTTCGGTGCTTTCCACAGCTTCACCCCGAAGCTGGGCGTCATCACGCACTTCTAAGACTTCGGTCCTAGGACGCTGCCGAAAGGGCGGGGAACGGCGACGTTCCCCGCCCTTTTGCGTTATGCGGCACCGCGCGTCTGAACGCCTTGCCCGCTCGACCGTTGAGGGTGGGATGACACCCGCCCGCCCCGATCCCGCACCGCGCGCGTGGTTGCCACGCCGCTTGCTGCTGACCCGCAGCGCGCGCGCATGGCCACATGCGCTGGCGATCGCCGAACGCGCGGCGGCGCAGGGCGTGGACGTGATCGAACTGGCAAACGACCGGCTGTCGCTCGATCTGCCCGACGATCCCCGGCGTGCCTATGCCGAGGCGAAGGCCACGCTGGCGGTGGTGGTCGCGCCGCCGTCCAAGCGCAAACTCCAGCCGATCGCGCCGAGTGCCGACTGGCGCGTCGATCTCGCCGAGGGCTGCCCGGCGCATTGCGGCTATTGTTATCTCGCCGGGTCGCTGAAAGGGCCGCCGATCACGCGCGTCTATGCCAATCTGGAGGAGATCCTCGCCAGCCTGTCCGCCTATCTCGGGCAGGGCACGATCACCTCGCACAGCAAGGCCCGCGCGCACGAAGGCACCACGTTCGAAGCGTCGTGCTACACCGATCCGCTCGCGCTGGAGCCGCTGACGGGGTCGCTCTCCACCGCGATCGCGTGGTTCGGGCGGTGGCAGGCGGATGCGCAATTGCGCTTCACCAGCAAATTCGCCGACGTGACGCCGCTGCTCGGCCTCGATCACGGCGGCCGCACGCGGATGCGCGCCTCGCTCAACCCGCGCGCCTATGCACGGTTCGAAGGCGGCACCTCGCCCGTCGCCGCGCGGCTGCGTGCGCTCCGCCAGATGGCGCAGGCGGGCTATCCGATCGGACTGACGATCGCGCCGATCATCGCGGCGGAGGGCTGGCGCGAGGCCTACGCCACGCTGATCGACGATGCCGCCACAGCACTCGCCGGTCTGCCCGCGCTCGACCTGACGGTGGAGCTTATCACCCACCGCTACAATCCGGGATCGAAGGCAGTGCTGGAAAGCTGGTATCCCGGCTCGTCGCTCGACATGGGGATGGACCGGCGCACCATCAAACGCACCAAATTCGGCACCGAGAAACTGGTCTACGACGCCGCCACGATGCGCGAGTTGCGCAGCTTCTTCGAGGAACGCATCGGTGCGGCGCTGCCGATGGCGCGGATACTCTACTGGACATGAGCGTGTTCTTCACCGCCGACACGCATTTCGGCGATCATCGCACCATCAACATCTGGGAACGCCCGTTCGCGAACACCGCCGAGATGGACGCGTTGATTCTGGAGCGCTGGAACGCCACCGTCACGCCTGACGACGAGGTCTGGCACCTCGGCGACGTGGCGCGGCGCCCGGCCGATGTCGCCGGCTGGCTCGCCCGGCTGAACGGGCGCAAGCATCTGTTGCGCGGCAACAACGATCCCGACGCGACGCTCGCCGCAGACGGCTGGGCGAGCGTCGGCGCGTATGCCGAGATCGAGCAGGACGGGCGCAAGCTCGTGCTGTGCCATTATCCGTTCCGATCGTGGAACGGTCAGCATCGTGGCAGCCTCAACCTCCACGGCCACAGCCACGGGCGGCTCAAACCGATGCCGCGCCAATATGACGTCTGCGTCGATGTTCACGACTACGCACCGGTCGGCCTCGCGGCGTTGCTGGCCAAAAAGGATACACAGCATGGCGGATGACGCAAACGGCCGGGCGATCCCGAGCGGGCGGCTCTCCCGGCTTGGCCGGTTCGGGCGGATGGCGGGCGGCATCGCCGGCGGCGTGGTGGCGGAAGGCGCGCGCAAGCTGGCGAGCGGCGAGCGCCCGCGCATGAGCGACTTGCTGCTCACCCCCGCCAACGCGACCCGGGTGGCGGATCAACTCGCCCACCTGCGCGGCGCGGCGATGAAGCTCGGCCAGATGATTTCGATGGATGCCGGCGACATGCTGCCGCCGGAACTCACCCGCATCCTGTCGCGGCTGCGCGACAACGCGCACCACATGCCGCCGCAACAGCTCGACAAGGTGCTGATCGCGCAGTGGGGCCGTGACTGGCGGCGGCGCTTCCGCCATTTCCAGGCGCAGCCGGTCGCCGCCGCCTCGATCGGGCAGGTCCACCGCGCCGAACTGCCCGACGGGCGCATCCTCGCGATCAAGGTGCAATATCCCGGTATCGCCGCCAGCATCGACGCGGATGTCGACAATGTGGCGACGCTGCTGCGCGTGTCCGGGCTGCTCCCGCGCGAGATCGACATTGCGCCGCTGCTAACCGAGGCGAAGCGGCAGTTGCACGAGGAGGCGGATTACACGCGCGAGCGCACGATGCTGGAACGCTACCGCACGCTGATCGGCGACGATCCGGCCTATATCGTCCCTGCGGCCGAACCGGCGTTCAGCACGCCCACCGTGCTGGCGATGGACTTCATCGCCGGCGAACGCATCGAGGCGCTGGAGACGCGCGGGCAGGAAGAACGCGACCGTGCCGCCCATGCGCTGGTGGCGCTGGTGCTGCGCGAACTGTTCGCGTGGGGCACGATGCAGACCGACCCCAACTTTGCCAATTATCGCTGGCAGGCCGACACCGGCCGGCTGGTGCTGCTCGATTTCGGCGCGACCCGCGACATCCTGCCGGAGACCCGGGCCGGCTATCACCGCCTGCTGATGGCCGGCCTCGGCGGCGACCGTGATGCGGTGCGCGACGCGGCGGTGGCAGCGGGGTTCCTCGGCGATGCCGCCGTCACGCGGCATCGCGCGGCGGTCGACCGGATGATCGACGTGATCCTGCGCGAAATGCACCGCGAAGGCCCGTTCGATTTCGGCGACCGCAGCTTCGTCGGCGTGATCCGCGAGGAGGCGCAGGGACTCGCGGAGGATCGCGGGACTTGGCACGTCCCTCCGATCGACACGCTGTTCGTGCAGCGCAAGATCAGCGGCACGGCGCTGTTATGCGCGCGGCTGAAGGCGAAGGTCGCGGTGCGCGACATGATCGCGCAGTATCAGAACGCGTAGCGCACCGTGCAATACGGCATCGCCTCGCCCAGCCAGCCGAGGAAGCGGTCGAGCCATTGCCGCTTCCACGCCACCTTGTAGCGCAGGTTGCGCATGCCGGACTGGCTCCACTTGGTTTCCTGAAGGTCGGGCCGCCACAGCCATTCCTCGGCGCGCGGGTGCCATTGCAGGTTGGTGTCGTGCAGCCCCTCGTTGTGGGTGAGGAAGATCACCTCGCACTTGAGCTGCGCCCTGGCGGCGGGTGACAGCGTGTCGTTCAGCTCGGCGAACAGCGCTTTCCACTCCGGCTCCCAGTTTTCATGCACGATGACCGGCGAGAAGTTGACGTGCACCTCGTAGCCGGCGGCCACGAAGTCGTTGATCGCCGCGATCCGCTCGGACACGGGCGAGGTGCGCACGTCGACGATCCGCGCGATCGTCTCGGGCATCAACGAAAAGCGGATGCGCGTGCGCGCTTGCGGATCATAGTCGAGCAGGTCGCGGTTGACGTATTTGGTGGCAAACGAGCCCTTCGCGTTCGGGATATCCCGAAACGCCGCGACCAGATCGCGCACGTTGTCCGACAGCGCGGCATCCAGCGACAGGTCGCCATTCTCGCCGAGATCGTACACCCAGTCGACCGGATCGATGGTGTTCGGCTCGGGCTTCGCGCCAAGCTTGGCGGCATGGCGGGCGAGCGCGCGCGTGATATCGTCGATGTTGACGAAGATGCTGATCGGGTTAGCATACCCTTTGCGCCGCCCGACGTAGCAATAGGCGCACGCCATCGCGCAGCCGTTCGAAGAGGACGGCGCGATGAAGTCCGCCGATCGCCCGTTCGGCCGCATCGCCAGCCCCTTCTTCACGCCGAGCACGAGGATCTCGCGCTTCACCCGCAACCAGTCCTCGGCGAGTGCGGGGTCGGAGAGTTGCGCGATCTTCCAGTGGCTCGCCACTTCGACCAGCTCGGCATCCGGAAAACGCGCCAGCACCGCGCGCCCACGCGCGTAATCCCGCACGGCAGGTTCGAGGTAGATCAGCTTCGGATCGATCAGCGTGCGCGGCAGGGCCATGTCGGTTCAACGCGGGCGCCGCCCGGCCGGGTCCGCCGGCCCTCGCCATCGCCGCGCGGAGGTGCGATGGATCGCGCCATGACGAACACCATCGCGATTATCGGCGGCGGCTTCACCGGTACGCTCGCCGCCATCAACCTGCTCCGCCACGGCGACGCCAAGCTGTTGCTGATCGAGCGGCATGCCGCCGCCGGCGAAGGGCTGGCATACGGCGCGGCGCACCCCGCCCACCTGCTCAACGTGCGCGCCGCCAACATGAGCGCCTTCCCCGACGATCCCGAGCATTTCCGCCGCTGGCTTGCCGCGCACGACGTGTCGGCCGATCCCAACCCGTTCGTGCCGCGCCTGCGCTACGGCGACTACCTGCGCGACCTGCTCAACGAGGCGCGGACGACGGCGGCGGGGCGGCTGGAGATCGTCCACGGCGACGCCGTCGACGTGGCGCGCACCGACGCAGGCACTCGCGTGACGCTCGCGGACGGTCGCGTGCTTGCGGTCGATACCGCCATGCTCGCGGTCGGCAATCTGCCGCCGCATTCGCCGCCGGGCATGGGCGATCTGCCCGCGCATCTCTACGCGCCCGATCCGTGGGCACCTGGCGCGCTCGACGGGCTGGGCGCGGACGATATTGTGATGGCGCTCGGCACCGGGCTGACCATGGTGGACGTGGTGCTGGCGCTGCGCGCGCGCGGCTTTGCCGGGCAGATCGTGGCGATGTCGCGGCGCGGGCAGTTGCCGCACCCACACGCCGCCGCCACCCCGCCCGCCGATCCTTTGCGCGAACGCCCGCGCGAGACCGGTTCCGCGCTGCTCCGTCGGGTGCGGGCGCGCGCGAACGAGATCGGCTGGCGCCCCGCGATCGACGAACTGCGCCGCTTCACGCAGGATATGTGGCGCGCCGCGAGCGACAACGAGCGCGCGCGCTTCCTGCGCCACCTGCGGCCGTGGTGGGACATCCACCGCCACCGCATCGCGCCTTCGGTGGCCGACGCGCTGGAGGGCCTGCGGACCAGCGGCGTGCTGACGATCTGCGGCGGCCGCATCGTCGCGACGCAGGCGGAGGGCGATTGCCTCGCCGTATCTTGGCGGCCGCGCGGTGAAACGGACGCGCAAACGCTGCGTCCCGCGCGGATCATCAACTGCACCGGTCCGCAGGGCGACCTGCTCCGCGCCGACGAGCCGTTGCTGCGCGCGCTGGTCGCACGCGGCACGATCCGCCCCGACACGCTACGCATCGGCATCGACGTCGATGCGCAGAGCCGCACCATCGCCACGAACGGCACCGGCAACGACTGGCTGTATGCGCTTGGGCCCATGACGCGCGGCGCCTTCTGGGAGATCGTCGCGGTGCCCGATATCCGCGTGCAGAGCTGGTCGGTCGCGCGCCGCCTCGCCAACGCGCAATGGGTCGGCGGCGAGGGGCTGTAGCCGCAAAGCTCAGCTTTTCTGCGCCCAACGCCGGCAAGCGTTGCAATTCCCATCCGCAGGGTAGAGTTTCTATAAAGAGACTCGAGAGGCGCGAAGATGACCAACGCAGGAGCATGGCAGAGTGACGCGGTCGCGGCGCTACGCGTGGCGCGCACCGCCTACCGCACCGACCTGCGTCGCGGCCGCACGCCGGCGCCGCTGTTCCCCTCCGCCACCCGCCTCGCCGGCGCGGTCGAGCATCTTTCGGGCGCGCTCTATCCGCGCCGCATCGGTGATTATGCCGGGCCGGAGGCACAGGAGGACGGCTTCGTCGCGGACCGGCTCGCGCTCGGCCTCGACCTGCTCCGCGGTGAGATCGCCAAGGAACTCGCCTATTGGCAGGACGAGACGGAGACGCCGTTCGATCCCGAACAGCCCGATCTGATCGCCCGCCTGTTCGCCGCTACGCTGGGCGATATCCGTCGCGCGGTCGATGCCGATGTCGAGGCCGCATTCCTCGGCGATCCCGCCGCGCGCAGCGTCGATGAAATCCTGATCTGCTATCCCGGCGCGATCGCGGTGCGCTATCACCGCATCGCCCACCAGTTGCACGCGCTCGGCGCGCCGATCGTCGCGCGGATCATCTCGGAAATCGCCAACAGCCGCACCGGCATCGACATCCACCCGGGCGCGACGATCGGCGAGAGCTTCTTCATCGACCACGGCACCGGCGTGGTGATCGGCGAAACCGCGATCATCGGCGCGCGGGTCAAGCTGTACCAGCACGTCACGCTCGGCGCGCGCAGCCCGCTCGGCCTCACCCACGTCACCCCGCGCGATCGCTATGCGCGCCATCCGGTGCTGGAGGACGACGTGACGGTCTATGCCGGCGCGACCATCCTCGGGCGCGTCACCATCGGCGCGGGCACGACGATCGGCGGCAACGTCTGGCTGCTCGACGATGTGCCGCCCGGCAGCGTGGTGACGCAGCCCGCCGCCACCGTCGCCGACGCCAAGGTCGCCGAGGATCTCCGCCTCTCGCTTGCCGGGCGCAGCCATTGAGCGCGTGGTTCAACCCGTGGCCGCGCCAGTCCGCCTGCGTGCGCCGCCCGGTGATCGGCGTGCTGTGCTGCAACGAATTCTCGCAGCGGCCGGTGCAGGCGGTGGCGACGCGCTTCGTCCAGCCGCTTGCCGATCTTGCCGCCGCGGCGGTGGTGCTGATCCCGGCGGTGTCGGACGCGTGCGACGCGCTCGCGCTGGTCGACCGGCTCGACGGGCTGCTGCTGACCGGCTCGCGATCCAACGTTGCCGCCACCCGCTACGGCGGCCCCCGCGCCGACAACGGGCCCGTCGACGAACAGCGTGACGAGGTGGCGCTGCGCCTCGCCGCGCACATGATCGAGGGCGGGCGGCCGGTGTTCGGCATCTGCCGGGGTTTGCAGGAACTGAACGTGCTGTTCGGCGGTACGCTCTCCAGCGGGCTCGATGCGGTGCATCATTGCGGGCTTGCCGACGATCAGTTGTACGATCGCCATTTCGAGCATCGCCACGCCATCGCGCTGGCCGAGGCCGGCACGCTGCGCGCACAGGCAGGCGTGGCTACCGAGACGGTCAATTCGGTGCATCATCAGGGCATCGACCGGCTCGGACGCGGCCTGACGATCGAGGCGACCGCCGACGACGACGGGCTGATCGAGGCGTTCTCCGCGCAACCCTGCGGCGCCGATGTGCTGGCGGTACAATGGCACCCGGAATGGGACGCCGCCAGCAGCCGCGCGAGCCGGGCGTTCTTCGACCGGATCGGCGCGGCGCTGATGATGGCGCGGGCCGGCTAAGCCGAGGCTTTCACCGCCAGCCGAGCGCCGGCGCGACGTGCGTCAGGATGGCATCCAGCACATGCGCGTTGTAGTCCACGCCAAGCTGGTTCGGCACGGTCAGCAGCACCGTGTCCGCCTCGGCGATGCCCTCGTCCTCGCGCAATTGCTTCACGAGCGCATCCGGCTCGGCGGCGTAGGAGCGGCCGAACACCGCACGCATCGAATCGATGATGCCGATCTGGTCGCTGCTCTCGCCACGGCCGAAATAGGCGCGGTCACGATCGTTCATCAGCGCGAAGATCGAACGGGATACGGAGACGCGCGGCTGCCAGTCATGCCCGGCCGCCTTCCACGCCTCGCGGTACAATCGGATCTGCCTCGCCTGCTGAACGTGGAACGGCTCGCCGCTTTCGTCCGCCTTCAACGTCGAGCTTTGCAGGTTCATGCCCTTCTGCGCCGCCCAAACGGCGGTGGCGTTGGCGCCCGACCCCCACCAGATCCGCCGCCGCAACCCTTCCGAATGTGGCTCCAGCCGCAGCAGGTCGGGCGGGTTGGGGAACATCGGCCGGGGTGCCGGCTGCGCGAAACCCTTGCCGCCCAGCAGATCGAGGAACACCTCGCCGTGGCGGCGGCCCATGTCGGCCTCGCTCTCGCCCTCGGCCGGTGCGTAGCCGAAATGCCGCCAGCCCTCGATCACCTGTTCGGGCGAGCCGCGGCTGATGCCAAGCTGAAGCCGCCCGCCGCTGATGAGATCGGCCGATCCGGCATCCTCGACCATGTAGAGCGGGTTTTCGTAGCGCATGTCGATCACGCCGGTGCCGATCTCGATCCGGCTGGTCCTCGCGCCCACCGCCGCGAGCAGCGGAAACGGCGAGGCGAGTTGCTGCGCGAAATGGTGGACGCGGAAATATGCGCCGTCGAGGCCGATCTCCTCCGCCGCCACGGCAAGGTCGATCGATTGCAGCAGCACGTCGGAAGCCGAGCGCGTGGCGGAATGGGGCGAATCGGACCAATGCCCGAACGAGAGGAAACCGATGTTTTTCATGAAAAGCGATGTGGTGCGGCCAGCCCGGGCTGTCGACCAGGCGTTCGCGAAACGCTCCGTCGCCCCGCGTGTACCGATCGGCCGGCGGCTACCGACCGGTCAGGCGCAGCACGGTCATCAACCCCTCGACCGAATACGGCTTGCGCAGCAGGTTGAAGCCGTGGTCGCTCTCCTCGGCAAGGACGTGGCTGTAGCCGCTGGTCAACACCACTTCGAGATCGGGCCAGCGCGTGGCGATCGTGTGGGCGAGTTCCAGACCGTTGATGCCGGGCATGATGACGTCGCTGAAGACGAGATCGAACTTGTCCGGCGCCGCTTCGAGCAGGTCGAGCGCGCCCTCCCCGTTGTGCGCCCAGGTGACGATCTGGCCGAGTTCCTCCAGCAGCCCGCGCGCGAACTGGCCGACCGCCTCGTTATCCTCGACCAGCAGCACGCGCAGCGTGGTCAGGTCCTGCTCGCGCATCTGGCGGGCAGGCGCGGCGGCGGCGATCTGATCCTCCCGCGCAACGGGCAGGTACAGGGTGAAGGCGGCACCCCGGCCAAGCTGACTCTCCACGTCGATCTCGCCCCCGGACTGTTTGGCGAAGCCATGAACCTGGCTGAGCCCGAGGCCGGTGCCTTTGTTGAGGCCCTTTGTGGTGAAGAACGGCTCGAAGATCTGCTTCAGCGTTTCCGGCGCGATACCGCTGCCCGTGGTCCGCCACCCGCACCGCCACGAAACGACCGGTCGCGGCGCCGTGCCCGCGCACCGCCGGCAGCGCATCGACCAGCCGGCTCGTCACCGAAAGCGCGCCGCCCGCCGGCATCGCGTCGCGCGCGTTGATGACGAGATTGAGCACCGCCGTCTCGAACTGGTTGAGATCGGCGTTGACGACGCCGGCCTGCTCCGCGTCGACGGTGACGCGCACGTTCGAGCCGACACTAGTTTCGAGCATCGGTAGCATCGCGCCGATCCGCTCGCCGACGTCAAAGATTTCGGGCTTGAGCGGCTGGCGACGCGCGAAGGCGAGCAGTTGCGAGGTGAGCGCGGCGGCGCGATCCGCCGTGTCGGAGATCGCGTTGAGGTAGATCTCCCGCTTCTCCGGTGAGAGACTCGGCATCTTGAGCAGATCGGCGGAGGAGCGGATCACGGTCAGCAGATTGTTGAAATCATGCGCGACGCCGCCGGTCAGCCGGCCGACCGCCTCCATCTTCTGCGCCTGCGCCATCGCCTCGCGGGCGCGCTCGGTTTCCTGCTGCGCCTGCCAGCGTTCGGTCAGGTCGCGCGTCACCTTGGCAAAGCCGACGAGTTCGCCGGATTCAGCGAAGATCGGATCGATCAGCACGCCGGCGCGGAAGCGCGAACCGTCCTTGCGCTGGCGCCACGCCTCGACCTCGTATTTGCCCATTTCGCGCGCGACCCGCAGCGCGCGTTCGGGCTCACCGGCCTGCCGGTCCTCCTCGACGTAAAAGCGCGAGAAATGCTGGCCGACGATCTCGTCGGCGCTATAGCCCTTGATCGCTTCCGCGCCGGGGTTCCAGTTACTGACGTGGCCGAGCGGATCGAGCATGTAGATCGCGTAATCGCGGACACTATGGACGAGCAGCCGAAAACGTTGCTCGCTTTCCAGCAGCGCGCGCTCGGCCGCGCGTTTGTCGGTGATATCGCGGGTCACCTTGGCGAAGCCGATCAGCGTGCCATCCTCGTCCACCACCGGATCGATGACGACGCTGGTCCAGAATTGCGTGCCGTCCTTGCGCACGCGCCACCCCTCCGCCTCGAACGTGCCGGTCGTCCGCGCGATGTCGAGCGCGCGCTGCGGCATGCCGCGCGCACGATCTTCGTCGGTGTAGAACCGGGAGAAATGCTGGCCGATGATCTCGTCCGCGCTATAGCCCTTGAAACGGGCGGCGCCCGCGTTCCAGCTTGCCACATAGCCGTCGCGATCGAGCAGGTAGATCGCATAATCCTTGATCGCGTTGACGAGCAGTTCGAAACGGCGGTCGCCACCGAGGTGCTCTAACTGACGGTTCTGTTCCACGGACTCTTCAACCATTGCTATGCTTCGGGTGGGATACCGAACGACGACACGCCTGCCAACCGGGAGATCCGTGTTGGGTATATCCTCCACAATGGCGTTAACCGCCAACCCCGCAGCGGCGTCGTCCCGTCTCCTTATGGAACGCAAACGTAGCGACGCGGTTGATGAGATGAACTAAGGAGAGTGTCATGGAAAAGGCGCGGACATCGGGCAGCAATGCGCGGCCACTGGACGAAACGATTGCCGGCACCGGACCGGGCATTGCCGACGATGCGCTTGCGCCCGGACAGGACATGCCCGAACCGCCCAGCGATGCCGAAACCGCGGCGATCGCCGACAAGCTTGGCGTGACGTCGCCGGACGCGTGACCGTTCACGTTGAATGCTGCCGAGCGAGCACTCTCGGCAGCATTCAAGGATAGAGGTCGACTACGTCCGCCTCCGGCAGCGCCGCCGCGACCAGCAGCGAGCGGTGGCAGCCGGACGGTTCGCGCTCGAAACACAACAGCGCGGTCGGTCGCTCCGCCGCCAAGGCGCGAAGCTGCGCCATCTGCGCCAGCGCCTCGGGCAATTCGAGCTGCCCGGCATAGACAGTGGCAAGCCGCGCATGATCGTGCTTGCGCGCGGCCTCGCGGCCCTCTGGCGGCGTGCCCAGCGCCTTCAACCCGATATAGTCGATGCCGGCCTCACGCAGCCCGGCCGCCAGCACGTTCTTGGAAAAGCCCGGCCGCCGCGACAGCGGCACCGCGCGCACGTCGGCCAGCAGCGTCACGCCGGCAGCGGTAAGCGCCGCGACGAGATCCCCCTGCGCGACGCCCTCGTAGCCGATCGTGAAGATGCGCATGCTGTTTCGTCCGGATCGTGTCATGGTCGATTACACGCCCACCGTGCGCTTGGGAACCGCACCGCCGGTGACGCGCTGAACTTCGGTAGCGTAGCGGAGGACCGATTTGACCGAACCCGTGGACTGTCTGGTGGTCGGCGGCGGCCCGGCCGGGCTTACCGCCGCCATCTATCTCGCCCGCTTTCACCTGCGGCTGCACCTCGTCGATGCCGGCAGGAGCCGCGCCGCGCTGATCCCGCGCACGCGCAACCACGCCGGCTATCCCGGCGGCATCGCGGGGACCGACCTGCTCGACCGGATGCGGGAGCAGGCGGCGGAGTTCGGCGTGGCGGTCTCGCACGGCATCGTCGAGACGCTGCGGCGTGACGGCGTGTTGTTCGAGGCGCTTGTCGATGGCGTCTGGATCGCCGCACGGACGGTGCTGCTGGCGACCGGCGTCGTCAACAACCGGCCGCCGATCGCGCCAGAGCTGCACGACCTCGCACTCGCACGCGGGCTGCTGCGCTACTGCCCGATCTGCGACGGGTACGAGGTCACCGACCAGCGCGTCGGCGTGATCGGCACGCACGCCCACGGCGTCGACGAGGCGGTGTTCATCCGCATGTTCACGCGCGACGTCACGCTGATCTCACCGCAAGCGGCTCACGCCTTGGCGGACGATGAACGGGCGCGGTTGGAGGATCTCGGCATCGCCATCGTCGACGGGCCTTGCGCGCCGCTGCGTGTCGAGGGCGATGCGATGATCGTCACAACGCCAGGCGGCACGCTGCGTTTCGACTCGGTGTATCCGGCACTCGGCTCGGTGATCCGGTCCGAACTCGCGGTCGGCCTCGGCGCGGACGCCAGCACCGACGGCTGCCTTGTGGTCGACGACCATCAGCGCACCAGCATCGCGGGCCTCTACGCAGCCGGGGACGTCGCGCGCGGGCTCGACCAGATCAGCCACGCGATGGGCGAGGCTGGCGTCGCGGCGACGACGATCCGCAACGATCTCGCCAGGACGCGGCAACTCGCCCGCTGACGGGCGATCACAACCCGAGCTTGTCGAGCGCGGACGCCAGTTCGGCGTCGATCTCGACCGAGCCCTTGGGCGTGAGGCGGTTGAGCGCGGTCTGCACACGAGCTTGCGCGACTTGCAGCGCCTTGTGCCGCACCTCGCGTGTTGCATTGGTGCGCCACGACCGGCTCTCGCCGAGCAACGCCGACCATTTCGCCTCTTCCGCCGCGAGGATCGCCAGCGCCAGCCGCAGACCATCACGCCGACCGTGGGCGTAATCGTCAGACATCGGGCACCTCCAGCAAACAATCGAAGCCGGCATGTGTAACGGAGCGCCGATCCGGACGCCAGATCGCGACACGCATAGCCGCGCTGGAGCCCGCTCGAGGTCGCTCTCGCAAGGTGCGGGAGGCCGGCGACATCTTTCGCCGGCGCGGGCACAAGTTCGGCAAAACGGTTTCGGAAGGAGAGCCAAGCAATCAAATTGCGGTCGACCAAGTGTCCAGCCGCACTTTGGGTGCACGCCGCCTCATGAAGAAGCGTTGCCGCGGGAAGCAGGGGCGGCCACAGACTCGTGTGATGCGGAGCAGCAACGAGGCGGGATCATCATGAGCTATCTAGCGGGTAAGAGGGCACTTGTTACCGGTGCCGGCGGCGGGCTCGGGCGCGAGATTGCCAAGGCGCTGGCCGGCAACGGCGCCCATCTCCTGCTGCACGGGCGGCATGCAGATCATCTGAACTCGCTATCCCGCGAGATCGCCGATGCCGGCGGCTCGTGCGAGGTCGTTGTCGCTGATCTTCAAAGCGAAGACGCGGCAGCAGCGCTCATGACGCGCGGACCTGTGCAGATCCTCGTCAACAATGCGGGAGAACGCGATCGGCAACCGCTGGCAGATCTTGATCGTGCAGCCGTTCGAAGGCTGCTGGAGGTCAATCTGGTGGCGCCACTCGACCTGGCGCGCCGCGTTGCGGCTGGCATGTCGCCGGGAGGGCGCATCATCAATATCACCTCGATCGCCGGCCAGATCGCCCGATCAGGGGATGCTGCCTACACCATGAGCAAAGGGGGGCTGGATGCACTCACCAGAGCATTGGCGGCGGAACTCGGGCCGAGGCAGATCACGGTGAATGCGATTGCGCCCGGCTTCTTTGCTACAGAGGCAAATGCGGCGATGGTTGCAGATCCTGCCATTGACGAGCACCTCTCGCGCCGGACGTCACTGGCACGGTGGGGCCGTCCTGACGAGATTGCGGGTGCCGTGCTGTTTTTCGCATCTGCTGCATCCTCGTACGTGACCGGACAAGTGCTGGCTGTGGATGGTGGCTATTTAGCCCACTTTTGATCCGGCAGGTGCATCACATAGCGCAAGACCCGAGGAAGAGCGTCCAGTGATAATCGACCGCTTCTCGGATGCCAGCAGGCGGCAACCGCGCCTGTTCAAGATTACGGATCGGACTTAGATCGTCTGCGCAGAACCAAGATTTTCGATGATGGTTTCGAGCAGCAACGATAGCTGCTGCATGTCGCGGGTCGATATGCCGATCATCGCGGCCTGTTCCTCACGATCGCCGAGCAGGCCGAGACGTTCCAACGCCGGCATTGCGGCCGCTTTGACGTACAGCCGCCGCACGCGGCGATCGGAGCGGTCCACACGGCGCTCGATCCACTGCGCCTCCTCCAGCCGGTCGATCGTTTGCCCCGTGGCGACAGTTCCTATGTCGAGCGTATCGGAGATTTCACGTTGGGTTGCGCCCTCGCGCAGATGAATCGCGGCGAGCACGCGCCACTGCGCCCGCGTCAGTGGCTTGCCGTCCGAAAGCATGATGCTGCGCGCGCGCTCATCAAAGCGCTTCCGCAACAGCTTGAGAATGAGAGACACCTGAGAGGCGAAGCTGCGGCCGGGTACCTGCTCGCTTGAGTGAGCGGATTTCATCTTCGCTTCCATGATCGGAGATGGTTCCTCGAAGATCGCCGTATGCTCCGTACGCGGGTCCTATCTCGCGATCCGCCTCGCTAGGCAAGCGTATAGTTCGTATGCGTATTATTCGCTTGCGAATTACACGCGCGCGCCGCACATGGCCGCCAAAGCTCGACATCCGCCAGCACGAGGCCCGTGGCTGCGGACTCGACGCTTTGAGAAACAAGGATGTATGAGCTTGGAAGACGCTTCGGGTCGTCCGACCGATAACCCTGCCCTGGAAAACTCCGCGCCGATCGTCGAACCGGTACCCGCGCCGCAGGCTGTCGATACGACGCCTGGGCGGCGCCGCAACCTGCGGCTGCCCTTGCTGCTGCTCGCGCCGCTCGTGGCCGTGGTGCTTGGCCTCTACTTCTATCTGAGCGGCGGCCGGTACGAAGCGACCGACAATGGCTATATCCAGTCGGGCCTCGTCTCGGTCAGCGCGAACGTCAACGGGCCGGTGGTGGCGATCGCGGTGCGTAACAACCAACGCGTGCACGCTGGTGACGTGCTGTTCCGCATCGACCCCGCGCCGTATCAGGCCTCGGTCGACGAAGCCGCCGCGCAGCTCGCCGCCGCGAAGACGCAAGTGGCGTCGGTGCGCGCCAGCTACCGTGAGGGCGAGGCCGCCTTACAGGCCGGGCGTGACCGGCTGAACTATGCGATCCGTGAGGCGGCACGGCAGAAGGCGCTGCTCGCCGAGGGTATATCGTCGCAGAATCAGTACGATCAGGCGGCACTCGCGGTGCAGACTGCGCGGCAGCAGATCGAGACGTCGGTACAGCAGAACGCCGGCGTCGCCGCGACGCTGACCGGCAACGTCGCCGCGCCAACCGATCGCCAGCCCTCGGTCCAGCGGGCGCAGGCGGCGCTGGAGCGCGCCAGGCTCAACCTCGGCTACACCGTGGTGCGTGCCGCGCAGGACGGCGTGGTCACCAAGGTCGATCAGTTGCAGATCGGCAGCTACGTGACGGCGGCGAAGCCGGTGTTCACGCTGGCAGGCACGCGGCTGTGGGTGGAGGCCAATTTCAAGGAAGATCAGCTCAACCACATGCGCGTCGGCCAACGCGCGACGTTCAAAGTCGATGCCTTCCCCAGTCTCAAACTGACCGGGCGCGTGGCGAGTTTCAGCCCGGGCACGGGCAACAGCTTCGCACTTCTCCCGCCGGAAAATGCGACGGGCAACTGGGTGAAGGTGGTGCAACGCCTGCCGATCGAGTTCAGCATCGATTCGGTACCGCGCGACATTCCGCTGCATGCCGGGCTGAGCGTAGAGGCCACTGTCGACACGGGCTATCAGCGCCATCTGTTCGGCGCTGCCACGGCGGCGCGATGACCAGCCGGTATCCGGAGCCCGCGGCCCGGAACTTCATCACCGCATCGGTAATGGCGGCGACGGTGATGAACTCGCTCGACAGCACGATCGCCAACGTCGCGCTGCCGCACATTCAGGGCAGCGTATCCGCGTCGAGCGAGGAGATCACCTGGGTCCTCACCTCCTACATCGTCGCGGCGGCGATCATGACGCCGCTGACCGGATGGTTGGCCGGACGGTTCGGCCGCAAGCGCCTGATGCTGTGGTCGATCGTCGGGTTCACGACCGTATCGGGGCTGTGCGGCCTCGCCGACAGCCTGGGCGAGCTGGTCGGGTTCCGCCTGCTACAGGGCGTGTTCGGCGCCGCGCTGGTGCCGATGAGCCAGGCGATCCTGCTCGACATCAACCCGCCCGAACGCCACGGCCCGGCGATGGCGGTATGGGGCATGGGCGCGATCCTCGGGCCGATCATCGGCCCCGCGCTCGGCGGGTGGTTGACCGACAACCTCTCGTGGCGCTGGGTGTTCTACATCAACCTGCCGATCGGCGCGCTTGCCTTCATCGGCCTGTCGGGGTTCCTCACCGAGACGAAGGATGCGGCGAGGCCCCGGCTCGACATCTTCGGCTTCGCGATGCTGGCGCTGACGCTCGGTGCGTTCCAGTTGATGCTCGATCGCGGGCAGACCAAGGACTGGTTCAGTTCGCTGGAGATCTGCATCGAGGCGGCACTCGCGGTGTTCTTCGGCTACCTGTTCGTCGTGCACACGCTTACCGCGTCCAGGCCGTTCATCGACATCGGCATGTTCAAGGACCGCAATTTCCTGACCGGTTCGATCTTCGGCTTCTTCCTCGGCACCGTATTGTTCGGCGTGCTGGCGCTGTTGCCGACGATGCTGGAAACGCTGATGGGTTATCCGGTGGTCCTGACCGGCCTCGTCACCGCGCCGCGCGGGATCGGCACGCTGATCTCGATGATGATCGTCGGGCGGATCATCAAACGGGTCGACGCGCGGCTGCTGATCTTCATCGGCTTCGCGCTGGCGGCGTTCTCGCTGCGCATCATGTCGGGCTTTTCGCTGGGCATGAGCGAGCGGCTGGTGATCCTGTCGGGGTTCATCCAGGGCCTCGGCACCGGCCTGGTGTTCGTGCCGCTGACGACGATCGCGTTCGCGACGCTCGATGTGAAGTACCGCAACGAGGGCGCGGCGATGTTCACGCTGACGCGCAACATCGGCTCGGCGGTCGGCATCTCGGTGTTGCAGGCGATGACGATCCGTAATGCCGCCGCCGTCCATTCGCGACTGAACGAAGGCATCCGGCCCGACAACCCGCTGCTGCCGCAGGGGTTCGATTTCGATCTGCCGCGCGCGGCGGCGGCGATGAACGCGCAGATCACGCGACAGGCGTCGATGGTATCGTACATCGACGCGTTCTGGATGCTGTTCATCCTCACCCTCGCGGTGATCCCTCTCCTGCTGCTGATGCGCGGACCGCGCAAAGGTGCGGGCGACGGACCGACCATCCATATGGATTGACGTCAATGCGCTTGCCTCTTCTCCTTCTGGCCGCCTCCGTGCTGGGTGGTTGCACCGTCGGTCCCAACTTCGCGCGCCCGGCGGCCCCGCTTTCGACCGCATACCTGCCGCCACGCGAGCAGCACGCGCTGCCGAACGCGCCGCAGGTCGTGATCGCCGCTGGCCCCGTCGCGCGCTGGTGGACCGTGTTCGGCTCGCCCCAACTCGACGCCCTGGTCGATCGCGCGATCGCCAACAACCGCGACCTCGCCGCAAGCAATGCGACGCTGGCGGCGGCACGCGACGAACTGCGCGCGGTCGCCGGGCGCCGGCTGCCGCAGATCGACGCGAACGCGCGTGTTGAACAGGAACAGGTCAATCTCGCCGCGTTCGGCTTCGCAGGGGACAATCCGCTCGCCACCGGCGGCAATCCGGCGTTCCACCTTTATTCGGTCGGCGGCGGTATCAACTACGATCTCGACCTGTTCGGCGGCCTGCGCCGACAGGTCGAACAGAGCGCCGCACAGGTCGAGGCGCAACAGCGCCAGACCGAGGCGGCGCATCTCTCGATCGCCGGGCAGGTCGTCAATCAAGTGCTGAGCATCGCCGCGATCCGCGCGCAGATCGCCACCGCCAACGCGCTGCTCGCCGACGATTTGCGCAACGTCGACCTGACGCAGAAGCGGCGGATCGGCGGCGAAGGCACGCTGGTCGAGGTGCTGAACGCGCAGAGCCAATATGCCGCCGATCGCGGCGACATTCCACAGCTTGAGCAACAGCTTGCCGAAGCGCGGCATCTGCTCGCGGTTCTGGTCGGCGTGGCGCCGGCAGATCTGGGGCCGAGCGATTTCGACCTGTCCTCGCTGACGCTGCCCGCGTCGATCCCGGTCGCGCTGCCGTCGGAACTGGTCCACCGCCGGCCCGACATCCTGCAGGCGGAGGCCAATCTCCATGCCGCGACGGCAAGCGTCGGCATCGCCACCGCTCGGCTTTACCCCGACATCACGCTCGGCGCGACGGTGACGCAGGGCGCGCCGGGCGTCGGCGATCTCGTCCGCAATGCGTTTCGCGGGTACGACATCTTCGCCGGGGTGACCGCGCCGATCTTCCACGGCGGAACGCTGAAGGCACAGCGCGCCGCCGCGATCGAACGCGCCAGGGCGAGCGAAGCGACCTACCAGCAGACCGTGCTCACCGCGTTCGGGCAGGTCGCCGATCTGCTGTCCGCGATCCAGAGCGATGCGCGCTCCGTCGCGAACCAGCAGGAATCCGTGTCAGTAGCGGAGCGTTCGCGCCAACTGTCGCGGCGCAGTTTCCAGGTCGGCAACTCGGGCATCTTGCAGGTGCTGGAGACCGAGCGGCTGTATCAGCGGTCGAGCAACGGGCTGGTGCTGGCGCGGACCCGCCAGTTCCTCAACGTCGCGCGACTGTACGTGGCGACGGCGGGCGGCTGGACCGGCGCTGACGCACAACGCTGACGTTGGGATGCTCCTTCGGGCATCTCGAAAGCGACGGTTGCCGGGGCATGTCATCCCCTGTGCTGGCGCGGCCGAGAAGTAGCCGCTCAGGCTATCCTCCTCGCGCGCCGTCTCCGGACGCTTGCCTGGGTCCCGGGTACGCCTAGTGGAGAGCTGGCCCAATCATGCGCCCGCATGGCTGCACCCATGCGCCCCCCCCCGCCCGTCAAAACGTCAAATTGCAACGACTTGCCTCGCTAGGTGATTTTGCATGTTCGCTTAGGCGTTTTGAGGGCAATACCCAATGCTTCGATCGACCGCGAAAAGACGAGGGAAACGGGTTCGACACGGTCCATGACGATCGGCAAAACCCTCGCGATACGGCATGTTGTGGCAAGGCGCACCGGCAGAGAGGGAACCCCCTTTGCCGAACGGTTCCGCCTCATCTGCCTGTCGTATGGCCGATTTTGCGATCAGCCCAGGTGATGAAGTGGCGCATGTTCGGCGCATCGGTGTGACCGCCGTCATGTTGGCGCCAGGCGAGTTCGCCATCTAACAGGTCAGTGCCCTGTGGTGGCAGCATCGCCGCGCGGTAATCGTTGCCGCGGCCGAGGTCGCGCCTGCCAAGCAGGGTCCACGCGCGCCCGGCGGCGATCGTAGCCATGTAGCTGCCCTGTTGATCGAGCCAGTTGGCGTCACCCTGCTCGGGCACGCCATAGCTGACAAAGGCGAGCCGCGGCGCCACCAAAGCCAGCAGTTCGTGCGACTCCACCGGTAGATCGGCTGCCGTCTTCCGGCCGAGACGCCCCCGCTCGGTGCCGTATTTGAGGAAGTTGCCCGCCATCCAGTGATAGCTGCCGGCCCCCGTCAGGTTCTCGACCTGCTCGCCGAAATCGCGCCGGTGCGGCTTGACCCCGCCCTCCCCCGAGGAACCGATCAGCACCATGGCGAAGCGCTCGTCGAACGCAGCCGTAACCAGCGCCGCCTTGCCCCAGCGCGACACGCCTTCGATGCCGACGTGCGAGGCGTCGACTTCCTTGCGCGTGCCGAGATAATCGAGCAGCCGACTCGCACCCCAGCCCCAGGCACGCAGCGCGCCCCACTGTTCGGGCGTGCGCGGCGCGCCTTTGTTGACGAGGCCGATGATCCCCTCGCGTAACCCCGCGCCCGTGTCTGCCTGAATAGTGGACGTATCGAGCAGCGCGACCCCCCACCCGTCGGCGATCAGCTTGGTCACCCGGTCGTCGTCGGGTGGGGGCGCGAAGAAGCCGCCGGGCTTGACGAGTTCGAACCCCGGATGCGCGGCGAAGATCGACGCGAAAGCGGGATCGCGCGCAATCAGCGTCGCCTTCAACGCCGCGTCGAGCCGCGCCACCTCGGCCGCGTTGGGCTGGCTCGGCGACGGATACCGCGCCGGCCCGAACATCACCAGCAGAGGCACAGCAGCTTTCGCATTGGCCGGAAGCACCAAGGTCGCGCGGGTATCGACTGCGATTCCCGGTGTCGCGCGATTGTCGACGTGGCCGACGAGTTGTTGCGCCATCACAGGATTGCCGCCGAAATATTCCGCATCCGCCGTTTCGATCCGCCACGTCACGTCGGGCGTGCCGGATGGAATGCGGCCATAGATTTCGCGTTCGAACAGATCGATCAGCTCGGGCCGCCGCTGTTGCCGCCACATCGCCGCGGTCGTTACCGGCCGGCCGTTCGTCATCTTCAGCAGGTCCGGCCAGACGGGATAGGGATTCGCCTTGGCCTGATCGTAATTGGCCGCATTCGGCGCGGCTGGATCGCCGTTCGCGCCGGAGCGGAGCTGCGAGATGCCGAGCTGACGCATCATGTCGGCATGGTCCTGCTCGGCTGTCCACGGTCCCGCCGCGAACGACGTCGACGCGAGGAACGCCACAGTTATCGCACCGCAGATGAACCTGCCGATCATCGCTGCCCCTTCATAGCTGCATCAGTACCGGATTATGAAGATGCCGCGCCTCGATATCGCTCAGCCAACAGCCAGCGGCAAGCAACTCGATCACGCTTGCATTGCCTCCCGCCTCCAACCGGTGACGACCACTGCTGGCGACATCGTCACCCCGACCGGCTTCGTTCAGCGCTCGCGACGTGCCGGGCAGCCGGGTCGGCTTCAGCTATGTGGAGCGGCCGGTCGGCGCAACTGGTGGCGGTGCGACTGCGTTGTCGCTGTTTGTTTGCGTTGTCATTCTTGCGGCGTTCATCCGGAACGGGCTAAGCGCGCGGCGACGGACTATCTGGACGAGACGATGACAGTGCGCACGATTCTTGGCTGGGGCCTGCTGGCCGGATTGGCTCTGGGCATGGCTGGCTGCGCCACCACCCCGGTGACGCCGCCGCCGCCGCTGATCGCCGTAAAACTGCCGCCGCCGCCTGTTCCGATGCCGATAGGCGGCTATCTCGGCATGAAGATCCCGCCGAAACTCGCGAACGGCACATACGGCACGCCCAACATCAACAACACCGACGCGGCCGCAGTGTGGCATCTGCGCAACGCACTGAATGTAGCCGCGCTGGGCTGCAACCAAGCCGGCGGTGGTGTCGTCGAGCCTTACAATGCGTGGATCACGACGCATGCCGCCGTGCTCGACCGTTATCTGCAGACCTATATTCACGAGTGGCAGGCCCCCGGCTGGGGTGACTGGCAGCGGGTGTACGACAACAACCAAACGCGAATCTACAATTTCTACAGCCAGTCGACGATGCGGGTGGCCTTTTGCGCGGTAGCCCGCGGAGAGATCGCGCAGGTTGGCCAGGTCGCGGATGCCGACCTGCCGGCTTTCGCCCGGGCGTCCCTGCTGCGGCTCGACGAGCCATTCGTTGCTTTCTATGCGGCTTTCGACACCTGGCGCGATCATTATGAGCAGGCGCGCTCGCCAGTCGCAAGCACCGTCGATGCGCCGATCGCCGTGGCGACGCCGGCCCCGTTAGTGACCCTGGACGGCAATGCGCCGGTCACGCCCGCCACTCCGGCGCCCTCGGTTCCCGCGCCCGGCGATACCGCGAGTGCGGTTGCCACCCCGTCCCCTCCGGTGACGACGCCCACTGCTGCACCGAGCGCCGGTGCCGGGACGCCCGTGGCGACAGCCCCGTAGGGCGGCACTCCCCGAACCGGCGATGCCGTGTCGATCCCGTCGTCCGCGTGCCTGGACCATGTCGAGGCTTGTCTCGTCAGCCGCAAGTCCAAGCGTCCGAGACTGCGATCCTGGTAGAGTTCGGGTCGATGGACGGCGGTGAACGACAGCGTCGTCAACCGAATGGCGCCTGAGACCGCACCGCCGCGCTGCTAAGCCGGCTGCTGTGGCCACGCGATTATTAGCCATACCGACCGTGAAAATCGTCGCTCGGAAGCGCGGTGATTTTGCGGCAAGGTTGATCGAGCTTGCAGGTGGTGCGTTCTTGAACCGTGTCGACGAAATTCGATCGAACCCGACAAGGAGGCCATGTGAAGATCATCGGCTTGGAAGAACATTTCGTCACGCCAGACCTACTTGCCGCCTGGCACGCGCTTCCCCCGCAGTGGCAGGATCCCGGCCTACAGCACCATGAGCGTGGCGAAATCGGGCAACGTCTCGCGGATCTGGCCGAACGCCGCGTCGCCGACATGGACCAGATCGGCATGGACGTGCAGGTGCTCTCGCTCACCGCGCCGGGCGTTCAGAGCCTAGAGCCCGGGGAAGCCCTCGCGCTTCAGACATCGTCCAACGATTTGCTCGCGGCGACGGTGCGGCGCTGGCCTGATCGGTTCCAGGGGTTCGCGACGTTGGCGACACCCGATCCGTACGCTGCCGCGGCGGAACTCCGCCGTGCTGTCACGGAACTGGGTCTGCACGGCGCCATGCTGTTTGGCCGCACCCGCGATCGCAATCTCGATCATCCCGATAACTGGCCGATCTTCGAAGCGGCCGCAGCGTTGCGTGCACCGCTCTACATCCACCCGCAAGCGCCTGTTCCCGCGGTTCGCGATGCGCTCTACAGCGGGTTTGGCGATGACGTGGACGCTGCCCTCGCGACGTTCGGGCTCGGCTGGCATTACGAGACCGGCGTCCAGATCCTGCGCATGGTGCTGGCCGGTGTGTTCGACCGCTTTCCCGACCTCCAGCTCATCACCGGCCACTGGGGCGAGGTCGTGCTGTTTTACCTGGAGCGGATCGACGGCCTGTCGCGCGTGACGAAGCTCGAGCGATCGGTTTCCGAGACATTCCGACAGCACCTTACGATCACGCCAAGCGGGATCTGGAGCGAGCGCTATCTACGCTGGGCGCTCGAGGTGCTCGGGCCTGAGCGTATCATGTTCTCATCGGACTATCCCTATCGCTTCACGCCTGCGGGCGGCGCCCGTCAGTTCCTGGAGAACGCCGACCTTTCCGATACCGATCGCCACGCCATCGCGCATGGAAACTGGGAGCGGCTGACCGCTGACATCCGTCGGACGTGATCCGCTTGCCTCAGCTTCGGTTTTTTTCAGGTGGATGCGTCGCATCGACATCGCCCGCGTTATGGACAAGGCGAAGCGAAGCTCAAGCGCCTCGGATCTAAGTGTCAGTTTATGAACGGCAATGTTGAATGAGAGCGCCCGACCGACAGGACAGGACCGGAACGGGATTTCGGCGCTATCGGGCAGTCCTGGTCGTGGTGCTCGTCTGCGTGGCGCTGTTCGCAGGCTTTCTGGTGTTCGCGCACCGCGCCGCGATCGCCGAACAAGCGCCCCCGCCCCGCACCGCCTTCTCGCAAGCGGAGATCGCGCACGGTGCGACGCTGGCGCGGATCGGCAACTGCACGAGTTGCCACACGGCGGCGGGCGGGCGCCCGTTCGCCGGCGGCGTTCCGATTGCAACCCAGTTCGGCACGCTGCACGGCACAAACATCACGCCCGATCCGGCCACCGGTATCGGCCGCTGGTCTGAACGCGCCTTTGTGCGGGCGATGCGCGAAGGCGTCGCGCGCGATGGCAACCACCTCTACCCGGCATTCCCCTACGATCATTTCAGCGGCATCAGCGATGCCGACCTGCGCGCGCTCTACGCCTATTTGATGACGCGCACGCCGGTTCGCGCGGACGCACCCGCCAACCGGTTGATCCCGCCGCTCGGCTTCCGCCCGCTCCTGGCCGGCTGGAAACTGCTGTTCTTCCGACCTGCCCGGTTCACGCCCGACCCGCAGCACGACGCACAGTGGAACCGCGGCGCGTATCTGGGCGAAAGCCTCGCCCATTGCAGCGGCTGTCACAGCCCGCGTGGCGCGCTCGGCAATGAGCAGCGCGATCATCCCTATGGAGGCGGATGGGCGGAAGGCTGGTACGCGCCACCGCTCGACGCCAGTTCACCCGCCGTCCGGGCCTGGACCGCCGAGCGGCTCTACACCTATCTACGCACCGGGCTCAGCACCACCCATGCCGCCGCCGCCGGCCCGATGGGCGAGGTCGCGCGCAATCTCGCGCAGGTGCCGGAGGCCGACGTGCGGGCGATCGCCGCCTATTACGCGTCGGGTATGGCAGGCGCGCGTGCGTCGCACCACGAGCCGCCACTTGCCGACCGTAAGCCCGCTGCCACCAAGGCGGAGCCGGAGGGCGCGGCGCTGTTCGCCGGCGCCTGCGCGGCCTGCCACGAGCCCGGCGCGCCGATGATGGTGGCAGGTCGCCCGCCGCTCCCGCTCGGCAGCCAGTTCCACGAAGATAATCCGCGTGACCTGATCCAGACCATCCTCAAGGGTGTGTCACCTCCGGTCGGTGCGAAAGGGCCGTATATGCCAGCCTTCGACAACACGCTTAGCGACCGCCAGATCGCCCGGATCGTCGCATATCTCCAGACCCGCTACGGCAGCACCCACTGGCGCGATCTGGAGAAGGCCGTCGCCAAGGCCCGCAAGGAAGGCCAGCCATGATCGACCTGAACGTGAACGGCCGCACGCACCGCGTCGATGCGGATGCGTCGACGCCGCTGCTCTACGTGTTGCGCGACGATCTCGGACTGGTTGCCGCCAAGTTCGGTTGCGGGCTCGGTCAATGCGGCGCATGCACGGTGCTGGTCGACGATCAGCCGGTATTTTCCTGCCTGACGCCGATCGCGGCGTTACCCGGTCGCGTGGTCACCACGGTCGAGGGCCTCGGCACCGTGCAGCATCCCGGCACCGTGCAAAAAGCGTTCGAGATCGAGCAGGCGGCCCAGTGTGGCTATTGCATCCCCGGTATGATCGCGCGCGCCGAAGCACTGCTCCGCCGAACGACGACACCCAGCGAGAACGAGATGCGCGCGGCGATGAGTCCGTCGCTGTGCCGTTGCGGAACGCACATGCGCATCCTGCGCGCGGTGCGCCGCGCGGCGAAGATGCGCGGCGGTGGCGTCACCGATCCTTCGGAGCCGGTGGCATGAGCATCCTCAATCGGCGCGACCTGCTCGCCGGCGGTGGGCTGGTGGTGTTCTTCGCGTTGTCGGGCGCGGGTGTCGCGCAGGACGACGGCCAGTCGAGAGGTCTGTCGGGCGGCGGCGAAGGTTCCGGAGGCCCCGAGAAGATACGGCCCGATCTGCCCGGCAGTCTCGCCACGCAGCCGTTGCTCGATGCGTGGATCCGTATCGCACCCGATGGCCACGCAACCGTCTTCACCGGCAAGGTCGAGCTTGGTCAGGGCATCAAGACCGCTCTCATGCAACTTGCGATCGACGAACTCGATCTGCCCGACAACAGCCTGACCCTGGTCACTGCCGACACGGGCCGCACCCCGAACGAGGGGATCACCGCCGGCAGCCATTCGATGCAGGACAGCGGTACCGCGATCCTCAACGCGGCGGCCAACGTGCGCCACCTGCTCGCGGGTGAAGCGGCACGGCGCTGGAACCTCACGCCCGACGTCTTGTTCACCAAAGCCGGCACGGTGCGTACCGCCGACGGCCGCAGCCTCGGCTATGGCGATCTTGCCGGCACACTCGACCTCCATGTCGCCGCGCAAGCGGGTATCTCGCGCAAGGCGAGCGGTGCGCGCCGGTTCATCGGCCGCGACGTGCGCCGCGTCGATATTCCCGCCAAACTGACCGGCGGTCGCGCCTATGTCCACGACCTGCGCTTGCCCGGCATGCTGCACGCGCGCGTGGTACGCGGGCCGAGCGAGGGCACCCGGCTGGTGAACCCCGATCTTGCCGGCGTGGCGCGGCTGCCCGGCATCGCCAAGGTGGTGCGCGACGGCAATTTCATCGCGCTTTTGTCCGAACGCGAGTGGCCGCTGATCTCGGCGCTGCAGGTGCTGAACCGCACGCACTGGACACCGACCAAGGCGCTGCCACAGGGCGATCTCGCCACCGCGATCCAGCACATGCCCGCACAGACCCGGCCGATCCTCGACCGGCATGATGCGCCGGGCGCGGTGCCGGTGCGGCGGCTGGCGGCACGCTATACCCGGCCTTATCTGATGCACGGCTCGATCGGTCCGTCCTGCGCTGTCGCGCTGTTCGAGAACGGCACCATGACGGTGTGGACCCACAGCCAGGGCGTCTACCCGCTGCGCAAGGCGCTGTCCCAGCTTCTGGCTCTGCCGCTGGAACGCATCCGCTGCATTCATGCCGAAGGCGCAGGCTGCTACGGACACAATGCCGCGGACGATGTCGCCGCCGATGCCGCGCTGGCGGCGCGCGCCGTGCCGGGCCGTCCGGTCCGCATGCAGTGGATGCGTGAGCAGGAGCATGGCTGGGAGCCGCTCGGGCCGGGCATGGTAACCGAGCTTTCGGGTGCGCTGGATGCGTCCGGTCGCATCGTCGGCTGGCGGCATGAGGTATGGAGCAGCCCGCACAACACCCGCCCGAGCGCGGCGGGCGACTTCCCCGCCGGTCGCGAGGTCGTACCGCCCTTTCCGCCCACGCCGCCAAAGCCGATCCCGCAGCCCGAGGGTGGCGGCGATCGCAACGCGGTGCCGCTCTACGCCTTTCCCAACGCCACGGTCGTTCACCACTTCATTCGCGAGATGCCGCTGCGCACCTCGGCGTTACGCGGCCTTGGCGCACACATGAACGTCTTCTCGATCGAGAGCTTCATGGATGAACTCGCCGCCGCCGCGGGGCGCGACCCGGTGGCGTTCCGGCTCGCACATTTGAACGACCCACGCGCGCAGGCGGTGATCCGCGCCGCCGCCGAAAAGTTCGGCTGGAGCCGCTATCGCCGCCAGCCGTGGCGCAGCGCTGGCTTTGCATTCGCCCGCTACAAGAACCTTGGCGCCTATTGCGCGGTCGCGCTCGATGTCGAGGTCGAGCCCGAAACCGGGCAGGCGATCGTCCATCGCGCGGTCGCCGCGGTCGACAGCGGGGAAGCGGTCAATCCCGGCGGAATCCGCAACCAGATCGAGGGCGGCATCGTCCAGTCGCTCAGTTGGACGCAGCACGAGGCGGTCGGCTTCGACGCCCATCGCCGCACGTCGTTCGACTGGAGCGAATACCCGATCGCCCGCTTCGTCGACGCGCCCCGCGCGGTCGAGGTGCATGTTCTGGAACGACCTGGCCAGCCATTCCTCGGCACGGGCGAGGCAGCACAAGGACCGACCGGTGCGGCCTTCGCCAATGCGGTCGCTTCGGCGGCGGGTAAGCGGCTTCGATCAATGCCCGTATCCGCAGGAAGCATCAAAGCGGCTAGCGACCCTTGAATTGGCACCCGGCAGGCACTCTCAGCGGATTGGCGTCACGTCCGGATGCCACGCATAGCCTGGACCGTGCTTTACGATCCGCCCGACGCCGGGGAACGGAAAGTGCGGCGAGAAGACGCGCTCGCCAGAGGCGGCGAGCCTTGCCAGCCACGTCTCGCGGCGTCCCCGCCCCTCAACGCCGTCGGTATCATAGCCGATGATCCATTCCGGGTGGCTTAGGGAAACGATCGTGCTGTGCGCGAGATCGCCGATGTCCATCAGGCGACTTTTCCCGCTTCCGATCTGGTAACCGACATGACCAGGCGTGTGGCCTGGTGTGTCGACGGCGACGATGTTCGGCAACACCGTATCACCAGGCCTGAACGTGCGCACCTTGGACGAGATTGCGGCGACGAGCGCCCTGTCGCCCTTCTCCTGCATCCATGCCCATTCCGGAGCGGACATGTGAATGGTCGCGTTCGGAAACGCCAGATCCCCGGCTGCGGTCCGCAGCCCGCCGACGTGGTCGCCGTGCGAATGGGTGATCAGCACGTCGTTGATCGCCTCTGGCTTCAGTCCTGCTTTAGCCAGGCTCGCCATCAGGGCTCCGCCGATCTTTGGCCCGAGCCCCGTGTCGATCAGTACGTTGCGCGCGGGTTGCCGTACCAGGAGAGCATCGACGCCGAGCGTGATGCGGTCAGTCGGCGCGTGGGCATCGGAGAGCGCTTTGCCGACCTTGCCAGCACCGACCTCCTTGCCGAACACCGAACCGTCGTTTGGCACGACGTTCAGCATGTCTCGCAGCGCGACGATGGTCGAGCCGCCCATCCGTATGGACGATGCCGCCGGGTCGACAGGCGCAGGTGCCGCAAGGGCCTGCGACACGAAGACGAGCGCTGCCATCGATACCGCCAGTGCAGGAGCTTTACGCATGGACTATCAACCTCCGGTCAGCAAACACGTGATCGGTCAACGCGACGGCGAACACCACCTTTCCCGATAGGATCACGCCGTGGTTGCGGCAAGCGCACATCAGCGCAGCGCGCGCCAGACGGCGCAGTAAGGTTCATCTCACGCGTCTTGCACGCTTTCGGTGCAGTCCTCAGCCTGCGGACGACTCGAGAGAAACGGCCCAACCGCGATCTTCAGAGGGCCTGAACCGGATCTACGACATCGTCACCAAGCAACCGTACCCTCGTCGTTGTAAAAGCCGCCGGTTGGTCCATCGTCAGGTAGCGTAGCCAGTCGGATGCCGATCGCAGCCCCTTGCTCGGGGGTGCGCGAGCCGGTGTGCTGGTTCAAGTCGGTAGCGGTATAGCCAGGGCAACCGGCATTCACCTTGAAGCCAAGTGGCGCGAGTTCCTTAGCGAACGCCACCGTAACCGCATTCAGTGCCGACTTCGAGCTGTTGTAGCCGAGGAGATTGACATGGGCCATCGGCGCCTCGAAGTCCGAAGCCCAGGCAAGCGAGCCCAGGCTGCTGCTGATCATGACAATCCTCGGCTCGGCTGACTTTTTGAGCAGCGGCAGGAAGGCCTGCGTTGCTCGGATCACGCCAAAGACATTAACGTCGAAAATTGCCCGTACGTTGGTGATCGCATCTTCGCTCGGCGGTCCCCAGCCGGTCGAGACGCCAGCGTTGTTCACCAAAACGTCTAGCTGGTCGACTTCCCGGCCCAGAGTTTCCGCGGCCGCGGCGGCGCTCCGATCATCCGTAACGTCCAGCGACAGAAAGCGGGCGTCCAGATCGTCGCGCCGTAGTGCCTCAGCCGCCACCTCACCGCGGTTCGCGTTCCGGCTGCCTATCCAGACGGTGTAGCCCATCCGGCCGAGCCCCCGCGCTATTTCCAACCCGATGCCCTTGTTCGCGCCCGTTACCAGTGCCGTTTTCTTGTGGGTCATGCCTGTTCCTTTATCTGCTGCCGCCAAAATAGACGTTGCGGTCACCGGCGCATGCGTGATCGCCGCGACTGCTTGCCCGATCCGATCAAGGACGCTTGTCTGCCGCGACGTGACTGCTCATCTTCGCTGCATGCATGAAACGCTCACGGAACTGCGCGCGATCGTCAGCCGCCATACACCTGCTCGATATCAGGCAAGCGTGCTGCCGCGAGTCGCGCTGTACAGAGACGGCGCCGCACCGCAGCCGGTATCAGGCGTCTACCAGCCGATGATGGCGTTGATCCTCAGCGGAGCGAAGGAGATCGCGATCGGCAATCGCCGGCTGCGCTATGATCCGGCCAGCTATTTCATCGCTACGGTCGAGCTACCCGCGTCCGGATGCGTCAAGCTCGACCAGCCGAACGAGCAGTATCTTGCGGTCAGCCTCGACCTCGATAGTGACCGACTCGCATCCGTGCTCAGCGAGGCGGACGTACCCTTGCCCGCAGCCGAACCCGCGTTTGCAGTCAACCCGGTCACGCCGGAACTGCTTGATGCCTGGTTGCGCCTCCTGCGACTCCTCGATGCGCAACAGGACATTGCGGTGCTGGCCCCGCTTTGCGAGCGAGAGATCCTCTACCGTCTAATCCAGGGTCCGCAGGGGGCAATCGTCCGCCAGATAGCTCGCGCTGACAGCCGGCTGTCACAGATACGCAGGGCGATCACGTTAATCCGCGATCAGTTCGACGGGCCTTTGCGCATTGAGGCGCTGGCCGAAGCGGCCGGCATGAGCCCGGCCTCGTTACACCGGCATTTTCGCACTGCAACGGCGATGAGCCCGCTGCAATACCAGAAGAGCCTGCGGCTTCAGGAGGCTCGTCGGTTGATCGTCGCCGGCCGCGACGTCGCCGCGGCTGGCTATGCGGTCGGTTATGAAAGCGCATCGCAGTTCAGCCGGGAGTATGCCCGCCTCTTCGGCTCCCCGCCATCTCGTGATGCGAAGGGCACGACCGTAGCAGGCCAGAACAACCAATCCTTGGCGGCCTGAAACAATGACGCCCCAGAACCGCGCGTAAGCACTGGTAAGCGGCTTCCCGTCACGCCCGCACCTTCCGACAGATCGTCCTCGCCAGAGCGGACATTCGGCGCACGTGAGCGCTTCCCCTACCAGGCGCGGATCGGGGAAGGTGACCTAACAGCGCCCGTTCGACGGAGTGCGCGCGAACAAAACCGGATATGCCTGTAAGCGCAGGCATATCCGACGCCACCAAGGCAGAGCGGTTGTTAAGCCTCCGGGTTGGCGATCCCGGAGAACAGCGAGGTTCGATGTAAACGACTGCCATTGGGCAACTGCTGACCGACAGGTTGTGATCAGGATATCGATCGAAACCGCTTTTGCGCGACGCTGATCCGGCTCCGCCGTTCGCAGAGCCTCAGCCGTCTTCAATCGGCTTCCATTTGGATCGCGCAGCATCGCGAGCGCGGCCACGGCATGTTTTTAGCTGGTAATCCGCCTTCCAAGTTGGAGCGCAATGCTTCATCCTTTCGACCGGGACGCAGACCGATCGGGAGAGGGCTGTCATGTCGACCACTACCTTGAGGCCGCTTGCCTCCGGAACGGTGCGGGGTAGTGCCTTCCGGGCAGGCGGATGCACTCCCTCGTTTGCAACGGCAACGCCGCGGAACGTGGAGGAGCGGTATCCGCCCGCCTGCCTCGCGCGCAACGTCGAAGGAAGTTCGACGCCAGCGTGATGAGCCGATCGGTTCCTCCGGCCTGTGCTCACCGCAGCGCCATCACCGTAGCGCTGGCGCTGCTGGCATGGCCGCATGCCGTGACCGCACAGGAGGTCGAGCACTCTCACAAGCATGGCGATGCTTCGCCGGATACGCTTGAGTCCGCACCGTCCGACATCGTCGTGATCGGCCAGCGCGGCGAGGTGGTGACCGACATCGAGCCGCTCGCGACGTTCGACGCACGCGCGATCGAGGCAACGGGCGCCACCTCGATCGGCGAGCTGCTGCGGACCATCCGCGGCATTACCCAGGCGGCCGATGGCGAACCGCCGATCTTCCTGCTCAACGCGCAGCGCGTGTCGGGGTATGAGGAGATTGGCAATCTGCCGCCCGAGGCGATCGAGAAGGTGGAAGTCCTGCCCGAACCGGTTGCGTTGCGGTACGGCTACCCGCCGACCCGGCGCGTCGTGAACTTCATCACCAAGCGTCGGTTTCGCCAGCTATCGCTGAAATACGTCGTCGGTACCGCCACGCGTGGCGGCGCGGATACCGTGAACCCGCATCTCGACCTGACGCGGCTCCGCGATGACAAGCGACTTACCGTGTCGCTCGACGCGCGCCACACCGATGCGCTGTCACAATCCTCGCGGCGCGTGTTGCCTGATCCCGACGTGCCGTTCGACGCGGTCGGCAACGTGACGGGAGTGCGCGCCGGCGGCGAGATCGATCCGGCGCTGTCCGCACTGGCCGGGCAAGCCACAACGATCGCGCCCGTCCCGGCCGGCACCGCTCCGACGCTTTCCGGTTTTGCGGCCGGGGCAAACATGCTGCGGCTCTACGACCTGTCACCCTTCCACGATCTCGCGCCGGCGAACGACACACTGCATGGCGAGCTCGTCATGGCCGACCGGATCGGCCGCGGCCTCGCCGGATCGCTGACGCTGACGGCCGACCACGCGCATGAGCGGAGCGTCTACGGCCCGTCCAGTGCCACGCTGCTCGTTCCGGCGGGCAACCCCTTCTCGCCGTTCAGCAATGACGTGCTGCTTCAGCGCTTCTTTACCGAAGGGCCGCTACTCGGCGCGCGTCTCGACACCACCACGCTCCACGCCGGTGGGCTGCTGCGCGGAGCGTGGCGCGGGTGGCAGTGGGACCTGACCGGCACGCTCGACGGCCAGCGCCGGGTGGGCCTGAGCGATGCCTATACCAACACCGCGCCCGCGAACGCCGCCATCGCTGCCGGCGCCAACCCGTTCCAGCCGCTGCCCGGCGCGCTGGTGAGCGACGTACGTGCCAACCACACCGTGCAGAGGACGCACGGCACCGCTGCCAAGTTCGTCACGAACAACCGTCCGGTGCGGCTGCCCGCCGGGCCCGTCACCCTGACAGCAACGCTGGAAGTCGAGCGCACCGGCTCGTCGGGCAGGACGACCGGCGCGACCACCTACGACATCGCCTTCGCCCGCACCCGGATCGAGGGCGGGGCCACGCTGGACGTGCCCATTGCCTCGCGCAAGGCGGGCGTGCTGTCCTGGCTGGGCGAGATGTCCGTCAACGCCTCGACTGCGCGGCGCCATGTCGAGGGCTTTGGCGACCTGTCGGACTCCACGGCTGGAATCACCTGGGCACCGCTCACGCCCATCCAGTTCCTCCTCCAGTACAAGGCGTCCGCCGCCGCGCCGACCCTCGATCAACTGGCGACGCCGCAGGCGGTGGCGCTTCAGGCGAACGTCTTCGACTTCGCCACGGGCCGTTCGGACATCGTGACGCTGCTGACCGGTGGCAATCCCGACCTTGCCGCCGAGCACCGCCGGGTTCGTTCGCTGGGCGTGACCTTGAAGCCGTTCGCGAAGTCCGAGCTGCGCCTCGGCGCCACCTATGAGGCAACGACGGTCCGCAACGGCGTGCAGACGATCTATGCGCTTACACCCGCGACCCTCGCCGGGTTGCCCGATCTGTTCGTGCGCGATGCATCGGGCGCGCTCACCTCCGTCGCGTTCCGCCCCGTCAACATCGCCCGCGAGGAACAGCGTACGCTCAACATCACGCTTAACGCCAACGGCCAGATCGGGCACGCCAAGCTGCCTGCGCAGCCAAACGGCAAGACACCCGACCGGCCGACGTTCTACGGCGGCCTTGGTCCGACCATTCGCTTCGCCGACCGGCTGACGCTCCGTCCGGGCACCACGCCGCTCAATCTGCTGACAGGCGATACGCTGACCGGGGCAACCACGCCGCGGATCGAAGGCTATGGCTATGGCGGTCTGAACTATCTCGGCAGCGGCGGCACGTTCGACTTCTACTGCCTCGGCAGTGGCCGGGTGCGCGGTGCCGTACCCGCAGCGGACCTGTCATTCGGTGCACTGTGCCGGCTGAACGTCAGCGGATCGCTCGGCGTCCACCGCGTCTTTCCGCATCAGGCCTGGACGCGCCATGTCGTCTTCAAGCTCTCCGTCGAGAACCTGTTCGATGCCCACCAGCGCGTTCGTGCCGCCAACAACACGACGCCGTATCGTTTCCAGCCCGACTTGCTTGATCCGGTAGGCCGGAGGGTGTCGCTTACGCTGCGCAAGGCGCTGTGACCGATAGCTGCCATCCAGCCAGCCTGCGGCGCTTTCCAGCGTTCGAGATCGTATTCCGCGGCGTTGATCTGGAGGATGCCTTGGAACTCGCCATCGCAGCGAAGTCAGACAGCACGATGACCCGACACGCGACATGGTGCCCGACGTACCCGCCGCCCGAATTATGCCGTTCGTTCCTGTGCAAGCCTTCGGTTCGAGCGGGATTGATCCGCGACTGGGAAAGAGCCAATTTTTCGTCATCGCCAAGCCGGCGTGACCGTATCGATACCGGTATGGGTGCGAATCCATCGCGCGGCGGAACTCTGCTCGACCTCAGCCGCTTGAATGGGAGCGAAACACGCGCACCCCCAAATGAAAGCGACACGCCATGCAGGGAAATGACACCGCAGCAGACCCGGACGCTAAAGCACCGCTGCCCGCCGACAACGCCGGCCAATCGAGCACCGATCCGGCCGAAGGATCGGACGATACGCCCGCGCCGACCAAGGACAGCCCGCAGGGGTAATCCCGCCGCGCAAGGCAGGGTCGGCGCGTGCGCGGGAGGGGGTCACGATCCGCTGCATGGTGCGCCCGGCCGGCCTGAACGACGACGGCTTCCGGCGGCCGGGTAGCCGCCAATCGCCTAGCCGCGGCAAGATCGCTGTCGGGTTAACCTGCGCCGTTCGATGGCTCCTAACTTCGGACGTGCTGTTCCAGTGACCGGTCGTTCTAACCGCCTGCTGCCGGCAAGTTTCCAGGCGGCGAGCCGAGAAGCAGCCCCCCGCTCGGTAGCAGCAGCGTACGCGCCGCCAAACGGCTAACACCTTGAAACCGGATCGGCGCGCTGACGCTTTGGCGGCCGCTCAGCAGGGCATTGACAACGAGCCGTTGCACGCACCTTTCCGAAAGGTCGACCTGCCAGTTCCTGCCACTACAAGAGCGGAGTCAATAGTTCGAGGTTCTGATGTCCGATCGCCTGAAGGTCTTGCTCCAGTACATGCTCCCCAAGCACCGTCTGACCACGCTGGCGGGCCGCATCGCCCGCGCGCGGGGAGGCTCGGTGACGACCCGGCTAATCCGCTGGTTCGTCGCCAGATACGCTGTCGACATGAGCGAAGCCGCCGATGCGGACATCGAAAGCTACAAGAGTTTCAATGACTTTTTCACCCGCCCGCTCAAGGCCGGCATGCGCCCGATGGCAACGGCAGATTTCGTTTGTCCGGTTGACGGTGCCATCAGCCAGTTAGGCTCCATCGACGATCACCACGTGCTGCAGGCCAAGGGTCACCGGTTTACCACTACGGAGCTGGTCGGCGGCGACGACACGCTGGCGGCGCAATTCCGCCACGGCAGCTTCGCCAACCTGTACCTGTCCCCCAGGGATTACCACCGCCTGCACATGCCCTGCGACGGGAAGCTCACCCGCATGATCTACGTGCCGGGGGCGCTGTTCTCGGTAAATCCGATCACGGCGCGCGGCGTGCCGAACCTGTTTGCGCGCAACGAACGCGTAGTATGCGTCTTTGCATCGCCGCAACACGGTCCTTTCGTGATGGTGCTCGTCGGCGCGACCATCGTCGGCAGCATGGCGACCGTGTGGCACGGCGTCGTCAATCCGAAGCGCACCAACCAGGCGTCCGAATGGACCTATGCCGACCAGGACATCGTGTTGAAACAGGGCGAGGAGATGGGCCGCTTCCTGCTCGGCTCGACGATCGTGATGTTGTTCAGGCAGGGAGCGATTGCCTTCAACGAAGACTGGGCGCCAGAGCAGTCAGTGCGCCTCGGCGAAGCGATGGGCAATCGCGGGGCCTGAACATTCCTGCCGCCGCACGCGTGCAACTTGACGTCGCTGGTCGAGATTGGGGGTGATCCACGCGTGCAAGCGGCGATGTAGCAGACCCGAGCGCCTCCGACGGACGCCGACCGAAGCTCGGGCCGGCAGGTCGCCGCAATCGGCGTCGCATCGGCAAAGGCGCAGTGATTAAAGCGTCGAAGAGGCGGGACGGACCGCAGTGAACGCGCTATCCCGAGGAAAAGGGGAGGCAGCATGCGCGGCGCGACGACGTTTACCGGAACAGCAATGCTCCTGCTGCTGATGGCGGCACCCGCGAGCGGCCAGCAGGTGCTGCGCCTCGGCGACAAGGATTACCTGACCGCGCCAGGCCTCGATGTGATCGTCTTCGACGACATCTATCCCGATGGGCACCAGACAGGGGTGACCGTGATCCAGCAGGGCACGCGCGTCGCCGCCAATGGCGACCTGCGGCTGGAGCCTGAGCCTGGGCAATGGTCGCCGATGCCGGCTGCGGTCGGCAAGCACGTGGTCGACCGGGCGACCGGGACGATAACCCAGGCGCTGCGCTTTCCCGATCCGGCCAAGAACGGGCACGGCTTCAACCCGATCTTCTACCCCGAGCTCGATCTGTCCTATCGGGTCAGCGTTTCGCCCGCTGGGGGCAGCAGTTTTCGCATCATCGTCGATCTCGACAAGCCGCTGCCGCAACAGTGGGCCGGCCGGGTCGGTTTCAATCTGGAACTGTTCCCCGGCCAGCTCTTTGGCAAGGCATGGCTCATGGACGGCACCGGCGGCATCTTCCCGCGCCAGCCGGAGGGTCCCATTGTGCGGGAGCCGGACCGGCACTTGCCCGTGCCGCGCAACGTGCAGGCGAACGGGCCGGTACAGGATCCCAACGGGCAGGCGGTCGGAGCCCCGCTCGCGATTGGCCGAACGCTGGTGGTGGCTCCGGAGACAGACGGGCAACGGCTGCGCATCGAGAGCCGCACCGGCGATCTTCAGTTGATCGACGGCCGGACCGCCCACAACAATGGCTGGTTCATCGTCCGCGGCGCGGTGGCGGCGGGCGCGAGCGCACATGCGGTCGAGTGGATCGTCACCCCCGCCACCGTCCCGAACTGGCGGCGCGCGCCCGTGATCCAGGTATCACAGATCGGCTATGCCCCTGCCCAGCCCAAGCGTGCCGTGATCGAGCTCGATACCGCCGACACGGCGATCCAGCCGGTGCGACTGTTCAAGCTCGGCGCGGATGGTCGGCGGGAGGTGATGGCGGGCCAGCCGGCAAGCTGGGGCAACTTCCTGCGCTATCGCTATGTCACGTTCGACTTCACCCGCGTCAGCGAACCGGGCATGTACCAGATCGGCTATGGCGACCAGGTGTCGAGCCCGTTTCGGATCGCCGCGGACGTGTACAGCCGGTACGCCTGGCAACCCACGCTCGAATATTTCCTGCCGGTCCAGATGTCGCACATGCTGGTACGCGAGAAGTATCGCGTCTGGCATGGGCTCGACCACATGGACGACGCACGCATGGCGCCGGCGCCGATCAACCATATCGACGGGTATGAACAGGGCCCCTCGACGCTGACCCGCTTCAAGCCGGGCGAGCATGTGCCCGGTCTCGATGCCGGCGGGTGGCACGATGCGGGCGATTACGACCTGCGCATCGAATCGCAGATCGGCGAGGTGTGGATCCTGTCGAAGATGATCGAGGAATTCGGCCTCGATTATGACGCCACCCGCATCGACCAGGCCAGCCATTCGGTCGAGATCCATGATCCCGACGGCATCAACGACGCGGTCCAGCAGATCGAGCATGGGCTGCTATCCGTACTCGGCGGCTACCGTGCGATGGGGCGCACCTATCGCGGCATCCAGGTGCCAACGCTGCGGCAATACGCCTTGCTGGGCGAAGCGGCGAACGAAACGGACAATATCGTCGGCAAGCCTGTTGCGGGGCTGGGCGTCGACAACAATGGCCAGCCGATCGTCGCCGACGACCGTTGGGTATTTACCGAAGACAACCCCGACCGCGAGCTCAACACGGCGGGTGGGCTTGCGGCTGCGGCACGTGTGCTTCGGCGCAGCAACCCGGCTCTGGCGGCGGAATCGCTCGCGGCGGCACGCAACATCGCGACCAAGGCGTTCGGGGCGAAGGATCGGTCGAACGAGGTCTTTGCGCTCGCCGAGCTGATCGCGGCGACGGGTGACAAGGCACTGGTGGACAGACTCGTCGCCCTGGAACCGGAGATCGTCGCGCACGTCGACAAGAGCGGCTGGCCGCTGGCCGGCATCCTGCCGAAGCTTCCCGCCGCGTTTCGCGCGCGGGTGACCGCCGCCGTCGCGGCCTATCAGGCGAGCGTACGGTCGGACGCGCGTACCGACAGTCCGTATGGTGTCCCCTACAAGCCGGAGATCTGGGGTGCGGGCTGGACCATCCAGGAACGCGGCGTGCACCAGTATTTCTTCCACAAGGGTTGGCCGCAACTGACCTCCACCGACAGCTACATCAATGCGCTCGACTTCGTACTGGGCGCGCACCCAGGCGAGAACACGGCGAGCTTCGTCTCGGGTGTAGGCGCCAGGTCGGACACCACTGCCTATGGCTTCAACCGCGCGGACTGGAGCTACGTGCCGGGCGGCGTGGTATCGGGCACAAACCTCGTTCGCCCCGACTTGCCCGAGCTCAAGGTGTGGCCGTTCTTCTGGCAGCAGGGCGAATATGTGCTGGGCGGCGGCGCCACGAACTACATGTTCCTCGCGCTGGCGGCCGACACGCTTTATGGCGGCAAGAAGTGAGGTGGCTGCTGCTCACCGCGGCACTGCCGATGGCGGCGCTCCCGGCGATGGTGGGGGCCGGGACGCGGGGCGGAGACGTCGTGGTGCTGCGCAACGCGCGCGGGATGACCGTCCGTCTCCTTCCGCAGGGCGCGGCGGTCGCGGCAATCGAGGTGCCCGATCGCGACGGCCGGATGGCGGATGTGGTGCTCGGCTATCCGAGCCCCGCCGATTACCGGGTAAAAATGCGCAAGAACTTCTTTGGCGCGACAGTGGGGCGTTATGCCGGCCGGATCGCGGGCGCGCGTTTCATGATCGACGGCCGGCCAGTGCTGCTGCAGGCGAACGACGGAGCAAACGCGCTGCATGGCGGCGGAACGGCCGGGTTCGAATCCGCGGACTGGCGGGTGAGCCGTGGTCGACGAGACCGGGTGACGTTCTCGCTCGTCAGTGCCGATGGTGACCAAGGGTTCCCGGGCCGGCTGAGCATAACGGTGAGCTACCGGGTGACCCCCGACAACGCGCTGCGCATCGACTACACGGCGCGCACCACCCGGCCGACCGCGCTCAACATCACCAATCACAGCTATTTCAATCTGGCGGGCGAAGGCAGCGGATCGGTCGAACGACAATGGCTGCAACTCGCCCCGGCCCGGTCCGTGCAAACCGACGCCAACGGGGTGCCGACCGGCGGGCTGGCCGAGGTGGCCGACACGCCGCTCGATTTCCGGTGCCCCCACCGGCTCGGCGAGCGAATTGATAGCCCCGCGCTGTCGAGCAGCGGGCGAGGATACAATCACGCGTGGCTCTTCACCAAGCGTTCCGGCCACCTCGCAACGGTGGCACGACTGATCGATCCGGCTTCGGGTCGAACGTTGAGCGTAGAAACGACGGAGCCGTCGATCCAGGTGTATACCGGCGGTTACATCGATGGACGCGACGCCGGGCCGAGCGGCCACGTCTATCAGCCCCGGGACGGTGTTGCGCTGGAGGTGCAGCACCTTGCGGACAGCCCGCATCACCAGTCGTTTCCGTCGACCATCTTGAGGCCAGGCCAGCTTTACCGTCAGACGACGATATGGCGGTTCGGGACGACGGATCGGCGGGACTCCCTTTCCGTGAACAGCGGCTGCCCTGGTTCAGCGCGCCGGGTCGATTAGAGGTTATTCGAACGCCGATCGTGCTCTGGCTATCACGAACGCGGCCGCTCGGCGCATTATGGATCTGCTGAGTTGCAGAGCGGCAAGGCCTCTCTGGCGGACAGATGGGTTCGCGGCAAACCAAGCGGCATTGCCACCACTCTTTTCCCAAGATCTGACGCGAGCCAGCCTTTTCCTCAGCAGAACGGCTTCGTGAAAAGCTTTGACGTTCGTTGACGCGATGAGTGCCTGAACGAACACCTGTTCCCATCGGTGGCGGCGGCGAGACGGATCATCGAGGCATGGCGGGCGGACTACAACCGTGCGTCCGCACAGCAACCTTGATGCGTAGGCACTCGCCCCGGCTACGGGCATATGGACACCGAAGCTAAGTCATCAGCAGCCTCAAAACGGCGAGCAGGTCATCGAAGAGGAACATAAAAATACCGTAGGCGGCAGCATCGGTCAAATTTGCGCTAGCGGCGTGCTAACGCAAAAAGCCCGCCTGATAAAAGGCGGGCTTTTGCTACTTGACTAGTACCGTTGAGAAGTTTGGTTGCGGGGACAGGATTTGAACCTGTGACCTTCAGGTTATGAGCCTGACGAGCTACCGGGCTGCTCCACCCCGCGCCAAGGATATGCGTCCGCGTGAGCGGGGCATGACATGTGAATGGGTTCT
>Ga0265798_10000382_pt1 | contig 78844 bp, 63 predicted proteins | sample P3T30metagenome_FD_192430 | JGI IMG/M metagenome (GOLD analysis project Ga0265798, IMG submission 192430) | Plant litter microbial communities from East Loma Ridge, Irvine, California - P3 T30 | ecosystem: Environmental > Terrestrial > Plant litter > Unclassified | place: USA: California... | reverse complement strand
AATCAACTATAATATCTATGATACCGGGCATTTTGCATTAGAAGAGGATGGAGAAGAAATAATAGAAAAAATCAGAGTATTTATGACGAAAGTCGGGAAGTAATTGCCAGTTGGTGATAATGGGCATAAAAAAACCCGTAAATGTTTACAATTTACGGGTTTTGAGGTAATTTGACCACTATTTTGTCGGGGTGGCAGGACGATTCCAAACCACCACAAATACTTTTATATCAATAAATTATAGTCTGAACTTGAAAAACACTCACCGCTTTGCTCAAACAGCATTTTTGACCGGCAACTGATACAAAGTTAAACATCCTATCTGTAAAATTTATAAAAAGTCGAAATTTTATCACACTTGAGTTTAACTAATCAGACGACAACTTCTATAGACATGATTAAAGTAAGCCTTTAGGAAGGTTTCCGAGGATACTGTTTTTAATTTCTTGCAACGAATGAACCCTAGTAAAACTATGTTCATGTCGCGCGCGTAGCGAAGAATCATGCATACTAAGGTAGTGATTAATAAGGCTATTGATATTTTCTTTGCTGAAACCCATTTTAGGTTCGTCAATTTCTTCATATTTAAAAGACCGCAGCATCGAGAGCATACGATCAAGCTGGTTGTAAGACAGTTGCTTTTTTTCGCCTTTAGCCGCTTCAAGATACCCAATAATCATCATACTCCCGATTCTAGAAATTTCTTCACTATCCTGATATAAATTACTCAATAGTTGCTCGAAGCTCATGAGCGCATCTATCCAGTTGCTGCCGCCTCTAAAATCAATCAGAAAGTACGGGTTGTCGGTTAAGGAAAGGAAATCGAAACACAACTTTATAGTATTACCCGGATTGTTGAATCTAATGTGATTATTGGCCAGCAGAATTGCCTCTTTAACACTGTTATCATAATTTCCTGACAATACAGTCTCAAAAAAAGCATACATATCATCATCAATGTCTTGAGGAAATAACTTGCCTTCAAGAGAGGATCTTATCTTATTATACTTTTCGTTATTTGTGTAATTAGAAGAATCGACAAATTCCCTTAAGTTTACAAGGTCGAAACTGGAAAACATGACACTCGGAAACGGTTTGAAGAATGCATTCATTTCATTGTCAACGCTTACTTTAAAAACCTCGGAGTTGATTTCAGTAATCAGGTTGGCAAATTGAGTAACAGAATCAAGTCTCAGTGTAATTACATTATGATTGCGAAGAAATTGTTCTTTTTCAGGATTATCGTCAAACGATATGATATATGATTTTGGGAGGTTTTCAAGTTCATATAACTCCGTATGTTTTTTAAATATATATTTTATATTTTCATCTCCAAATCCGTATCCTAAAAACAATACACTTTTGCCCAGAATGTGGCTTCTGAAAAGAATATCCAAAGGATCATCCTCAATCTTCAATCTTTTATCATAATCCTTTCTGGTAAAAACAATCTTCTCCGGGTTAGAAAAATCCCCATGAAATTTAATAATCTGCTTTTCTCCGTGTTTAGTTTCGATAATATCCTTTAATGAAACGACTTTCTTATACTGTCGCCTTAATAATTTCGCCGCCGTTTCAATAGCTTCATCATAATTGGTCGTATAAACTATTGGCGGGTTCATTGCCAGTATTTTGAGATGTAGATCTAGTGAAGTTGAATCTAGTATCTCTAATCTGCACAGAGCTTCTAATTTAGAAATTAACGCTGATCTTCCAAATTTCGCTTCGTATTCCTGGGCAACCATAAGAAAGCTATCGGTTGGAGTTTGCAACTCATTTTTTAGGTTACTAATCGCTTCAGACCAGTCAGCTGCACCACAAGATTTGCTCATTCCTGCACCAATAAATGGTATGATTTTAAATGAAGCAATTCCATTTACTATCTCTTTTATTATTAATTTATTATCCATTATTGTAACAAAAATATAATGATTAAAAATAAGAATTTAAAGTAAGATAAATTGTCCTACTTTAACTAAAATGAATGACTTGAGATATGAAGCATTTATTTGACTTGCCTAAAAGTGAGGTTAATCCTTGGCAGCATCTCTTTTGCCGACTTCGGTATATGATGCTCCCAAAAAGTATTTGTAGTCCCTGACATTAGCAGGAGCGTACCGTGATGCAGTGGGATTTCAATCTGTTTAATTTCTTTGTTGGTCTTATGACGGAATCGGAAGGGACGGGTCTGCCCAAAGGTCAGAGACGCTATATTGGGATTGCTACCGATTTTATGCTCTTTATCCGAATGCCAGGCCACACTGTCATTCCCGTCGCGGTATAAATTTAAAAGTACCGCGTTAAATTTTAGCTTGGTTTCCTGTTCCACTTTTTGCCGAAGCTCTAAAAGTTCCGGTGTCCAGGGCTGCGTATCTTCACCGGCTTCTTCCTGTTCGCCATACCAGGCAGTCATTCGCGGTGCCGTCACCACCTTATCATACATGGGCATTTGGTACCTGTGCCATGGCGTGTTGCGAAGTAACTCTGTATAGTAATGATCAGCATCTTTTTTTGAAATAAAGCCATCATACTGCATCAGTTCTAGGCCTGGCAGGTCGAAGTATTTCTTGGGGCTGGTGCCCACTATAAAAAGATCGGTATCGTTAAAAAGTGTCATAGCTGTAATTTTCAGTGGTTGTAGTCGCTGCATGCCTGAAGTCAATCTCCTATTGTCTGCTGTCTTTTCATCCTGCTTTCTTCTCCTGTGTCGTATTCATTTTATGCCTTGGCAGGTTTATCTCCTGTTCCTGCGGGTATGGGGCACGGTGTGTCATGGAAACATCTTCACGAAGCCTTTCCTGTGTACGCGTGCTTTCGGCATCGGTTTCCCTGTAGCGCGGGTCGGCAATAAAGGGCATCTTCTCCATTTTGGATATGGTAATGGTCGGAAAATGATAATCCACTTCTACGGTACCCAACAATAAATAACAGCCCCCTCCTTTAAAAGGGTATTCCTTCAGGCTACCGGTAAAATGGGCTGTATCGAAAAATTCCCCGTTGGCATCTATCCATGTTCCGAAATACATGGCGCCCATTTTAGTAGGTACGTGCTTGCGGGACACCAGGTAAGCCAGCATCTTGACCTGTTTCTTATGGTGCTTTACCAAATCACATGCCATAACATCACCACGGTAACCGGTCTTCAAAAGATTGAAAGGCGTTACCGATACCGGAAAGCCTAAAAGTTCAATCTCATCAAAAGCATCCTCAAAGGGGGAGCGCTTCAGTTCCGGTAGTTTATATTCCCGTACAGGCTCAGGAAGCAGCTGCGGCTGGCGGTGTTCCGGCTTAAAGTTCATCATGATACGGCGGGCTGTGACCAAAAGCTCATTTTTATTTTTACCTGTTGAACGGAACGCTCCGATATAAATTAAAAGCTGTAGCCCTTCAATCCCGATAGGCACGCGCTTGATGAAGTCTTCCAACGAAACATATTGCCCGTTAGCCAGGCGTTGCTCTACAATACATTTTGCAATCTCCCCTTGCAATCCCTGAAGATGCATGAAGCCCAAATAAATATCCTTGCCATACAAGGTGGTCTCTAACTCGCTCTTGTTTACACAGGGATTATGGATCGCGGCACCCGACATCCGCGCCTCATGGACATATACTTCTGTACGGTAAAAGCCGCCCTGGTTGTTGATGACGGCAACCATGAATTCAATAGGATAATGTACTTTCAGGTACAGGCTCTGGTAACTTTCTACGGCATAGGATGCCGAGTGTGCCTTACAGAATGAGTACCCAGCAAATGACTCTATCTGCCTGTAAATCTCTGTACTTAACTGCTCGGGATGCCCTTTAGTTGCGCACGAAGCAAAGAAGTTGTCCTTGACTTTCTGCAATGCCGCTTTGGAACGTCCCTTGCCGCTCATGGCCCTGCGCAGGATATCTCCGTCGGCTGCTGCCAGCCCGCCGTAATGCAGGGCGATCTTGATCACATCTTCCTGGTACACCATAATGCCATAGGTTTCACCAAGCTGCTCCTCGAAAACCGGATGGAAATATTCGAACTTATACGGATAGTTGTGGCGAAAAATATACTCCTTCATCATCCCGCTTTGGGCAACGCCGGGGCGGATGATAGACGAAGCAGCTACCAATACTTTGTAATTGTTGCATTTCAGCCTCCTGAGCAGCCCCCGCATAGCAGGGCTTTCAATGTAAAAGCACCCAATCGTTCTTCCCCTGCCCAGGTATTCATTGCAGGTAGCCTCATCCTTAGAGATGGTTGTATCACGGATATCCACGGTAATGCCCCGGTTCTTTTTGATGAGCTTTACCGTATCATCAATATGCCCTATACCCCTCTGGGATAGGATATCGAACTTATCAAAGCCTATCTCTTCCGCCACATGCATATCAAACTGTACAATCGGGAAACCCTTGGGCGGCATTTCCAACGCCGTAAAATCCGTGATAGGGTCTTCGGAAATCAGGATACCACAGGAGTGCATCGAGCGCTGGTTGGGGTATTTCTCCAGCATCATTCCGTACCGGTGTACCAGTTTGACGACCCCATTTTTATCGTGCCGGTCCATGGCGGTACCCGACAGGGCATCCAGTTCCTCTTTCGGCAGGCCGAAGACTTTACCCACTTCCCTGAAAATGGATTTGTATTTGAATTCGACATTCGTGCCGCAAAAGGCTACATGTTCGGCACCGTAGCGCCTGAAGATATATTCCAGTATCACATCGCGCTCTTTCCACGACCAGTCAATATCAAAATCCGGCGGGCTTTTGCGGTTAAGGTTCAAAAAGCGCTCAAAATACAGGTCCAGCTCAAGGGGGCAGATATCAGTAATGCCCAGGCAGTACGCTATTATACTGTTGGCCCCGCTGCCGCGGCCGATATGCAGGAAGCCCATGGAATTGCTGTAGCGGATAATGTCCCACGTGATCAGGAAATAACCGCTAAATTCCAAATGATGTATAACGGCTAATTCCTTTTCTACCCTGTCCCGCGCCGCAACATTATCAAGTCCATAGCGTTTTGCCATTCCCTGATGCGCCAGGCTGGTTAATAATTCCAAATCCGTGTCTCGGCTGGCCGTGTAGTGTTTTTTATTCCGGGGCACGCCGAATTGGTACTCAAAATGGCAGTTGTTAATGAGGGCAAACGTATTTTCTATTATCTGCGGAAATTGGCTGTAACTTACCATGATCTCTTCCGGAGGCACCATCCGTTCATCCGCACCGCAGTAATCAGAAGGGGTTAGCTTGCTTCCCAGCGTGTTGAGGTCAATAGCCCTTAATATCCGGTGCAGGCTGTACTCGGTTTTGCTGCGAAAGGTTACCGGCTGGAGCACCACCATTTTAGAAAGCCTGCTTTTCCATTCGGGACGGATCAGGAGCGAAAGGTTATCAGGGCGGATACCTATATATTCAAACTCCCTCAACGTATCGGGTATATTTTCAACAGGGTAAATTACAAATACCTCTTTAAAACCGGGTGCGGTGGAAGGTATTGGCAAACCGTCCATGTTGTATTTGGTGCGATGGCGGTTGATCTCCCCAATCCCGGCACGGCTCTTCGCAAGGGCGATAAAAAGCAGTTTGCCCTGCTCGCGGAGTTCCATACCGACGAGGGGGTTTATATCCGCATCCTTACAGGCTTTATAAAATTCGTAAATGCCGGTCACCGTGTTGATGTCCGTGAGCGCCATGGCCGTAATGCCAAGGCTTTTTCCCTGGGCCACCAAATCGCTTACCGGTATGGTACCGTAGCGCAGGCTGTGAAAAGAATGGCAATTAAGGTACATACTTATATCATTTTTGATCGACCGATACCGCTGCCGCGCATCACGGCATTAGCACCGAAACGGTTTTTTATTCTGTCCATCGCCTGATACAAGGACATCATTTCCTGGGTGTCCTCAAACAGGTTAATCTGGTAGGAACCCCGAACCAGTTTGCTGAAGCGTACGCCTACAAGGCGCAGGCTCATACGCCGCTGGTAGAGTTTCCCGAAGGCTTCCAGTACGGCTTTGGTGAGCGTATGGTCCGATGCCGTATAAGCTAAGGTTACCTGCCTTGTCTCGGTATCGAAATTGGAATACCGGATCTTAACGGTCACATTTGAGGTAAGCCATCCTTCACTGCGGAGCTGGTAGGCCAATCTTTCCACCATGGTGCAGAGCACGGATCGCAGGAAGACCATGTCGGTAGTGTCCTGGTGAAAGGTATCTTCGGTAGATAAGGATTTACGCTCACGATACGGCTCCACCGGGCTATTGTCGATACCGTTGGCTTTCTTCCATAATTCAATGCCGTTCTTGCCAATCATCTCCTGCAGCACATTTATGGGCATCTCGGCAAGGGTCTGTATGTTGCGGATGGCGATACGGGACAGCAACTTAAAAGTAGCATCACCGACCATCGGTATTTTACGGATCGATAAGGGATTTAAAAACTGCTGTACCATGGTCTGCGGTACTTCTAGGTTACCTTTGGGTTTCCCTTCCCCGGTTGCAATTTTGGAAACCGTTTTATTTACCGAGAGCGCAAAGCTGATCGGCAAACCTGTTTCACGGGTCACGGTAGCAGAAAGCTCATTGGTCCACTTGTACGAGCCATGAAACTTATCCATACCGGTGATGTCGAGGTAAAATTCATCGATGGAGGCTTTTTCCATGACCGGTGCCCGTTCTTCTATAATTTGTGAAACGGTATTGGAATAGCGGGAAAATAGTTCCATATCGCCCTTTACGATTTTCGCCTCAGGGCACAGCCTCAGGGCCAATTTTATCGGCATCGCGGAATGCACGCCAAACTTCCTTGCTTCATAAGAACAGGAAGCCACTACGCCCCGGTCACCACCGCCTACTATCAGCGGGATACCTTCTAAGGCACTGTTTTGCAGCCTTACACAGGAAACAAAAAAAGTATCAAGGTCCATATGTACTACCGAGCGTTCCATAATCATAGCATTTAGTACCGAACAAAATTAGACCAGATTAGAACAAAAAAACATATATTTGCTGTTCCAAATAGCAACAATTCGCTTATGTCTTTATTTTCCGACAACATCAGGCTCCTGAGGGTCCAAAAGAACATCTCCCAGGAAAAGCTAGCCACAGCGCTCCTAATTGCGCGTGCACGCTATGTAAAATACGAGTCCGGGACTTCCGAAGCCCCCTATGATATACTGAAACGTATTTCCAAGTATTACCATGTGAGCATCGACCTGCTGCTGAATGTCGACCTGCGTAAGATTGATATGGATGGGCTTCTGAAACTCGAAGACAACCGTATATTGTTGCCGATTACTATAGACGCGGGCGGGGAAAACACGATTGAGATCATACCCCAGAAAGCCAGGGCGGGGTACCTGAATGGTTACAGTGACCCCGAATTCATCGAAGGCCTGCAGCAAATTTCATTGCCTTTCCTTAAAAACGGAAAGTTCAGGGCCTTTCCCGTTTCGGGGGATTCCATGCCGCCCCACAACGATGGCTCCTTCATTATCGGCAAGTACGTGGAAAGCCTGGGGGAATTACGCGATGGCAGGACCTACATCCTGCTGACCAAAAATGAGGGCATTGTATACAAACGCCTGAATAAGAACGGCAGGAACAGCCTCATGCTGAGTTCTGATAATTCATTTTATGAGCCCTATCCGGTAAAGGCATCGGAAGTCATGGAAATCTGGGAGTATGCCTGCAGCATTGCCACCAACGAATTTGAGCCTGACAGCCTGGAACCGCAAAGCATCCGCGATATGTTCAACAGCCTCCGCAATGAAATAAAAGCTTTGAAGCACTTACAATAATAAGATTCATGACTACCACTATACGCTTTAGGATACCAAAAGATATTGATTCCGCGACCGAACGAAAAATACGCAAGCTTAACGGCAGCCTCATTGCGCAATCCTTCACCGACATCATCCATTTCGATGATGACGGAGCGGATTTTTATATCCATTATTTTACCACCCCTTCTGAAAAAAGGGATGATGCCATTATTTTTATTTCTTCATTTATAGCCAAGGAAGCATTGAGTGAAGTTGCGACAATCCTCTAATCCCTGATATCATGCCACAGCGGAGTTAATTTATAATTGACTGTTTTTGAGTGATTTTGGCTTGTTTTGGCTACATCTTTATCTGTAGCTAAAATGTAACTTGCCTGCATATAAGCCTGCTAATGCCACCTGATAACCGGATGCTTAGCATGAAATTTTGCAGGACATGAAACCAACACCTTTACCAAAGAAAATTGCCCTTGAAATTATCTGCCTGCTTTATATTGTACTCTTTGTATATGCAGCAGTCAGCAAGCTTCTCGATTTTGAGAATTTCCAGGTCCAGTTGGGGCAATCCCCCTTATTGAGCGCCTTTGCAGGCTGGATTGCCTTTATCGTACCAATATCAGAACTTATCATTGCGGCACTTCTGGTCTTTCCCCGATACCGGCTGCTGGCTATGTATATGGCTTTTAGCCTAATGATAATGTTTACTGCTTATATTATAATCATCTTGAACTTCAGTCCCTTTGTGCCCTGTTCCTGTGGGGGTATACTGGAAAAGCTGGGTTGGAAGGAACACCTTATATTCAATATTGCATTTTGCCTGTTGGGGATTGCAGCCTTACTGATGCTTCGCAGGCCTGAAACGCATAATGCAAGGGCATTTGTTAGGGGTACTGTCTCAAATTTCGGGATTGCATCATCAGTTATCATAAGTTCCGTATTGGTAACTGTCTTATTCATAGTGTCGGAACACCGGATGACCGAAGACAACCCTTTTATCCGCCGCTTCCAGGGCTATGCCGTTAAGACTGCCCAAACACAACTCCCTAATAACGACTACTATTTTGCAGGCCAATCCGGTGGCAGAATCTATTTGGCCAATAGTAAGGCCCCTTTATACATTACAGAGATTGATACTTCACTGCAACAAAGGATACGTCATAAGATAGCACTGTCCGATTATGACCTGCCCTTTACCAATGTACGTGTTCAGGTTGCGCCCCCTTACTTTTACCTTTATGATGGTACTGTCCCGGTCTTCTTCAAAGGACTTATTTCCAACTGGAAGGCACATACTGTAACGGCACAAACACCTTACTTTTCCCAGTCGGTAGTGACGGATTCTGCTAATGTAGCCTTCAGGTCTGAGAATGAAAAGACAGAGTTTGTATTGGGCAATTTCAGCTTGATAGGAGCAAATGTTCCTGAATTTAAGGAGGGGCTTCTGACCCGGCAGGTCGATGGCTTTTTTGACTGTGACGGCCAGCTTCACTGGGACAGCGAAACTAAGCGGCTGCTTTACCTTTACAGTTACAGGAACCAATACCTGGTAATGGATGAAGCGCTTTCACTTATAAATACTGGGAATACGATCGATACTACCTCAAAAGCGCGGATAAAGGTCGCTTATCTGGAAGACCAAAAAAAGTACAAAATGTCCGCACCGCCCTATACGGTGAACAAAAACTCTGCATTCAGCAATGGCCTACTCTATGTATGCTCGGGTGTCATTGGCCGCTTTGAAGACAAAGTGATGTGGGACCAGGCAAGCATCGTTGATATCTACGACACCCGTTCCCAGCGATATCGCACCAGCATTTATATCTACGATGCGGGGAAACTGAAGATGACGCACGTGACAGTGTATGGCCGTCATCTCTATGTGCTGCTCGGCTATCATCTGCACCGCTATACCTTATCAAAAATATAACTGGCATTCGCCATCACGATTTTACCGGCCGGTAAAAAGGGGAAGATCGAAAACCTTGAAAAGAGTAGATCGCATTTAAATTTAAAAATTATGAAACCACTTTTTAAAATGGCATTGCCGGTAGTAGCATTCGTACTGGCAAGCGCAGGCGCTGTAAGCACAAAAGTTGCTGAGACAGCAAAAACAGATGACACAGTCCTAATTAACGGATGGGTTCAGAATCCTGACGAGAACACTTGTGTACAGCGTACCAACCTGAACTGTAGCCTTTCCTCAACACCAAATATGTGTGAGGCTGCCAGCCCAACAGCACCGGGTACACTGGTGCCTGCTTTTGAAAAGCACACTGCTACGGGCAAATGCTCAAGGGTACTTTACAGGATCAACTAAAGCAACCTTAAAAGACAATGCAGTTCCAATGGAACTGCATTGTGCATTTATAAAATGGCTTACTCAATCCAATCGGCCTTCATCCCCCTCAGGTAATGCCCGAACCAGCTTTCCGTCCGCATGGTCAGATCCGCTTGATTCTTTTTCAGGGCCAGCGCATGCACTTCATCCGGATACAAGAGTAAGATGCTTTTTTTCTTGAGCCTTCTCATCGCCGCATACATGATAAAGCTTTGATCCGGATTGACTACGGGATCTTTTTTTCCGGACCAGATCAATAAGGGTGTTGTAATGTCAGCAGCACTGAAAAGAGGCGAGTTTTCTATGTATAATTTCGGAGCTTCAAAAAAGCCCTTTCCAATACGGAATTGCTGGTCTTCATAGCGCCAGTAATCTATTTCTGTCGTGCCTTCCCCATATGACAAGTACGCATAGATCGGATCGGAAATACCGGCACCACTTATGGCAGCAGCAAATAGTTTGCTATGTGCAATGATATAGTTGGTCTCAAATCCTCCGAATGAGTGGCCTATAATTCCTATTTTTCCAGGATCAACCCTGCCTCCCCGTACAACCTCCTCAAGAGCTGCCGTTACGCATTCAAGCGCGGACTGCCCGGTGTGCCCGGGCCTATACTGTATATCGGGAAGCAGTATAAAGTATCCTTTAGCGCTTAGATTAGCGATATTGAATCCCATTACATCATAGTGTGAGGGGTTGACATATTCCTGCGCCCTATGCAACAAGCGCTCATAAATATAGGTTATCATCGGGTATTTCTCCCCAGCCGTATAACCAGCAGGATAAATCAGCACCCCTTTCAGGCTATCATTACCTACCTTATACGATATGATTTCAGAGTGCCCCCATTCAAAATTACGATGGTGTAGATTGCTTTCAACGATGACTTTGCTGGCTTTCTGCTTTATATCATAAGCGACAATACGCGGGGGAAGGTCATAGCCTTGCTGTTCATATAGGACTATTTCCTTATTTTGGCATGTCAGGAGGTTACCAGCATTAAAACGCCCTGAAGAGAAGGGAGTGATTTTACCTTTCTCCAGCCTGGCGTAGCCGCTTACGCCGTTTTGTGTATTGTACCAAGACAGGTAAATACCCTTTCGTAAATCTAACATCCGGGAGGATGAAGCTGAGTAAGCAACAGGATCAAAACCAGTTCCTTCCCTTGCCGCCAACCGGTAGGATAGCTGCCCCTCTTTTCCGCTGGTTATCCTTTTCCCGCCTCCACCGTTGGGTGAGACGCTCCAGATATCATGCTCATCATTGATAAGGATATTGCCGTCATGGTCCCATCCCGTAATCCCAAATGAAAAAACGGAATACCCCGGTTTAGAGCGGCTGGTATCCCATTGTGAATACAGCATAACGGTAGTATTGGTGTGTTTATTCGCCTGCGTATCATAGGTCCACCAATTGCCATCCTTCAGATAGGCCAAATAACGCCCATCAGGCGACAGGCTGAACGTTGCATCTGGTCCCGGATGGCTGGCGAGCACTAACGAGGTCGCTCCGGTCACACCATCCGTGATATAATAATCGGTACTTTGATAATAACGAAGGTCCCTGAAGTCCGTTGCGTTTCCTGATGAAATTACATAACGGGCATTACCAGCCAATAGCGCCCAGCGGAACTGGCCTTTACCAATAATTACGGCACTATTCGAATCCACATTCCATGCGGCAAGATGGCTTTCCGCCTTGGGATAGCGTTTCACTTCCCGCTGAACAGGATAGAGAATCGTATCATTATGTTTCCATATTTCAACCAAATCCTCCTCTCGTACCGGAGCTAAAGCTACATTGTCTTCCGCCCCAAAGAACACACGCCTATGGTCATCGCTAATCCTAAGGTGCAGCGCATTATCAGATGAGAGCCTTTGCCCATCAGGAAAGGTTTTGGCATTCTTATCGCTGAGGCTATGCAGCTTTTTGGCACCTATGTCATACAGGTACACATGTCCCGGATCAACGCTCCTATCGGCAGCCAAGGATTGGAACGCTACCGCTTTATCATCTTTGCTCCAGGCCAGTTTGGAAAAGGGCGTCCTGCTATTGCTGATCATGCTTGTTTTCATGCTTTTTTTATTAAGCTTGGCAATGCTGATGGTGTGCGACTGATTTTCGTATTGGGTATACAGCAATGCATCCTTCGCGTTGTTAAGTACATAACTGGCGATATTGCAAAACCTTTGGAGTAGCCTGCCATCCAGATCGTAAAGGTTAAGGCAGGTATTACCGTTATCGGATGCTCCCGCCAACAGGTACCGGCCGCCGTTAACCAGCTGGCAATCCTGTACACCCCGAATGAACGTCCTTATTCCCGAATCCAATGCAATAATCTCCATCTCTCCTTTGGTAAGGAAAGCATACCTGCTGTTGCCCATAAAGAAACCGTTTGGGATTTTTGGCAGGCTATAGACAGTCGTGGACCGTGTGCTTTTAACAAACAAGGTATCTTTGCCTGACGGATAGCTAATCTTATACGAAACCCAAAGGCCATTATCAGATACGGCAAAAGTCCTGAGGCTGCCCCACAGGGCATAATCCTCTTCTGTAAGCTGCTTTTTTTGGATGCCCTGCCCCACAACAGGACAAGGCACAAGCCCATCTAAAATTAAAACCACTACAGCAGCCATCTTTATCAGCCTGTTTACATTCACTTTCATTAATACCCCGGATTTTGTGGTGCCAGCGCACTGTTAGCTAACAATTCCTGTTCCGGCAAGGGCCATAGGATATCGGTACTGTTCCAGCCAGGTTTTGCCAGCGATAAGATTTCATTCGCCTTCTGCGTCCGCTTGAGGTCAAAGAAACGGTGCCCGTACTCAGTAAAGAATTCGATCCTTCTTTCCTGCAGTATAGCATTCACCAGTACCTCAGAAGAAGATGCTTCGGCATTAACCAGCCCAGCCCTGTTCCTTATGGTATTGAGATCAGTGAGGCCACCCTCCAAATCACCCAGCCTGGCAAGCGCTTCAGCCCTTATCAAAAGCATCTCTTCCAGGCGGAATACTACAGAATACTCGAGTGATGTCCCGGTATTCACATTCTGCTTGTATTTGTATGCATGGTGCCACTGTGAAGTCCCGTCGTCAATTGTTTTTACCCAATGCACCCTGCGCAGGTCACCGGTTTCAAAGGCTCCCACCAATTCCTCCCGAAGCGATAGTGAAGGCGGTGGAGTATCCATAAATATGAAAGTAGCACCTTCATCGGCATTGCTTCCGGTTATCTTTGGCTTAAACTGCCAGATGGTGGAACGGGATTCTTTTAAAAAGACATTGTCCAGGTTTTCTTCCAGTACAAAACCCGGTGCATCCAATACCGCTGTTGCGGCATCGGCTGCCTCAGCCCATCGGCCATCGTAAAGATATACCCTGGCAAGAAGCGCATACGCGGCGTACCTGTCGGGCTTGGTGCGTTCGGGTACGGAGTAGCCGGCAGGGAATAGCTCAATGGACAATTGCAGGTCGGCAATCATCTTTTCATACACCTGTACTGCGGGCTGGCGCACAGCCCGCCTGTTGGCTTCATAATCAGTGGTAGCGATAAAGGGCACATCGCCGAAAGTATTGGTGAGGTAAAAGTGCGCTAATGCCCTTACAAACAGTGCCTCACCCTTAAAACGGTTTTTGTCTTCAGGACTAAGAGAGGCAGAGGCTTCAACACCTTCTATAATAGCGTTGGCACAATAGATATGATGATATGCCCTGTTCCAGTAATCGAGTACAACGGAATTGGAGGCGAGCAGTGAATTGGTAAACAGGTTGTCTTCAGGGCTTCCAGCCCCGCTGTAAGTTATCAATTCATCAGCATAAAGCCCAAAGCTTGCACTAGCCCCTGAAAGGCCACCGCTCAAAAATCCCTCATCCCTTAACTTGGTGTAGATGTCGGACATTGCGGCTTCCACGGTGCTTTTATCCTGAAAGACCTGTGGCCCGGTGAGCATGGACTGTGGCAGGTCCACCTCGACAAAGCTGTCGCAACCCCATAGAAGGAGCGCTATCGCAGCATATAAAATTGACTGTATTGTTTTCATGATTGTATAAGATTAAAATGATAATTGTACCCCGCCTGTAAATACCCTCAAAGGCGGAAGTGAACCGCCGAATCGGAGTTCGGGATCTCCGTTTTTATAGGAAGTAAGCGTGAATACGTTCTGCCCTGTGGCAAACAGCCGCAGTTTCGTGCCTTTGAGCAGGGATGCGGGCACATCATAGGACAGTGCAATATTCTTCAGGCGGATAAAGGAGGCATCCTGAATGGCGCCGGTACTGCTGTTGAACTGGCTGAAAGCCAGCATTGCGGCAGAATCGAAGCCTGCGGTATAGCGCTGATAGGTTGCCTGGTCACCCGGCTGGCTCCAGACATCGGCTATGCCGGCCCGCTGGTTTACGGCAGTGCCCGGGGCTCCCGGTGTAGGGGCCAGATTTTCCTGTTTGACAAAGTGGAAAAGGAAATCAAAGCTGAACCCTCTGTATTGGAGTTGGTTCTGCAAGCCGCCGAAAAAAGAAGGGGTGAGGTCTACCATGGCTTTTCGGTCGTCTAGATACGATATGGCCCCATCGCCATTAAAATCCGTAAACTCATAACGGCCTGTCTCTGCGTTCACACCATTATACCCGTACAGGTTTACGATGTTCAGGGATTCGCCGATCCTGTAGGTTGTCGCGTAAGAAGAGGCCTCCAGCCCCGGGAACGCGATCAGCTTGTTCCTGTTGTCCGCAATGTTAAACGAGGTAGACCAGGAGAATGTCCCGTTGTCAATGTTGATGGTCCGGAGGGTGAATTCCACACCGCTGTTTTCCACTTCGGCATCAAGGTTCGCGGTCAGTACGCTAAAGCCTGTTGTGCCGGGAAGGGGAATGCCGACTAGTTGGTTGGAAGAACGGTTCCTGTACCATGAGGCGGTAGCGAAGACACGGTCTTTAAAGAAACCGAGTTCCAGCCCTGCCTCGAGTTTCTTGTTGATCTCCCAGCCAAAGTTCGGGTTATAGAGCCTTGTGGGCTGAAGGTCGATAATCCCGTCATAGGTAACCCCGTTTGTAGCGTAAGTGTTGTAGTACTGGTAATCGCCGATCTGGTCGTTGCCGGTCGTACCATAACTGCCACGGATCTTACCGAAGCTCAACACTTCGTTTTCCTTAAGGAAATCTTCGTTTGAAAAAATCCATGCCGCCCCGACTGCCCCGAAATTCGCAAACTGGTTGCCCGGGCCGAAACGGCTGGAACCATCGCGCCTGCCTGTGAGGTTGACGATATAGCGGCCATCCCAGTTATAATTGACACGCGCGAACAATGCCTGATACTTGTAAATGGTCAAATCATCCGTGTAGACATATACCAGTGATGCGGCAGCCAGGTTGTTGATGAGCGTATTGCTCGAGAAGCCGTAGCCGAACTGGAAAAGCCTGTCGGTCTGCTGCCGTTGGAATGTAGCCCCGGCGAGTGCCTCAATCTTTCCTTTCGACCAATTGCCCGACCAGCTAACCTGCGGCTCGATGATCCATGATTTACGGCTGGTCTGATTGAGCTCAATGCTGCTGCTCTCGCTGCCATACCCAAAGGAAGGATTGTACATTGTGGAAGGCATGGTCTTGCTTTCAGAATTGGTTACTTCATTATAGCCAAGATTCGCCTTGAAAATAAGTGAAGGCGTTACCGCATAGGATAGTACCGTGCTGGCAGTAAGAGTAGTGATGTTCGCAGTAAACTGCTGTTCCAGCGCTGCCAGTGGATTGGTCCATGTATTATTCTCCCAGTTCAGGGTTCCATCCGGATTATAGAGTACTGGTGCGTTCGGTGCGAGGTTTCGGGAGGTCGTCGTCAGGTCTGCTGCGGGCAGATCATTTTTCTGGAAACTATACCCACTGGAGAATGTCAGCTTAAAGCGGTCATCCGGAGCGCCATGATTGGCATTGAAATGGACAGAACCCCTGTCGTAGCTGAAGTCACCAGGCATGACCGTGGTTTCGGTGCGGTAATCGCCGGAGAGTTGGTATTGTGTGGATTCACTACCGCCGGACACGGAGGCCTGGAGGGTCGTAATTTGGGCGGTGCCGCCGATAAGTTCCTTCTGCCAGTCAGTATAACGGTTTTGATCCCACGTGCCGTTGACATCGTAAGCGGTAGCAGGGTACTCCGTTATGCCGTCATTGGCGTAGGCCTGCCGCCTCATGGCAAGGTATTGCTCCGTCTTCATAAGGTCGAGCATCGTGGTCACTTTACTTGCGGAAGTGGAAGCCGTGACACTAAATGCCGTTTTCCCAACTTTACCTTTTTTGGTTGTAATCAGCACTACACCATTAGCCCCACGCGAGCCATATATGGCCGTAGCATCGGCATCTTTCAGCACCTCAATACTTGCAATGTCGGCGGGATTGATCCCGTTAAGCGGGCTGGTCATGCTCGGGTTAAAACCCGAGGTTTCGCTGAAGCCGATCGTCTCGGAGGAGAACGGAACCCCGTCGATAATGTATAGCGGATCATTGCCTTCCGCACGGAGGCTGTTCTGCCCACGGATGCGTATCTGGAAGGCACCACCGGGCGCACCGGAATCCTGGGTAATGGAAACACCGGCCATACGCCCCTGCATGGTCGCCAACACGTTGGAGACAGGCTGGGTCTCGATATCTTTTGAAGTAATGCGGGAGATATTACCCGTGCTTTCCTTTTGCTTAACGTTATAGTAACCGGCATTAATGGTCACTTCTTCAAGTTGCAGGCTATCTTCCTGAAGGACAACATTTATAACAGCCTGCGCGCCGACAGGCAATTCTACTGTTTTAAATCCCACAAAGGAAACGATAAGAATATCGTCAGCTGCAGCCGAGATGGAGAATTTACCCTCGGCGTCCGTAGTTGCTGATCGGCCGCTATCTTTTACGATGATGGCCGCACCTGGTAGTGGCCCTGAACCATCGGAAACAGTTCCGGATACTGACTGTTGAAAAAAAGCTTTACCGGATGGTGAAGCATGCGCCCGGGCTAAGGCACTGATAGGCAGGGTAGCTAAAACAAGAGAATAGAAAAGCACCCTTAGCCCTTTGTTAGCTGAAATAAATTTCATAACATTGGTTAAGATTAGTGAGACATTGGGTTTTATTGATCTATAGCCCTCAGGTTAGTTTGCCGACGCCTGGGGGTTATTTTTATGAATACCGATAAGAGAAAGGAGATACCCGGCCTTTCCCCAACCAACTCGAAAAGGGAATACCAGTACAGGCCGGGCCTACTTAACTATGAAAAATTAAACCATACGCAAAACGAGTTAAAGGTTAAACTACATCGTTTGCGAAGCCTGATAAAAAAAGAGGAAAACGCTAAGAATACAAGCTGAGAGTGAAGTAATAGCTCCTAAAAAGGAGGCGTGGGTTTAAACTCAGCTTATTGCCATTGAGGTACTGGTATACCGTGCAACAATAAGTGAGCCCACGCCGTATGGCGTGAGCATTTACACTTATCTCCCCGTTGCAAAAAGTACCAGTTTTCAATGGCGGGATTCAAAGCGAATGCTTCATGTAATTATTGAAGTTTCGCAAATTTAATAAAACAAGTACTGTTTAACCAGTACCGAAGCCAAATATATTAAAAATTATCGGTACGCCAAACCGTACCGATAATTTTTTCTACATATTGTTAATTGCATTTGTGAAAAAAGAATTAGAAGAAAATATTAAATTTAGAACTGCCGCGAGTCTGCGTAAGCTTATTAATTGTGAAGACATCGAACTTTTGTCCGATAGTTACAATCAAATTGCTTTAGCTATTGATATGCGTAAAGGAACAGTTTCTGACACATTTAATGCAAAATCAAAGCCTAGTTCTTCTACTTTAATAATGATAATAAACGCGATGGGTTATTCCCTTTCAGACTTTGCAAAAGTTTATGAAACAATTACAGAAAGTGAAATAATAGAGTTTAAAAATAAAGGAAAGAAAAACTAGCGGTACTTTTAAGATGCGAAAGCATCTTTTTTTTTGTAAATATTAAACAATTTCAATAAAATAAATGAGTGGATTTAAATTTAATAAGGTTTATGTACTGGAGTCACTAGATGGAAGTGTTGAAAAGCTTACAGGCACAGAATTACATGATGACTTGCTCAAAAGAAAAGCCTATCAAATTGAAGATTTCAAAACAGAATTACTCTCTATATCCAGTAAAGAAGATTTTTTTGATAAGTTGGAAGAAATAAAGAATGATTGTGTAAAAGAAGGCTACTATCCAATTCTACACTTAGAGATGCACGGAAGTACAGATGAAACTGGACTTGTATTAGTTTCTGGTGAACTTGTGACTTGGGAAGAACTTGCGAGAGAATTACGAGAACTAAATTTGGTAATCGAGAATAATCTATTTATTACCATGGCCGTTTGCTTTGGAGCTTTTCTCATGAAATTGATTAAAGTAAATGAGAGTGCACCGTTTTGGGGAATAATAGGATCGTTTGAAATTATATATGTATACGACTTGTTATTAAGATATAATGAATTTTACACGGAATTTTTAGAGAGCTTTGATCTGAACAAAGCAATTGACAAATTACACGCAGCAAATCCCTCATTAGAATCACCCTTTCAGTTTATAAATTCCGAGCAAACATTTATAAACGTAAACAAAAAATACTTTTCTGAGAAATTTTCAAAACAAGCTATTAAAAACAGATTTGAAGATGGGATTAAAGAGGAAGGAATCCGAATAAAAGATAGAAATCAAATGCATGAATTCCGTCTCAATTTTACGGCTCAATTGCACAAAACCAAAAGAATTACATTTGAAGAACATAAAAATATATTCTTTATGATTAATGAATTTCCAGGTAATTCCGAACGATTTAAAGTTAATTACGAAGATTTACAATAATATACAAAGTTATATATAAATAATCATTTACAATGGAGAGAAATTTGCGTAACAAGAGAAGGATAAATATCCTATGATTTAAATAATAAAGGTGCTGAAGGCATCTTTATCTAGTTGACTAAATTACGTGCTGGATAAAAACAGGTGTTTTTACTTAACAAAACTTAAATAATATAAAGTATATTTCTGATTTAATTTAAATCATATGTGGGGATATCTCATAAAATACTCTGATTTTTATAATGATACAGTACCTCTAAATCCTGTTGAACTAATCTTAGATATTCCTAAAGAGGAACTAATTGTAACTATTGTCGCTATAAATACGCGTCTAAAACCTATAGCATCTAGCCACTACGACGATTCACGGGAAACTCAAATTGATTGTCTTCGAACAGTATTTTTAGACAACAGTAACCCGATTAATTCTTCATTTTGCTTGGATTTAATTCTTAAGTATAATAGTAGACCAAGAAATCAAAATCTGTTTTCCCGGGTAACTTGTCTTTACTCTTTGCAGGAAATTTTAAATCATAGCGGATTTGCAGAAGCTGTTCCACAATACACTTTTGAAAATAGAGAGCGAATTTTTAAATTTCTATTGATTTCTAATGATAAAATTTTAACCGGTGATAAACATTATAAAGAGGAGGGGTATGATGAATTAGGAAATGATTTTTTTGAATTTTTTATGTTTCGTGAGCTTCATCACAACCAATATAATAGCTCCTCAAATGCTATCAACATTTTCTACAAATCATATTTTCTATTTAGTGCTATAGAGCAAAGTCCTCTATATGGACAACATTTCAAAAATTATCTAACATGGCGATATAATGTAGAAAGTACAAATGATTTTTTGAAACATGTTATATGGACCTTTTTGAAAAGTTATGACGAACGTTTAAATGCTAGATATATTAATATTAGTAAAGAAAATGTTGAACCAATTAAAATTTTAGATTCTTTTAGTTGCATTAGTGATTATGAATTACCACTAGACGACGATCTTAGGAAATTTGATTTTTTTCAGATAAAGAAAAGTCCATTATTTAAAAGCTCGGAGAAAGATGGAAAAAATATCTCCAGTTATTTCGTAATGGACGAAGGATTTTATATCGAAAAATGTTACTCACTCTTTATAAATGATTTTTGGTTTGATTATTTGCTTCCAAATGCGGTTTGCACGCGAAAAGACTGGGGCGGATTTATCGGAACAGAATTTTTCGAAAAATTTATTGGGGAAATTTTAGATGCTGCTACCTCATCATCACCAAATATGATACTTCGCTCAACAAATCAGCTTTTGTTTGAGATTGAAGGCAAACCAATAGAATATGCTGATTTTTACTTAAGAGAAAAACAAAATATAGCTCTATTTGAAGTAAAGAGTGGCTTCATACCGCTAGATCATGGGTACAAAACGGTTAAAAATATAGCAGATTATCGCAATCTAGATATGGATAAATTCAATAAAGACTATGGGTTAACTCAATTAGCAGAAAAGACAATTAAAAAGTTTCACTTATATAAAGGTGAAATTGAAGATAACGGATTAAATTTAAAGCGAAAAGTCCAGATTTATCCTGTTGTTGTGGTTAATGATCCGATTATAAGTTCAGGGATTGTAACATTTGTACTTAAGAGAAAATTTAGAGATCTATTAGCTAAAGAAGGTATTAACATTAAAAGTAAACAGCATAACATAAAAGATCTATGTATTATGAATGTAAGCCATTTGCAAGAAATGGAACAAAGTCTAAAATACAGGCAAATCAATTTTTTTAAAATTTTAGACCAATACCTTATGAAATCAGATTTTAAAAACAAAGCTAATTATAAAAACTATAATTTTTTACGAACATTTGATCATGTACTGAATTCGAAGTTAAAAGACGGATTGATTGCAGACCGTATTAAGGAGATGCACTGGCTTAAATAATAACACTATAAATTAAGAGAGTAATCGATTGTAGCATTTCACTTACAAAATAAAACATTAATTTTTTTAAACAACACTAATTTATAAAGCATGAGAGGGAAAGACAAAGAAAACATTCTTAATGACATAAAAGCCATTATTAAGCAAATTCTTTTAAAAGGATTCAAAAACCGCATGCACAGGGTTGTAGATACTGCTGAGCAAATTCAGTTGCTTAACTACGAAATAGTTCCTGATGAAGATGATAGAGACTTGGTTTTAGTCCATAATCTTCACGTAGGAGCCCGTGTATTTGTAATTTTCGGAGAAGATGCCAAAAGTTCCGATAATATCTTATTGAAGAGTAAAGCTCCCCTAAAATTTAGATACAGCAAGGAAACAGACAAATATGAATTGGAAGAAGATACAGCAGAATTTTATGATGCCAGCTAGATTTTTCACGTTATGTACTATTCAATAGATTATCTAATGACTATATGAGAGAATATAATAATTCAATATTTGGTAAACTTCCCGAACTTAACAAATATCGAGAGGATTTACATTTTTTACATAATTATGATTTTACAGGACAATCTGTAGTTGAAATCAGCAAACTCATAGGAGAGAAAACGATAATTTTACCTACAATTACATCAACCACAGAAATTGGAAATTTAGGATTTTCTTTATTTTACAGAGTAAGGCTTATAAACCATAAAGATATTAGTAATGAGGATATGAGCCTTATACAATCATTTTCTTATCCCCCGGCTGCAGTTTGCAAAGAAAATGGTCGAGCCAATATTGAGAAGACTTCAGTATTTTATTGTGCATCTACAGGAGATGCTGCTATGAGGGAAAGTGATGTTACAGTTGGAAGTGAGGGATTTTTAAGCGTATGGGCTATTGAGCGAGGAACTATTTTAAAATTCGGTATTCTTCTTTCTGAAGATCTTCCGAGAGAAAATCCGTGGAGGCCTGTAGTAGACTATCTAAATCAAGAGGAATTTCAGCTTCTCCATACTGAGAAAGAAGGGGACTATAAGGAACATATGCGAGAATTGAGAAGTTTTTACTATAAGCAATATATGCATGAGTCAAAACCATACCCTATAACATCCTTTATATCCAATAAATTACTCTATCAAAGAAATTATCTAGATTTCATAGCTTATCCCTGCGTCAAGAGATCACACAAACAAATTAATTTTGCATTCCATCCTAATTCTGTCAATTTGTCTCTAAACATTCAAAGGGTTTTCAGATTTAAAGTAAAAGCAATGGATCCGGAGGGAATTTCATTTGATGTTGTTGGTGTAGGTTACCTCAATAGCAAAAGGATTGAATGGAGAGATTTTGAAAAAGCTGACGAAAAATATCTTGGAGCTGTTGCGCCACTTAATAGAACTATTATCAACTTAAATGAGATTCCATGACTTCATCTGATATCATAGCCATCATTGCAACAGTAATATCCATTTGCGCATTCGTACTAACCTTTTTTAGCTATCGGCGAGAGCGCAGTAAATCCAATCAGGACTTAGTATTTCAAGAAAAGATAGCTGCATACAAAAAATTGATGTTCCTGGCCAACACTACTTTTGAATCTTTTTTTGATTTGGTTGAGGATGTACAAGATCATGAGGGAAGTAAAAAGGAATGGACCAAATATTTGGAAAAGGAATGCGCAGAATATGACAAACTCGTAACCGAATTTCAGGATGCCATATTTGAATCTTTACCTATATTGCCAGACAAAGTCTATCGGGAATTGATAGAATTTGGCCAGGAATCAAGGCATTTTATAACTTCAGCTTTTAATGGCAACGCCAGGCTTACCATCAATGCACATGACAAACTGGAGAAAAGCCTCCGGAAAATCATCATCTTGGTCAGAACTGATTTAAATGTTGACAAACTAAATATTGATTTAAAAAGGAGGCTTAACTAAACTCATACAATACTAAAATAAACCTTATTAATACATTAAAAAGTGATTGAGACTGTATCCGATCTATTAGAGGAATTTAAAAAATATGCCCTTTCCAAAATTGAGGAAGAGGATCAAGATATTAAACATACTGTTGCTATCGGTGATAACTTTGAAGGGCTTACTGCTGAATTAGTGGGGAAGGCAATTTTTAAAGACTTTAATCTTAAATTGGTTGAAAGAAGTTTTATTTATAATGACAAAGGAGATATAAGTAATGAATTGGACTGCATGCTTGTCGTAGGAGATGGAAAAAAAATGTCATTTGCAAACAGATACAAATACCATATCAATGATGTAATTGCAGTATTCCAAGTTAAAAAAACCTTGTATGGCAAAGATATTTATGATTCTCACCAAAATTTAAGGTCTGTTCTTGAAGTTTCCGAGGAGGCTAGTATAGAACCTTTTGTGCAAGAATTACATAGAAATGCCTACAAGTCAATCACTTCAAAAGATTTACCTACTTATGATAGAAAAGAGAGATTTACCGATAGAGAGCATTTTATTTATGATTACCTGAGAAGGGAGGCTTCATCCCCTTTAAGAATTGTTATTGGCTATTATGGCTTTACAACAGAATATGGATTAAGGGAAGGTTTCGTCAAGAAAATGTCAGAACTCACAAATAGTGGCCCTGTTTTAGGGTTCGGCCCTGATAGTTTTCCAAGCCTAATTATTTGTGGAAATAATACCATTATAAAAAATACGGGGATGCCAATGGCCGTGCCTCTCACTGACAAAGAGTTTTATTTTGAAATCCTCACATCTTCTTCAGGAAGAGCTATGTATCATTTATTGGAACTTATATGGACGAGATTATCATTTAAATTTAGAATTAGCTCAACTATTTTTGGCGAGAATTTCCAAACTGAAACAGTACATCCTTTTTTGTCATGCCGAGAACAAAGAATAGACGATGAAAAAATAGGATGGGAATTTAATTACTCATATCTAAGCAAGAAAGCACTGTCAAAGCCACTACTTTCACTTGAGTGGCGGCCAACAGAGATTGATAGAAACGAATTCATAATATTAAATGCGCTATTAAAAAAAGGTGTAATTAATATAAAGGATGACATGCATTTTTTAAAATTCTTAAATGATTCAAATCTTGATATGTTTGATGTTACCAGAAATTTGTTGGAATCTAAACTGGTGTATATTGATGAAGATAGACTTGGCTTGCTGGTAGATGAACTTCTAATTGTCTCCTCTCCTGAAGGTCTGTTTGCAGGAGAAAATAAAAATGGTGAAATGACATCCTATTTTGGAGAGATACAATCAACAAATGCGGAGACAAAATAAGACTTAATTGTCTGAAAAAAATTTAGTACCGATATTGCTAAATTTTGTCATGTTTTTGCTGTATTATCTAACAGTAGTTTGATTACCCTTTCATTTTTATTGTGAAAAGATGGGACGCAACAGCATAGCTTTTATCATTATTGGATTGATTGCTTTAATCCTCGGAATAGCCATTAAGCTATTCGTTGGCAGAAGGCGGTTCTACAAGTAATCAAGCTGGATTGCAAGGGTTTAAAAATTATCGAAGTGCTATTGGTGTGTTTCATCTATAGAAAGAATACTAACTTTTCTCGGAGGTGTACTAATAGTTACTGGAATTATTCAGCCTCTGCCATCTCCTTCCTGATCTTCGCACTAAAGAAATTAGGTGAGATCCCGGTTCGTGCTTTAAAAGCAATAACAAAGCTTTGAGTAGTTCCAAACCCTGCTTCTTTGGCGAGCGCTTCATGTGTAAACATGCGCTTGTGCTTATCGGTTTTGAGTTGATCAATAATATAGTCTATCTTAAGGTCATTTATATATTCCGTAAAGCTCTTGCCGTAATAGTGTAAAATTACATCTGATACATAATGCACATTTGTCTCCAGATACACCGCCATTGAGGCACGGGTAATGTTGGGGTCGAGATAACGCATGGACTGCCTCCACTTCTCCAAACGAGACAGAATTTTATCTGCTTTTTCCTGTGGAATAAGTAGTTCCTTGGGTGCGTCGCTAACAGGCTTACCTGTTGGTTTTTTATTTTCCATCAATTCACGGAAAATACGGTTGCGGCGACGGTGCCTGTATAACGCCATTATAAGTGCTATAATGATTACAGCCAGGCACACGGATCCAAAAATTAATAACTTCCTATAAGTCATCTCCCGGGAAAGTTCCTTCTCAATGTTCTGCTTCTCCTGCCGCAGTTCAACCGTATCATAATTGACATGGATATTGTCGTAAAGCTTATCATGGGTTGTAGTTAGGATACTATCGGCGACAAGTAATCGGTCCACATAATACAGCACCTTTTTCAGTTCACCCTTATCTTTATAAAAGTCAATCAACAACTCGAAACTCTCCCTGAGATCAGGCCGGATATAATCGTTATCGGTCAGTGCCTGATCCACATGTTTTAAATAAGGTACACTTTCCCTGTATTTCTTCAAGTCCCAAAGGCTCTTACCAATATAAAAATTAGCCACTGCAACATTACCATGGTCTTTGTTATCCCTTATTTCCGGGATGGATTCCTTAAGATGCTCGATGGCTGAGGCATAATTCTCCCTGAAATATTCATTCAGACCTTTCAGGTGCAAGAAGTAAGCATCCATGCTATGGTTATTTAAGCTTTCACCGGCGGCATTGCCCTGTCGCACCATCTCCAGGGATTTTCTGTAGTCGCCGGCCTTATTGTAAACTAAGCCTAAAGAATGCAGGGTATTCAGGTAAGCCCTGGGGTTTGTATCCTTAAAATAGTGCAGGCAGGCACTGAAAAGCCGGATAGCCTCGTCATTTTTTCCCAAATAATACTTTTCGTGGGCAATATTATATCTGAGCTTGTATTTTAAGTACTCATCGCCTGACTTTTCAATGTAAGGTTTTGCAACGAGGTAATTCTCCAAAGCCAGCTCATGCCGTTTAAGGACATAGTACGCGATTCCCTTCGAAAGATAGGCCGAGCCTATTAACTTGTCGTCACGCGATTGCTTAGCCGCGTAAACCATACTGTCCGTGTAAGTGATGGCCACGTCTTCATCGGCATAATCGGCATAGTTCTTATAACCGTTTACGATGAGTTCCCAATCCTTTGCTGCTTTTGCGTTAGCCAGGAACGCCTTTAGATATATTTTCTGTTCAGCAGGTGTTTCTTTAGAACTGCTTATCATATTGAACAGGTACTTGAAATCTTTCTTCTGTAAAGAGTCATGGACAGACGCCCCCAATAATTCATGGGAGATAAGGGTAATAATACAATGTAGTAGTATAATAGATACGCGACTGAATGCCATTTCTTGCAACGATATTAAATTCTTAGCAATTAATTTAGAAAAGAGCAGTAGTAGAAATAAACGTAGTGTCGGGGTAAATCAAATGTAGCCAATATCCCAATATTCACTTATGATTTAACAAATTTTAAGAGTGTGTATTTTCAGAAAATCCACAGTTAGAATTCAGAATCCCCAACCTAATACGCTTGCCGAGGCTAAACAATGCCCATAGCTTTGTTTTGAATTCACAAGCCAAGGGTTGCCTGCAGCCCGACCAGTTTGTCATCCGGATGAATGAACTGATTAAACGAATCAGTCACATTTAAACACGAAACAAATGAAAATCGTAAACTTAATCCCGATGGGTATCTTATCGGTTATGCTGTTGGCATGTACTAACGAAACCGATCAATTAAATACTGTTGCTAGCCAGCAAAGCACATATTTAAAAACGCTCGGCAACACTGCCGGTAATGAAAACAATCCCTACGATGCCTCAGGGCAATCCTATAGAAACGGCTTATCACTCTACAAAGCAGGTGGAAACAGACCAAACAATTATGAAAATCTCTTGTTGCTTGTCCAGAATCTGTCCGGCGGCGCGTCGGAAATCACATTCGACTCAACTACGCAGCAGTTATTAGCCTCTTGCATGGATACACCTGATACAGCACTCGAACAAGTTCTGCAAAGCCCTTCGCTGAGCCAATCGGCCGTAACAATTCTATCCGATTTTTTTGCTAGTTACGACCTTTTGGCCAGTAAACCATTCGGCAAAGCTTACAGTGATATTATAGCTATTGAAAACAGTACGCTGAACTCAACCGGCTTATCAGATGAAGAGCAACGGATCATATTTGTTGTAACGTCCATCACACGGTACTCCCTTCACCATTCGTGTTGTGAGGACACCGACTGGGGAAAATCGGTCGGTAATATCATTGCTGCGCTGATGGGGGCTCTGGAAAGTAACCAGGCAGCTGTAGAATACTCACTAATAACCAGCATTGCCGGATTGGAAAAAATCGAATTGTAGAATAATTCAAAGCCCGCAGGCTATCCTGTCGGGCTTTATAATTACTTGCATATGGAATTTACATCAGACGCGTTTCCGGCAGAAGTACATTATTATAACGGGGAGGATAGCAGAATCCCTAACGAGAAAGTGAGCTGCAGCGGATATTTCTTTTTCATCTACGTCAGGTCAGGAATTTTGAGGGCAGTGATTGACGGAAATAAGATTTCCTGCACTTCAAATGAACTTGTAGTAGCATTATGCAGGCATTACTACCAAGTGCACAGCTACAACAAAAAAATGGCCTGTTATTTTGTAAAAGTGCGTTGGCAGTTTATAACAGACATTAAAATGTCCGGCCAATTTATTGAGCTACTGGTCAGCAAGCAGAGTATTAAAATTATACCCGATCTGTTCGATGCTAAAGTTCTTGCCCGGATCATGAAACTACTTCACTATTACTACGAGACTGCAACAAATCCTAAGCGCTTTCCCCAGGCATCTTTTACAGCGGCATTGAGCCTACTGATATTTCAGGCGGCTTGGCAGCGGGATATGAATCCGGCTGATACATCTTTCAATAGGAAAGAATTGCTTACCATGCAATTCCTGAAACTATTGATCCAAAATTACAGAGAGCATCATAGCCCGGAATTTTACGCTAAGCAACTATTTGTAACAAGCGGCTACCTTACTAAGGCAGTCCGTGAGGTAACTGGAAAAACGGTTATAAAATGTATTACAGAGATTCTTATCAGCGAGGCAAAGTATTTACTGATGAGTTCACAACATTCAATCGAAACCATCAGCGAGCAGCTGCACTTCAATTCTTCGGGAAGCTTCAGCAGGTTCTTTAAAAGGCAAACTGCTGTAACGCCTATGGAATATAGGAAAGAATACGGTAAATAACAGGCATGCACAGATAACAGTGCCATCATTTTTGTCGGTGCACGGCCATATCAATTTTGAGTTATGGTACGGTCAGCGATGTTTAAGAAGATACTGTCAGAAATAGATACGAAGGAGCAGGACCTGTCGTTGGGCGATACGTCACTTATTGAACAGTCCCGCATTATGATTGCGTTGTTACAGGAAATTCTTGTACGCGTTAAGGAACAGGTAGGCATGTCCGGATTTACCGACGTGATCGCGGAAATTGAGTTTTTTAAGGAAGTGAAGCCCATGGTTTTGGGTAAGCATATCTACTACAATAATGTATACAGGATTGAGACTACGTGCCCGGTTAGGGGCGGAAAGCTATACCGTAAGTATTTCGAAGGGCAACTGAAGCTTTTAAAACAGCATAATGCAAGCCAGCTGGATATGGACTTCTACCGTTACTACCGTTCGGGCAGGACTGACAAAGATGCTGACTATTTTCTGCGGGAGCAGGTACATTACGCTACCGTTTTAGATAGCTTCTATTTTGAGATGGACAGCCAGTATTCTACGTATTATGACCATCTGGTTGCCCGGTTTATAGCACAGGACCTGACCTACGTTTACATTTTGTCAAGGATTGATCCCGAAACTCCAGTTAACTTTGGGTCGCTGGATATTCCGGATGACCTGCAGTGGACAGGTACTAAAAATGCACTTATAGAACTCATTTACGCTTTATATATTTCGGGAGTGCTATCCCATGGTAAAATAGGCATCCGGAAGGTGAGCCTGATTTTTCAAAGCCTCTTTAAAATTCCGCTTGGCGATATCCACCATGCCTTCCACCGCATGAAAGACCGAGCGGGTAAGCGGACCCTCTTCATCGACCATCTAAGAGACTCGTTGGAAGAATACATGGATAAACACCTGTAATGAAGCAGCCGTTAAGGCTGCTTTTTTTTATGCTTTTGTGGCAACCTTGTAAAAATTTTCCATACCCATTGGCACAACTTGGCAGATAAAGTTTAGGGCAATTACAAACTTGCATCCAGTTTAATTCTAAATCATACTATCATGAACATCGACAGAAATGAATTTCATGCCTATATGGAACGTATAATGCAACGCTTTGACTTGCTGGCCGAAAAAATCCTACAGGTGGAACAACGCCATACTGCTATTGATGGCGAAGAGTTATTGGACAATCAGGACGTACTGCAAATGCTGAAGATCAGTTCACGTTCCCTGCAACGCTACCGTTCCGGCGGAAGGCTACCCTACTACACTATTAGCGGAAAACTGTACTACAAGCTTTCTGATGTGCACCAATTTATCCGTGACAGTTTTCAAAAACGCTTACCGGGATTGAAAGCCAAAGAATGACAAGTACTGCGTGCCGTTTCCCATAGATCATTACAAATATCCAGACACATAGTTTTATACTCAAAACAGAAGCTATGGAAGACAATCAAAACCATGCAGAACATCCTGATGAACTGAATGAGATGCTGCTTGTACTGGACAAGAAGCAAAATAAAATTAAGTCAGTGACACAGCTAACGAGGAAGGGCGAAGTAAAAGCAGCGGACATCGATAACAAGAACCAACCGGATTTTCTACGGATTGAACGGCATGGTGACTTTTTCTCCAACTTCTTCGGCAACTTCACGCGACAGCTCAAAGAACCGACACGGTTTGATTTTTTCCGCGTGCCCTTTCCGGCGGGTTTAGAAATTGCCCGCGAATTGCAGGGCTACCTTAACGACCTGGGGGAAGATGCGCAGAAACTACTTTCTAAGTACGCTATAAACTCCGAATATCAACATAAAAATCATACTAAAATGGAAACAACAGAAGAGTACAAATTCAAGCCCGAGCAAGTGAATTGGGAATTACTGAACAATTTGGGGCTAAGTAAAGAACGCCTCGAAAAGATGAACCTGATAGAACCTCTGCTTAAAGGATTTAAGACCAACGACCTGGTGCCTTTAACGCTTACCATGGGTGGTGCTGTGGCAAAACTGGATGCCAGACTTTCGCTTCAGACCAACGATGCAGGACAGGTGGTGGTAGCCATGCATGGGATTCGAAAGGAACCAAACCTAAATTATCCCTTCTTTGGACATGAGTTTACCAAAGAAGATAAAGAGAATCTGCTTAAAACAGGCAATATGGGAAGGGTCGTTGACCTGTACAACCAAAAGACAAGCGAATTCGTGCCGTCAATAATCAGCGTTGACCGCAAGACCAACGAACTCGTAGCTTACAAGGCAGAGTGGATACAAATACCTGATGAAATTAAAGGTATCAAACTGGATGACCAGCAAAGGCAGGCGCTACAGGAAGGCAAGCCACTGTACCTAGAAGGAATGACCTCAAAGAATGGAGAGCCCTTCGATGCCACGGTACAGTATAATGCCGACAAGCGCTATGTCGAATTTATATTTGACCGCAATCCGGGCCAGTCGCAAGGCAAAACCTATGATGAAGCACCCAGGGAATTCAGGGGCAAAGAACTGACCAAGGAACAATACAGTAAGTTCAAGGAAGGAGCGACTGTCTATATTACAGGACTTATAGACAAGAATGATAAGGAATACCAAGGGTACATTACCTACAATAGCGAAAGCGGAAAAGTAGGCTTCTCTTTCAATAACCCATCCAAATCAAAAGAGGAGGCCCTGCCTGAGGCAAGCCCGCAAACTTCGCAAACAACTGCTGAAAGTAAGATGAACCATGCAAATAATCCTGTAAAGGATGACGATAAGAAACAACAGAAAGAAAATGTTGCTGATAAACAGCCGGACCAAGAAGATACCCCAACGAAAAAGAGGGGCAGGAAAATGTAAAACATAAATGAAGCACCATGATTACAGTACTTACAGAAAAACCCAGCGTGGCCCGTGAACTGGCTGCGCTGTTAAACGCTACGGAAAAAAAAGAAGGATTTTTTCAGGGAAATGGTTATTATGTCACTTGGGCCCTTGGCCACCTTGTGACTTTAGGACTACCTGAAGATTATGGCCTGAGCGGTTTCCAAAAGGATAACCTCCCCATTATCCCTTCCCCCTTTATCCTCACTCCGAGAAAAGGATCAGGAAATGAACGGCTGCTGCCGGACAAAAGGATGGTAAAGCAACTGGTTACTATTGGGGAGCTGTTCAGAAAAAGTGAGAGCCTTATCGCAGCGACGGATGCCGGTCGCGAAGGAGAGCTCATCTTCCGCTATATATATGAGTACCTAAATTGCAGAAAACCCTTTTATAGGCTTTGGGTCAGTTCCCTGACCGAAAAGGCACTTAGGCATGGTTTTGCTAACTTATTGCCGGGAAAAGACTTCGAAAACCTGTACCTCGCCGCCAGGGCGCGGAGCCGTGCGGACTGGCTGGTCGGAATCAATGCTTCGCAGGCGCTTAGTATAGCAGCAGGTACAGGGATTTACTCCCTTGGCCGTGTGCAAACGCCCACATTGAGCTTAATCTGCAAAAGGTTTTTGGAACACCGTGACCATAAACCCACAAAATACTGGCAAATTCAGCTGGCACATACCAAATCATTTATAGAATTCAGAAGCGATGGTGCTTTACATTTCGATACACAGCAGCAAGCCGAAGAATCTTTAAAATCGATACAGCGCCAGGGCCATGCCACAGTATCAAAAATTCTATCGGAAACCGTTCATGAACCAGCGCCATTGCTGTTCGACCTGACGGCATTGCAAAAGGAAGCTAACCGGAAGTACGGGTTAACTGCATCTGAGACACTTGCTATCGCCCAAGGCTTATATGAAAAGCAGTTTATCACCTATCCGCGTACGGGCAGCAACTATGTGACTCAGGATGTATGGGCCGAAATACCGGCACTCATAAGAGGCCTTCAGCACGATCCTGAACTTAGCAAACATATCTCAAAAATAAAGTTCGGCAGGCTGAACAAGCATATTGTCAACGAAGGTAAGGTCACCGACCACCATGGCCTGCTCATTACGGAAAAGCTGCCGTCTGCCTTGTTGGTGAAAGAGGCTATCATTTACAAAATGATAGCGTTGCGCTTACTGGAATCCGTCTCAGAGGCCTGTACAAAAGCAATCAGCCGCATTACATTGCAGGTGCTGTATTATGACTTCGGCTTGACCGCGGCAGAAGTACTAGAGCCTGGCTGGCGATCCATCCAAAATGCCTTTGACGAAAATGCAATTGAAGAAAGAAATATCCCGGAGTTAAAGGAAGAAGACCGGGTAAGCATCATTGCCAGTGTTATCAAGCAAAAACAGATTGCGGGGCCACAGCTGTACACCGAAGCCAGCCTTCTTTCCACTATGGAACATATCATTTCCAAAACCAGTACCACAGCGTCGAAAACAGGTTTAAAAACGGTCGAATTAGGGACACCAGCGACGAGGGCATCCATTATTGAAAGCCTGCTGGATCGGCAGTACATTGAGCGCAAAGGGAAAACACTGATCCCTACATCGAAAGGACTTAGTGTATATGATATAGTGGCAAATATGCGTATAGGCTCAGCAACGATGACGGCAGATTGGGAAATCGCATTGGCAGGTATCGAACATGCCAAATTTTCAAGTGAAAAGTTCCAGTCTGAAATCGAGGCTTATACCAAAATTATCACAGAAGAGTTACTAAAAGCTCCCGTTAAAAAGGAAACAATCCCGGAACTGCTATGCCCGAAATGCAGGCAACATCACCTGTTAATAACAGAAAAGGTTACTAAATGCCCGGATAGTAATTGTGGATGGCTTCAATTGAGGAATGTCTGCGGTGCAGCTTTGTCTCTTGAAGAAATCGAAAATCTGGTTAATAACGGGACAACGAACCTGCTTAAAGGAATGGTTAGTAAATCCGGCAAGAAATTCAACGCACGTTTGATTTTGGACGATGTGCAGCAGGTTGTCTTTGCGTTTGAAAAATAATACATTCAGTAAAATGGGGTTTGCGATGGCAAACCCTTTTTAGATTTTTGGTTTAAGGTGTTCCAATTCAGGGTCGTTTTTAATACGTTCCAGTTCACTATAAATAATATTTACAATATCCAACTTCACCTGCCTGTAATTGTCCTCTATCTCCCTCTTCAATGTATCATTCCCATCCTTATCAATAAAATTCCTAATGTTTGGAATTTTTTTATAATTTTTCTCCTCTTCAGCAACTTTTTCCGTATCCACAACGATTTCCGAATGAAAGATTTTTTGTTCGATACGTTCGTCAAAATTATCCGATACAGCACCTACAAACATACCCTGTGTCAGGGTTGAAATTTTGGATGCCGGAATGAGGCTGTCCAGTTGCGTGGATATAGAGGTAGATTTATCATTCCGGTTGATGGTCATGCTCTGTCGCTTCTGGAGCACCTTACCGAAGCGTTCTGACAGGCTCTTGGCGGTTTCACCGACGACCTGGCCGCTAAAGATATTCCCGACGGTATTTTGTATCACTTTGCTCTCCTTATCCCCGTAATCCCTTGTGAGCTGCGAGTAATCCTGAAAACCGAGGCAAACCGCTACTTTGTTACTACGTGCGGTAGCAATGAGGTTATCCAGCCCCCGGAAGTAAATGGTGGGCAGCTCGTCAATTATAACCGAACTTTTTAGCTGACCTTTTTTATTGATCAGTTTTACAATCCTGGAGTTATACAGCCCAAGCGCAGCAGAATAAATGTTCTGGCGGTCGGGGTTGTTGCCCACGCACAGTATTTTGGGTTCTTTCGGGTTGTTGATATCAAGGGAAAAGTCATCCCCTGTCATTACCCAGTAGAGTTGCGGTGAAATCATCCTCGACAGCGGTATTTTCGCCGATGCGATCTGTCCCTGCAATTGATCCTGGGCACCGCCCTGCCAAGCATCCATAAACGGTGAAAGATAGTTCTCCAGGTCAGGATAGGATGTCAGGATGGTAAACACATCGGAATATTTTTTATTCAGTAATTCTATAGCATGGGGAAACGTACAGTACCTGCCATTGTCATAGATCTTTAAATACCATATAATAGCTGCCAAAAGGATGATCGGCGATTCTACGAAGAAATCGCCCTGCTTTTGTATCCAGCTCCTGTTCAGGTTCAACATAATGGTGTAAGCCGATTCGTAGGCATCGGAGATGTCGGTCATAAAATCGGGGTTTATGGGATTGCAGCGGTGACTGCGCCGTGGGTCATCAAAATTGATGACATAGAACTTCGGCTTTACCTCATATTTGTCAGCATGTCTGATTAAGTGGTTATAGGCTATAGTGGAAAGGTCGTCGAACTTAAAATCATAGATGTACATGGAAAAGCCTTTTTCAATGTGCTGCCTGATATAATTGTTAACCACGGCATACGACTTACCGGAACCGGGCGTTCCCAGTACAATGGTCGCCCTGAAGGGATTTACGATGTTGATCCAGCCGTTGTTCCATTTCCCCTCGTAATAGAATTTGGTAGGAAGGTTTACCGAATACTCGTTTTGCATTAATTGTGTTTCCTGCCGGAAGCTTTCATTCTCCATATTAAATACATCATCCATGAGGTTGTTACGCAGCAAACGTGACATCCAAACCCCTGCCACCATCAGGGAAATATATCCCGCGCCAGTTGTAAGAATATACAGGATTACCCCATTAGTACCAACAGTCCTCAACAGTGGTGTATTGAAGAAAAACAACAGCAACCCCACGGCAAGTACAATGTTGATCTTTCGCCAGGTTACCTTTTCATTTTTAACCCCTTTGGTACCCAGGCAGCTAAGGGCTAACAATACCAATGCAAATAGCTTTGTGTACAGCACCTCAGAGAACAGGCCTGCCTTGTCCTGGAAACCAGACAAAATTTTACTAATTAATTTTAACGTCCAGCCTCTATCATAAAAGACACCGTAACAAAACCAGTAAAAGTGCATTAGTACCAGCAAAACACTTACTGCGCGCATGAATGCCATAATTTTGGCCAGCCCCCTGATATCATCTTCTCCCTGCATGTTCCAGCTTTTTTTATTCAAAGGATTGAACTTAAAAAGTTTAGAGTTAGGTAAAGTTATGGCTGTAGTGTATGGCTGTCGGAAGCACTAGTTGGCTTCTTGCAAAACTACTAGAAATTGGTAAGCTTTATAATAAACAATTGTCTTCCTTTCAAATCAAGGAATTATTCCGCTTTAATAGGACTAATTTTGACTTTCCATATTTTAAAATGTTGGATTATCGGTTTGGAGCTTGGCGCAGTGGCGGATTTAGGGATACAAAACTGTCAATATACTACAAGAGTTGGTGTGAGGTAAAACTTAAATCGTACTAAAAAAGGGAATCCTAAACACTTTTAGCTACAGTTTTTTTTATTTCACAATTTACTTTTTCAATCATATCATCAGCATCGTCTGTTTCAATTATCATCATACTTTTTCTGTCAATTCCTCTTTCAATTAGCTCATTAAATATAATTTTTTTTGCTTCAGCAGATACTTTAACACGAAACATCATATTTTTCCAGAATTCTTTTTTATTAAGCGGAACATCTAGGTTTGAATTGTCCGAAGCAAATAGTCTACCGTGTTGTCTAAATAATCTAAATTGATATGTTCTTTCATCAATATCATCAATATAAGTTGGGACATTACACATGAAAGATTTGTCTAATTCAAATGGATTACATTCTGGGTAAACAAGTTTGTCGTAATCAGATGTTTCATTAAAAATAAACTCAGATGGTACAAGTAGTCCCCAAAGTTGGCCATCTGAATTTTCATGTTTTTCTGATGGTTCACACATAAAGAAAGATGATAAAACGCTTGAAGTTGAAAAATCTATAAGATTTGTTTTTACACCAGCGTGTTGAGCTTGAAATAACAAATCCCAATTTTCTCCAAAGGGTTCAACGCTATGTTTGAATATTTGTTTTTCACCAAATTTTTCAATTACTCTTTCCTTGAAAATTTCTGTCCCTTTTTTTTCAATTTCTCTAGCTTTATTTAAGTCAACTTCATTTGAAAAAGGTGGTCTGAATATTCCTTGTAATACGTCCCATCCATAATTTTGTTCACCTCTGTAATGAGGCATAACATCAATTCCAATACTAAATCTTAAATTTGTTCTAACATTTATCAATTCAGTGTGAAAATTATTAACATCTTCTAAATTCTTAATCTCAAAATTTTCTAAAGGATTGAGATACTCTTTTTTAATGTGTTCTGAAATTTCTATATAGTTCATAGTTTGTTTAAAATTGTAGCTAACTTGTAAATTTCCTCAAACAGATATAATTTTTTTGAGATATACTTTACTAGTTGTACTTGTTGGATTTTCAATTTTAAGCCTATTAACCTCATTGGGTTAATCAAGGCAATTGGTATTGCGTATAATTATGGTTGGCATATTAGATCTTATTCAGTTGATACTCCCAAATATAATTAATTGTTAAATACGTTTTATGAGGAAAAACCGTAAACACCACCCTTTTGTTAACTCAAAAAAAAAAGAGGATTTGTGATCCTAATTTACTGTGACTTATAAATAATGAATAACGATTGCGTTGCCTTATATGCCTCTACGACGTTTTCTCTTTTTCTTCATCCAGTTTTCAAAAGCATGTTCTTCATAGTCTTCCCCCTGACCCTCAGGCAACAGGCTTCCTAAAGCAATAACCAGTCCGTCATCACGATTTACATTCAAAAATTGAAAAGGCCCTGCCAGCTCGTGTTCTTTACTCTCAGCGGAGGCTTGCTTATTAAGAATCCCTGGGGCGGTATTTGTTTTTACTCTTTTGCTCCACCAGTCATCAAATATATTGGCGGAAAGGTGCTTACCTAACTGCGAGCCATTCCAGACGCTTCGTGACTCGTGGTCAATAAATGTTATGCCATAGACGCGTCCATCAGCATTACGGCGTACAACTACATTGATACCCTGTCCGAGCAGTTGTTTTTTAAAATCCATCTCCCCCGTAGCCATATGCATAGCAGCTTCAACAGTATTTTTAAGTATTGCCTTTGAAGGATGCTTTGCCAATACCATTTTAGACTTTCCAAAATGTATTTCAAGATGCTCCAAACCTGCATGCCGGCCGAACAAGGAAGATTTAAATGGATTACCCGCTTTTTCTCCTTTAGCGTCCAAGGCAAAATAGACCAGCCCTTTTTTGGGTTTGCCATTGGCTTCACCGCTTACCAGCTCGCAGGTAATATTAAAAGTGGAAAGTAGTGCATTGTATGTACCTAGGTTAGGAAACAAATAATATTGAGGCAAATACCGGATAACTGCTGCAAGCTGGCCTTTTATGTCCCCTTTGGTATAGCTAACAGGTTTAAAAAAAGGCTTGTCACTTTGCTGTGTTTTTTCATTTGCGGGTTTCAGGTTAAATTCCCTCTCGATGTTACGGCAGGCTGCCATGGAACGGTGGTGGTCATAACTGTCGTTGATCTTGCTACCATCGATTTGTACGCAGGTTGTCACGATATGGATGTGGGTACGCTCAATATCAGTGTGCTTGTAGACGATGTAGGGCTGGCTGGCGTAGCCCATTTCCTTCATATATTGCTCTGCTATCTTCATAAAGCGCTCGTCACTGACTTTATCGGAGGGATCGGGATTCAGGGAGATATGCCTAACCGGCTTTTCAGTTTTGTTATTAGCCAATAGGTACGGCTCGAAGGACCGACAGATTTGTGCTACAGTCAGGTGGCCATCAAGCGGGTCGGGTAACTTATGGGCAAGTAAAACCTTGCCATTTTCCTTAGCCACTTTGAGTTGGTTATAGGAAACAGCACCGAAAATATTTATTCCCTTACCGATTTTGGCAATCATTTTTACTGCTTATTTGAGGTATCGTGATTCAAATAGCTTGGTTAGCTCAATTATTTTGTTGCACAGCGCAGCCATTTCAATGGTCTGCTTTTCCAGCCTGAAGAGGTAAGCTGCTGCTTTTTTTTCAGAAAAATTGCGGTACAATATTTTTACTGTCTGGTTATAATTCACACCTACTGACCTGAAAATTGCATAGAATTTTGTCAATTGCGTATGGTATTCCATTGCCTGCATATCAATTTTTACCACTTTAATTTCGCTCTCCAGCAAAAGTGAAATGATAAACTTTGCTTTATTGTGCATGCCGGAGGCCTCATACAGCGACAACAGTTTTGCATTTTCTTCGTCGTTGAGGCGGAAAACATGCCGGTGTGTACTTGGGTTAAGCTTTGGCTTACGCCCCCCTTTTTTTCTATGTTGGTTATTCGGTTCATTCATCATCAATCCATTTTAAAGTTAAAACACCCGACTTCGGAGGGTTGTTCCAGCTCCCTGCAAGGGCAAGTTGTTTTGAGGCACCGATTGCATTTCGGGTGCCTCAAAACATAACTTGCTCCTTTCCCGAGAAAGGAACATCCGTCCTGCACGACGGATTACGTTTAGCAGGGATGAAAACGGCTTCCTGCCATTTCGTTACACCCTGACGTGTCGAATGACTTTTTTGTAAATCGAGTCACAATAATCACATTACAAAGTAAAACCCTGTTTACGATAGTGTTGCACTAGCTAACAACGCCACATGTTGCTTCTGCAAGCTAAACACTGCCATCGCTGCGTGTCTGGATGAATTTGACGAGTTCTTTGCCTTTACTTACCGGCAAGCAGGCGGACAGCCCTTACTTCTGGAAGGCCAGACGCCATACATTCAAGACGGCAGGTTATCCTGCCCGCAAGATTCCAAGAATGCAAGACAGCCTGCTATCCGCATATCATGCTTTACGGATATAATGACTTACGAAATGAATGATAGAAAGCAAGCCTGCCTGACAAGATACCCGAATAAATGCAAGGCTGGTGTACCGCAGGGAAACAGCAATTCCCGCAGAGAGGCCTGACAACTATCCTGCAAGAAAGACATAACGAAATCAGCACAGCACGGTTGAAAGCCCGTAAGACTGGGAACAGCTAGATGTAAACTTTAATTTTAAAAATATGGATACAAAAAACAAACCTCTGTTTATCGCCTTTTCTTCACAAAAAGGCGGGGTTGGCAAAAGCACATTCACTACGCTTATCGCCAGTACGATGCACTATCGGTTGGGCTACAACGTAGCCGTTTTGGATGCGGATTTTCCGCAGCATAGCCTAATGAAAATGAAAACCCGGGATTTGGCAATGGTAATGGAAAATGAGGCGTTGAAAAAACTGGCGTATAAGCAGTTTACAACCATCAACAAGAAAGCCTATCCCATTACGCAGCACAGAGCAGATAGCGTATTAGATGCGGCACAGGAATTTGTAAACACTTCTGCCGTTCCGGTTGATGTGGTATTCTTCGACCTGCCTGGAACCGTTAATACCCCCGGCATCCTGAAAGCACTGGCGGGTATGCACCACATTTTTACGCCTATTACGGCAGACCGCGTGGTGATGGAAAGTACGCTAATTTTCACGCAACTATTACAGGACGTGATTATGAAAAAAGGCGAAACCACCATAAAAACCATTAACCTGTTCTGGAACCAGGTGGATGGCAGGGAAAGCACACCCTTATACGACGTATATAATCAGCTTATAGCACAATTGGGATTAAGCCTGATGCAAAGCCAAGTAAAGAACAGTACCCGCTTTCGCAAGGAAAGCGAAGTCTCCAGCAAGACAGTTTTCCGTTCTACCCTGTTACCACCAGAGGAGCGCTTGATGAGAGCCTGCCAGTTAGATGTATTTATTAATGAGTTTTTAAAAATCATTCAATTATAGCTTTATGGAGAAAGATAATAAAAGAAAAGCGACACCGGAAATCAACGAAGAGCTAATGATGAACCTGATGGTGGACGGGATTAAAAAGGATGGCTTGCAGCTTCATCCCGAACCCACCGAACAGGGGAAAAAGGAAGTGGTAAAAGACGAAGTAAAACATGAAGAAATACATCAAAGCAAACCTGCTCAACGGGAAAGGAATCGCTCGAAGAAAAGCCTTGATGGAACCTATGGCGAACATTTTTTAAAAACCCACTCTATGACAAAGCGTGGGGATAAAAGCATTTACATCCGGCAGGAATACCACGAACGGTTATCCCGTATTGTACAAGTCATTGGTAAAGATGAAATACCCCTGTATGCCTACCTTGACAATATACTGGAACATCATTTTGAAATGTTTGAGAAAGCGATTACCGATGATTTCAACGAAAAGTTTAAACCCATTTTTTAAAGCATTTGATTATGGAAATAGTAATAGTGATTTGCCTGCTAATAGTCATAGCCTTGCTTTTGCAGGATAAGATTGTCATTAAGAATAGGTTAAGACAAGAATCTCCGCAGAAGAAATTCAATCCAAACCTGCCCGATATTATAGGACAGCCAAAACCCATAGAACGAATTTCAGCGCCAAACACTGCCAATGAGCGCCAAATTGAGGAACCGGATATAAACCCTGCTAATTTAGAAATTGAATACGACGAAAATGAAAACGTAAGTGTTCAAATTCCGGAGGAAGAACTGGATGAAGTTTTCAGAAATATGCCTGATTTGGAGGAAGAGGAAGAAGAATGGAACAGCTATGGAATATCTGGTGGTGATAACGTTTTTGCCCAAGGTGTTAACTTTGAAGAACTAAGCTCCGTGGGTGTGTTGCTCCAAAAAGAAGAATTGGAACCAGCCCAAAAGGAAACAGCGATAGCTATAGTTCAAAAAATACAAGGAACCGAATTATTTAGCCTATTGGAAAATTCTGTGGAAGATGCTTCCCGAAGAATAGCTGAACTTTTGGATAGTAGGCTTTCATCTGAAACGGAAAACAGTTCTTCCACCTTGCGGAAAAGTGATTTGAGCGATTTTGATATTGAGGAATTTGTGTAAACAAGCTCCCTAATGCTATCTAAAGTCGTGATCATTATAATTGATAGTGGTAAATAAAAGTCCTAATATTTAAGATAGTTAACAATCCCAACTACTTTCTCTGATAAAAGTAGAAGTGAGAAAGTTACTCTATTGGACTCTCCGTTCCAATGATGGGTGTCTTAATGGAGTAATTTCATTTTTAAAATCATTTGGATCAACTTTTAACTTGAAAAAATCTAAATTCAAATCGATATGAATATCTTCTGAACTTGTGAGAAAGAATTTTCGTTTTCCCTGATTAATAATTCGGCTAATATTTTTTGATGTTCCTCTGTATTCTTCAAAATGTTTACAAAGTTCTATGACATATTCTTCTGAAATTAAATCATCAAAAAACAACTGCGATTTACAATTGGCAAGTTGTAATCCATTTAGTTGATGTACTTCTTTGATAGATTCAGTAGAGGAACAATCTTCATTGCCTTTGCCAAAATCATACACTATGGGATCATAAAAACAAATCATCAATCTTGGATGTATTGGATAAAAAATTTGAAGTCCTTTTGCCATAAAACCAGTTGCTCCCATATAGTTATCTGCCTGCTCCATCAATTGATTATAAAAAATTACGGGTGCATCAGATGTGATAAATGGCAATACTGATAAATTCACTAAAAACTTACACTCCAAATAATCTAATAGGTATTCGTGTTCTATTGATTGGATAAGCCCTAAAAGAACAGGATTCTTGTATACTAAAGTTCCATCTTCGAAACTTTCCCACAGGTCAGGCTTGAATTCTTTTACAAAAGTTTTCATTCCTTGATTTAGCATTTCCATTATGTCACTACCAGACTTTGGTGTCCTAAAAGTTTGGTATAAAATAAATCTTTTTAATAGAGCAAAACCATTGGTTTCTGGTAATGGTGGATAAAGTAATCTTTCATCTGTCCAATAATTAAACATTTGAGAAACGCTGCCTTCCATTTCAGCCAGAGCATTTTCTATTTCATCATCTTCGCCATAAAGAAAATTTTCATAAGCTTGGCTTTTTAAGGGTGCATACTGTATGAACCTTCTGTTCTTTAGATTATAAAGTCCTACAAATTTTCCTTCATTATTGACAGAAAATCTCTTCAAATAAAATCGTGGAATGTAATGATGCCTTTTCTTTCTAACCATTTGTAAAATCGTGTTCAAAGGCATTTCTCGAAAGATACAACATAAACTTCTGCAATAAATCATCCGAATAAGGAGATTTATAATGCTTTACTCGTCTAATATTTGTATTTAATGTTCTGTTTTCATTGTAAATTTTGGAACAATCAATTTTAAATTTAGCTAAGTCAGAGATTTCAAATATATTTTTTTCAGTGTTATTCAAATGGCTTTGTAAAATTCCTATCTCTTGTTTTAGTTGATCTTTTTGCTCCCCTTCAGAACTCTGAAGAGCACCACGTTTCTGATTTATAGATTTTGTGATACTCTCTTTTATTGTTATAAATTCAAGAATTTTAGTTTCATAATGTAATGAGGCTTTATGAATATATTCATATCGCTTAAGCCATGGAAAATGTATTACATCATTAGTTAATGACGTAACACTAAAATCAATGCTGGCTTTTCCGTCTTCATTGAAGACTGACAAGTCTAATATATCAAGAGAAACAATTTGAAAACCTGGGAAATAGGCAACGTAAAATTTATCAGATTTCTCAGCAATTTTTACTTCTTCAGTTGTAATGTTTAATTTATCCTTCGGAATCTGCCTTAAGGGAATAAGCATCCCTGCATCATAGTTATAATCTCTCTTCCCACAATTATCATCTTCAGCACGAAGGGCTAAATTACACGGTTGTACCAATAAAATGTATTGTTTACCTTTTATTTCAAAAATATCACCATTTGTTAATGGTAAATGTAATTTATTAATTACCTCACCTGATAAGTATAATTCACTGTTTCTGAGTTCTGTAAGTTGGGAATTTGAGATGGCTGTGTTATACCCTGTATCCTTTAAGTCTATTTCTCTAATCTTTTTAATTGAATTATTAAATTTTTGCCTTACTGCTGAATCCGAAATCATATTATAATTCTCTTCCTTAGATAGTATGCCATACAACCTAAATAGAGTACTAATCTCCCACACGCCTTCTTTTAGCGATGATTTTTGAATAATTTGATTAAAAGTTTTTGGAGTCATTTTTTTTATACGATCTCCAGCTTTAGTGTTAGATTTTTCTAAAACAATTAATGATTCTGTCTTTAACTGCTCAATATATGGTAGTAATAGCAAGTTCTTTATTCCTTCAGCAAATCCTGTTATTTGAGGATCAAAAGCAAATCTCCGTTTTGATATAGTGTAAAATCGGCTTTCTTCAATACCATAATCTGTGGAGTATTTTTCTCTAAATTCATCTTCCTGTTCTTCTGTAAATTTATGAGAGAAAATACCACAGACAACCCTCCCTGTACAATCTTGTTCATCTATAAGTAATTTAGCAAGTTCAGCACCATTTCGACCTGGTATAAGTTTATTCCCACTTTGAAACTCGAAATCAAATAAGCATAATGCTCTTTTCCCTTCTTCGAGATCTTTTATAATTTGATATTTGTCAATCACCCATTCGTCCGGAGTCATTAATTTAATTCTATCTCCGTAGCAATTTTTGATTTCTAAAGCAGGAATAATATTTGCACTATCTTCGTCTCTAACATGTGTGCAAACTTCATACAATAACTCCGATTTATTTTCTGAAGCATCCCAAAGTTCTAAGATTAAACTTTCAAATCTTGGTATAGGTCCTGTCCAATCTAGGCCATTGAATGTATCACTTCCAATATAATTCTCATTATTTTTTAGCTCAATTAAACGAGCTTTATATACTTCTTTCTGACCTTCAATATCAAATTTATCATCTACATAAATGATATGGGCTATATTTTCTGTATCTAATAAATTAAATGTTGTTTCTATAGCTTTATTTCGTAAATCTTGATTTGGTAAAACAGTGGAAGCTTCCCCTTGGATATTAGTTGATGCATTATTCTCCATTAGCTCACAATGATGTTAGAAAGGTTAATAGCAAAAATATATTTTCTTTTGTGTTCGTTTCTGATGGGTTCCAAAGCGATTGTGCATCCTGATGAATCTAATAGTTGTTGAACAATGAATAAGCCTAAGCCTCTTCCTTCCCCCTTGGGTTTGGTAGTTACAAATGGCTCAAATATTTGATTTTCTATTGCCGGTGTAATACCAAATCCATTATCTGAAATATAAATCCACGGTGCCTCTATTTTTATAGTAATAGAAGGACCAAATTTCGGCTCATTATTTTTTCTCTCAATAAGCCAATATTCTGAATTGTTCAAGAGGTTATCAATAATTTGAACAAGCTTCCCTCTATTCACGGTAACTGAAAAATCATCATCATTTATAATACTAAATTCAATTTGTTGCTTCTCAAATCTGTTATTATAATAGTCCTTCTCATCTTTAAAAAAATCTGATAATTTGAAAGTTGACTTTTTCTCTCTGTTATATTTTAAAGTAGGGTCAAGATGCTTTAACTGAATTTTTAAACCGTTTACAGTTGTATTAATGTACTCGATCAGAACATATATGTCTGAATCGTTTAATTTTTTGCCTTGCAATTTAGTAGCATAAAAAGAAGCTTTTTCTGCTAATCTATCTGCGATAGATGCAAATTCGTGACTTACTGACTCCGCAGTTAAGCCTAAACTTGCTAATTCCGAAAAGTTAGTAAGTTGCTCCTCTAAGATTTGAATCTTTGGCTCTAGTATATCGATAACCTCATTAAGTCTTTCAGTTTTTGCAATAACAGTTTCAAGCTTTTCAAGTGTATTTTCGATCGCCTTTAACTCTTCTGTAAGTGAATCTATTCTTTGAGCAGTTTCTTTCTCTAAATCTGTAGTAAAAAGAGGATCGTTTTTTACAATTTTACTCGTAATGTCAAGAGCTTTTATTGAGTTGCTAACAAGAGCTTTCGATTTTTTGAAATCATCTTTTACCTCTTCTGTTTTTGCTTTAGTCTCTTTAAGTTCTTTAAACGCTTGATTAACTGTTTTTATACCATTATTTGCAACTTTATATGTGTTTATAAAGTCATTGTAATTTCGTCTGATAGACCTTTGGTATAAATTGATTTGATCCTTAATAAAATGTACCAAAACGAAAAAGTTCCTAGAATAAGGATTTGATATTAAGCCCGATCTATCTGTTTTATCTTTCAATTCATAATTTCTTCCTTCATCAATAGAAACATACCCAATTACGTTATCAGGTCTTAAATCGTAAAATGAAGTTTTTGTTTGTGAACTTGAAAGTCCTAACCAATCTTTATTGCTATCGTCAATACCATAAGGCAAAACAGCAAATCCATTTCTATAAATCTTAATTCCGATTTGGGCTTGAGCAAAATCTCTATAGCTTTCAAATTTCCCAAAAATATCTTTTATATTGTCTTCATTTTTTAGTTGTTCCTCTTTATAAGAAAACTCATTTATTGTACCGGAAAACTCGCCAGGATTTGCTTTTTCTCCATTTGCTATTTCCAATTTAATATCCTTATCAATATCAAACTTTCTTTCAAAATTTATAAAATAGGGATTTTCGGATTTCTCTAAATCGCTTATTTTACTTTGTAAATATTCATACAGTTTTTTCCCATTATCAACTTCAACAAAATTGTGGTAGGCTTCCTTCGAGTCTATATCATTTCCTAAGAATTTTGCTAACCTTGATTTTCCCGAAATAGTTAGAATGTTTTTTTTAATAGTGAAGGTAAAATTTGAAATCGCTAAATCGGATAGTCCTTCATTGAACTTATCTAATTCTATAGATTGTCCGTTTACTTTAAGATAAACTTCAAAAGGTCTATTCTCTTTATACGGGGATATTACTTGGAGAATTTGTCCTTTAAATTTCTCTAAGTTTTTACCTTGCCAAACCTCCGAATTATTTAAGTCAGTTAACAAAAGCGTAGTCCCATTCTTCTTTTTGCTATCGAATGATTCGTATTTTATATTGACATCGCTTAAAGCTTCTTCCTTTTCAAAATCTTTCCAATTAAATGCAATATGAGTTCCTTTCTCGCTTAATTTAGTTGTAAATATTTCGCAAATGTTGGCAAGTCGTTGTGTACTCAATCTTCCTAGGCCTTTTTCTCCTAGAGGAGTTCGCCCATCTGGTGTTTTTTCTTTTGGACCGTTTTGGTTTCTTTTATTAGAATATGAAATCAATAACCAAGACTTCATAATAGTCTTTTCATCCATCCCAAATCCATCATCTTCTACTACAATATATCCTTTTTGTCTCGGATAAAAAACCTTTTCCTTTTCGTATTCCCCACTTGTATTAATTTCAATAGAAACGTAAGACGCATCTGCATCATATGAGTTTTTAATTAACTCTAAGAGTGCTGTAACTTCATCGGGTACAAGTTGCTCCCCTAATTGTTTTACAATATGGGGCGTTATATCAAAATGGTATTTTTGTTTAGCCATTAGGTCGTCTTTTTGAAAATTAAGATTTTCTCTTTACTCATCATATCCGAAAAATTATTTCTTCCTGGCATTCTTTTACTCAATATATCTCTCTCTAAATCTGTAAACAGATTAACGCCTTTAGAAGCAAATAATTCATTCAAGATAAGATCGTTTTGAACTACCTGTTTATTCACATTTCGATTACCAATTGTCCAAACTAAAAAAGAATCATCTCTCATGCGAGGAAGCATTTTATCTATGCTATTATCCAAATCGTTTATAAACCTCGTAACCTTCTCTGCTTTTTTTCTTTCTCCATTTTTGAATTGATTAATAAATTTTTTCAATGTTTTCGATTTGTCAAAAACACGTTCTTCTATATCATTAATATTTTCTTTGATCTGTCCTCCTAAGCTACTATTGTCAATAGCTTGGGCTGTCTTTAAATAGTCCATTTCAATAGCAGAGTCAATATCTTCAATAGGTATCCATTGCAAGGGTAAATAAGAAAATTGACCATAAGTTACGGTAGTTTGATTATCGCCGTAAGGCGGAGAGGTTACTAACAGATTAAAAGTTTTTTTGGTATTAATACCTGAATTAGTATCTCCCCATACTACTTCAGCATTTTTAATATATTTTCCTTTCGTGATGTGTCCTTTTTCTACCAGTACAGAAATGTAGTCAACAAAATTTTTGATATTCTTTTTGGATGTGGAGCTAAAAGTTTTTAGTGCAGAAACTTGCCTTGCATTTATTTCCTCAATAGGGCGCATATGCATCTTAAAAGTTGATGTCCTATCATTGCTTGTTAACCTTATTGTTTCAGCTAATGCCACCCAAAAGAATTTTCTTATTCTAAGATTAGGTTCTCTTCGTATGGCTCTATAGATTTTTGATAAATCAATTTGAACATCTTCGGTAAACCATTTATTAATATTTGTAAATGAAATTTCTATAGCATTTGATGTATCTGAATTTATGCAACTGATTACTCTTTGATCCGCATCAAAAAGCTCATCTTTTTGATAAAAATTAGTTTTTACCTGGCTTAATAAAATTGAAAGAGGATTTATATCTTGACCAAATACATTCATTCCGTATTTCATCCCAGTAACAAGCGTATTTGATGCCCCCATAAAAGGATCTAACAGGGAAACATTTTTATTGAGTGCTTCTGAAAGCCTTTCTATAATTGGTTCTTGAACAGACGGAACCATCATAGCCGGATAATTTAGAATACTTCGTGCGAAATCATTTCTAGAATAATTTTCGCCATTCAATGTTTCTGAACTTATGGCTTTGATATTTTTCTTAATATTTTTATTTGTCTTGTTCACTTTGTTGGATTTAAAAGTTCTCTCACATCAACATCAAGTTGATTTGCTATTTCCACTAATGTTTCTAGAGAAGGTTGCATTTCATTGTTACACCATCTAGAAATAGTAGTAGGACTCTTTTTCATTTTCTCAGCTAGTGATTTATTAGCAATACTTTTTTCAGCTAATACCACCCTAATTCTATTTATATCGTTTTTTGTCATAAAAATAGCCTAATACGCAAATATATAAACAAATTAGGTCAACTAGATATAAATTTATAATACTTCAACTCTAGGTTCATTTTGCCATATCGCGATCAGGTCTAACAAGCAAAAAATTCCATTTATTAAATGCCAAACAGTAAAAGACTGGCGTTCTTTTTTGCGCAAATATTGTTACAAAGCCACACAAATCCAAATACTTGCTCAGGCTGCCAATTAGTTATGTTACCGCGATTTTAATAACACCTTTGTTCCGAAAACCCGCAAAAGCGGGATAAAGTGTAACAAATTAATGTGTTTCGATTATGGAAAAGCAAAGAAAAAAAGTCTTGCTGGCAGCAGCACTGCTGTTGGCAGTATCGGGGGCTTTCGCCCAAGGAGACGGTTCGGCAGGTATCACAGAAGCCACCCAGATGGTCACCTCGTATTTCGGCCCGGCCACACAACTCATTTACGCCATCGGTGCGGTCGTCGGACTCATAGGGGGAGTGAAGGTGTACAACAAATTTAGCAGCGGCGACCCGGACACCAGCAAAACAGCAGCAAGCTGGTTTGGAGCCTGTATCTTCCTTATTGTGGCTGCTACGATACTGCAATCCTTCTTCCTCTAACCTGGATAGTATGAACAAGTACAATATCAACAAAGGGATTGGAAGGACGGTGGAGTTTAAGGGATTGAAGGCACAGTACCTCTTCATCTTTGCCGGTGGGCTGCTCGGGATACTGGTGCTGGTCATGATCCTCTACATAGCCGGGGTAAGCTCTTACGCCTGCATTGGGATCGGGGTCGGTGGCGCTTCGCTGCTCGTTTGGCAGACGTTTGCTTTAAACAAAAAGCATGGCGAACATGGGCTTATGAAGCTCGCCGCCAAAAAGCGGCACCCGAAGTATATCATCAGCAGCAGGAAACCATGCAGATTCATCCGTTCTAACCTTAAAAAAGAGCAACAATGAAGAATACTTCCAAAAAAAGGACACTTGAAGAAAAGTTCCCGCTACTGGCGGTCGAGGAGAACTGCATCCTGAGCAAAGATGCCGATATCACAGCCTGCTTTAGGGTGCAGCTGCCAGAACTTTTTACAGTGGCCTCGGCAGAATATGACGCCATCCATGCCGCATGGCATAAAGCGGTCAAGACACTGCCCGACTATTCGGTAGTACATAAGCAGGACTGGTATATCAAGGAAAGCTATACGCCTTATCTTGCCGAAGACGGGCTAAGTTTTCTGGGCAGGTCGTACAGGCACCATTTTAACGAGCGCCCCTTCCTGAACCATTACTGCTACCTGTTCCTGACGAAAACCACTAAGGAGCGTATGCGGATGCAAAGCAATTTCTCAACGCTGTGCCGTGGCAGGCTGGTGCCTAAAGAGGCCCGTGATAAAGAAACGGTGCACCAGTTTATGGAAGCGGTAGCCCAGTTTGAGCGTATCATCAACGATTCAGGGCTTGTCAGGATTATAAGGATGAGCGAAGAAGACCTTGTAGGAACAGAGGAACGTCCTGGTTTACTGGAGCAGTACCTGACCCTATCCACGGCAGAAGCCGAGCCACTTCAGGATATAGCCCTGCATGGGGAAGAAGTGCGTGTAGGCAACAAGAGGCTGTGTATGCATACCCTATCCGATACCGATGACCTGCCGGGCAGCGTCAGTGCCGATACCAGGTTTGAAAAGCTTTCTACCGACCGAAGTGACTGCCGGCTGTCTTTTGCCGCACCCGTCGGGCTGCTTTTGGGCTGTAACCACATTTACAACCAGTACCTGTTTTTAGACAATAGCGCGGACAACCTGAACAAATTTGAGAAGTCTGCCCGAAACATGCACTCCCTGGCACGTTACAGCCGCAGTAACCAGATCAACAAGGAATGGATCGAGCGCTACCTGAACGAAGCCCATTCGTACGGCCTTTCGAGCATCCGCGCCCATTTCAATGTGATGGCATGGTCTGATGATCCCGCAGAACTCAAGCAGCTCAAGAATGATACCGGTAGTGCCCTTGCACTGATGGAGTGCAAGCCCAGGCACAATACCACCGATGCGGCAACCTTATATTGGGCAGGCATCCCCGGAAACGCGGGCGACTTCCCCAGCGAGGAAAGCTTCTATACTTTCATAGAACCGGCACTGTGCTTCTTTAGCCAGGAAACCAATTACAGGGATTCGCCGTCACCGTTTGGATTGAAGATGGCCGACCGGCTTACCGGAAACCCAATCCACCTCGATATTTCCGACCTGCCGATGAAAAAAGGTGTTATTACCAACCGTAATAAATTTATCCTGGGGCCTTCGGGGAGCGGGAAATCGTTTTTTACCAACCATATGGTGCGGCAGTATTATGAACAGGGCGCCCATGTCTTACTGGTCGATACCGGTAACAGTTACCAGGGGCTTTGCGAACTTATCCACGGGAAGACTAAGGGGGCGGATGGCGTATATTTTACCTATACGGAAAATAACCCCATAGCCTTTAACCCCTTCTACACCGATGATGGCGTATTTGATATCGAGAAGAGGGAAAGTATCAAGACCCTTATCCTGACCTTATGGAAACGGGACGACGAACCGCCAACACGCTCGGAAGAGGTCGCGCTTTCCAATGCCGTAAGCGGCTATATCGGGCGTATCAGGCAGGAAGAGGAACATCCTTCCTTCAATGGCTTTTACGACTATGTGCGCAACGAGTATAAGGCGGTATTGGAAGATAAGAAAGTCCGGGAAAAAGACTTTGACCTCGCCAATTTCCTGAATGTACTGGAGCCCTACTACAAGGGCGGCGAATACGACTACCTGCTCAATTCGGATAAGCAGCTTGACCTGCTGGCGAAACGATTTATCGTCTTCGAGATCGACGCCATTAAAGACCACAAGATACTGTTCCCGATTGTGACGATCATCATCATGGAAGTCTTCATCAACAAGATGCGAAGGCTCAAGGGCCAGCGCAAGCTGATCCTTATTGAAGAAGCGTGGAAAGCCATTGCCAAGGAAGGTATGGCGGAGTACATCAAGTACCTGTTCAAGACGGTAAGGAAATTCTTCGGGGAGGCTATCGTGGTTACGCAGGAAGTCGACGACATCATACAGTCACCAATCGTAAAGGAAAGCATCATCAACAATTCGGATTGCAAGATATTGCTGGACCAGCGCAAGTACATGAACAAGTTTGATGACATCCAGGCTATGCTGGGACTAACTGAAAAAGAAAAAGCGCAGGTGCTATCCATTAACATGAACAATGATCCCTCCAGGCTTTACAAGGAAGTATGGATCGGCCTTGGGGGTACCCAGTCGGCAGTGTATGCCACTGAAGTGAGCCTTGAGGAGTACCTCGCTTATACCACAGAGGAAAGCGAAAAGATGGAAGTGATGCAACTGGCCGCCGAGTTGGGTGGCAACGTAGAGCTCGCCATCCGGCGTATCGCGGCACAGCGCCGCGAGCAATAATTATAAACACTTAAAATCAATATTATGAAAAAAGCAATTTATTTGGTGTGGGCTACCCTGCTACTGGCAGCCGCACCGGCAAGGGCGCAATGGGTTGTAAGTGACCCGGGAAGTTATGCGCAGGGTATTATTAATACGGCTAATGAAATTATCGAAACATCGGCGACGGCGAGCAACACACTTGACAGCTTTAAGGAAGTCAAGAAGGTGTACGAACAGGGCAAGGAATATTATGATGCCCTGAAAGCCGTCAACAACCTGGTCAGGGATGCGCGCAAGGTACAGCAAACTGTACTTTTGGTCGGCGATATTTCGGATATGTATGTTACGAATTTTGGGCATATGCTGAACGACCCCAACTTTAGCCCGCAGGAGCTCAACGCCATAGCCTTTGGCTATTCCAGGCTGCTCAATGAAAGTACGGAACTGCTCAATGAGCTGAGCCAGATCATCAATGCCTCTTCGCTTTCCCTTAACGACAAGGAGCGTATGGACGTTATTGAAAGGGTATACAACGAAGTAAGGGACTACTACAACCTGGTCCGCTACTACACCCACAAGAATATTTCAGTCAGTTTTATAAGGGCCAAGAAAAGGAATGACACCCAGCGGGTATTGGAACTCTACGGAACCTCCGCCCAAAAATATTGGTAGGCCATGGTGCTGCAAATTGAATTCAGCAACCTGCACGAGATGCTGCGGACACTCTATGATGAGATGCTCCCGCTCTCGGCAGAAATGGCGGCTGTGGCTAAAGGTCTTGCAGGGCTGGGTGCACTGTTCTACGTGGCACTGAAGGTCTGGCAGGCGCTCAGCCGTGCCGAACCTATCGATATGTTCCCGCTGCTCAGGCCTTTTGCCTTAGGGTTATGTATCATGTTTTTCCCCACTATGGTGCTCGGTACAATGAATGCGGTGCTTAGCCCGGTGGTTACCGGCACGCATGGCATACTGGAGGGGCAGGTACTTGACCTTAATACACTACAGGCGCAAAAAGACCAGCTGGAGCATGAGGCGATGCTGCGCAACCCCGAGACCGCATACCTGGTATCGGACGAGGAGTTTGACCGCCAGCTCGAAGAGCTGGGGTGGTCGCCTTCCGACCTTGCCACCATGTCGGGGATGTATCTTGAACGTGGGATGTACCAGCTGAAGCAGGATATACGGAATGCGTTTCGGGAACTGCTCGAAATCCTATTCCAGGCAGCAGCCCTTGTCATTGATACCATCAGGACTTTTTTCCTGATCGTGCTGTCGATACTGGGGCCAATCGCTTTCGCTATTTCCGTCTGGGACGGCTTCCAATCCACGCTGCACCAATGGCTCACACGGTATATCAGCGTGTACCTGTGGCTTCCGGTGTCGGATTTGTTCAGCGCCATGCTGGCTAAGATACAGTCGCTGATCCTGGAGCGGGACATCGAGCAACTTTCCGATCCCACCTTTATACCGGACACCTCCAATGCGGTGTATATCATTTTTATGATCATCGGCATTATCGGCTATTTTACCATCCCGACGGTAACAGGCTGGATCATACAGGCGGGCGGCGCCGGGAACTATACCCGAAATGTCAACCAGGCGACCCAAAAGGCCGGCAATATTGCAGGCGCAACAACGGGAGCCGCTACAGGGAACATCAGCGGGAGGCTTATGAACCAATAACTTTTTAAAACAGAATTATGGAATTTAAAACCTTAAGGAACATAGAGAACAGTTTCAGGCAGATCCGGCTGTATGCCATTATTTTTTCCACGGTCTGCCTGTGCATCACGGGGTATGCGGTCTGGGAATCGTATCGCTTTGCCCGCGAGCAGCGTGAAAAGGTGTATGTACTGGATCAGGGCAAGTCGCTGATGGTCGCCCTTTCGCAGGATGCCGCGGTGAACCGACCGGTAGAGGCACGCGAGCACGTCAGGCGCTTCCACGAGCTTTTTTTTACACTCGCGCCGGATAAGGCTGCGATTGAGAGCAACATGAGAAGGGCGTTCAACCTCGCGGATAAAAGTGCCTTTAATTATTACAAGGATCTTGCAGAAAAAGGCTACTACAGCCGTATCATCTCGGGAAATGTGCAGCAGCGCACTGAGGTTGACAGCGTGCAGTGCGACTTTGACCGCTATCCTTATACGGTACGGACCTATGCCAGGCAATATATCATCCGTTCCAGCAATGTTACGCGAAGAAGCCTTGTAACCTCTTGCCTGCTGGTTAATTCGGTACGGTCCGATGAGAACCCCCAGGGTTTTACGATGGAGCAATTCCGCGTAGTAGATAATAAGGATGTGGAAGTATTGGAACGTTAACTAACCTGTATTATGAAAAAGCTACAATTATTATCGCTGGAACCGTGGTTGGACAGGATGGACAGCCACTGGAAGCAACTGCCTCAGGTGCAAAGGAAGCGTGTGGTACTCTACAGCTTCGCAGGCTACCTGGCCATCACGTTGGCAGTACTGGTGCAGGTCATCGCGCAGGTCGGGCAACAAAGAGAGATGCCTATTAAGCACATCACGAACCCCTTAGTAAACGGCATAAATAAGGGAACGAAGTAAGAAAATACGAAAGAATTTAAAAACGGGAACAATGAGAGAGAATAATCAAGAAAAAGACCGCTCTTTGGAAAGCGGACAGCCTGCCGGAGATGGAAATCGCAGCAGGATGAACAGGGAGAAGCTTAAGAAGCCCCTGGTATTTGCTGTAATGGCAATCCTATTTATAGCGTGCCTGTATCTGATCTTCGGCGGGGGGTCGGAAAAGGAGAATACAGAGGCTGTTGCGGTCGGCATTAACGATGCGGTACCACAGGCAACGGAAGATGCGCTGCCGGCGGATAAAGGCAAAGCCTATGAACAGGAAATGCTTAGGGAAAAGGAAAGAGCAAAACGGGAAGCACTGATGACCTTATCGGATTACTGGCACGCGGACACCACTGCAAGTGCGACGAAGGAGCCCGACCTGATGGAAGAAGCGCATGATGCTCCCACGGAGGGCAGGGCGGCTAACCCCGCTTTGGGCAGCTACCGGAACATGCAACGTTCCCTTAGCAGTTTTTACAGGGAAAACCCCGAGCAGGAAACATTGCGTAAGGAAAATGAAAGGCTTAGGGAGCAGCTCGGGCAGGAAAGTCAGCCCCGTAATGGGACCTTGGACCGGCTGCAGCTCATGGAAAAATCGTATCAGATGGCAGCGAAATATTTTCCCGGGACAGCAGGAAGTAAAGACAGTATTGGCAAGAACGGCAAAGGGGAAAAAGATCAAAACTACATGGAAGTGCTGCCGGCAAAGAAGTCCATAGTATCCCGTCTTGTACAAAATGTCCCGGATTCACTGGCGTTACAAAAATTAGCACTTGCAGCCCAAAGTAATTTTCATACTGCGGGTAAACCGGCACCTATGGTGCAGCCTGCCAACTCGCTCAGGGCCTGCGTGCAACAGTCCGTGAAAATTACCGGTGAGGGCAGCGTACAATTGCGCCTGCTGCAGCCTGCAAGGCTTGGTGGTGCCACCCTTCCCGCAGGGTTTATCGTAACGGCTACGGCGAAATTCCAGACCAGCCGCCTGCAGTTGCAGGTAGTATCCCTTGAAGTAAATGGCCGAATCGTACCGGTAGACCTCTCGGCCTATGACCTCGACGGTCAGAAAGGGCTCAACCTGCCGTACGCACCGGAAGTAACCGCAGTCAATGGTACCCTTGCCAATATGGGTAATGCTGCAGGCGGCGGCTTCACGATCAACCGCAATGCGGGGCAGCAGCTAACCTCTGATGCCACGAGGGGACTGCTCCAGGGCATCTCAGGCTACTTTTCCAAAAGGATAAAGCCCCAAAAGGCAAACCTGAATGCAGGCTATCAAGTGTTCCTCGTATCAAAAGATAAATAACTAAAATGAAAAATCAAATGAAAATACAACAGTTTACCATCGCAATGCTCTTACTGCTATGCGGTATCGCAAATAACACTTTGGCACAGGTACACCCTGATGAGGTGATCGCCTTAGGGAAAGTAGAACCCTATGCAATAGAAGTAACCTATGAAAAGACCTCCCATATTATTTTTCCCTCCGGCATCCGGTATGTGGATCTGGGAAGCGATAACATTGTCGCGGGGAAGGCGGAAGATGCTGATAATGTACTGCGTGTGAAAGCGGCGGTAGCCGGCTTTCCAACCGAAAGCAATTTCTCCGTAATTACTGAGGATGGACAATTCTACAGTTTTGACGTTTGCTATAGCGACCACCCAATGGTCATGAGCCATAATATTTCGAAAGGCTTGCGTTCATCTTCAAGTAAAGAGGCTGCTGACATCCGTTTTGAAGCGCTCGGTACAACGCCGGCCACGCTGACGGGCTTATTAATGGAAGCCCTCTATAACAAGGATGAAAGGCAGCTTAAAGTTAAATCCGAAGGTTATGGTATTGCCCTCTCACTGCGGGGCATCTATATACATGGTGGGAAATACTATTTCCATATCCAAACTGAAAATACAACACATGTACCCTTTACACCTGATTTTATACGCTTCGCTATTGTTGACCGCAAGGTGGCCAAGCGCACCGTAGTCCAGGAACGTACCCTGGAACCCCTGCGTTTATACAAGCCACTCCTTACTGTTGCAGGCAATAGGAAGGAAAGGAATGTGTACCTGCTGGATGTTTTTACCTTAACCAAGGGGCAGGTATTGGAAATCGAAATGGTCGAGAAGAACGGCGGGCGCGGGCAGCGTCTTAAGGTAAGGAACGGAGACCTTTTAAAGGCAGAGCCCCTTACAAAGCTCCGGCTGAGATTCTAAGTAGGCAATCGCCTGTGTAGCATTGCACATCTTGTCAAAGGTTGCTATCTTTGTTGTAAATATTGAAAATCTTAAAGTGTTTTTGCTTTAGTCTCGTCACTGAAAACTGGTAATTTTTAAAGACTTCGAGGCTAAGTAGAGACGCTCATGCTACGGCGTGGGCGCTCGCTTATGCGAAGTCTAGGTATACCAGTGCCTCAGTGTCCGTAAGTGTGGTTGCCTGCGCCTATTTTTTTTGGCCCTGTCAATGCCACTTACCGCATTGGTTACTATTTAAAGATCAGGCCATGGCATATATTGCATCTAAACTTCACATGAAGCTTTCTGAAAGTAAATTTTCATTCAGCCAGAGGATGCTCTCCTTTTTTGAAATGGTTGAGGTTTCCTCGGTTGCTGAACTAAGTGCAATCCCATTGCAAAAAATTACCTGTTTCAAAGGTTTTAAAACTAAATGCAGACAGGAGTTGATCGCTTTCATTGAATTTGAAAGTATTGCGGGACTTTTTGAGGATTACCAAACTTGGAAAGAGCAACAATGCGATCGATAAGATTGGACATCAATTCCGATAAAGTTATGGGGGCACTATGCAAAAAATAACAATTGAAAATGCTACCAGTAAGCCCTTATCTTATGACAACTGCTTATAGTAAATTGGGGATTTCATAAATGGAAAGACACAAAGTATACGATCGCGATTTCAAAGAGAAGGCAATAAAACTGGTACTTGAAAAGAATCGCTTTAAAGCTGCTAAAGAACTTGGCGTAGCGCATGTGATCGTTTATAGATGGTATGAGGCCTATAAAAAATTTGGGGAAGAAAGTTTTTGCGGAAATATAATCAGGAATCCTGAGCAAAGAAGGTTTTCTGAACAAAAAAGAAACCTCGAAAAAAAACTAAGGGACTCAGAACTACAGGTTGAAATTTTTAAGAAAGCAAGTAAATATATCGCTGCGGGGAAACCTATGATCTTCCACTTTATTGAGGACAATTTGGACAAATACCCATTATGGAAAATGTGTAAAGCTTTGGGGATTTTAACGGGTACGTACCATAAATGGAAGAGCCAGGCAAAGTCTCCCAGGCAACTACAGAGTCTTTTATTGGAACAAGAAATAACTGCTATATTCTATGAGTACAAACAGCGCTATGGGAATATAAGAATTTCGGAAGAATTAAAAAGCCGGGGCACTAACTTATCACCTGCTCAGGTTAGCTTTTATATGAAAAAACTCGGCCTTGTAAGTAAGCTAAGTACTAGCAATAAATCCAAGTATAGTTCACCATTTATACCCTATAATCCCTGTATTTTTCCTAACATTCTAAACCGGCAATTTAGCGCTGAAAAACCTGATCAGGTTTGGGTCTCAGCTATATCAAGCATTGACACAGTAACGGGGCTCTTGTTTCTAACAGTTATTATAGATTTATTTGACGGGAGAGTTATTGGATGGAGCCTTAGTGATGGACGGACAATAAAAGAAACATCGCTACCCGCCTGGGAAATGGCTATCAAAGACCGAAAAATAGAGCAAGAATTAATCTTTCATACCGACCGGGGTCCGCAATATGCCAATAAACTATTTACCCGTAAACTGGCCTATTATAAATGTGTCACCAGGAGTATGAGCCGGAAGGGAAAATATTTGGATAATGCTGTACCCAGAAACTTTTGTAACTCCCTTAAGTCTGAACTTGCACAATCAGACAATCCTGTGACAAAAAAACAAATCGAAGAAGCATTGATAGCCTTCTCCGGAAATTGTACCAAATAAACGTATTGGGTATAATATAACACCTTTCAGATGATAAAAAAATATGACCGTGCTTTTAAAGAGTATGCCGTTAAATTAAGTTATGAACGAGGCAAGGGACAAATTCTCGTTATTGAACGCGAACTGGGAATTACGCCAAGTTGCCTGAACAGATGGCGGCAGGACTTTGCAAAATATGGGGCAGGAAGTTTTTGTGGAGCTGGTTACTTAAAATTAACGCCCAACCAATCTGTAGTTACTGAACTCGAAAATAAAATTAAAGATTCTGAAGTTGCTTTGGAAATTTTGAAAAAAGGCACCGGACGTGTCATTCAGGGCAAAATTGCAACAAAAGAATTCATTGAAGAGCATAAGGGTAAATTTTCAATTTTAAAAATGTGTGCTGTATTGGGCGTGTCTAGGACTACGTACTACCGAAGAAAAAAGCAGGAACTCTCAGATACGGAATCCCGAATAATTTTACTCAGACAGGAGATTGTGTCCATATTTAATGAACATAAACAAACCTATGGATGCGGAAAAATTACAAAAGAGCTTCACGAGCGGGGCTTTAAGATACAGAGTTCACAGGTAACCCTTTATATGAAAATGCTTGGCCTCCGCAGTAAGACCAAAAGAAAATATCAACCGACCACCGATTCCAATCACAACCATTATATATTTCCAAATGTTTTAAACCGGCAGTTTATTGTTGCTGTACCTGCCAAAGCCTGGGTTTCAGACATCACTTATATTCAAACGGTCAGGGGCTTTGTATATCTTACTATAATTATGGACCTGTTTGACAGAAAAATTATTGGGTGGAGCTTGAGTAGTGGAATGACCACTAAAGAAACTAGCTTGCCTACTTGGGAAATGGCGGTTAGAAACAGGAAAATTACGGAGGATTTGATTTTTCATTCCGATAAAGGTGTCCAATATGCCAATAAGATCTTTTCTAAGGCCTTAAATGCCCACAAGTTTGTCAGGCAGAGTATGAGCCGTAAACAAAATCATAATGACAATGCAGTCTGTGAAAGTTTTTTCAGATCGTTGAAGTTGGAATTAATTTATGGAAGCACATTTTTAACGCGAAAACAAATGAAGGCCGAAGTATATGGGTACATCGAAAATTGGTACAATAAAAAACGGAGGCATTCTTTTTTAGGCTATAAAACCATCGAAGAATTCAATAAAACACATAATTTAAGATGAGGCTTTAAAGTGTGTATCATATAACCTGTGATAAAAAGTCAATTAAAAAATAAGGTACGGTATCGAGTAAAGCTTATCAAAAGCTTTTATGGGAGCGCGCCCGGCAGCAAATGCAGCAGGGGTTTCCCCTGATGCTGTTGCCTGATGGGCGCACCGCTTTTAAACCGCAAAAAGGCGTTCCCGATCACAGGGAGGGATTGCCTTTTTGCGCAGGAAATCCAGCGTAATCAGCCAACCGGTAACGGTTGGCTGCGAAAATCCCCCAAATTAAGAAAGAAGCCCCTATCAAGGGTCAGCCCCTGCCTGAGCAGCTGCCATAACAAGCTGCACCCCATTTGTGCCAATACAGAGTTGATAAACAAATCCTGTTTTTCTAGTGCTTCTGCAAGGGAGCAACTTGGCAGGTCTTCGGTATCGCCCTGCCTTAGCAGTTCGGCAAATTCTTCAGTTACCTGTGGCAGGCTACCCACGGGGATAAACTTCTCCGAAGCGGGCTGTCTGGTACTGCCGATGGTAGACAAGATAACCTGCCCTGTGTCCCTGCTGTTTCCGAAATCCATCCAATAGCGCGGCGCATCGGCACGGTGTGCGTTCAAATCCAAATCATTCAGTACCTCGGCAATCCCAAAACGGGCTGCTGCGCTGTCAACGCAGGAAATATAAATCGCATACCTGCCTGTGGCGTTATCATGGGTAAAGGGCTTTTCCACGGCTTTCCATGCTGTCCCGAAAAATCTGTTGGTACGTGTGATGAGAACAGCCGCTTTGGACAAGCCCACTTCGCATTCGGCAAACAATTGCCTGCCACGGTTGGCATCGGTGACAATATCATCATCCCAAAGGCTGACCTGAAAGCCTGCATGCCCCAACTGTTGCAGGCTGTGGGACATCCGTGCCATTCCTGTCAGCACCTGTGAGCCTGTACCGCCTGCCCCGATAAGGCAAACAGTTATCGGGTTGGTGGGGTTTAATAGTTCGGGTGCGGTAAAATGTGCTTTTATCTTCGTTTCCATTACAAAAGGTTTTTAAGGGTTAGCGGTGTGGTTCTCAAGGTATCGGTCGGGAACTTCTTTTCAGTATCTGCCATAAGTTCTTTGTAGAGATTAAACAGGTTTACGCCAACGGGGTTATGTTCGTTTATGTGGTGCGAAAAATAGCTGTCAAAAAAATAGGCGTGCCATGCGCTAATAAATTCCTCTAAACTGGCAGCGGATTTAATGGCAACATTTACCGTTCCCATACAGACATAGCCTTTTTGGTAGAGGTTAAAAAACGGTGCATGATATAAAGGGGTTTCGGCTTTGGGTTTGGCTGTGCCATTAAGTGCAAAGATTTGCATCTCTTTTTTATTAGCTTTCCAAACGAGTGCAGGCAGGGCAACCGTGCCGTTTTCCAATCCAAGGCTTTCGGCAAAGTACAGCTTTTGGTGTTGTGGCTTGGTGTACCATACCACGCTGCCGTTTTCGGACGGGTCAAGGTGCAGAACGTTGTCAGGCAGTACGCCCTCCGGGCGCAGGAATGCCTTTCCTGCGTGCTCACGGGTATCAAGGGCTTTAGCAAGGCTTTGTGCTTCCCTGACGGTCAAAGGGTGTGGGTTTACAGGGCAGCCACGCTCGTCCATGTCATAATATTCAATATACGGGGCAGCAAAACCGCTTGCCGTGAAAACGACAAGGGCGGCTTTAGGCTGATACAGTTGCACGTTTGATGTCATAGTCATAATTGTTCAAGAGGTAGCACAATTCATTCAGAAGCGGAAACAACCGGCATTCAAAACCGAGGGTGTCGGTGTCCTGCGGTTGCCCGTCAAAGCATCGTTTCAGACAGGCTCCTGTTTTGATACGCTTTCATTAAAATAGGCGTTTACCGATTGTTGTACGTTTTCATACAGCCATCCCTCAGTCGATGCCACAAACCCGATGTATTTTTCCATAGTAATACATTCATAATCATCATAACCGTCATCTTCAAAATCGGGCAAGCAGTTGGTATGGGCATGGCAGTATATAGAAGTTTCAGGACAATCCTGCCATAGCTTGTAAAATTTGTGGGCAACGCTGTAGCACTGCTTATCAAAAGAGTCATTGGGTTTGAAATCCGAAAGCCATTCCCCGAAGCGGTCAAGGTATACTGTATTCCACAGCCTGCGCAACATCGTTTCCCCGTATTGCAGGGCAGCCCTTAACTGGCTCACATATTCGTAATATTCTGTCTGTTCCCAATCATTGGGGTCGTTGGTTATCCATTCGGATACCATTTCATACTGCCAATAGAGGAAGCTATCCTCGGTGTAATACGGAATATGTGCGGTATGGTACAGGTAACTGAAAACACAGAGCAGCAGCCGTGCTGCTTTTCGGTGTTTCTTATCCTGCATCATGTAATGCACGGGCAGCACAGGAATATAAAATAAGGTATTGCCTGTGTAGCAGATTTCAGTTGCCTGTACTATGAGATTTCCGTTATTTTCCAACACTTCAAGTTCAATATGCTGCGGGTACTTTTGGTTGAGCAGCCTGCCTGCTTCGTGCAGGGCAACTTCCCTGCTATATGGATAGGCATACCCTTTGGTATCAACAGGGTTTATCCCGTAATGGTTGCAAAGCAACGCAAAGCTGCGGTAAAAACTATCTTTCCTTATACCTCCTGTCAAAGCCTGCCCTATGCAGTGGGGCAGGAAGCGGGTTTTCAGAAAACCATAGGCAGCAGCCCCGCAGGGGCTGAGGTCAGGCGGTCGGCAAGCACTTCGGCGGTGTCTTTCCTGCGCTGTAGGCTTATCAGGAACTCGCCTGCGTTTTTGTGCAGTAGCTTTTGCCTTTTGTTTTGGGGTAGTTGTAACTGCCCCGCTATTAACTTTTGCATAATCCATAATATTAGGGTTTAATTATCCTTTTGTCCCCATCGTGGTTTCAAAACGGTACTGTACAGTATCATTGGTAATTTCAGGGCCTATCTTCTTGGCGGTGGTTAGTGTTGGGTAAGTGTTGGCATAGAAATTCATCACGGCTTCCACGCTCCATTTCGGGTCAGGGTCGGAAAGGGAAATATCATTCCCTTTCTCCTTCATCAGGAATACCCTCGGCATCAGTGTCGTCTGTAGCATCGTAATCAGTATTAGGTTCAACATTGTTTTCTTCTGTTTCAGGGGGAGTAGCACCGAAAAGGTCGGGGTCGAACTTCGCGGAGAGGCTTGCCCTGCGTTTTTGCATTTCCTCGGTCTTGTCGGGGAACTCTGAAGCCTGTGGTACTTTTATCCACGCTTCCCTGTATTTGCCTGCTGCTTCGAGTTTATCTACTTCCGCCATAATTCCTTTGTATTTCATTTCTTTGATTTCTTCGGGCGTAGTGGTCTTGTCAGGTTTATCGGCTTTGTCCGCCTTTTCGGTTTTCTTCTTTTCCATCGCTGCATTATTCCTGGCGGTTTCCTGCCCTTTAAGGTACTGCTCCATGTTCACGAACAGTTTGGATGTCTCGGCAACAGGTGCGCTAATGGCATCAAAGAAGCCCTCACATAATTCCTTTGCGCTTCCCTTTAGTATCAGGGGTGGAATATGGTTCTTAGCGGCATCCCCGCAACCGTCATTTTGGAGCAGTACAGCGGTGGTCAGTTGTTCCCCGTCCTTTTTAACGGTAATGTTCAGGCAGCCCTCGAACGGGATGGCTGCGATATGGGCGAAAAAATTTGTAACTGGCATAACGGTTTATTTTTTGGGTCTACGTTTCGGTTCGGGATTACTTTCGATTACCCTTTTAATCAGATTCAGGGCGGTTGCGGTGTCAAAGGCATCGGCTGCGCTCATGGCAACATAGTCAAGTCTTTCCATAATTGGCAGTACTTTCTTTAGGGTAGTTACTGCCTTGCGTTCTGTGGTTTGTGCTAATACGCTCATAATAATAAAATTTTATGCTGCACCGCTAAGCAGTGCAGCGATTAACTATCAATTGAATTGCAGGGCAACAGCCCCATTTTTCGCAAAATCCCCGCACAGGTCAAATGCTTTTTGCCCCCGTGCCTGTGCTGTACCGCCTAAACAAATGCTCTTGAGTTTGTCCTCGCCCGTCTTGAAGCTGCGTACATTTTGGTAGTAGCCTGTCACGGCATTGTATGCGCCGAACAAGGTGCCTTTAGTGGTCGCCATCGTTTGGGTTTCGTCTGCCATTGCGTACTCAAAAGCAGCATCACAGGCATTTTTGTACATGGTTGAAAGTTCCTCCGTAGCCCCTTTCTTTAAAAGGCTGTAGGTTTCTTTATTGGGGCAGAGTGCCAACTGTATCAGTTGCTTTACCTGTTTATCCTCAATACGCACGTTTGCCCACTCGTTAAATATGCCCTCCAATTGCAGGGAAAGCGTATCGGCAACACCCATCACTTTGTGCGCCTGTTCCAAGCGTTCTTTTGCCCCTGCGGTGTGGCGTATGCGCACCACATTAGTAGCAGCCCTTAGCGCAGCGTTAAGCGTGTTTTGGCACACGATACGCACAGGCGTAAAGGCTGCGGTAATGCTTCCGCTGCCATCGTGGGAGGTGGTCAGGAAAATATACTTTTGTGTTACGTCATCGCCGTAGCCCACACGGATATAGCCAGGCAGCTTGGCGGTAATAAAAATGCGTTCACCGTTGCCGAGTGCGCCTGCGGTCTCATACAATATGCCGTCGCCGCCGCCTACAATGGCATCGAAGAAAGCAAACGCATCACTATTTTGCACGATTTGGTAATCCTTGCCTACCACGCCAAACACGGCTTTGGTATCGGTGCGCATTGTGGCGAACTGGTCGGATACGGGGTAGGTATCGAAATCGCCTGCACCCCTTGCGAAAATCTGGGCTTTGGTTACTTCATAGTCAAGACCTGCAAAGGCTATCGCTTCACGGCTTGTCGGGTAGTTTTCTACAATCTGCCCCAATCCATGCCAAGCGGTTTGTTTCACGCTCATAAAGGCGTGTTGCCCTGTCTGCTCATTGAAATTTATATTATGTGCCATGATGTTAAAAATTAAAGATTAAAAGGTTTTAAAATGGGAGGTCATCGTCAGGTGCTGCACCATTGGGTACTACTTCGGCTTCGTACACGGTTGCTGCGCTTGCTGCGGTTTGATTTACAGGCTGCTTCTGTTTTTCAGTTTGTGGCTGTCTTGCCTGCGCTTCGGCTTTGTTATTGCCCCCGTGCAGTTTAATGTCGGTGGTGTTGAAATTCAGCCCCGCTTTAGGCTCTCCGTCGTTGCCCATCCACGCACGGGCAGACACACGCCCTGCGAGTTCTACAAGGCTGCCCTTGGTCAGGTACTGAGCTACGCCAGTAGAAAACCAGTAGGCACAGTCAAAAAATTCCGTTTGGGTTACACGTTCCCCATTTTTGGCTTTGTAGTCGTGGTTCACGGCTACCGAAAAACTCACTACACTTTTGTTGTTTGACAGGTTGCGCACTTCCGCATCCCTTGTCACTCTTCCGATAATGGTCATAATCGTTGTTGTTTAAATGATACAATCGTTCTGTATCTCGTACCAGTCCTCTAATCTGTTACAGTCCTGCCTCGCTTGCGCTCCGCATAACTTTTTCCCAAAAGAAAACCGGAAAAAGAAAGCAGGTATACAGTGCGGGTAAAGCGGGAAAACAAAAGGAAACGGAATAAGTCCCAAGGGGTGGGTTTGTGAGTACGCGAGCAAAGCCATTATGCCGTAGTCTTTTGATTTTACCACTGGCTTTACCCGCAATACATTAGCTGCCTTTTACCGGTTTATCTTGGGAAAAGTTCTATATTTTATATGATAGGCTTTGTCACTATTAATCTGATATTAATAATAATCCCCTAAAAGGCGCGAAGTAAATTCAGCAACGAATTATAGGCATCATATACTGATTTCGCTCTTTTTAAATATACGATATACCTGTTAAAACCCTATATTTGGAATCTTAACAAATTTTAAGTTTTCAATGAATACAGCCGTTCACAATAAATTAGTTTCATTTATATGGTCGATAGCAGATGACTGCCTCAGAGATGTTTACGTTCGCGGTAAATACAGGGATGTAATATTACCTATGGTAGTGCTACGTCGTTTGGATACCCTGCTCGAACCTACTAAGGAAGCCGTTCTTGAAGAAGTGACTTTTCAAAGGGATGAGGCCGGATTTACAGAATGGGACGAACGCGGGCTTACAGAAGTTACCGGCTACGTTTTTTTTAATACCAGTGAATGGACGTTACAACGACTACATAATACGGCGACAAACAATCAACAGCTATTGTTAGTTAATTTCGAGGAGTATTTAAACGGATTTAGTCCTAATGTGAAAGAGATAATCGATAAGTTTAAACTTAAAAGCCAGATCCGGCATATGGCGGCTAAGGATGTACTGCTTGATGTACTTGAAAAGTTTACTTCACCTAATATAAACCTGACGCCATTTGAAAAAATAGATCCTGATGGCAGAAAGCTGGCACCTCTTACGAACCTTGGTATGGGGTATGTTTTTGAGGAGCTTATCAGGAAATTTAACGAGGAAAACAATGAGGAAGCCGGAGAACATTTTACGCCACGTGAAGTAATCGACCTCATGACGCATATTATTTTTGACCCTGTTAAAGACAAACTTCCGCCGGTAATGACCATTTACGATCCGGCTTGTGGAAGCGGCGGGATGCTCACCGAATCTCAGAATTTCATTAAAGATGAGGATGGGGAAATACGGGCGACGGGCGATGTCTATTTATATGGTAAAGAGATAAATGATGAAACGTATGCGATTTGTAAATCGGATATGATGATTAAGGGCAACAACCCTGAGAATATTAGGGTTGGCTCTACCTTGTCTACGGACGAATTTGCGGGGACTACATTCGACTTTATGCTTTCTAACCCTCCCTACGGAAAGTCATGGGCCAGCGAGCAGAAGTATATTAAAGACGGTAAAGATATTATCGACCCGCGTTTCAGGATAACCTTAAAAAACTACTGGGGTGTTGAAGAAGATGCCGATGCTACGCCACGCTCGTCTGACGGACAGTTGCTGTTCCTTATGGAAATGGTGACAAAGATGAAACCTTTAACGCAAAGCCCCGCAGGAACCAGGATAGCCTCGGTTCATAACGGGTCGAGCTTGTTTACAGGTGATGCCGGGGGTGGCGAAAGCAATATCCGCAGGTATATCATAGAGAATGACTGGCTGGAAGCCATAGTACAAATGCCCAACAACCTGTTTTACAACACCGGTATTACTACATACATCTGGATACTAAGCAACAATAAAGCACCACACCGTAATGGCAAGGTACAACTGATAGATGCCGGGCAGGCTTACCGCAAGCTGCGTAAAAACCTGGGGAATAAAAATTGCGAATTTAGCCCAGAGCATATAAACAGTATTGTAAATGTTTATAGCCAGATGGCAGCACAAAACCAGGGAGAAAACATTGAAAGCCTTGTATTTGATAATGCTGACTTCGGCTATTACAAAGTTACCATAGAACGGCCTAAACGCCTTAAAGCACAATTTACGCAGGATCGTATTGAAGATTTACGCTACGATAAATCCCTGCGCGATGTTATGGCGAGCCTTTATGAAAAGTACGGCGAACAGGTATATGACGATTTAAAGTCAGTCGCTAAAGATATTACTAAATGGGCTGATACTGAAGAACTTAACCTGAATAATAAACAGCTTACTAACCTCACCAGCGGGGCATTTTGGCGAAAGCAGCTGGATGTATTACAACTTGCCCAAAGCCTTTTACAAGCCGTTGGAACAGAAGAATACAGTGATTTTAATGTATTTAAAGAAAAGGTTGATGCTGTCATTAAAGCCAAAAAGCTAAAAGTATCGGCATCGGAAAAGAATGCTATACTAAGTGCGGTAAGCTGGTATGATGCCGAAGCCGAAAAGGTGATTAAAAAGACCGATAAAATTACTGGGGGAAAAATGGACAGGCTGTGCCACAGGCTTGGCTGTACCCCGCAGGATTTTCCTTATTACGGGTACTATGCCACCGGAAATAAGAATGAATATGTAAGCTATGAAACGGAGGGCGACTTGCGCGATACTGAAAATGTACCCCTGAAAGAAAACATACAGGAATATTACAAGCGCGAAGTACACCCCCATGTGCCCGAAGCCTGGATAAACCTGGAGGCTACAAAAATAGGCTATGAAATAAGCTTTAATAAATATTTTTACAAACACAAGCCCTTACGTACTATTGAAGAAGTTACTACGGATATATTGCAACTGGAAAAAGAGAGCGACGGACTGATACATGAAATTTTAAACCTGCTGTAGTATGGAAGTAGCTGAGAAAATAGCAGTAACACGGTACCCTGTTTATAAGGATAGCAGCGTAGCCTGGTTAGGAGACATACCTACGCATTGGGAATATATAAGGATGAAACATCTGTTTAGAGATTATTCAGAAAAAAACAAAGCTAATGAAGAGTTGTTGTCGGTAACACAAAATCAAGGGGTAGTACCAAGAACTTGGGTTGAAAGCAGAATGGTAATGCCTTCAGGAAATTTAGAATCTTTCAAATTTATTAACAAAGGAGATTTCGCAATAAGTTTAAGGTCGTTTGAAGGAGGATTGGAATACTGCCATCACGATGGTATTATAAGTCCTGCTTACACTGTATTAAAAGCTAAGAGAAAATTTGATAGCCAATTCTACAAATACTTATTTAAATCGCAGGCGTTCATTTCCGAATTGCAAACAAGTATTGTAGGTATACGCGAGGGGAAAAATATTAGTTTTCCAGAGCTATCCTATTCTTTTTTACCAATACCACCAATTAATGAGCAAACAGCTATAGCAGAGTTTCTCGACGACAGAACTACAAAGATAGATCAGGCCATAGCTATAAAGCAAAAACAAATAGAACTGCTTAAAGAGCGCAGGCAAATAGCCATACACGATGCGGTTACCCGTGGACTTAACCCTGATGTTAGATTAAAAGATAGTGGCGTGGAATGGATAGGTGATATACCAGAGCATTGGGAAACTAAAAAAATAAAACATATTTACAAAAATTCATTTAGTGGTGGAACTCCCTCTACAGATATACTAAAATTTTGGGATGGTGGTATTAGCTGGATATCTTCCGCTGATGTAAAATCATCTTTTATAACAAAAACGTTAAGAAATATATCTGCCCTAGGTTTAAAAAATAGTTCAGCTAACATTGCTCCTAATGGATCAATAATAATTGTTACTAGATCTGGAATATTGCAACATACATTACCTATAGCTATGGTGATGAAAGATATGGCTATAAATCAAGATATAAAGTGTTTTATTCTGAGACCAGAAATGGTTTTAACCGAATATTTTTTGAATTTCGTACAGGGTAAAAATAATGAAATACTTGTAGAGACAAGAAAACAGGGTGCTACGGTTGAGAGTATCGAAATGTCAAATTTTGCAAATCTGTCAATAGTATTACCCCCTCTGAATGAGCAAAAATTAATAGTCAATTACATTAACCAATACTTTAGTAAATTTAATGATCTTATTAATTTAAAACATAATGAAATAGAAAAGCTAAAAGAATTTAAAGGGAGCTTAATTAATAGTGTGGTAACTGGTAAAGTAAAGGTGGTTTAATTATGGTAGAAAATATTGAGGAAACAACATTCTTTTGGCCTATTAGCAGTCTAATAGGAAAATCTTTTGTTGTTAAAGACTACCAACGCGGTTACAAATGGGGTAAAAAAGAAATTTTAGAATTGCTAAAAGATATTGACGAACATTCTCCATCAGATGGCAAATATTGCCTGCAACCTATTATTATTAGACAAAATACCGAAGTTAACTCAATCGAATTAATAGATGGACAGCAAAGAGTTACAAGTTTATATCTTCTACTCACATATTTAACCAATTCAAATAAGAATATCTATGCCATTTCGTATGAAACCAGGACGGAAAGCAAGGACTTCCTAGAAAATAAAATACTGGATCTTAATGATTACCTAAAAGAGGACTTAAAGTGGGAACAATTCACTGCACTTGAAGGATTTGATATTTACGATAATGTAGACGTTTACCATTTTTACAATGTCTACAAACACATTTACAATTGGTTTAGATATAAGGATGACGTATTTAAGAATGACTTTTTGAGTAAGATTTTATACACCGTTCACGTAATATGGTATGATGTAGACAAATCTATTGCCCCCAAAGAGAATATTACAGCTGAGGAAATATTTCTCAACTTAAATGCCGGTAAAATACTCTTAACTAGTTCAGAGCTAATTAAAGCATTATTCATTTTAGAATGCCAGAATAATTACTCTAAAGAAGTATGCAAACTGAAAGCCAGCGAATTAGCTTTAGAGTGGGATTATATAGAAAATAAGTTACAGGATAAATCATTTTGGTATTTTATATGTGATAGTAATGAGTACGTAAATTCATCAACTAAAATTGATTACCTGTTCGATATTGTAAATAAAAAGAGGAAAAAAGACGACACTTTATATTCGTACCGCGTATACGAAAAACGTTTCAAGGAGAAAGAAAATTTAAACTGGTTAGAGGTTAAAAATACTTTTAATAAACTGTATGAATGGTATGAGGACAAAGAGCTCTATCATTATGTGGGCTATTTAATTGTCAGTAAGATAAAGACGCTTCATCAGATAATTGAAAAGAGTAAGGGAATATCAAAAACTGAATTTAAAAAAGAACTCATTAATTTTATCAAGATTGAGTTTAAGATTTTAAAAAAAGATGATAGTGGCGTTGAATATCACGTATACAATTTGGAGAATCTGGACTACACAGACTCCAGAAAGGAATGCGAGAAACTCCTGGTCCTACTGAATATTCAGTATTATGTAAATAATTCCAGTGATCACAAATTTCCCTTCGAGCTTTACAAAGGCGAGAATTGGAGCGTTGAACATATAAACCCACAAAACCCAAGGGAGTTTGAAAATGTCGGCACAATTAAAAATTGGCTAACTATAAATAAAGAATACTTTACTAAAGAAGAGGATACAACTACAGCAAAAATTGTAAAACGAATCGATGCTGCCTTGCTTAATTTTTCAAAAATTGAAATGGATGACAAGCGCAAACTTATTGATTTAAAATGGGATAAAGCTAAACTTACAAAGCTTGATGAGCTAATCGATGTGATCAGTGAATCGCTATCGCTTCATCAAATATCCAACCTCGCATTGCTTGATAGGAATTCCAATAGTAAACTAAGTAATAAATTATTCCTTCAAAAACGGGAACTCATATTGAAATTTGATCGGGATGGAAAATACATAACATCAAAAGACTTGGAAAGAAAAGTTTTTATCCCTGTCTGTACAAAAAATGTATTCTCGAAGATATATACCACTGACAATGAAAGCGTAGCAAATACATTTTTCGGAAGAAAAGACATGGCTTGCTACTATGCTTTTATACAAGATCAACTTAAGACATTTCTACCATAATACCTTAATTGTATGAGCATTGATAAGTACAACACCTTTTGGAATATAATAAAAGATAACCGGATAGAAATTCCAACCATACAAAGGGACTATACCTATGGCAGAAGGTCAGCAGCAATTATCAGGAGAAAAATGGTATCGGATATCGTAACTTGTCTAAAAGAAAAGCAAGCTTATAATCTAGATTTTGTATACGGTAAACTTTTTGGTAAAGAAAATCAACTTTTGCAGGAAACTAATAAAAGTAACATTCAAGCCTTACTAAAGACACTTAAATCGTATGCTTCTGAATTGTATTTGGACATACCTGGTGAGGTTGTCGCAAAGGACACTAAACTATCCAGCAACATAACATTTATACCATTAGACGGACAACAACGATTAACTACTCTTTACTTAATTCATTGGTATATAATTCAACTAAACACGGATATTGATTCGCTAAACATCTTAAAAAGATTTTCATATTCTACCCGGATCAGTTCAAGAGAGTTCTGTAAGATGCTTTCAGATAAATTATTTAGTTTTAATATTAATACCGGCTCAGTATCAGAAATAATTTGTAATAGTGAGGAGTATTTCTCAACCTGGAGAAAAGATCCTACAGTCAATAGCATGCTCATTGTTATTGATGAGATACATGCAATTTTTAGAAGTGGTGAAATGAATATTGCTGAATGCTGGAAACAGCTTGCACAATATGAGACGATCACTTTCGATTTTTTTGATCTTGATAATTTTGATTTAACAGACGATCTGTATGTCAAAATGAACGCAAGGGGAAGACAGCTAACAAGTTTTGAAATATTCAAAGCCTGGTTAATTAAGGAGCATAGTGAGATAATTTCCGTAGAGCAATGGAAGAAAAAACTAGATATTAAATGGTACGATTATTTTTGGAAGGCTAAAGACAAGGCCAGCTATTCAGTTGATTCTGAATTTATGCAATTCTTTAAAATCATGTTTTTGGGTGACTACATGAAGTTACAAAATCCTGAAGAGGCTGGAATGAATGATGACTCGGATTTAGGAACTTACGATTCAGAAATTCCAAACACAACGGATTTCAAATCTATTGTTGCGGTACTAAGGAAAAAAGATGCTAGACCATTGGAGATTTTTAAAGAAGATATAATATTTAAAGATAAGATTGATGATTATCTGGGATTGCTTGAATACCTCAATTTTGATATTAATTCAAACACAAAAATCTTAACAGGTAAATATGTAGAAGAACCTTTATCTAAATTAATTTTTGGGGAAAAGCTAAATAATTTAACCTGGTGGGATACGACCCTGCATTATGGAGTTACACGATACTTGCTGCATGTGGGCACTAACACATCTTTTTTTAATCAATGGGTTAGGATCATTTCAAATTTGATATATAACACAAAGATTGACACTCCGAAATTATTTATAGACGCAATTTACAGTATCGACAAACTTATAGAAAGGGTCGCAACTCAAAACGTCTATTTAACCTTAAGCAGTTTAAAGGAAGAAGACATCACATTTTTTTCCCCAACCCAGAAGAAAGAAGAGATATTAAAGTCGTTTATAATTATAAATAATAAAAATGATAATTGGGAGCAATCATTTATTGAGGCAGAAAATCACACCTATTTCTATGGTCAGATAGGATTTATTTTTAATTTAGTAAGTGGTTCACCTTCGATTGATTCGTTTTCCGCAGAATATAAAAAGGTAGCTGCGCTATTTTCAGAAGAGGTGCTTAACGACCATAGCTATCTGCTCCAACGAGCTCTCTTAGCGATAAGTAATTGCTTTTATAAAGAGAGGGATAACAGATTATTTAATTCCAATGTAAGAGGAACTTTAAGAAATAGGGCTGAGAACTGGCGTAAACTTTTGGAAAATAACATTTCCGCTATAAAAAGTCTTATTGAGCATGAAAGTTTTAAAGAGAATGATATTGTTAAAAGCCTAAATCAAATTATTAAAATTGAACATCCGGGTATAAAAGACACCTATTATGGCAAATTTGTGGGTAATCCAAAGTTGTTTGATTATGCGGCAAAGAATACTATTCGCAGGTACGAACACAATTACTATATTTTAAAATCAACCAGGATGTTTGGCTATTACGTTGAGCTATATACTTATGACTGGTATCTTCGAAATGAAAAAGGAAATAAGGCTATACCAGAATATAAAATTTCGTATGAGCAGGTTAAGGGCACCGACAATGAACCCGGAGTGATTTTAAGTAAAGGTCGAACTAAAAAATATTTATTTAGAAATCATAAAACTGCTAAGTATTATTTTTATAATAGTAAACCTCGACTTGAATATGAGACAATTACTAAGGCTATAAATGCTTTAAAAAATTTAAATTAATGATCAGCCAAACCAACGAACAAGCGCTAGAAGCAGCTATAGAAATTAAACTTACCGGTACCAGCCTTGAACAGCTTAAAGCTACAGGGCAAACCATAGGCCACGTTAACGAGCCCGGAGTGATTTACCGTTCGGGCAATGGCTATTATATAGGCAATCCAAGTGATTTTAATGCTAAATATGCTATAGATGAGGTTCGGTTTTGGCATTTTCTTGAAACCACACAGGCTGAAGAACTTGCCAAGCTACAAAAGCAAAGCGACTGGAAACTCAAAATTTTAGAACGGCTTGATAGGCTGGTTAAGAAATACGGAATTTTAAGGATCTTGCGCAAAGGGCTTGAAGTTGATGATGCATACTTTACCCTCTTTTACGCACTGCCACTGGCAAGCAGCGGAGACTCGGTAAAGAAAAGATTTGAAAGTAACGCGTTTAGTGTTACCAGGCAATTGCGTTATTCTTTAACCAATCCTCGGGAAGAGATTGATATGGTGCTTTTCATTAATGGCCTGCCTTTTAGCACCATGGAGTTGAAAAATCATTGGACCGGGCAAAACGCAAAAGTACACGGACAAAACCAATATAAGTTAAAACGCGACATCACCCAACCGCTATTAAATTTTGGTAGGTGCATTGTACACTTTGCTGTTGATACGGACGAAGTGTATATGACCACTAAGTTGGACGGAAATAATACGTTTTTCTTGCCTTTTAATTTGGGACATAATTTTGGTAAAGGCAACCCTCCAAATCCTTTTGGGCATAAAACATCCTATTTGTGGGACGAGGTGCTTACCAGAGAAAGCATAGCGAACATCATTCAGCATTTTGTTCGTTTCGACGGCAAAGAAACTGATGCGCTTAACAAGCGGAACTTATATTTCCCACGCTACCACCAAATGAACGTAGTACGCAGGCTAGTAGAAGATGCTTCTAAAAAAGGTGTTGGACAAACCTATTTGATACAGCACTCTGCCGGTTCCGGTAAATCAAATTCCATTACCTGGGCGGCGTACCAGTTAATAGAAACCTATCCCGAAAATGATAGCCTTCCCGGAAGCAGGGGCATATCCAATCCGCTATTTGATTCCGTCATTGTAGTAACCGACAGGAGATTATTGGATAAACAGCTCCGTGATAATATAAAGGAATTCTCGGAGGTTAAAAATATAATTGCACCTGCTTACTCTTCAGCGGAGTTAAAGAGCGCCTTAGAAAACGGAAAAAAGATTATCATTACTACCATTCAAAAATTTCCATTTATTGTGGAAGGGATTGCGGACCTTAGTGGTAAACGTTTTGCTGTTATTATTGATGAAGCCCACAGCAGTCAAAGCGGTTCAGCATCAGATAATCTGAATAAAGCGATGGGAAAAAATAATGAGGAAGAAATTCACGACCCGCAAGACAAAGTAATAGAGGCAATGAAATCCCGAAAAATGAGGGATAATGCATCGTATTTTGCTTTTACTGCTACACCGAAAAATAATACGTTGGAAAAGTTTGGGGTGCCGCAGGAAGATGGTTCCTTCAAACCATTCGACCTTTACTCTATGAAGCAGGCGATTGAGGAAGGATTCATTCTGGATGTTTTAGCGAATTATACTACCTATAAAAGTTACTACGAGATAGAAAAATCTATTGAAGACAACCCGCTTTTCGATACCGCTAAAGCGCAGAAAAAATTAAAGGTTTTTGTAGAACGGCATTCTGAAACAATTGCTACAAAAGCCGATGTGATGCTTGACCATTTTATAACTAAAATTGTAAATACGAAAAAGCTAAAAGGTAAGGCTAAAGCAATGGTGGTCACACAGAGTATAGAATCTGCCATTAATTATTACCAGGCTATTGTAAAAATACTTAGTAGCAAAGGCAATCCGTTTAAAGTAGCAATTGCTTTTTCTGGAGAAAAGATAGTCAAGGGTATTGACTATACCGAAGATAGCCTCAATGGGTTTCCGGAAAAAGATACGCGGGACAAATTTGCTGGTGATGATTATAGAATCCTGGTTGTAGCCAATAAATATCTAACGGGTTTTGATGAGCCAAAGCTGACAGCTATGTATGTGGATAAAAAACTGCAGGGCGTGCTTGCGGTCCAGGCGTTATCCCGCCTGAACAGGGCAGCTAATAAATTGGGGAAGAAAACTGAAGATCTTTTTGTGCTTGACTTTTTTAATAATGCTCAGGATATTAAAGCATCCTTTGACCCGTTTTACACGTCTACCACACTAAATCAGGCTACAGATGTAAATGTATTGCACGAGTTAAAAGCGTCTTTAGACGATATTGGTGTCTATGAATGGGCAGAGGTTGAAGACTTTGTAGAAAAGTACTTTAACGGTGTAAATGCCCAGGAACTAAGCCCTATTATCGATATTGCTGCCGATAGGTTTAACGATGCCTTATCCCTGGAAGAAAACGATAAGGCCGACTTTAAGATCAAAGCGAAACAGTTCGTGAAGATTTACGGTCAAATGGCCTCTATACTACCGTATGAAGTTTTAAAATGGGAAAAGCTTTTTTGGTTTTTAAAGTTCCTTATCCCAAAGCTTATTATACTTGATACCGTCGGTGAAGTGGACGACCTTTTAGATTCCGTTGACCTTTCTACCTATGGCCTTGAAAGGATTAAACTAAATGAATCTATAGCGCTTGATGATTCCGAAACTGAATTAGAACCACAGAATCCAAATCCACGAGGAGCACACGGCAGTGAGGAAGCAAGTGATCCATTGGACCTAATCATAAACAGTTTCAACGAGCGCTATTTTCAAGGATGGGAAGTGACGCCAGAAGAACAACGAGTGACTTTTATTACTTTAAGTAAGCAGATACAGGCAAGTGCCGACTTTCAGGAAAAGGTAATTGGTAATAATGATAGCCATACTCAGGAGTTAGCATTAAAAAAAATATTGGATGAAGTAATGTCGAAACAGCGTAAGAAAGAACTTGATCTTTACCGGCTTTATGTTAAGGATGATGCTTTCTATCAGGCATTTTACGACACTATGAAAAGAATGGTAGGTATCGGAAAGTAAATTTTATCGTTAATATTACTCATAGCGTATCAAACTTCATCTTTCCTTTGAAATGACAATTCTTTAAAAACATCTTTAAGGTTAAAATACTCTTTGCTTATTTTCGATCCGTTATCATTATGTGCATAATGCTATGTTGTAAAAACGTAGCACTATATGCAGAAATTAAGTATACCGAGATTTTTATTTTGGTAGAGACATATAGAATATGCTAGTAATTTATGATCTTAGCTAGGCTTTCCTTGCTAGGCAGCACCGTCATATATTTACTTGCAAATATCTGCTGATTATTTTCAGGTAACGTAAATTCCACAACCGCTTCACTTTTATCCTGACAAAGAATGATACCTATGGTCTTATTCTCCTCGGGAAGCCGCATTCTCCTGTCGTAGTAATTGACATACATCTGCATTTGCCCGATATCCTGATGCTTAAGTTCCCCAATTTTTAGGTCAATTAATACAAAGCACCTTAGGATGCGATTGTAGAATACCAGGTCGACATGAAAATGCTTTTCATCAAAACTGATACGTTGTTGCCTTGCGACGAAGGTAAACCCATTGCCCAGTTCCAGCATAAAATGTTCCAGCTTTTCAATTAGCTTCTGTTCCAGTTCACTTTCAGAATACATGGACTGTTCTGGTAGCCCTATAAATTCTAAGATGTACGGATCCTTAACAGCATCCTGAGGCTTTTGCAATAGTTGGCCCTCTTTGGCTAGCCTTCGAACCTGCAATCCATCTCTGCTTAGTGACAGTCGTGTAAAAAGTGCCGTATTATATTGCCTTTCCAATTCCCTGAGGCTCCAGTTATTCTTATAGGCTTCAATTTCATAAAATTTTCTTTCGTCTACATCTTCGATACGCATCAGTTTGAGATAATGGGACCAGCTTAATTGGAATTTTTTGATGGGTTTGTTATCGTTGTCAAATTCCGCAGACAGTGTCTGCGCTTTTGAGTATACAAGGTAGAACTGCCTCATCTGCTCAAGATTTCGCTGTGAAAAACCTTTTCCAAAATCTACCGTCAACTTTATTGACAGTGTTTTGATCAGCTGCTTTCCGTAATCGGCCCGTTCATTTCCGTTCTGCTCTTCATGGATTATCATTCGCCCAATCTCGTAATACGTCATTACCATAGTATGGTTTACCGACTGGACAATCCTGCCCCTTGCTTCAGTGAGCAGCAGAGATATCCTCTGCGCCAGCTCATTTGTTGCTATTGGTTCCATGGCTGTGATTAAGATTTGGCAATAGCTAAATTATCGGCATCATTTCCGCAGAGCCGCTCTTTCAGCCTTCCCATGTCCTCGCTTACTTTCTTCTCAAGTACTTTCGCATATATCTGTGTGGTTCTTATACTGGTATGCCCAAGCATCCTTGATACGCTTTCGATTGGCACGCCATTGCTGAGCGTCACCGTTGTTGCAAAAGTATGCCTTGCGATATGGAAGGTCAGTTTTTTGGAGATATTGCACAGGTCTGCAATCTCTTTAAGATAGCCGTTCATCCTTTGGTTGGAAAGCACAGGAAAAACCGTTCCGCTCGATTGCGCTTTGGGGTTATCCTTGTATTGGTCCATAATCCGCTTTGCCTGCGGTAAAATCGGTACTCGAACACTGGTATCAGTTTTAGCACGGCTCGTGTAGAGCCACAAGCCTCCATCAATACCCGTAACGATATTATCAGGGGTCAGGCCAACAAGATCTATAAAGGCCAGCCCGGTATAGCAGCAGAACAGGAACATGTCCCTTACGTTTTTCAGCCTTTCAATCCTGAAAACCTTTTTTTCCAGAAGCGAGAGTTCTTCAGCGGTCAGGCAGTGGCGCTCAACTTTGTCGAAATGCTTTTTAAAATGGGCAAAAGGGTCTTTTTCAAGCCAATCCAGTTTAATAGCCAGGTTCACCATCTTGCGAAGCCTTTCAATGTGCTTCATAATGCCATTGTTGTGCAGCCGCTGCTGGTGGTCTCTTGGCACGTATGACCTGAGATAGCTTTCAAAGTCCAACAAAAAACGATAGGTAAGCTCTGAGAGCAGTATATCATGACGGTGGTATTTGTCCCGGAGGAACTTGCCAATATAGCGTTGGGTGGTGCCGTAATTCTTCATGGTACCCGGTGCAAGCTTATAGGCTGCCTCCTGGTTATGGTATTCAAAAAGCTTTTTGATTGTTATAGCATCTTCGTCCTGGCCAGTAAACAGCGCTTTGACGCTATCAACATTAATTGGCTTTCTTTCCTGTATAAGGTTATGGTAGCCATCGGCTATTATACTCCTAATACGCTCGATGTAGTTGTTAAGGCCGGCGCTTTCATCCCTTTTTCCTTTAGCGCGCCCTTTGGCTTCGTCCCAGAATTTTGGGTCAATCTTCTTCTTAAGTGAAACTTCGGACCGTCGCCCGTTTACTGTAATTCGCGCATAGACAGCTCCCTCTGTTGTTTTTTCATTTTTTGGAACCCTGATGATGAACTGGATGCCAAAGGTGTTTGTGCTCTTCATACCAAATGTGGTTTAAATTAAACATGACATTAAGTACCGATTCAAAAGGCTTGCGAATCGTGAGCGGCTTCAAGAGGCTACATTTGGCAGTAATAAATGTTAAAAAATAGTTGTAACAATTTGTTATTCAATTTTTTAACCCTGTTTTTGTGAGTAAATTTTTTCGCATTGAAATTTACTCACCTAATTACTCACAAAAAGATTGATATAAATGCTGTTTTCATTCAAGGTATAAAACGAAAAAGCCCGCAAATACTGAGTATTTGCGGGCCAACAGAAGCCAATGAAAGACTTCAAAGTCGGGGTGGCAGGATTCGAACCTGCGACCTCCTGGTCCCAAACCAGGCGCGATGACCGGGCTACGCTACACCCCGAATGGTCTTCTCAATTGCAGCAGCGGTAAAGC
>Ga0265798_10000380_pt1 | contig 78943 bp, 83 predicted proteins | sample P3T30metagenome_FD_192430 | JGI IMG/M metagenome (GOLD analysis project Ga0265798, IMG submission 192430) | Plant litter microbial communities from East Loma Ridge, Irvine, California - P3 T30 | ecosystem: Environmental > Terrestrial > Plant litter > Unclassified | place: USA: California... | reverse complement strand
ATCCAGACGGTGTATGTCACCATGTCAGCGGATAGCTACAAGCGGGGTGTAGAGAGCTTCAAGGCGAGGAGGAGGCATGCGCGTCACATCTAAAGTGTGACGTCTGATATGTGTGTGTGTGTGTGTGTTTGACGAACCTGTATGATGGGACTTTTTATATTCTGCGACATTTTAAGATCGCGAGCCTGGAGGCTCTTTTGTGGACATTTTGCGTTTTTAGAGCATCTGGAAAAAGATAGCTGCGAGAAATGCATAGCCGTGAAGCTACAGTTTTCTTCCATTACATTGCTCATCGTAACCGCTTCAACTGTTGGATCTTGATCTCCACAAGCACCTCGAACGATGCAGATATGGTGAAAGTATGCACTTGGATCGTGGCAGGGTTTAGAATCATGTTCCATTGAGACGCGGCGCATCATGCGAGGCGCCATGTCTATATCCTGACGTCCACTATGTTCAGCCATAATCATTGCAGATTAATGACACCATCGTGAGCGAAAGGTTGTGGACTCTTCAGCGTTTTCTCCCGGTACATGTTCCTTCTTCGGGCTGGTCACTGATTCGGCAGGGTTATCTTTAGCGATACCTCTTCAGACCTTGATGACCATGCTCTTGCTCCGTATGCCGTCGAATATGCACGTATTGTCTACTGGCACGTATTGCTCCGTGATGACCTTGATGACTTCCTGTGAGACCATACCGCCTGTCAATGCACCAATGTTGTGCAGCTCGGCACCGCCAGCTCGTGCACTATACCTTATCAGCCTCGTTTTCACATGTCTCTCACGAAAGATTTGACTTACAGCTCGCTTGCAAACTTCCCGATCTGCGTCTTGATGTCCGCATACTCGTCCTCGTCGATCGATGCACCAGCCTCTGTGACGAGGTCGTCTGTAATCTTGAAGGCGATGCCAGCGAGCTTCTGTGCGTCCGTATCTGCGTCTCCCGCACCAGCCACCTGTGACGCTTCTCCGAGTTCGGTCTTGTGGGTTGCAGCGAATTCGTCCCACGCGAGGAAGGCGATGTATAGTGGGATGAGCGAGTCAGGGAATGTGAGGTTTTGTGCTATGGTTGTCAGTTGTGACTCTTTGAACGTGAAATCAGACCCACCTATTGATTTCGCGCGATCGCCCCACTGGATCTTCTCGCTCGCCTGGACGACGTGGAATGGCCGACCGCGCACTAGCTTGATATGTGCTGCGTTCTTGCAGAATGCTTCAATATCCTTCTCCTCGATGACGGTCGTGCGCTTTGCGTTCCGCTCCAGAAAACGCACGCTCTCCACGACCTCAGCCAAATCTCTCCGAGCCTTCGACTTGTACACGTTCTGGAGCTCGATGTAGTCTGCCGACCGCGCCTTCATATCTGGTACTGATCCAGGTACTGGGAGGACGTTGTATTTGGTGTAGAACAGGCCAATTGCGTTCGCAATGACCCAGAAGCTCGCCGAGTCCTCGCGGATCAAGATGCACTCGGGCGCAGTGAAGATCTCTTTGACAGCGCTGTTCGGTTGAGGAGGGTTCAGCGACTTCAGCACTGCTGCAACCGCCTCATCGAAGTTCTCCTCTCCGCCCTCTGGGTTGTCTGTCCGTGCTGCCTTGGATACCATGGTCCTGAACTCGGTCTTCTCCTTGTATGTGTCTGGCACCTTGCCATCGTGAGACTTCTTCCACTCCTCGAGGAAGTGTACTAGTAGCGCAATGTATGGAATGTGCCCGTGGTCGTCTGGCGCCATGCTGTCGATGTTTGCCGTCTTTGCCTCGGCGAACTGGATCAGCTCTGGCCATGGCCGCACTAAGCGCAGGTCTTGTGTGGTCTCGAGGTCTGGATGTGTGTCGACGATGGGGTATGCGGGTGGCAGGTGGATGGAGAAGTGCGAGTAGAAGCCGACCGAGTGGATGTAGAAGAGCGGCACCAGCGCAGCGCGTGCGTGACCGGAGAGCTTTGCGAGAATCTCAGGCTTGACGGGAGCGATGACCAAGATGTGCGTGAATGGCTGCAGTGCATCTGAGTTGAGTAGCCATGATTCGATGGGCTGTGTTTGTTAGCGATTTCTTTAGCACTTGGCACATATGTATCCCACTTCTTTGACGGCATGGCCTTCGACATCTGGATTCAGCTCCTTCAGCAGGTTTCGTGTGTGTTCCGCCCGATATCCGCCCAGATGTTCCTCCTCGAGAAAGAAGTTGACGCCGAGGTCTGCCTCGCTGACTATGGCAGAGTCTTGGATGGTGAAGTTGCCAATGCCGGGCAGCACGAGGTTCTTGAGCGTCTCCACGCCAACGACGCCTGGCCCGGAGTTGATGAGGAGGATGTGCGCATTTTCGAGCGCCATTTGCCCCATAGCCCCCCATAGGCGCAACTGACGGTCGTACCTGCCTCCGTTAGCTGCTGCAGCGCATGTACGGGTGTAGCCGCATACTTCTTCTCTTTGGCGGTAGGCCCCTGTACGGGAGGAGGAAGGTCCGCCATGACGTACGGACTAGGAAAGTAACGAGTTTGAGGTGGTTACAAGAGAGCTTGTTTGCGTAGTGGAGGCGTAGGCACCGGCGACAATTCTGCCAGGGCGGTCAGAGAGCTGTCAGGTACGAGGAAGACGCGCTCACGCCACGCTACCGCCGCGGGGTACTTTCACCGCATGGTGGGGCATGCGTAGTCTCCAACGCCGTCTCGTTATGAGCTCTCCCGAACTGACACCTCCAAACGTCATCGTCACGATAGCTCCCGTCTATCTTCAATTGCTTCTAATGCGCGATTGAGCACCGTCTATGCAAGAGTAATTCCCCTTGTCCATGCGCTCGATCTGGACCCCACTGCGACGGTGCAATATAAATCAGCAAATTCGCCTCATCAGTCATCATCGCGTCCATTCACCCCGCCACCAAGCATCACTACGGATAATATCGACCTATCCCCCACGACTGCCATTCTCCTCCTCTCCACCCGTTCTCCGCGGCTTCTCTACTCGAATTTTGCTTCACCGTCACCCCAGTCTTGCTTCAAAGTCCTTCTCCACCTCCCCCTCCATCATGACTGACACCTCCGTCGAAGCCGCAAAGCGCGCTGCCGCCCAACGCGCCGTGAACGACCACTTCGACCCCAACTCAACCCACGTCGGCATCGGCTCGGGCACTACCATTGTCTACGTCGTCGAAGCCATCAAAGAGCGCTCCACAAACCCCAACATCCTCTTCGTCCCCACCGGCTACCAATCACGCCAACTCGTCATCAACGCCGGCCTGCAGCCCGTACCCTTCGACACGCTGCCCGACAATGTCATGCTCGACGTGGCCTTTGACGGCGCAGACGAGGTCGACGCGGAACTGAACTGTATAAAAGGTGGAGGCGCGTGTTTGTTTCAGGAGAAGCTGGTCGCAGAGAGGGCGAAGAAGTTTGTCTGCGTTGCGGATTACAGAAAGAAGCAGGAGAGGCTGCTGACGGCATGGCCAACGATACCGATTGAGGTTGCGCCAATGGCGCAGAGGAAGGTCGTGGCTGGGCTGAAGTTGCTTGGGTCGCCAAATCCTACGCTGAGAACCACGTTGCTGGAGAAGTCAGGACCGCTCAAGACGGATCAGGATTTCTTCATCGTCGATGCGCCGTTCAAAGCACTGCTCACCAAGTTGGACGTCGAGGCTGGGAAGGGCAAGGGCGATGGCAGTGACGGCACGTGGGAGGTCAACGCAATCAGCAGAGCGATCAAGGGTCTGACGGGTGTATTGGAGGTCGGCATCTTCAGTGGACTGAGTGGACCCGAGGCACAGGCTTTGAGAGAACAAGACAAGTCGAGCACGCAAGTGGCGGGAGGGCAACGTCCGATTGCCGTGTATTTTGGCATGGAGGATGGAAGTGTAAAGCTGCGGACTGCAGAGGGCGAACAATGATGCGAGTACCCCATCTATAGAGTGCATTACCCAGACTAGGGCACTCTAAGTCATTATGCTACCGACGAAAGGTTGAGGAGATAGACTTCACGCGAAGGTTGTCATACCTGCTTCTGACGTTTTCTTTTCTCTTCGCAGCTCCCGATTTCTTCCTATTTGATCCTTGGACCTACACCTTCCTTCTTAATCCATTTCGAGACGATTCATCTTCTTCCACATGGTTTTTGATCACCTCTCAACCTGTTTGGTTCTCGTCGAGCTCTCCTGGCCAAAGTTTGTGCAACGTACAGACATGAATCTGGTCAGACTCCAAGTCATTCTCGAGTCACAGTTGTGGTCGTACCGACTTCTTGCATGGCCTTTTCTCGTTGCAAAGCTGCCTGGACGGTGACTTGCGATGATGCATACAACGTAGGGTGGGTGGATATTTGATATGCGAAGCTATCCAGCCATAGCTAAGATTGCTTCGCGTCCAATCAGTCTGCTTACATCACTGCATATAACGAATCAGAATCGCAGTTGTACCCCTGTGCAGTAGCTCCGCATATCAAATATTCACCCACCGTACGTTGTAAGGCAGGAGTCTGGGCCTTCGGTTGAGCCTCATGGGCCTCGCCTTGTTTTCAGCTCGTTTGTGGCGTCGCTTTAGCACGCACTGCATCTCCATCCGACCAACCAGCAACGCCACTACTGCCGCAGAGTTCCCTCACGGAACAAAAGTAACTCTCAATGCAGGAAACCACTAGTTAGCAAGAGACATACCATAAAGAGGTGTCTAGCCATATGTCTCCAAGTTCAACAGCTCCCAACCATGTCAAACACCACCAGCACCTGCACTCCACTCAAACAATTCCCCAACCTCTACTTCACCCCAAATATCACGCACCAGGTCCTCTACTGCCCGCAAAACTGCAACCTAGCATGGGGCAGCGGCAACCCCGACCTCTCAGGCATCGGCGTCTTCTGGTCCTACACCCTCCAACTCGCCCTCTGCACCGTCCTCGGGCCCTTCTACCCCCTCCTACACCGTTACCTAACCAAACACGGCCGCCGCAACCTCTCCTCAGTCGTGCTCATGGTTTTCATCACAACGACGCTCTTCGCCGCGCCCATCGCCGTAGCCAGCGCCTTGTACTTGAACCGGCACCCCGCCCTCTTCGACGTCGAATTCGTCTACTATCTAAATGTCATGGAATTTCTCGCTGGCCTGATGCTCTTTGTAACGCTAGAGAGACAGCACAGAAACGACGAGGACGCTGCGCATCTCCACGACAAACAGGAAGTCAGGCTGTTCATCGGCGCGGTACTGCACGCCACGCTCTTCGTGCTCGTCATGTATGGCGTAGGCGAGAATTCGCTGTCGAATCCCACCATCCACGCATTTGTGTCGGCGTGCAGTAGCTTGGGAGTTGCGGTGCCCACGCCTCCCATGTCGCACGCGCCGTGGCCGCGGGGAACAAGAGCGTCTGTGCAGGAGTTCCTGACGATATTGATTACTGTGCTGTGCGTCATACTCGCCTTGTTTCTGATTTCTTGTGCGAGAGATATCAATAGGGAGTACGAGGACCACCCCCATTACTCCAAAGTCAAGAGTGCGCTGCGTATGCTTGCGTCTACGGGTCTCATTGCGGGCATGGCGTACTGCTATGCGAAAATGTACATGGCGCGGCAGAAGCTAGCGTACATGGCAAGGGATGAGTTCCAGGATAATGCGTGGGGATTCGGGCAGATTGTTGCGCTGTTTGTGTGGCTGCCGCTGATTGTGGAGCTGTTGATTCCGCTGGGGAGGGCGGTGGGGTCGCATGCTATGGATGTTTCGCTGGTTGTGTTCAGGAGTAGGAAGACGAAGAAGGACGATGGGGCAAGTCTATTGCCGCAGGCGAATGGGGATTCTAATCATAGCGCGCCCCCTGAGGGGAACGTGTGACGTGGAAAGGAGTGCGTAGTGTATAGAACAACATGACCAGTGCTAAACGTTCAAGTCGTAGAGTCTCGAGATCTAAAAAAAGGTAAACTTCATCCCCAGAGTGGACAGTGATTCAATAACAATTTGCCAAGGACTAGAAATTACGCTCATGATGCTCGCTCAAAGGTTAATACTGCAGGATACTGGTACACACGCTGACAAAATGCCGCTCCGAAAAGAGGTCCATCACCGGACGACGATGCGAAAGGAAAAGAGAGGAAATGGACCGCGGGCATATGCAAAACAAGCAAACCACCACACCAACCCGCAAGCCATGCAGATCCAGACTAACGACTAACATGCCACCAAATCGTGCACGACACCCTTTTACAGGCTCGACCCCATGCGTTCATCTGCGCTTTCCCTCTTACTGCTCTTCTTCTTGCCCTTGGCTTTTCTCCGCGATACCTCATTTGGCGGCGTATGCGTCCCACGGCTACCAACCTGACTCTCTCCCTGCTTCAGGCCCTTGACTTCCTGCAACATATCGCGGAACCCTTCTTCCAGCGTCGTCATCCTAGCCAGCATGATTCGACTCATGCGGTTGGAATCGGAATCTCCCTCGCTGCCCTGACGCTCGCGAGCCTTCATCCTTGCAGCCATTTCGAACTGCGTGGTGAAGGACGCGGGCAGGGCGTTGAGGTTGCCAAAGTTGGGATTGAGGTTGTTGTCGCCTAGATCTGACGCAAGGTCTAACGCTACGGCGTTGAAGGACGGTTCTCGGTTACGGTTGTTTGCAGCAAGAAAATTGGCGATATTGGGTGTATTGCGACCTGATCGTGGCGGTACGATTGCGCGAGGACGGGAAGCTGGAATTCCAACAGGCCCGGCTGTTCGCTTGGGCGTGCGGGTACCAGCCAATGTAGAGCCATCCATGCGACCTGGGGTAGCGGTTCCGCTTCGAGTGCTCGTCTTTGGGCGGCGCTCAGGCGATGGGGAGTGCGCCAAGTCCATTGTATCCTTCGTGGGACTGAAGAGCACTGTACCCGTCGACAGGTTCCGGCTGTGAACTGGCTTGTTGCGCGAGTGCTTCTTGGTAGGCGAACCTTGTGGCAGCAGACTTGGAAAGCCAGATTCAGAAGGACTGTGAGTGTAGCGGGTCGCTTCAGCCTCCTGTGATGCGCCACCAGTAGACGACTGTCTTGAGCCAGCCTTTGCAGCATTGCGCACCTGTTTGGGTAGAACAGTTAAGGGTGTACGGAAGAATTCCTCCTCTTCCTCGTCAGAGGACTCATAGCTAGTCTTGGGCCTCTGATTCTCTTTAGTGGAGCTTGAAGCTATACGCGGTGTTATGTCGCCCAAGCTGCCGTTATCTTCCTCGTCATCGCCATCAGCATCAGTCTGTTGCGGCACCTCTTCCGCGCCCTCTTCCTCCTCTAATATCGGGCGCGAGAATGTCATTTCGTCAGGATCCGAGAGTACCGTACGCGTCGCTGCAAGAGGGTGTCGTCGTTTCGGTTGACCGGCCGTTTTGGTGCGGCGCAAGAACGGTCTGCCAGCTTTCCGCGCTTCGAGCCTATCCAGAACTGACCGAGAGTCGTCCTGCGGAGGTTGTTGATCGTCATCGTCGCCCATCTTTTTCATCCAATCCGATACCACGTTGCTCGAGTTTCTCCTGCCCAGTGGGTATCGGGCTGCCTGGACGCTAGTATCGCGATATGGCCGACGGAAAACCTCCTCAAGAGCTCGATCCTTATGAAAAGTCGTGACTGACGGCTCACGAAGACGAGGGCTGAATAGATCCGCAGGGCCACGACCGCTAAAAGCATGTACGGGTTCTACCGAGCCCTGCCGACCGCGTTGCTCGACCAGGTCTGTTGGAGCGTATGCCAAATTAGACAGCAACAACCGCTCGTACGCAAAAATCGTAAATAGAACAGGAATATGGGTCAATTTGATGACCAAGCGATTCATGCGCAGGAACCTCTTGAACGACATCGTGTACTTAATCGGTATCAGTAGCCATCCAATGATATTCGTCGGCGGGATATACGAGAACAGCGCGTCCGACTTGACCATGGAAATCGTGTTGACCGCGAAGAGGAACTGATGCTCCTCATCGGCGTTCTTGACGACCGCCATGAAGGAGTTGGTCAACACTGTCACAAGAATCGTGACGATGAGGAAGTGACAGATGAAAAGGAACAACGCAAGCAGAGCGCGTCCCAAGAAATTCATCTCTCCCCAAAGATCCCAGGCCGCGGGTGTGAAGCCCATGACGAGTTGGAAAATGGCATATGCAGCGTCCGAAGCACCGAGGTCTCGTTTGAAAGCCAAACTGAAAGCAACGAAGAAGCCGCTACAGCTGATGACGATCAGCACGAGAATAGCCACAAGATCCATGGCCATCATTTTGAACGCGATGAGTAGCTGTGAGAAGTATCGGTAATGGTCGAGAGCCGAGAACAGTCGGGGGAACAGCAGTACGGCCGTTGAGCCGAGAACGTCGTAGGCCATTGCGGCGACCGAGTGGCGACTGCTGACGTCTGGCATGAGAATGCCGTACAGACGTAAAACGTAGTAGACCATGAACATCAGGAGGATGCCCAAATCGAAGGCGTTCCATACACTCATAATGTAGAGACCAAATCCTTGCTCGGAAAATCCTACTAGTTCGTCAAGCATGTATCCAGCACTCCAGAACCAGAACAAGACTTCAAGACCGGTGATATCATCGGACTTCTCCGCGAGCACAGCCAGAAAAAGGCCAAGCATGATGCCAAAGGAGATGGTGGAAAAGAGGTTGCGGTATCGTGGGACGCGCAGACGAGACAGCTTAAAGAGCGAAGCCTCGTGTGGGTCGTACAGCGTCACAGTCCGCCGCATCAGAGCAGCCGTGGGTGCTTGATGAATGTCTTGCTTTGAGGGCGGCAGACGACGCGATGGGCCTCTGCCAGGCGAGATGTTCGCTGGACTGTCGTGACTCTGGCTTCTCGAAGAATCTGGTTGTCGATGTAGGCTGTCGGCGGCCGAATGAAAGACGATAGTTCCTGCCCAGATAGCCTCTAGTTGCCGCACGACGAGTGGATGCGCAAGGAACTTCTTGGCCTGGGCGCGTATAGCAATCTCTAGAGTAGAAATACGCGCTGCCCGGGGTGCTTGTCGCGTCCAGTTCCTTCCACCTGGAGTTTGCGCACCAGTCGCTGGTGCATCTATGCCCTGTAGCGGATCGAAGTCGTACGAGAGGGCATCGATCATCTCGCGCGTCGAGAACTCCTTCAGCAGCCTCATGGCCAATAGCTCGCAGATGAGTGCACGTGTCTTGCTGACTCCCATGTTCCCCGGGTTCTCTTCGGCCTCCTTTCTGAACTGCAAGCAGTTCGCAAGCAGGCAGTACAACAGGCCACGAGAGAAGTGGTCGGAGCGAATTTGCTGCTGGATGGGCTTGACGAGGAATTGCGAAACCTGGGGTGACCGCAGCTGGTCCCAGGACAGCGTGGTCTCGCATCGTTGGACGAGTATTATACGGATCGCGTGGGTGGTGTTGTAGATGGGTAGGCGGTCTGCAGAATAGTTAGACTTGGTAAACAATGGCGCATCAGGGCCAACATACCGAGGAACGTCGAAGAGAAGACAGGCAACAGAGGCCCATCGCGCTGCCTGTCTTCGTCCTCGTATTCCTCCTCGCCATCGTCTTGCCCTATGGCCTCTGCGTCGTCCTCCTCGTCCGCCTCTCCATTCTGTCGACTGCGGTACCTGTTGAGGGCCGCGAGGAGGGGCGTGGTTTCGGAGGGCTGGCGCTTTTTCGACTGCAGGAATGAGGCGAACATAGAACCTATTCCAGAGGATGCGGATAGGGACCAGTCTTCCTGCGTCAAGGTCGGCGTAGAGAGAAATGGAGGGGGTGGAGGTGGAGGTCTGGGAAATTAAGGGAAAGATTCACCACGGGCTAGGGCGGTACCCATCGAGCAGAGAATCGTGACGCCTGCCTCATCTTGAACATACCACACCGCTTCGTGACACCAGGCCGCTTCACAGTGTCATGGGATACGATCCTTATCATCGCGAATGCTACAAACCTAGTAAGCGGAGGCGGGCGTGGACTTCTGCCAGGCTTGATTGGCTGGATACGCGTCCAAATTGTAGTCTCGGTAACTTTAGTCTGACGCGCATGATGGAGAGACTATTCAAAAGCGGGTGCCATCACCATGTGCATGCGGGGTGCATCTGACATGCTAGAATCACTATCTGCTCATGTCGTCTTTCCCATGATTGTCTGTTGCTTCGCTTTCCTCCGAACAATGGCAATTAGACCGTATACAGTATCCTCGAGGCACTCAAGCATCTCTGAAAAGAAGAACTCGTCCCCAAAAGCTCATTGAGAAAAGTCAAGCTGCGTTATTTTGCTACACTTATCCCTCAGCGCGAAGACTACAAAGGCAAGATGCGGGCTTTTGTCCCGCGAGATCTAAATGTCGCAACCGAGTCCGATCTCCACCCCGCGTCTATTTGCGAGGGTGTGTGACCGCCCTGCCTTAGGCGATAGCACCCTTGACGTACGTGATATCATTCCGTGTGCCATTGGATTGTTCGCCGGTGTTAGATGTAGACTAGCATGTGACGAGGACCTTGTTCTTAACACATCTAGGTGCACTGTCAAGTTTTCCGGCAGACTTTCTTTGCTTGGCCTTGATCCTCTACAACACCATTCTAGGCAAAACTTTGCACTGTAGACAACCCTCGAGCAGCCACTGGCATTGCTCTCGCTTCTGCCACGAATTAGCATCAAAGAAAACTGCGAACAATCCTCAGAGAGATGCTCCTGTGTGGTTGGCAATGTTTTGCGCGCCGAAGATCCTTCTGCGCGTCTGTCCGAAGCCATGGTTGTGATTCGCAGTTTTGCAACTGACCGCATTTTTCATACCTTCTCGTTCTATTCTGTTACTTTGCATGTACGCATGATACTCTTATGATCATAGCTCTCATCAAATGTAAAGCACTACAATGCTGGAAAAGCACAGGGAGTAATATTCTGGTGTATTTCTCTACTCAATCATACTTTAATCACTAATTTCGTGGTGTTCCTTGAGTACTGCGAGCATCGGCAGCTTTTCCCAAGCTGCAGTCATTCGCTCGCTGCGGGGTGGTGGGGCACAAAATGTGCGACTACCCGCGTTAGCGCAAAGGTGCACCAAAAATTTACTTCTGACAACGCCGAATCTTCCCTCAGCAATTGACAGACAGTCTCGCCTTCTCACGGGTCTCTACGCCCTCGAGCTGTCGCTTATTTACTCCAACATGGCGCCACGCCCCGACGAAACCCAGAACTTGGCTCTCGAGCTTCAAGATGGCCATGTCTGCTTTGGACAGAGCTTTGGCGCCGAGAAGAGCATCTCTGGCGAATTAGTCTTCCAAACTGGCATGGTGGGCTACCCAGAGTCAATCACCGACCCCTCATACCGCGGCCAGATTCTGGTCATCACGTTCCCTCTCGTGGGCAACTATGGCGTGCCCTCCCGAGAAGAGATGGACAGTCTGCTGAAGGATGTACCTGCGCACTTCGAGTCCAGCGAGATCCACATTGCAGGTCTGGTGGTCGCTACATACGCAGGAGAAGCATACTCGCACCACTTGGCCACCTCTTCGCTGGGCGCATGGCTGAAGGAGCAGGGCGTGCCCGCCATCACTGGTGTGGATACGCGAGCGCTGACGAAGCGCATCCGCGAGGAGGGCAGCATGCTCGGTCGCCTGATGCAGAGGACTGTCGCAGCATCAAGCTCCACCGCGCTCACCAACGGTAAAGTCAACACCGCTGAACTGGCGGATGGTGAAGAAGACGAACAGGACTGGAGGAGCAGCTTTGCACAAGTCGAGTGGACAGACCCTAATGCAAAGAACCTGGTAGCAGAAGGTAAGAACTCTGTCGTTGTGATGGGATAGTAATCTCTAACATCCAAAAGTCTCGATCAAAGAGCCAAAACTCTGGTCACCGGACCCATCCACCGCTCTCAAGCACCCCTCCGGCCGCCCCATCCGCGTAATCACTGTCGATGTCGGTCTCAAGTACAACCAGCTACGATGCTTGGTGCGGAGGGGAGTCGAGGTCTTGCAAGTACCTTGGGACTACGACTTCCCTCAGCTTGCTGGCAAGGACTACGATGGTCTGTTCATCTCGAACGGGCCCGGCAACCCAGCTATGATGGAAAACACCGTGAGGCACATCAAGGCGACCATGGACGAGGCGCGGGTGCCCATCTTCGGTATCTGCCTGGGACACCAGCTGCTCGCACGCGCTGCTGGTGCCAACACACTGAAGATGAAGTTTGGTAACCGTGGTGCCAACATCCCTTGCACCAGCCTGCTCACTGGGAAGTGTCACATCACATCACAGAATCACGGCTACGCGGTAGACTCTAAAACCCTACCAAATGGCTGGGAAGAGCTCTTCGTCAATGCGAACGATGGCAGCAATGAAGGCATCAGGCATGTGCGGCGACCATACTTCAGTGTTCAATTCCATCCTGAGCACACTCCTGGCCCACGCGACACCGAGTACCTCTTCGATGTTTTTATCAGCACCATTCAAAAGGCCATAGACGCGGCGGACGTCATGGCAAAGTCAGTCGAGTTCCCAGGCGGTACGTTCGAAGAGAACAGGAAGTTGACCCCCAGGGTGGACGTCAAGAAAGTCCTCGTGCTCGGCAGTGGTGGTCTGAGTATCGGACAGGCTGGCGAGTTTGATTACTCCGGTAGTCAAGCCATCAAGGCGTTGAAGGAGGAGGGTATCTACACCATTCTGATCAACCCTAACATCGCGACCATCCAGACGTCCAAGGGCCTTGCAGACAAGGTCTACTTCTTGCCTGTCAATGCCGACTTCGTGCGCAAGGTCATCCAGAAAGAGCGACCCGATGGTATCTACGTTACCTTCGGTGGTCAGACCGCTCTACAAGTCGGTATCCAGCTGAAGGATGAGTTCGAAGGTCTTGGTGTGAAGGTCCTCGGTACACCCATCGACACGATCATCACCACCGAGGACCGCGAGCTCTTTGCGCGCAGCATGGAGTCCATCGGCGAGAAGTGCGCCAAGTCAGCGTCGGCCAACAACACCGAAGAAGCTATGCTAGCCGTCAAGGACATTGGCTATCCTGTAATTGTCCGAGCTGCGTATGCGTTGGGTGGACTTGGTAGTGGCTTCGCTGAGAACGATGAGCAGCTGCTCGATCTGTGCAACAAGGCCTTCGCAGCCAGCCCACAGATTCTCATCGAGCGCAGTATGAAGGGATGGAAGGAGATCGAATATGAAGTCGTCCGAGACTCGCGGGACAACTGCATCACCGTCTGCAACATGGAGAACTTCGACCCTCTAGGTATCCACACTGGAGACTCCATTGTGGTTGCGCCATCCCAGACCCTTTCGGATGAAGACTACAACATGCTACGAACCACCGCAGTCAACGTCATTCGTCATCTCGGCGTTGTTGGAGAGTGCAACATCCAGTATGCTCTCAACCCGTTCTCAAGGGAGTACTGTATCATCGAGGTGAACGCTCGTCTTTCGCGTTCGTCTGCGCTGGCTTCCAAGGCTACTGGATATCCACTTGCGTTTGTGGCTGCCAAGCTGGGTCTCAACATTCCGCTCAACGAGATCTCCAACTCGGTCACACGCGTCACCTGCGCATGCTTCGAGCCATCGCTCGATTACGTGGTTGTCAAGATTCCTCGATGGGATCTCAAGAAGTTCACCCGTGTCTCAACACTACTGGGCTCTTCCATGAAGAGTGTCGGTGAGGTCATGAGTATCGGACGCACGTTCGAAGAAGCCATACAGAAAGCCATTCGAGAAATCGATCCAAACAACCTGGGTTTCAATGAGACTGCCGCCTTGATGCAGATCGACCAGGAGCTACAGACGCCTTCCGATCAGCGTTTGTTCGCTATTGCAAACGCTATGAAGGCTGGTTATTCCGTTGATAAGATCTGGGAAATGACCAACATCGACAAATGGTTCTTGAGCCGTCTGAAGGGTCTTAGCGACTTTGAGAGGAAGATGGCAGGCTACAACACAGCCACGATCCCTCTGCCGTTGATGAGGAGGGCGAAGGAGCTTGGATTTGCAGACCGTCAGCTTGCCAAGTTCTGGGATACCAACGAGCTTGCTGTCCGTCGCGCTCGTGTCGATGCGGGTTTCTTCCCTGTTGTCAAGCAAATCGACACTGTGGCGGCCGAATTCGTAAGTTGAAGTATGCCCGTAGTCCACTCCCAAGAAATGCTGACATCGTGATTAGCCCGCGATGACCAATTATCTGTACCTCACATACAACGGTACAGAGCATGACATCGACTTCAACGACAAGGGCGTCATGGTCCTTGGTTCTGGTGTGTACCGTATCGGCTCCTCTGTAGAGTTCGATTGGTGCTCCGTTCGTGCTATCAGGACTCTGCGGGATAACGGATACAAGACTGTAAGTGACCCTATACCCTTTAATGGTTGTTCCGTTTTCTGACTTGTGCCACAGGTGATGTTGAACGTAAGCAATCCCTCTGTTCCCTTCCTAGTCATGCGTTGTTTTTGCGTCTCCCTGGACGGAACATTCCTTCATTACGCCGCCCTTGATCTGGCTATACTCGAAGCTACGCGGTTCCGAATCTCACCAGGACGTACCAACCCAGACATTGGGCCACGTCTTGGGCGTTGTCCAGTCGAGCCCGTCTACCTTCGGCACCATGTAAACCACATCGGCTCCATCACCCAACATGCATTCAACTCATGCTCTGCGGAGCTTTGTATACCTTCAGGACTCTCTCAACTCATTTTGCGTTCAACATACATTGCTGTTCATATGCTAACCTATCGTGACAGTATGTACGTACCGGCTTGACTGCCATACCTTATCCTGTATCACTTCAGGATACTATGAGATGATTGCTGACACTAGATTGCAAAATTCAGAACCCAGAAACAGTATCGTAAGAAGTTCCCCCACCTTCACTACTTGTCCATCACTGACTTCACTAGAACGGACTACGATGAATCTGACCGCTTATACTTTGAGAACATCGATCTCGAGGTGAGTCACGCACATCTGAAGTAAAGTGTGACACATCCTGACCACCATTCAGACCGTCCTCGACATCTACACTCTGGAGAACTCCAGCGGCGTCATCCTTTCTGTGGGTGGACAGTCTCCAAACAACATCGCCTTGCCTCTTTACCGCATGAACGTCAAGATCCTTGGAACTTCACCAGAAATGATCGACACCGCGGAGAACCGCTTCAAGTTCTCTCGTATGCTGGACCGCATCGCAGTTGATCAGCCTGCATGGAAAGAGCTCACCAGTCTCGATGAGGCGATCGCATTCTGCAACAAGGTCTCCTACCCAGTCCTGGTGCGACCATCATACGTGCTGTCCGGAGCTGCCATGAACACTGTCTACTCACAGCACGATCTGGCCAACTTCCTCAACCAAGCGACAGACGTGTCGAAAGATCACCCTGTCGTTATCACGAAGTACATCGAGAACGCCAAGGAGATTGAAATGGACGCTGTCGCGCGTAATGGTTCCATGATCGGCCACTTCATCTCGGAGCATGTCGAGAACGCTGGTGTTCACTCTGGTGATGCCACGCTTATTCTACCGCCGCAGGACTTGGATCCCGAGACAATACGTCAGATTGAAGACGCTACCCGTAAGATTGGTGCCGCACTGAACATCACCGGCCCGTACAATATCCAGTTCATTGCCAAGGACAATGAGATTAAGGTGATCGAGTGCAACGTTCGTGCTTCGCGCAGCTTTCCGTTCGTGTCGAAGGTCATGAATTGCGACCTCATTGAGTTGTAAGTGGTTTCTATACGAACTGTGTGAGACAAAGGCTGATTTCGTACCTACAACTCTCCAGGGCGACCAAAGCCATGGTTGGCCTCCCACTTGTTGAATACCCTCCTGTCAACATCCCTGCAGAATATGTCGGAGTCAAGGTCCCACAGTTCTCTTTCGCCCGTCTTGCTGGAGCCGATCCCGTGCTCGGTGTAGAAATGGCATCCACCGGTGAGGTAGCCTGCTTTGGCCGCACGAAATACGAAGCGTACATCAAGGGTCTCATTGCGACTGGCTTCCGATTGCCAAATAAGAATATCCTGCTATCTATCGGCTCCTTCAAGGATAAGTTGGAGATGTTGCCCTCGATTGAGCGTCTGCACAAGATGGGATACAACCTCTTTGCGACGGCTGGTACTGCCGACTACATCCAGGAGCACGGCCTTCCCGTCAAGTTCCTAGAAGTCCTTCCAAAGGGCGTCCACGATGAACAGAAGGCAGAGTACTCTCTGACGCAGCACTTGTCAAACAATCTCATTGATCTGTACATCAATTTGCCATCAAGCAATCGATACCGCCGTCCTGCCAACTACATGAGCCGAGGATACCGCACCCGTCGCATGGCTGTCGACTACCAAACTCCTCTTGTCACTAACGTCAAGAACGCAAAGCTCCTGATTGAAGCCATCGCCCGCCACTACGATCTCGAAGTGACCAAGGTCGACTGTCAGGAGTTTTTCCCTGCCCCGGGAGCTCACGAGCATTCGAACATGGACCTAGCAAACCTTAACGGATCCCTGTCTTTGACGCAACTGCTTGCAAAGTCGCCTTTCAGGAGGAAGCATATCACATCGGTCAAGCAGTTCTCGCGAGCGGACCTCCATCTCCTGTTCACCATCGCTCAGGAAATGCGTCTCGGCGCACAGAGGCAGGGCTGTCTCGATGTACTCAAGGGTCGCGTTCTATGCACGATGTTCTTTGAGCCCTCCACCCGCACGTCAGCCTCTTTCGACGCAGCCATGAAGCGTCTTGGTGGAGAGGTTGTGGTCATCAACGAGTCGGTCTCCTCCATCCAGAAGGGCGAGTCGATCGCCGACACCATTCGCACACTGGGTTGCTACGCTGACGCTATTGTCCTCCGCCACCCACGCGAGGAGTCTATCGACATCGCCGCCAAATTCTCTGGCGTTCCAGTCATCAACGCTGGCAACGGCAGCCGCGAGCACCCCACTCAGGCTCTCCTCGACATCTTCACGATTCGCGAGGAGCTCGGTACCGTCAACGGCCTCAACATCACCTTTGTCGGTGACCTCAAGTACGGCCGCACCGTCCACTCCCTGTGCGAGCTGCTCTCCCACTACGACGTTACCGTCAACCTGGTCTCGCCAGACTCGCTCAAGATGCCCGTGGGCGTTCTCGACTCACTCAAGAGCCGCGGTCAGCTCAACAAGGTCTCAACCGAACTGAGCACCGACATCGTCGCGTCGTCCGATGTCATTTACTGCACGCGCGTACAGAAGGAGCGCTTCCCAGATGCTGCCAGCTACGAGGCGGTCAAGGACGCCTTCGTCATCGACAACAAGCTGTTGAAGGATGCGAAGACGAACATGATCGTTATGCACCCGTTGCCGAGGAACAACGAAATTCACGAGGAGGTGGACTTTGATCCACGCGCGGCGTATTTCAGACAGGTGAGTCAAAACGGATCTACACTGATGACACCAAGCTAATTTCCCGCAGATGCGCTACGGACTGTACACTCGCATGGCCCTGCTCGCAATGGTCATGGCACCGTAGACACACCCCAGTTTTGCCAGCCCTTCCTTTTGGATCGACACATCGGCGTTCAGGGAAACAACAACAACCAAAAGCACAAGATTTTGCATGGCGTTTTTCATTCACTCTTTATGTACCAATTGCAGTTTCAGCACCTAGACACACCAAAAGCATTAGACGGGCGTTCATTATCGTTATGAGGATATGTATGATGTAAAATTCTTGTATACCATGGGATGGGGGAAGCTATTTCATTTTTTCTGCGATCGGGTTTTGGCGCTTGTTGGGTATATTGGAGGAGCATGCATTGGGCGGCGTGACGTCGGTGGGAAACTTCTGGAGGGATATTACGCTATGAAAGATTGGATATTGAGTACGCCAGACGCCCCGCCCTAGTGTGTACATAGCAATGCAAGACCTGGCACTCAGCCGAGGACCAGACGAATAATTATCCTCTTCGCGTTCTGTCAGACCCGCGATGAGCGAGTGTGCACTCAGTGACCCAAGCAGCGACCCCAAGCTATCACACATTAGCATCTTTCTTCCAAAAACTTCAGACACAGTATGACTTACCAGGCAGTCCGCACCCGAATCCAACAAAAAGATAAATCAAAAAGATAACCACCAAGCACAATAGCACCATGAGCTTGACATTCTTCCACCACATCCTCCTCTTAAGCGTCCGACTCCTGACCCTAAAGTCCCTCGCATTCTCCCCCAACCGACTCGTCTTATCCACCAACGTATTCATATGCTCGCCCCGCTCCAACACACGCTCAATATTCTCCGTCATAATCTCCCTCACGCCATCAATCTCCCTCTGCGCCGTGCGCATCGCATCGTTCTTCCCCGCCTCTGTGCCCCCCTGCTCAACCATCATGCGCTTCAACGTGCCATTGAAGCTCGCGCACCCATACGGCGGCAAGTTTGCGAAATCCGTCTCACTGACTTCAAACTCCGCGAAGAACTTCTTCTCCAGATTCGTCAGGAAGCCGAACGGGATGCGCTGGCCTAGACTCTTGTCCGCGATGACGAGGAACGCGATGCCACCTGCGCTGGCTTGGCTGGCGGGGTACTCTGACGGCGACTTTATCAGTGTGTGGATGTAGAATTTCGCTTGGTCGATGGTGGTGTGCGACGAGGACTTGTTGGTGTGGTCGAGGCGTGGGAGGACGAGGGAGACGAGGGAGGAGGCGTTGGAGGAGGCGGAGGCGGTGTGTTCGGCGAGGACGGTGGTGTTGTGGGCTATGCAGGCGCTGGGTGGTTGTTAGTATGGGTTGGTAGGGTCGTGGTCGGTAGGTAGGCGTACTAGAGCAGCCCGGTGGCTGAGGATGAAGATGCCATTGCAGGAGGCGATCGCTTTGTTGGACTGTGTGGGTGATGTTCGGAAGCTTTCTTGGTGGGCGATATGAGGCCACGTGAGAGGAGGGTGTCGTGGTCGGTGTGTGGATGCGCCGTGGTGTTTGTGGTTGGAAGACTGAAGCTGGGGATGGTGCCTCGCTGGGGGCGCGTCATCGCCAAGATGCGCCGCGGACGTGAAACCGGTGCGCTAGAACATGCAGGGCCGCTGCGCCTTCTGGTCGGTAATGCGCTGGGAGTTCTTCAGATACATGCGCTTGAGAGGTTGGGACTGCGATTGAAGAGGTGGATCGAGTCTGAGTCGGAGGAGGCTGTTTGGCCGCGGGCATTGCAGGTTTGTTTGGGAACGCAGTTGCTTCGGTACCACAGAAACCAAATTGGAGTCGCATTCACTCTAGCTTTTCAAACGCGCCCAAATCTGCATTTTCCTTTCCTGTCAACAACACACAACTTCGCGCCAACATGGTTCGCGTCAAAAATCGCTATCTTGTAGTGAACTTCCTGTACCCAGAGCCAGCCGCGAAGAGTAAGACACAGCTTCCAGATCTCGTGCAGATACATTCGCCTACACCGGATGCCTTCCACGCCGGTGTAATGGTGCGCATGGTTCGCGAGGGGGTGGAGGAGCTGTTTGGCGAGTATGGCATGGGCATGATCTCTTCTGGGCTCAAGGGTAGGCAATCTTTAACAGCTTTGTCGAGTATCAGTCACTGACACATTCCTCACAGTCAACTACTGGTCCCCGTCCACATCCACCGCCATAATCCGCTGTCCGCGCGACCACTACGAAATGGTGTGGGCCGCTCTTACCTGCATAACGCGCCTGCCGAAACCTGTCGACATTCCTGTCGTGGTACGCGTCATGAGAGTCAGCGGCACCATCAAGAAAGCAGAAGAGGAGGTCATACGGCGGTCGCAGCTCATCATCAAGAGGGCGAAGGCTTGGGAGGGTGCTGGAGAGCTACCGATGCTGCAGAGTGTGGAGAAAGCTGCGGAGAAAGAAAGGAGGGAGGATGAAGTGCTGGCGCGTGTTGATCCTGGGAGCGAAGACGTGGAAATGAGTGACTGAACATGCTGGAAAAGACATGTGATTCACACTCTACACTCTGGGAGGATTTGCCTGCCTCGACAGCGATAACATCACTCCCGACATCACGAGAAGGGTGGAAGCGCAGCGCAAAAGGTCTGCCAAGGAACCAGCGCCACGGGACTCGACATGCCATTCGCACGGCACGGTAAAGCCTCGTTCAAAGAGATATGGTCGCGGAGATATCGCGGTCCATATTACGATCTAGCGTTCAGCCCAGAACAACGAACAATCGCATACGAGATCTCGGAGCGGACGATCTCTCACGAGCACAACAGCTCCACAGACCGTAGCGATTATTCAAGAGGAGGATAAACACAAGTTGCTGGAGAAGGCCGATTGTGGGTCTCTGATGATCGCCAGCCCTCGGTGCTGCTAATATGGAGCTCAGCCACTAGTCAAAGGAAGATCCAAAAAGACACAGCCAAGATTACACATGTCCCCAATTCCTTCCCCGGCTTCTTGCCTCCAGCGTCTCAAATATGTACATCCCTCTTCCCTTCCCTCCGATTCCATCAGCCCGCCATCTCATGCGCCTGCCTTCCCTCAGCCCTCCTAATCTTATCCGGGCCCCTAAACCCCTCATATCCAATCATAGGCGACCCATACGGCGACCCATACGGCGACCCATACGGCGGACCCCTGACACTCGTATCCTGCATCTCCGACGGCGCCGGCGAATTCACACTCGGCGTGCCATCCAACTCTGCCTTGACATGTCCATGCGACGCCGCGACATGCTTCCTGTCGTCGTGGTAGCCATACGCAGGTGGTCCTGAGTGTTGGTAAGGTGCGCCGGCGATGTTGGGGGTGTTATTGAGTTTGGTGGCTTCTCTGCGCTGGCGGCGCAGGCAGAGGAAGAGGAGGGCTGCGATGCCGAGGAGGATGGGGATGCCGACGCCTATGCCCACGCCGAGGCCGATTGTCGTGGCGAGTTTGTGGGAGTGTGCGGATTCTGAGGGTAGAGCTGGAGCTGAGGTCTGACTGCTTGTTTGAGTCGTACTCCCCGTCGTAGCAACACTAGTAGTCAAACCCGTACCGGTATCCGAAGAAGAGATCGTACTCAGCTGATCCGCATGCACCGACCAAAAACTCGCGAGATCGGCTTTTTGTGGTAGCTTGATGTTATCACGGATGGGACTGATGTCGTTGAACGCCACGTGCTCGTCGTCATGATTGATCGTCTCGCACCGTGTAGGTATTTCAGGGTGTACTCTTGAGACATCGTCCCGCCATGGATATGTCGCGCAATCGCCGATGCCGCCGCAGTTTTCTGGATGATGGCAAATCCACTTGTTCTTTGGCATGCCGTTGGTTCCATTGCAGAAGACGAGGCCGGTCCACTTGCTGATACCCGAACCTAGGCCACACTTTTTTGGGCAGTTCTTGTGCTTGCCAGTAGGATCGGTACAGCCGTATTGGTAGGTGATTTGAGAGCCTGGGTCGTAGCAAGCGCTGTTTTGGAGGCACATGCTGTCCGCTTTGCAACACGGGTAGTGGTCTGTTTTGGTGCCGTTGTAGCATGGTATAATCTCGTCGTAGGCAAGCTTGTTGACATCGTAGTAGCATAGCTGCGGCGAAGCAAGGATGACGGCGAAGTGTGTGATGGCGAGAAACAGCAGCATCATCATGGCAAAGCAAGAGCAGTCTGTGATCACCTTGCGCACGATCTGGGAGGTAAAGAAGTCTGTAAGTAGAAAAGAAAGACTAAGACAGGAAGATCAAGTAACCACAAGAAAATTACGCCTGAATTGTCATCTGTAGTGCATGCAGCTTGGTTCTCCAGTTTGTCTGTTGGGTCACATGTTGCTTTGATTGCTGTAACACATGGAATACCGTAGAATGGCTGACATTGCGGGTACCGACATGATGGTGTGATGACTGCGAGGCTATGCACTGTACCCTCGTTTGCGAGAGCACAAACTGTGCATGGTTGCTGCTTTGTGCTCCTGCTGTGTTCGAAAAGTACTGGGTCACTCTTAGCATGATGTGTAACTCGCTGTGAAGATCAATACATATCCGGAGACCGGTCAGGCGGACATGCACGGCGGCGCGACCACCAGGTGCGGCAAGAATTCGTGATGGATTAGCTCAGCGAAGCCCTACCCAGAGTACAACTAAATTATGGCCTATACATCCTTCACACGTCTCGTAAAGACTTCCTACTTGCTCAAAGGCTATCAAAGATAGACACGCTATCGTTTTGAGTTGCAAATACTGTCGTATTTCTTACACCTGAAGTCAGTAGCTACTGGTAGTACTGTCTCCATCGACCACGAATCATTACCGCCCCTGGTGCGGCTACATTTCTGGCTTCTTTGTATTTTTAGCGGATCAAGCTGCCTGTGCTCTTTAGATCAGGAGTTGGCCTACGGTATCTTGAGCCACTCATCCAATGGATCGGCTTGATATTGGCGCTGAGAACGTGAACATGAACGATCCTAGACATATAATGCTTCAACCATTCCAATACGGCTGGATAGTCTTTGCCAATATGCCATGTCTAAATCTGCCCGAGCTTATTCAGGACACTGCCGCACCTGCCTTAATGGATTTCTCCAGCCATCCCAGCCAGCACACCAGCCCCTATGATTCCCCCATCTAGAGCTTCCTGTAGCACCACTCTTTTCGTAGAACTGCCATCGGTAACACTGTCAACAAGCATGTCGATATATGACTGACAAGTTTCGAGCCATCGCGGATATTGCGAGATTGTTCCACCCGCGTATGCGATAACCAGTTCGTCCAAATCAGTCTGGCCACTCATGCCACTCCTCAATGGCTTGTCGCGTGTATCTTCATCAAAGTACAGCTCCTTCACGCAGCCCAGCAATCCGACGCAAGCAGCAGCGATCAGTGCTGATGATCGCACCTGGACTGCGTTCGCTATCTTGCGTAGCGCGTCTACTCTCGCTTGTGTCCAGTATGCTGTGGCTGGATCTGTGCCGGGGTATCTCGAGTTCAGCTCCTGTGTAACTTCATGATGGCTTAGTCGAGCTGCCACTTCCGACAAGAATCTGGTTGGTATGGCGTTCTTGTTCAAAAGCGTTGGTGGCATGTCAGTTCCAGCTTCGCTTGAGACGACCTCCACGAAAACCAGTCGAACCAGCTCGCCGAGGTAGCGACCGGAAGTCATGTACTCGAAAGGCTGGAAGCCAGGAGCGTCGCTTTTGGCATCAAGCATCAGATCCCAAGGTGTCTTGATGTTCAGATCGATCAACGGCTTGTCGGTTCCGCGAATGGTCCATTCGGTGTTGACCACAACGGTGTCTACCGCATCGGGATTTGGCAGGGCTTTCCTCTTCGTAGGATTTAGGCTGTCCAGCTTCATTGGTACTGTGGCATTTGTGCCTGTACCTACTATCAATCCCATGACGACGCGGCTGTTGGGTGCAGCTTTGACAGCGTATGCTAGTGATGCGAACGTTGCTACTGTGTCGTTCGTAATTGCGGCGACTCGTAGCTTTGGAAGGGGTTTCGGCTTCTTCTTATCGTTTGACTGCGCCGTCTCAGTGTGACCAGCGTCCGCTGCCTTGCCGCAATGTCGTGCATAACCAGCAAGAAGCATCTTACCAAGGTTGAGGTCTGATGTGATCGCGAAGCCTTTACCCATAGGTAACAGCGTAGCTTCTGAAAGACTAGTCTGTCTGAAGAAAGCATTAGCACAGCCGTTCCAGTCTGAATTTGAGCTGGAACTTACGCCATGGGAAAGCTGAAGGTGATGCCGAGTGGGACCTCGTCATCTAATGGCACCTCTAAACCTTCAGCGGCATTCGTCATTGCTTCCCTGAATACTTCAGCTATGCAGCTCCCTATCCAGTCTTGAGATCACACGTGAGAAGTCAGCGTTTATTACACATGCTGTTCGTACGTGGAATCTCTTACCGAACAGATCCTCAGCCTGGTCCATTTTCAAATGGTCTCCAATCGGCCACTGCATGTCATGGCTTCGTTCATATTTCCCAAAGACAGTTCCTTCATCTTCATTCCCACTCTCGCCACCAGTCAGAAGCTCAATGATCCCAACTCTGAGATTCGTGCCTCCGACATCGATGCTCAGGAATTTGCCCTTCTCTTTCCCGGTTGGCAGGGCTGTGACAGGCGTAACCAAGAAATGCTCCAGAGAAGTACGCGCGAGTTCACTGTAAGTTGCTGAGAACCGGTGCGCTAGGTCAACCAGTTTGGTGTCGATGAAATGCGTCAATGCTCCAGTAGCGTTTGTGAGAGCATCCAAAGTCTCTGCAGGCGCATCGTAGCTGGCCATAATGTACGAGGCAATTCTGCAGATTTAGTATCTAGTGCGCATGTGCATTGGCTACAAATTCGATGGTAGTGATTGTCGCCGGGTAGTTCGTGAGGCGGGCTGGTTGATCGAGGCTGCAATTGGCTGCTGGCTCAAGGGCCCATTGTGTCTCTTAAGCACACGATGACGCCTAGTGTTGTAAGTCAGTGTATTTCCCGATATATCATCCGTAGGCAATTTGGTGTTCGACCCTTCCGCAATCGGCGTGTTGCTTGAGAGAGGTGCATGTCCGTGACGGGAAGCGGCAAATAGAACGAGCCGAGGCCTCTAAGAATAGGTAGCGGCCGCAGTGTACGACTCGACAGTTGGAGGGCAGCTCGTGACGCCGGCCTGTCAACGCATGTGTCCTTTGAAGAGAGACCACCACATGTCAGTCAGGCCTTCAGACTAGATTGTTGACATAATCTTTACCCTTCGAACGAATACATCCAGGGTCCACCCGCACCCGCACCCGCATACGGGTATCCTACGCTATCAGCCCGCCAACGCTATTCGCCCATCTTTCCTCATTGCGATAAGCTGAGCAAGCCTCAACACATCACATAAGCATCCACCAACCTCCCGACGGCCTGGCCTCCGGCGCATAAGTCTATCAGCTTCGCCATCAGCCACCATGGACGAGAAAGGCCCACTCCTTCCGTCCCCCTCCCTGCCACACGACGATGCCGTGAAGGCTACCGAGGAGGCAGTAATGCGGCAGAAACGCAAGTCGCGATTCCAGATCGCAGCGATTGTGATTCTGTTTTCCATATTCTGGCTGGCGAGGACGTGGAGCTGCGACCATGAGCACATTGAGTCAAGTACCACGGTACCGCTCGAAGTGCATATAATGCAAGTAGACCTTTACACCTCATCAAGCAGCTGTACTAACTACAACCAGGTCCAAATGCCCTGATGCCCGTGACTGCCTCAGTAAACTCATCGTCCCAACCATGGCCAAGGCCGCGAACAAAGTAGACTTCAAGCTCTCCTTCATCGGCAACGCCACCACCGCAGACGACGGCGTCCAGTGCATGCACGGCCAAACTGAATGCCTCGGAAACATCCTCATGCTATGCGCCGCCTCCGAATACCCCGACCCCAAACTCTACCTGGGCTTCGCGAACTGCCTCACGAGCGACTACCAGGAGATACCGAGCAAGGCGCTGATCCAAGACTGCGCGCTGGAACACGGGCTCAGCTTCGATACGCTGAACGACTGTATGAGCAAGGACAATGGTGGGTATGGCATGGGCCTGTTGAGGGAGAGCTTCCTGCACAGCCAAAAGGTGAATGTCAGTACGAGTTGTACCGTTCGGCTGAATGAGAAAGTCAGATGCGTGTATGACGGTGGGGAGTGGAAGAACTGTGACGGTGGGAGCAAGCCCGAGGATTTGATCCATGACATCAAGCAGTTGTACGATGAGGCTCAGGGATGGACGTACTAGATTGGAATCCTTATTGGCGTTGGGCATTTGCTTTCGCGTGTACATAGATGATACCCAGCACCTTCGCTTGCTTGCCCACATTACTATTACTTCATCATTGTTCGAATTGATTTACTCCTAGACATGCAGATACCCATCCAATGCAAAACGCCCGGCTGTACAGACAAAACTCTTGATCTACTGGAACTCGCCAAACTCCCCATCATCAAAACCCAGCTGCTCCGCCGTCTGTTTCGGCGGCTCGAAGCTCTGCCTACTCCTTCTCCTCTCCTCCTTGACACTCTTCGCGCTCGGCGGCGGAGGCAAGAACCCCCCACTGCTCCCTGGCGGCGGTTTTATACTGAACAGCGCATCCTGCTCGCTCTTCTGCTCGTCCGGGCTCCTCTCGCCCTCGGGTCTCGACCTCCTGCTCTTCAGTCCGCCCAGGTTGATCGATATTGTCTCGCCCTCCTTGAGGCTGAAGTCGCGCTTCGGGTCCTCTACTTGCTTCTTTGCCTTGATGCCGCCGACGGGATTTGCTTCGAAGCCGAGCACGCGGCGCGCGTCTTGCAGTGCGATGCTGAAGTCGATTGCCTCCGAGCGCTCCTCGAAACCCATGCCCAGCACGGCTTTCCTGCCCTCGCCAACCACGGTGATGGCAAAGAAGCGGCTGCTATCGAGTGCTTGTTCTACTATGCGGTCGCTTGTGTACGGTGCGGCGGCGAAGAGGTCGCCGGTCTTGGAGTCTTCGAGGAGGATGGTGGTGGTGACTTTCTCATCGCCGTCTTCGCGCTCTGAGGGTATTGATGTCTCCACGACGCGCAACCGCGCTGTGAAGATTTGCATCTTGTTGTCGTTGGCGGTCCATGTCGAGGCCTGGTAGCCTTTTGTAGATGTTGCTGGTGGGATTTGGTAGATGTGGACTTTGGGCGCGAGGTAGAGGATGCGCTGGATGGCATTGGGTGGGAGCGGTTGCCCTGTCAGAGCGTCGACGTTCATCTTGCGAGATTTTCCGGGGTGGTGAGACGATGGAAGTGATATTTATCAAAACTCAAGGCGCTGATGTGCCGGCTGTTCGAAATATTTTGGTTCACTACTAGCTGTATGGAGGGGTAGCTTCGGAGATTTGAGCTCACGATGAGGACCAACGACGTGACTAAGGGACCAAAGGAAGAGTGCCGATCAGTGAGCGGTGGGACTGCGGCTGCAACCTCAGAAGAGGAATTGTGCGGGCGTGGCGGAAGGGATTGGAGAACATTTTCTGGGTTCTGGTTTGGCGGTGGGATGCGTTGGCATTGCAGCACTTTAGAGACGTTCCCCGCCATTCGCTCTGAAGCTTGGACGTAACGTGACCGTCACCTCATGCGGGTCATTTGCGAATCGGCTCGTTGCTGGACCGTTGCGGCGCTATCCATGGCGATGTGGTCGAGAGAAACGTCGGTACTTCGTGCTGTGCTTCACCGCTGCCCCACCACTGAAGGTCACTCGGTCGACGAACATCTCAATTCCTCTCCTTCCCCCAAGTCTACAACTATGAGTGCGATACCAACCTCCCTGGCAAGCAAATTCAGATCATGTAACGCTGCAGAACGTCATTGTCGAGAGGTAAATCTTCTCATCCCGTTCGCCTCTCTCTCAAAGTATCTCTTGTTTCCGTGTGCCTCATCTTCACAGACGTCATGCTATTCCGAGTCTCTCGCCATCTCATCTGCGAGTGCCATAACTCTTCACAATCCCACAAGTTCGTTCGAATATTCCGTTAAGTCGGTGACAGACTCTACTTCTGCCTTTTGAAAACGTCTCAACTATTGCTACAGTGTTGTGACTGTGAGCCTCCGCTCATTCTTATCAAAGTTAAGTTCATCCGAGTCCTGTCCATCGATTCGCTTCATGTAGCCATCTGGTGAGATGATCGCGGTTCTGCCATTGAGTCTGTGGTACAGCCTTAGGTGACGGTCGGTCGACGAGAGGTCTTAGCAATAGAAAGCAAGCTGCGATTATGCCCAAAACTTCAAGAGCTGGATCATGATCGTACAAACATGTCTACCTCTGTTCCATGATTGGCATCTCGTAGCGGATTCGATGTTCTCGCGTCCCGAAACCTTCACTCGCGGTCACAGTCTGCGTCGATCTACGGCAGATTCAGTCCTTCACTCTGTGCACTCAAACGCGGCTGCCCATAACATCGGTCGCGCCCGCGACACAAAAGTCTGACTTACCCAACGCATATACGTACACCGGATATATATCAATTAATTCTCAAGCCTTTCACCAAATCAGTAAGCCTCAACTTGTTACTGTCGGATGTGCTCTTTAGCGGATTCGAGAAAACACCAAATTCAAATGGGTTTTCGGGCTAGAGAGGAATGAGTGTATGAGGTTCTCCAGCTTTTTTTGCTCATTGTGTTGTCGATGCACGTAGGAAGCGCGAATTTTAATCGTTGGTATGGCGGTTGTTGGATGATGGGGTTGTAACATTACCTGTCGCTCCTTTTTTGCTAACAGGTCGTCACCTCCCCAACAAACCTCAACTCCAAAGACAGAGGAAATGTATCGCGGCGCACGATCCAACGCCTCGCTCTCGATGAACCAGCTCTTCCTAGCTGCAATCAAGCCTTCGATGCTCTTATCTGGCTCTACCTAGGTAAGTTTCCGTAAGCATGAAATTTCCAACCGAAGACTCCAAATTTTCACAACCTCATGATCAGTCACCAGTGCATCCTGCACTCATGGCTCGGGGCGTCCTACGCGAGCTGCAGATACGGCAGATCCTCGCCGTACCAACCAATCCCAAACCCGGTCGTATACGAGGACTTGCAAGCGACATGTGCGCTGTGGTGGTACCAAGCTTATTCAGCGCAACAAATACGCCACAACTCTGCTCTGGAACAATTTCTCCGCCAGACTGGCGTGCCGGAACTTGAAAGCTCATAGCGACACAACGGTTATGCAGCAGGGGGATTCTCGCAGAAGATGTTGGGAGACACTCTCCAATCCGCAGCAGAACCAAAGCTCATCGCCCTGTTGATAGTACGACTGGAAGAGTGACGGCAGCAGCGACACGAAAAAGGACTATTCGCACATTTGGAGAGCACTCCGAATTACCATGTGATTGGCAAGTAGCTAGGTACATTCGAGACGCTCATGCACCCTCGCCTTGCCATGAACATGCCGCTTACCACACTTTCACTTTATCCCTACCACTTAACACAATCTGGTAATGCTACGATACGAGCCACCCCTTGTTGCACTACAGTCTTTTCTAGTCTCGTCTTCTCGTCGCGTTCTATAAATCAAAAGGCTGTCTTCATCTTCGACATACCATCTTCCTGAGAATCTTAAGCCACACTCAAAGAGGTCGTCATGATATACTCCGCTCTATTCTTCGCGGCAGTAGCTCCTATAGCATGTGTCAATGCCGTCCCTACCTTCAACGACCCTGCTGCAGGTGGTTTCTTGGACAAGAGGGAGGACTCATCATCTGCTTTGGGCGGCAAGATCTTGGCCTCCGATCTTCTCGCTGGTCTCGCCGCCCCCAAACAACAAGTCTACCAGTCGACGCAGAAGCCAAATCAATGGAAGAAATGCAATCCTTCTAACATCGTGGTCAGACGAGAGTGGTACGTATCAGTAGCGAATACAGAAGTTTCTCGATTCTAACGACTCCAGGTCCGCTTTCTCGTCCTCCGAGAAGATCAAATACTTGTCCGCGGTCAATTGTCTGGCCAAGTTGCCACCCAAAACGCCAAAGTCTGTATGTCCAGGATGCAAGAACCGCTACGACGACTTTGTCGCGACGCACATCCAGCAAACCTTCTTCATCCACGCCACAGGCAATTTCCTCCCTTGGCACCGGTACTTCACCTGGGCCTACGAGCAAACTCTCCGCAACGAATGCGGCTACAAAGGCCAGCAGCCCTACTACAACTGGCCACGCTGGTCCGACAATCCACTCGCAAGCCCCCTCCTCGACGGCTCAGCAACATCACTAGGCGGCAACGGCGTCGCAGCCTGTTCCAACCAGACCTTCTGGGGTCTCCCCAACAACGAACAGGCCATCTTCAAGATCCCCAAGGGCACTGGCGGCGGCTGCATAACCTCCGGCCCCTTCAAAGACTGGACCGTCAACCTAGGACCCGGCTTCACACTGTCACAGTGCACGCCTCCAAACCCCAACAGCGACTTATCAAGCCCGCTCTACGCCCTCGGCTACAACCCACGCTGCATCAAGCGCGACGTCTCATCCTGGGTATCCAGCCAATCCACCAACGACGCAGAAGTAACCAAAGTACTGAAAAGCCCCGATATAAAGACGTTCTGGCTCGACATCCAAGGCGGCGTGCCCTCGAGACTAGAAGAGAAGATCCTAGGCGTGCATACTGGCGGACACTTCACCATCAATGGCGACCCAGGATCAGATTTCATGACGAGCCCTGGAGATCCGTACTTCTACTTCCACCATGCGCAGGTTGATCGCACGTGGTGGGTGTGGCAGAACTTGGAGCCTGCGTCGCGCACGGATGCGCTGTATGGGTCGATTGCGATTGGGAACTTGAGCGCGCAGGCGACGCGGCTTACGGATGCGATGGATTTGGGGTATGCGTATCCTGGGGTGATTACGGTGGGCGATGCGATGAGTAGTATGGGTGGGCCGTTTTGTTACACGTATCTTTGAGATATTGTAGCTTTCTTGTACTTGTGATAGAGTTTCCACGGTGGGGCTCATGCAATGAATTGTTGGATATAAATGCTATTGTCTTGTTTCCGAGAAGAGCAGTGATGATTGAGTTTGTGATCATGATGCAGCGCCAGTACCGATCAAACAGGGTACAGCCTCCCTCCGATTGAACAGTAACATACACGGTGGCAATACACCAAGCTCAAGTACTTCCCACTCTTGAAACGAGTCAATAACACCACATCCCTAAAATCAACACAGCCTACAGCATCGCCAAAACACCCCCTTTCCGCGCCTTCTTCGCCTTCGTCTCCCTCTCCTGCCCATCAACCCCAGCCACACCCTCCTCCCACAACCCCTTCCCCACCACATCCGCCAACCCCAACACCCTCCCCTGCACCGTCGCGCCATCCCTCCTATTCTTCCCCTCACGCCTACTCGAACTAATCCTCTCCGCAAACCGCCAAAGCGGGCCCTCAGCAATAATCCCCTTCGTGCCCCTCACAGGCATCCAATCGTCCGCCAACCTAATCGTCGCCGGCACCTTATCCCTCGCCTTACTCACAACAACCATGCCCTCTTCTTCGAACCGCGTATACGCATTCTTGAGCGTTTCCTTGTTCACGGCTTCAAAGTACGACAGGTCACCCTGGTGGTAAAGTGTTTTGCCGAATAATTGCGCGCGGTCTTGCACTTTCTTGAGATCGAGGCGCGAGGAATCTGTGCGTAGGATGCCGTGTGTGAGCGGTGGGGTGAGCATCATAAGGCTCATGGCGCCGAGCCAGGCTGCTTCGATAAAGGGCCAGATGAGGAAGAGGTAGAAGTCGAAGTTTTCGCGGCCGGAATCTCGTTCGGCGGGGCTGAGCTCGATCCATTGGATTTCTGAGTTGTCTGTGCGTGTGATCTTGATGACGTTGTCGGTTTCTAGGCCGTCGAGCGTTTTGGCGAGATTGTGGTCGAGGCCTTCCGTTGGGAAAATGAACTCTCCACGGAAGAGTTGGGACAGGAAGGATACTTGGGCGTGGAGGTCGGTGTAGGATATGCGCTGGTGTTCGGGGCCGCCGCCTTGTTTGACGTGCGTGTAGAGAGCGGCAGAGACGAGGGATTGGAGGATGAAGAGGTGGATGGTCATGTTGCGGTAGAAAGAAAGTTGGAAGCTGTGGGATATTAGATAACATCGTCATATGGTAGAGAAGAAGGGACTTGCCGATCAACTGCGTAATAGGTATCTTCAGGCAAGCCAGGCACAAGGCCCACAAGACCCGGTCCTAGAACTTCGAGTGCGCGCTCTACCACGACGCTCGTGGACAGGTTGCCGAAGTGGGCGACTCTACCGCCTTGTGCGCGCACTCTATCACTGAGCCATTCTACTCGTCTGATTATTTCCGATTTGCCAACGCCTCGCCCTCTCATGGTCAAGATTACTGTACCGACAAGAGCGGTAGGCATGACCACCGATACGTCGTTGATCTCAGACAGCACCTTGTAACCAAGTGTGCGTAGGAGTCGTATCCGGTCGTCTTTGCTGTCAAGCTGCTGTGTGAGTTTACTCATGCGCCCTCGTTGCTGATTGATGAACGTCCGCAGAGACCAAGGCTCGTGAAACCGCACATCCACGCGCCCAAGTTTCAATGAAAGTACTGACGAAGCCGAGAGGAAGTCTAGTAGATTTTCTTTCGGCTTCGGTTGGCCAAGCAGCTCACTGATGTACGAATCAACCTCAATGACTTTGTCGTATTGAGTCGAGACAGGACATATTATCGCATCATCCACTCTTCCGCTGGCAATCGAGTCCAGCATGTACGAAAGTATTCCAAACTTCGGAGGAAGTAGTTTGCCCGTCCGACTGCGTCCACCCTCTACGAAGCACTCCAGATTATAGCCATTCTGTAACAGTGTATCGATGTAGGCTTGCACCAGAGTGATGTACAGCTGATCGTCGCCGAAACTCCGTCGTATCCACATCGCGCCCGCGTGTTGTAGAAAGGATCCAAGAACCGGTATGTTCAAATTGTCGCCCGCGACAACCGTAGGTAACGCGATTCCAAGTCGATAGCACATGACCTGCAACGAGACGTAGTCGACATGTGACCGATGACACGGCAGAAAGATAATCGAATGCTTGTTCTTCGCAGCTTCTTCGGCGACGGCACGCAGTCTGAGCACCTCTTCACTGGAGACGTGCACGCCCTGGTGATACGCTCTCGTCAAGAGCTGTGTAGCGAAATAGTATGCCCCCCTTATGAATCTCTTGCTCTCCATCTTACAGATCATCTTATCCGTCCACGCGTCGCTGACTTCCATAAGTGACTCCTCAATCTCCACTCTCCGCTTCATCTTTCTGTCTTTCTCGGCCTCACCCAGCAATCCCTCTGTCGCTTCCACCTCGACTCTCTTCGTAGCAAGTTCTCGCACCTTTTCGACTAGCATCGGACTGCTCAGCACGCGCGACTTCATATCATCGCTGAATCCCGAGTAGAACTCCGGCTGCCCAATCGCGTTGTCGAAGCTGCGCCATCCTGACCCGGAGAAATGTAGCGACACTTCTCGCAGAAAATCAAGCGGCGAGGAGCGAAATCGCGCCATGCTCTGTATGAGACTGCGCTCGGGCGACTCGTTATAGCCGGCGGTGTGGAGCGTGACATTGTCGTCGGCGGTGATGCTGAGGTCGGGGGCTTGGGAGGAGGTCGAGGACGGCGAGGAGGAGCGAAGAGCTCCTTTTGGGGGTGAGGTGTTCGCTGGCATACTGGCGGCGACAGGTTATACGTATAGAGCGGTGGGCTGTGAGCTGTGCGCTCCGGGTATGCGATCGGTTGTCGCAGGCGGCATGGAGCGGTCGTCTCGTGAGGTGTTCAGAGTCAGAAAGGTCGTTGTTTCGTGATTGAAATGTGAATGCTGTAGATTTCAGGGTATCGTGAAGCCTGAAGTCTGAAGCGTGCACCCAATGCTGGAGTTGATTGGCATCAAGCATTAGACCAGCTTCCCCAGACGATCATCCGTCATGCCTCGGCTCGTGGCTCGTGGAAAGAAAGCCACCGTCTAGCGTGCTGTGTCGGTGGAGTTGCCATCATGTTCAAATGTAACACTGCACAAAGATCTGTGATGGGACTGGCTGTTGGTATCTTGCAGATTGTTGTCAAGAGTGGGAATTGGCAACATTATCAATCGGGACTCTATCCTGATCCCGCGCCACAATTTCTCCACAAAACAACCAGAATTTTGTACTACCTTAATGTACTGCACTTCTGTCTTAACCCTTTGGCAAAAGAATTGATGGAAGGTAACATAAATTGCTTGGTAACTTTCCCGGATTTCATATGTTCGCTCATACGACTATTTGACTAGTCTATCGCCTTCCTCTCCACTCTCACTCTCCGTCTCATACTCGCTCTCTTCATCAGTTTCCTCTTCCTCCTCGTCATCATCCGTCTCCTCTTCGCTCCCACTCTCCTCCGCAAGCCAATCATCAAGCGTCTTCTCCTTGCCCTTACTGGCACCGACACCCACATCAGCCGGTCCAACACCGTTCAAGCCTCGCGGAGACATAATGCTGTCGGGCGTCCTGCTAGTGCCTGCAGCAGCATCAAGTCTATCAGCCGCCGACATCGACTTTGCCGCTTCGTAGGTCGACGTGCTCGTTGAAACAGCTTCCTCCCTCAGCGCGGGCTCAGGCTCGTTACCATCCTTGACCCAGCGCGGCAGATCGTCGTAGCCTCGCAACCCACCTACACCGGCCTCGTCGCCAATGACTAGGCTGGCACTGCCGAGTACGTAGTTCTTGCGTGTCTCGCTGGGACTTGGGATATGTGGTACCGGCTTTGGTGCGAGTAGTAGAAGCGACGCAAGTTGTGTTGATGTCGGGGTCGAAAGAAGTGCTTTGTAAACGCGGGCTCGATCGCGGAGATCGTAGGAGGTATCGTACCGAGTTAGCAGGAGAAGGTGCTCATACAAAGCTTTGATAGGGTGTGGTTTTTCTTCTTCTCGTGGCTCGGCGGATTGTGCTTGTGGTTCAAGGCTTTCATCGCGGAAGCCACCTTCTTCCTCGTGATAGCTATCGAGGAGGGAGGAGCTGGCCTTCGGCTCTTCAGCTGTGGCTGGCTCTGGAGGAGGGTTCGCAGTCAAATGATGAATATACAACTTCGCTGCGAGCAGTACAATCTGAAGCTTCGCCGGCTCAGCTTCCTCACTGAAGCCCTTGACCAAGATGCGGAGCACGTCTGCTGCGATGTTGTTTTCTGGATCCAGACCGGCGAACTCGCCTACGAGCCAGATGATACTAGCTCTTGCTTGTGGGCTTGTCGCTGCATCGAGATGTTTCGCTAGTCGCACGACCGTGGTTCGATGAGCACCGGGATTCCGTTGGATGAGATGTCTGATGACCTCCAAAGACTCTGCGACAAGGTGGCCATCAGCTGAGCCGATGTGCTTCAGAAGCAACCTTAGACACCGAGCAGACGTCTGTGGACTTGTTGCAGGACTTTGCGAACATCGACCGATTGCGCGGACAGACTCCTTCACCAGTGATGTGTCAAGACTCCCAGAATGCGAGAAGTGGCTCAACTCTGCAAGGATTAAGCTTTGCAACCTCAGCTGCGCGTACGGGAATATCAGCGTCAGGAGTTCAAGCTTCAATCGCCATATGTGTGGAGCATCTGTCGAGCGGACCAGAAAGTGTGTGTAGTACTGCACGAACGGCTTCGGATGCATTAGACAGACTTGGACAATGTTGTACAGCGCGATATGCTGAATGTCTCCTGCTGATCTCAGAAGCGACACTAGCGGTCCTACGGCCTGAATGAGGTAATCGGGTGTACCCAGATAGAGGTACGCTCGCGCCACAGCCACAACCACAGCAGCGTTTCTCGATTGTAGAAGGGGCTGGCAGGCCTTCAGCAGCAGCTCAAGATCTGGATCCAGCACAACGAGCTCCTCGGTGTTTGGCTTCTTCGCCTCTTCTTCTTCGTCTGACTCGCTCTCGGTGTCATAGAAACCCTTGGTACTCTTCGTTGGCTTTGTGCTTGAATTACTGGCATTTGGAGCTTTCTGAACGGTTCTTGTCCGTCGAGGGAAGCACTTCCGGACGTAGACCATCATAATGCGCAGAGTTGCTAGCTGGCCCCATTCGTCCATGTCGACTAACTTCCGTACTAAAGAACGATAGTGTGGATGCAGGAGGTCGAGCCGTTCGGGACATAATTCCAAGAATGCTGCTATCGCTGCACCTACGACGAAGTATTGCTTGTCGCCCAGCAGTGTCGACAGATACTCCAGGAGCTGCGGCTCGGTGTTCGGGTCTAATCGGTAGCATTTCGGTATGGCGAGCGCGGCAGCTCTTCTTACAAGCGGTGACATGTCACCGGCTCCTCTCTTGATGCCCAAGCTCACGATCTGGCTGATCACTGGCACTCGTATACTCGACATGACACGGAGCGCCAATGCACGTAGTTGTGGATTCGTGTCCGTAAGCGACTTTTGTATCGTGTTGATGGAGAGGAGTGCGGTGTCTGGCTCGTGTTCGGCATGTTGAAGGAGGTAGATGTAGACCAGCTTCTTGACCTGAAGCGATGGCGATGCGACGTTCTTGATCACGTGGGAGAAGAAGGGCAGGGTTTGTGAAGGTGGTTGCCGGTAGGACATCTGCATCGTCATCATTAGTCTGAACCCGTGCCAGCCCATCACAGACTTGTCCATACTTCCAAGTCAAGGCGGGGTGTTTCCTACAGTGACGACTCTCCGCAGTCCCTCCAGTATCTCGCGCTCCGTCCTGCTATCCAACAGCTTCTTAAGCTGGCCCGAAGGCAGCTCTTTGGGCGTCGTTCTTCTGACACTGCTGGCATTGTTGGCGGCTTCGAGGGTCAGGTCGCGGGCTGTGGTGAGGGACCAGTGAGCGAATTGCGAGGGATGCATATAGGGAGCAGGCGGAACCTACCGGTCTCCAGAAGGCTTGAGATCCTAGAGATGGACTCCATGGCCTTTATAGAGCGAAGAGCGTGGGGTACCTGTCAGCACAGGAGTGGCTTCGGCCCGTAAGAGACAGCCGTTTGCGCATCCGCTCCGCAGCAGCAGCAGCAGCAGCAGCGTGTATGCGCCTGACAAGGTGCCGAGGCGAGAAGGCTGGAAAGAGGTGTGTTGCGCGGACGCTTGGTCGAGTGAGTGGGCTCTGTACAACTATCGACGCACGTAGCGGGGCTAGGCGCGGAAGTCGGGCTGTCGCCGACTGGCTCGTCACCTGTAAGGCCAAGTCTAGGTAGGCCACTCGCGTGCATGGCAGCTGCAGTCTGAGTGCAAATCGATCGGACATGTCCTCCTCGCCAATTGTGCTGCATCCCTTTACGCTTCCAAAGTTACTACACCACATTCTCAGGACCCAAACAGCAGCCACGACGCTCATCATCTGCTCAAGTCGGGACGTCTTCTTACAGCATCTCCTGCACGCCTTGGAGCAAGAGTTGAGCGAGGAGCAAACTCACATTGGCAGCGGTCTGCAGGACCTCATCACACCTTCGCTACACAGTCTATCCACCGCACGCCATGTCAAGCTCACTTTCTGTGCGTCAGTACAGGCATTACTCGCCTACCTGACGGCCTACGGTCGAGACGGTCCAATTGCGCGTACCAAGAACAGCCAGCAGAAACCAAGGCTCGTCTTGGTGAATCCACTCGCACTGCATGCACCCACTCCATCCTTCTCGGCCCAGGGACTTTCACGGGCATTTGCAGCAGCTACGGAAACTGCACTTAGGACCGAGGCAGAACTTCAAGTTGTTGAATATCAAACCAAGTGCGCAAGGACAGAACATGACGACGGGGAGGACGTGGACATGAATGAAGGAGAAGAAAGTCACGTTGCGGAGGAAGATGAAGCACAGGACCCATGGGATCAAGAGGTATCCATTCTCAATGTCTCGGCGCGTAGGTTCGGCTCCAACGGCGGTGAGCGGGCATGGGCAGGTCGAACGTTGAAGGCGAGGAGCATCGCGGCGAGGTGGTTTCGATTTCAGGAAGTGGGCGATGGCGAAGCACATGAGGACCCTGGATGATGAGAAGCGACTGGAGGTTCCCAAAAAGTTTGTTCAATGGGTCGCATGGACGCTACAGAAAGTGTCATATATGCCGACCGAAGTCTGTCTGGTCATCGGCATCGTCAAGCCATCATTCGTTATTTCGCGGATCTTGGTAGCAGAGGCCAAGCTGTCCAATCCGCCAGGACTCGCCGCATCATCCTCCAACTCTCTTCAGCCTAGAGGACCACCAAGCGCTCATTTCCAGTCCTTCTTGATGTCGAAAGACCACTTAAACTGCAGATGGGTGTGGTTGTCATCGTCGACGAACTTGGAGACGGCCTCGTAGTGGCCACGGCCGAGCATGCCGGAAGGGGCGGTTTCGGGCTCGACTGTGAAGGGTGTCAGCATATCATGGGATTGGCCAGGCTGGTATACGTACACTTCTTCTCGTAGAACGGCTTCTCCTCGGTGCTGGGGCCATATGAACCCTACTGACTGTCAGCTATGATATCCACGTAAATCTGTGTTCCAAGCTCACCATCATCTCCTGCATCTTGCTGCTGAGACCGACGCGTGTGACCTTTTGGAGATACTTCAAGCCCGCAAGGATCTCGTGCTGGACCTTGAACTGCGCCTTCATGCGGAACGTCGCGCCCTCCTTGATCGTGAAAGGCTTGCTCTGAAGAGCCTCAACGGCGCCGGGCGACCGCAGGTCGATGATGATGTCCTCGCGGCCTTCGACCTCTAGACCGAGCGAGAGGATGATGCATTTGCGCGGGTCGTTGGGGTCGGAGATGTCCTTGCCTTGGCCGAGACCGAGCGAGGCTTTCCACTTCTGGAGGGACTCGTCGTTCTTGTCGAGGTTCTGTGGTGGTGGAGGTGTGGTGTCAGCATATGTCTCGCGCCCAACTCTAACCTGAAGCTGCTTACCTGGTACTCATCGATGGTCTTCTTCTCGCCGACCTTGAAGCCCTCGGTTTGCTCGGCGTGGAGGTCATCGTGGTGGTCCGCCATGTTTGCTGTTTAGTGATGTTTGGGTAGGTGAAGTGTGAGTGATTGGAGTCGTTGACCGTTGGGGACTTGAACTTTGGAGAACTGACACACGAGGGCCGTTGCGCGGGGTCCTTACACCGCCTCCAGGCCGCTGCGATTGGCTGCACCCCCTGGCGGGGCTGCCCGCCGTGTAGATCCTTTCACTGCCTGTTTACACCTAGAGTCTCGGGGCAGGGAAGTATCTAGCTGGCCAGCAGATGTAGTAATGTCTTGTCGTTGTCAAGTCTCCTCGAAGCAACATTACTTGCCATTCTTGACCTTGAGCAAGACATACCCCACCTGTTCTACAATCAACACCAGGCATCCTAGGCGTCGAGCGAGCTGACACCGATTGCATGAGCATGCCGCAGAATCGCAATCGCAGATTTGCAGCAGCTCTGACGTGTCCAACGGCAGCTGAGACAGCAATTGGCCAGTTCGAACTCATTGATGATGTGTAGGGAGGACGACTAATTGGACGACTGGAATGCATCTTGTTGCAACGAGACCTGAACATGTACGCGACACTGTGGTCTCCAGTGCGCCCACTACAATGTCGGCGTAAGCGGTAGAAGGTCGCGCACAATAAATTGGACGCGCTGTGAAGAAATAGAAGAGCGTGAAGCTTGCAGCGCAGTGCCCGCTCATAGAAAGGAGAACTTTGACGACACGGTCAGAAAGCGTAGCCAGCCAATGAGACGGCGCGCATGCTAAAAATCCGGGGAGGCTGGTCGTTCTTTCCTTTCCCGCCGCCACTTGTCAGGGATCGCGACGCTCGCTCGCTCTTTCCTCCCAGACTGCCTCAGATCACTCTCTCAGATTCAAACAGCAGACGATTACTTGCGCGCAGTGACTTTCACCGATATTTCCATTCCTCGGTCGAGTTGCTGTAGCTCGCTCTGTCTCGACGCTGTCATTAGCCAGTCTAGCGCTAGCGTTCGCGCGCAAACCACGTCGCCAGTCGCCCTTACACGCACCCTCGACGCCTCCTTCACCTTCACCGCGCCGCGCGCATCACCAAGACACCCCTCGTACTACCCACATTAATACATCGCCATCATGGTTGGAAGACGCGTGTTGCCCGAGCGCAGGAACCCGCTCCTGGAGCCAATCGAGTCCACGGCGAGTGCGTACACGCAGTTCCATCACAACACAACGCGCAAGCTAACAGTGTCGCGCAGCCGAGATCCTAGTCGAACGTCGTCGCCTCGGCCAAACCAACCTGCAGGTGAAGTCGGGAATCTCAGGCGTCACCAGCGCGACGAAGGCGGAGAACATGGGCACCTTTGACTACGCGCACCTGCGGGTTCCACTACCCAAGGACCTCACGGGCTCGGGCATCTTCTCGCTGAACAGGTCGGCTGCGTTCCCCGAATCATATTTCTTGATGGTACGCGATGGAATCAGAGACTTGCGACGCGCGCAATCGGTCGGCTGACACAGCACAGAGACGCAGCAGTGATGGCTACATCAGCGCGACCGGCATGTTCAAGGCCGCGTTCCCCTGGGCTTCTCTGCACGAAGAGGAGGCCGAGCGCAAGTACCAGAAGACCTTCCCCTCAGCTGGGGGTGACGAGGTAGCCGGAAGCGTTTGGATCGCGCCAGAGGAGTGTGAGTGGACACCAAACAGACCGCGAATCTGCAAACAGTGCTAACGTGATTCACCGCAGCCCTCGCGCTCTCTGAGGAGTACGGAATGCGCCACTGGATTGAGGCTCTTCTCGACCCGGCGCCAATCGAGAAGGGCAACAAGGACAAAGTGAACACCCACATCCAGCAGCCCCCCAAATTCGATCTCGACAACGCTACCCTCGCCCACCTGCCCTCTCACTCCGCACTCCGAACCTCAACTCGCGCAAGGTCAACCCGCTCAGCATCACCCAGCAAGCTCGCGACACCAAGCCGCAAGATCGCAACACCTCGCAAAGCTCGCACAACCCAAGGAGGAAAGACGGAAGCCATGAGGGCTGAAGAGCTACTTGAGTCGTCCGCGTCAAAGGCGGCCAGCGCATTGCAAAACATGATCGCCAACGGCGCAGACTTGGACGATTCCGTCGCGTCAGAGTCCATGAACGGCGACGCCAACGAGGCCGAGCCCAGGGAGGACACCGTCAAGGAGGGCACAGTCCGGATCGAGGTGCAAGAGACCGTCGAGCAACAGGGGAACAAGGAGAAAAGCACGACCAACGTCAAGATCGATGTGCCCCACAGCCATGCGGAGCTTCCGGAGCCCGAGGACCCCGCTCAGATGATTGAGGATGCCAAGCGCATGGTCGCTGAGGCAAAGGTGCTCGAGGGTGGCTCATCATCCGACGTCGTTCGATCGACGAAGCGCAAGGTCGAGGAGGTGGTAGACGAGGACGAACTCGCATTAGGACGCCCATCAAAGACTGCACGCGTCGCGTACACTACAGAGCAGAAGTTGACCAAGGAGAAGGTCACACGGAGGGCTCTCGTCGGTCTCGGTGTCATGGCCGCCATCGGGTACGTCCTGCCTCTGCTTACAATTTATAAGCCCCATGCTGACCATTCTCCAGTACTGCCTTCCAGTACCTCGCATAGCCAGCACATCCAGCACAAGGTTTCTGCTTCTTTACACGGTCGTGCGCATGTTTTGGGTACTTGGCACACGTTATTGTCCGCGCACCTCCATTCTTCTTTGATTTGCCCCCAGATACCACCCTGAATTTTTGACCACATTGTTCATTTGGCGCAGGTTCTGCGTTCCTGTATTCTACACGCGCTGTACGGAAAAAGACGATGGCTCGTCGTAAGATGGTGGGTGGCATGGGAGGGCACACTCGTTTCGGCAGCGAGAATCATGAGTTTAGAGCACTTTTTAATCTGATATCCCCTTTACCCATTCGTTGGTACTTGTACCAAGCTCTCGGTCACGCACTTTTCACTGTTGGAATCTGGATGGATGTAGGAAAGGCACAGTAATCATAGATTGAACAAAAAAAAACTTCAAACTTCATCATTTGTATATTGATAACTAACGTGAACAGCAACGACATCTACCAACCTACTTCCCCTCCCCACCCGCCAACTCCCCCACCTTCGCAACCGCCTCCTCAAAATCATCAAACGCATGAATCGGCAACTTGGCTTCACTCAACACCTTCTGCCCCATCTCCTCGTTCGTACCCCTTAGCCTCACCACCACCGGCTTATCCACACCCACCTCCTTGAATGCCATGATGATGCCCTCGGCAATCATATCGCATAGCGTCAGTCCGCCGAAAATGTTCACGAACACGACGCTTACGCGCGGATCGGACAGGATCAGCTTGAAGCTCGTTTTGATTGTCGAGGCTGTGGCTTTGCCGCCTGTGTCCAAGAAATTCGCGGATGTAGTACTGTATGGAGGTGAGGAGAGACGCGTGTGCAGCACGTCGTTTGTGTTCATGGCTAGGCCTGCGCCGTTGACGAGCGTGCCAATCAAGTTACGCGGATGCTCCGACATGCCTTGTGATGCGAGGGGGATGTACACGATCCCCGCCTCTTCGGCCTCGACATCTGTCGCAGAAATACTGGATTTGTCGCGCATTTCGTGGAGGTCAGCTTGGCGCTTGTTGGACTTGTATGCTGCGTCGTCGAAGAAGAGATAGGGGCTGTAGATCTGGAGTTCATCTTCTTTCTGTGATAGGGCGAGGGATACGTGTGCGTCTATAGCTTCTTTGTCTTTGTAGAACTTCCACAGGTTGGCGATGAGTTTGGCGGCTTGGGCTTTGGCTTTGGGGGGCGCGGCGTCGAGCTGTAGGTGGGCTATGGCGGCTTGCACGACGGCGGTGGTTGGACCTTCGCGGTAGTCGAAGGGAAATCTTTGGACACGCTTGTGGAGTTGGGAGGGGTTTGCGGTTGGTGCGGCGATGATGGAAGGGGAGCGATTGGTGCGAGAGGGTGAGATGCCTAGGTAGTGGGTGGAAGGTGGATTCTTTGGTGCCTGGGTAAGATTGATGTTGTAGGACTTGAGGAGACCCGATGACTGCTCTGCTGAGAGATGGAGGGAGCGTCTTTGTTGGGGTTGGGACTGGACGCTGGCGGGCGCGAGAGGTCGGCGGGAAGTGTGGTATGAACGACGCTGTTGCGCATTCGCTGATGATTGCTCCTAGAAGACGTCAGTGTCTTCACGTTGGAAGAACTTCGCATGACTTACTATCTTCCTCACATCGCGACCAGAGAACGACAGTATCTCCTTCATGACCCCTCCAAACTTCGCTGGGTGGTCCACCATCGTCACGCCGACTTTCTCAAGAGCATTGTACTTTGACTCCGCTGTACCTTCTCCTAGACCTGTCCAAGCACCAGCGTGTCCCATGACTTTGCCCGGACTAGCCTGGAACCCACCGATAGCCGCTGCGATGGGCTTCGGATTCTTGACGCGCTTCCTATAGTCTGCTATCCAGTCTGCTGCTTCTTCTTCACTAGTACCACCAAGTTCGCCGACAAGGATGATTGCTTCTGTGTCTTCGTCCTTTTCGAAGACCTTGAGTGCGTCCACGAAATTTGTACCAGCAATCACGTCTCCGCCCATTGCTATGCACAAGCTTTGTCCCAAACCAGCGCGTGTCAGAGAGCCTACTGTCTCGTAGGACAGAGTTCCGGACTTTGCTACAATGCCAATGTGACCTGGGCTGAAGGTAGGCAGAGGCTGGAAGCCAATTCGGCAGCGTCCAATTGCTGATATGATTCCAGGTGCGTTGGCTCCTACAAGTCGCGACTTCGATTGACTCTGTAACATGGAATGTATCTGGTGTGTGTTAGCAGCTACACCCAGATGTGTCCAACGATGTTACTGACCCTCATTAAATCATGGAGTGGAATGTGCTCTGCCACGGCAACAATGAGTGGCACTTCTGCTTCAATTGCTTCTTCAATAGCTGCGGCCGCCTGGTGAGCTGCCACGTAAATGCCCGTCGCATGTGGTTTAAGCTGCTCCATTGCGGCGCGCACAGAAGGTAATACTGGCTTGCCCAAATGCTCGCCAGAGCCGTTAGGTTTTACTCCTCCGACCACATTGGTACCCCATTCCATGGACTCCTTCGCATTGGCGGTCGCAAGTTTACCAGTGAAGCCCTGAAATATGACTCTGGTATCTGCGCCAATCTTGAGGTTCTGTATCGTATCGTCATAGCCATTGCGCCGTGAGGAGCTCGAGAAAGCTGCCTGGCATGTTCTATGGGGTATCGATCGGGACCGCAAGACGTCTCTGGGCGAAAGTCGCGTGCGTTGGGCAAACATGGTGGGGTTTTGTAATTGTGCTCTGTCTAGGAAAGTGCTACGTCATGAGCGAGGTAAGATAGTGAACACGCGTATGCACCAGTATGTTGCAGGTCGGCCAATCTGCGCGTCAAGACGCGTTCCAACCCTCTATGTAGTTTTGAGATGCAGAATTCAGGGTTCACATGTGGTTTTGTGCTATGCAATGGGCAGCTGGGACATAGCCGAAAGTCGAGCTACGAAGTAACCGAAATGCCCCTCGCAGCGTCCGGTCTCGGCGCGTCCATTACCTCGTAGACAACACACATAACGAAAGACCTCGCTACCCGTTTTCTCTCCCAAGGCCCGGCTTCTGCGTAAGACCTAATAGCTCCTTTGTATCACGTTCGGACGCTCCCGGAATGACCACAAGTCTTTGCATCGTGTTGAAGCGACACCAGCTTGTCGTAACCGAGCCGAGGCTTCTAGGGACACCTCACCATTGACAGATGTCGAATTGTGTGCCTAAGGCTCTACACGAAGCATGATGCCAGCTGCGAGCGAGAATCACAATCACAACATCTGAGATATGGTCACACAAAAGCACTTAAGGACAGTTAAGAGGCAACCCGGGTGAAGTTCGTTTCGTGGCCAACTGCACAAATAGAACCAACGCTTGGTCCCCAAACATTAATACATCTCTACTTGTCTAAGCTTTGCCACAAAATGACAAGGTTTATTTGCTCTCCTGCATCTTCTCCAACGTCTTCGCTGCCTCTGCGGCAAATTTGCACCGCTTCCGAATAGCGGCTCCGTACTTCCAAAACAAGAACGGAAAGGGAACACATATTAGCGCCAGAAATGCCGGAATTGACGACGCCCAGTGTATACCCAGATTGGCGTACATGTAGCTCGTGAACAGCGGAAACGCAGCACCGAACAGTGAGCGCAGCACAGAATTGGCGGCGAGAACGGATGCGGCGTAGATAAGGTAGGCGTCGATGAGGTAGTTCTGCGAAAATCGAGCGTGCAAAGTCAGTATTTGTCGCACATGTACTTTGGACACTCAGTACTTACCATGATGGACAGGAAGACCAAGACGACTCCAAAACCGAAAGGAGCTCCAGCTATTATGCTGACGATCCAATGGACGCTGGGCGAATTCGTCCACGCGAACCAAAACATGCCGACAGGTATAGCGATGGAGCCTGGGAAAGCAAGCGGGAGACGGGCTTCTGGCGGAGCACTACCAGACTCGGAAGCCTCAATGACTTTGTTGTACCGCTTGTTGTCCCAGACGGCGTAGAGGACTGCAAAGATCATGCCCACAGCTACACCGATGAAGGCGAGTCCACCAATACCTGGAGACCACCCGCGGCCCATCTGGTAAACGATTGGAAATGCGGAAAACAGCATGTACAAGGTCCCGTACACGATGGCCATATAGATGGACAGCAGGAGAACGATGGGCTCACGTAAGAGGAGAATCCAAGGGCGAGTGAGCGCGGTCTTGAAAACCTGGCCGGCAGACTCCTGGCCGTTCTCGACTTCTGAGCTGCTCTTGTACACTTTTCCGGTCTTCTTGGATAGAGCGTCGGCACGTTTGCGGAGGAGAACGGGTGCGTATGTCTCGGGAATAAATGCAGCGAGGACGAGCCAGAGTATGCCGGTGAATATAGCCATTACGCCTTCGATCCAGCGCCAGCCGATAGTCTCACCAACGAAACCGCCAACTGTCACTCGTCAATCACACAATTCTAAAAAAGCTGTGGAAGAATTCTGCCACGTACCGATTGGACCGATGACAGGTCCGAGGAAAGGAGCGGCAGCAAAAACGCTCATAGCCAGACCTCGCTGGGAGGCAGGGAACATGTCTGATATAACACCACCAGCATTCGTTAATGGCGAGGATCCAAATGCACCAGCCAAAAATCTCAGAACGATCAGAGTCTGGATGTTCTTCGAGCCGGCGGCACCAGCGTTGAAGATCGTCAGCATCATGTAAGTGCCGAAAAACAGGTACTGCCGCCCGTATAGTTCTGTTGAGTGTCAGGTAATCATATCTCCTTCTCCATCATCAGTATCTACTTACCACTCAGCGGCGCCCACAGCAATGGACCAATCGCGAACCCCAAAACGAACAGAGATATTCCAAGTGTGCCAATGATTTGTGCCACCTTGAACTCTTCCAGAATTTCATTAATGCCGCCAGAATATGCCGATGAGACGAATGCAACCGCCAGTGTTGCGACGGCGACCAGTGTCGTGATGATCCATTTGAGAGTATTCGGGTAGTTCATTGGGTTGACCGGATCATCTTCGATCCATGTCACCAGAAAAGGGTCCTCATCAGTGCCAGCACCTTCGTATTCATGATTTATGATGTCGTCGTCGAGAATGCCTTGGTGGAAAACTCGCTTGAAGTGTGGGATGCGACCGGTGTGGCCTTTTTCAGTGTCTTTCTCCATCGAATGTCGTCTGTTTGACCTTTTCCTGGACGTCCTTGTTGAGCGGCGCAGAGATTCCACGACTGTCCCTAAGAGGCAAGTTTTACTCGAAATGGCAAATGCGCAGGATTTGTGTAGCCAGCATGATGGTATATGGCATTTCACATTCCGATATCATGGTCACCGCGTCATTCGTACTGGTGGCCACGCTACACGTCGGGCTATCCCTTTCCACGAGGCTGTAAATGTAGAGGCGTGATGCTAAACCAGGGCGAAGGAAGCGCTAAGATAGTGCATCATCCTCACTCGCTTTGGGATGCTCTGCAATACGGCCGTAAACGCCATCTACCCGTAGTTTTCATATATTGGTTTCCGCAGTGATCGATCATTGTTTCGTACTGTGAATCAACGAAGGCGCATGGTGGACTCACCCGCTCACAATACTGAGGTGGCCTGAGGATCGTGGAGCGGGTAAGGCTGCCGGTGACGTGACAGGCCCCTGATTATGTTGACGCGAATGAATTCGAAAACATTGTATAATTTTTTGATGTTGTCGACGTGTTCTCATCATGCGAGCTGCCACCTCATGACGAGCGACGTTCGAGAGCCGCACGTTGTTGTCTTAACCGGACAATCCGAGGTACTATTGAGCCACAAACGTCATCCCGGACGTTCACCCGATGTGTAGATGCACACTGGTGCACGAGGCTGCCATCGGGAAAGCGCTCGAGATCGAAATTGATACTGAGTAAGAACAGAACCATGTTAAAGTACCAATGATAGATTCGAAGGGTTGTTCTTAGTCAGGGCGAAGATGTGAGACTGAAGGTCTCCATTCTCGATGCTGTTTGGTGCTTGTACTTGCGGCATGGAGGCTGTCTGCTCTCTCGTCTTACGCTGCCGTCAAGGGTGTCCGCTGAAATAGGTCGTCTTCACGCGATTTCTGTTTTGAAGAAGCTGCAGCTCATCTATCGTCCGCGTTTGAGTGAGGTATGTGGTGTCCTTCGAAGAGCATTTCCTTCGTCACAACCTGTCCACGATTCGGGCGTCGTGAGAACTGAGATTCTAAGTCTTTGCTTCCACAGTGCATGAGTGGACGTCATGAACACGCAAGTCGGACTGGCGGTTGTGGCAACAACTCGCAATGCTAAGTGCTGGGTGCGGTTTGGCAATGGACCTGGCCGTCTTGTTGGGTTGCTGCATATTGCTCTCTGTTTTGTACGTCGCTGGCTTGAAAAGGTTTTGCGTGCGTCAACGATGGACGTGGGCACTCGAGCTGGCCGTGTCATTATGCTGAGGCATGTTCCTTTTTCAATTGTCCATAATTGCTCGCACAGGACTGCGCTCGACCCGATGTTGGGCACTTCGCTTTGCTCAGCCGAGTCTTTTGTCGTGTCGAGGGTGGGCGAAAAGGAGGCAGCAAGGGCTTTCATCTCACTACAGTACTAGCTGGTATCGATGATAGAGAAAATAGTGGAACATCGTCGTGTGTCTGGAGACGAACGCGCGACACTCGCATGCACGCCCCTAGAACCGCTCCACCGCGTTCTGCCATGGATGACTGCAAAGCAAGCACTGAAGGTCTAGAAGCCTCGGGGAATATTAGTTTCATGCGGGCAAGCAGAAATAAGGCAACGATCCGACGCACACGCGAGCTGAAAGGGAAGGATGACGCGCCGCTTCCCCACAAAATGCGACCCCTGCTGCCGCGGATTGTGGATTGGTGTCGTACCCGGGTTGCGGATAGAACACTTTCCTGGCTAACCTTCCCTGCATGAAGGGGTGATACATACATCCAGTAGATCCAGGAGTTAGCTCTTGAACTTCTTGTCACGTTGTCACTCTATCAAGTGCTGCTGTACATGACCATCGTTCTTTCAATCAACGCCAAAGACCCTTCCAGCACCTCGCGAAACCCCAGCATCGATCTACGATCTACGGACCAATCCACGACCTGCGCACGCGACACCATCACGATGTCAACCATGCACAAAACTCCCAGCCAAGACGGTACAGTCGCCCTCCTCCACATGGCCATAAAGCAATTGAGCTAATGATCATCAGAAATCGCATCCACGCTCTCCCACCTCAAGCTCTCCACCAAAGTTCCCCAAAAGCCCGCATCGAAGCCCAAATCCAAGCCCGTAGCCGACAGCTGGGACGAAGAAGCTTCAGGCTCCGACACCGAGACGGAAGTCGAGCCAGCGAAGACCTCCGCACGCTCACCACGCGACTCCCTTGAGCCAATCTCCATCGTCTCATCGAGCGACGGCCCAAATCCCCCGCCGCCCACCCCCGCATCCCCAACGCCGTTCGACTTTCCAGATAACGCGCCATACGGGGCGACGCGCAGTGCAGCTAGCAGGAGTGGGAGTTTAGATAAGAGACCGGAGAAGACGACGGCGGTGGCTGGACGACTCATTGCGGGTGCGTTGGGCGTAAGGGCACCGAAGAGGACGGAGGATGAGAGGGAGTATGACAAGGCGATGAGGGAGAAGGAGAGGAGAAGACGGACAGAGGAGAAGGAAAGGGAGAGGAGGGAGAAGGAAGAGACAGAGGCGCGGAAGAAGGCTGTCTGGGACGACTAGCTGGCTGGCAAATGCTTTGAGCGCATTCAGCGACTTCGGTCGACTGATTTCGGCGTGCGTTGTAGCATGTATGCTTCGCTATTGTATGTATTAATCAAAAATGCTGATCATCGTGTCAAACTACAGCAGACGAAACTCAGCATCTCGAAAGCAGATTGTTGGCGGTCCAGGGCTGATGTACGAAAATTCCTGTGCTTTATAAGCAGTTTGCCACGATTCTTGCAACAGATGCAAGGAAGATAAACGTGGTAGTAGGAGAAGTCGCATTTTGAAGTAAAGTAAAGTCAGATTCTGCCCGCGTATGGCAAGGTATACGCAGATACACTCGACTTCATACGAAGCGAGCCCGATGATTCCATGACGCCAGTATTCCCAAATAACCCGTCCATGAAGCACAAACCACTTCGAATGACCCTTCGCCCGCGCTAAAGCCAGTCTCCCTTCAAGTCGCCGTGTCGTGTATGTCGATTGTAGCGCAAAAGCGGTGAACGCCAGGGCGGTATGCGTCATTGCGACCTGCAGAAGCAGGAGCCGCAAACCTGGGGTGCCTAGCAGCCACCGCCAATTTGCTCCTGGTGGACTTCCAGTGTGTCGCCGTCCTGCATGTCGAGCTGCTTCATGTCAGCGAGATGCCCACAGTCATTTTGACCGACCCAAAGCGATCCGTGCGGGTGTAGAGCGTACCGTGTCTGGGTTGTCTTGCGGGCCCACGCGCTGGCCGTCGAACAGGAAGCGCACGCTGCCGATGTTCTTGCCTTGACGGTCGCAGAACGCGTTCATGAGCTTGCCGAGGGCTGTGGTGCGCTTGATCTTGAAAAAGACCTCGTTGTTGTTATCCGTGACCTTGATGTTGAGATGTTCGCTTTGGCCGCCATCTTCGGGCTTCTGCTGGACGTTTGGTGAACCGTTGTCAGACATGGTGTATGTGTTGTTGCGGTTGGTGCGCGTGTGTAAGTGGCTTGTTGAGGTTTTGAAGGCGTGCTGGCGGCTGTGTGAGAAGTTGACGGTAGTTGAACGGTGGAGGAACAAACCTATCGGCGGGGAGAGTGCCCTTTATAGTGGTCGTTACGGAGAAGCTATGACCCTCGGGAACTGGCAATCGCAGCGAGTAAGCAAAGGTTCTGGCGTTTCGCGTGGACGAGTCAGAGTATTCTATACAAGCGGTGGCGAGGTGTGAAGTGTAGGTGAGCGAGGAAAGAGAGAAGTGAGGTGGGGCCGTTGTCGAGTTCCTCTGCGCATTGGCCAGTTTTGGCCAGCCTCACCTTTACACCACGCCTTTACCTGTGAGAGGATAGCCCGCCTTACCTCCACTGAACGCAGAACCTGGAACACGGACTGCTGCCTATACTGTGGATAGAGACTGAAAGACAACAAAGACTGGTGGCCGTTTGCTGGCAAGGAAGCCCACATTCAAGATGGTACGCGCATGATGTCACTCTTTACTTGAACATTCTGCGATCAAATTCTGAGACGCATAATTGTCTAGGGAGAATTGGAGAAAGACCTGAAGACAGATCCGCCATGCCATCCGCGAGCGTGCGCTATTCAAAGTAGGTCTGATACATCTTCATCTAGCTTTCGCTAAGCTTTCTTCGAGATTGCTTGCAGAAGAGTGGTTTTGACGAAAAGCACTGTCAGAAACAAGTGAGCTTGGTCATGTCCATTTGTCTCTCATCGATCTAACTTACAAAGATCGACGCATTGTATGAGTGTTGCAATACTTTCTACAGGAACAGTGGAGACGATGCAACGACAGTGAGCTGTCCAAAGCCGGATCTTCTCAGGTCTGTTTTCTTCCCAGTAGACGCCAAACTTGCTGACCATAGGAGACTGAAAATGAAACAACGCTCGCAAGGCATCAGTTGATGGGGTTGTCATGCGGACAATGCTCGCTGTGAGGGTAACACGCTGTATCACCATGTACATTATCCGTGTAACTATGCTGAGTGTGTAAGATCATCTTGAGCTGGTGAAAGGGTATCAAGAGCAATTTGAAGCAATATTCTGACGTGAGTTCCTAGCAGCGATATTTCATTACACATTGCTTTCATTCATCGGATACTGCCTCCGATCAACTACAGGAAAGGTTGATTGAATGCAAGACAGCTGTGCGAAGGAGAGTCTTGTATAGTTTCGCAGTGCTTTTGCGCGGTAACTTCTTGTCTTCTTAAAACTTGCAAACCTTCAAAAGCCTGTTCAACGTACGAGGTAAGTGGTCGCTTTTGCGTGGATACTGATACTTCCATCTCGAGAATCGTGGGGTAGAGACTTAGCGCGGGCGTGTGCAGGCGCGCGTCATTTTTCAGTCGCGACAACTGCTGTACTTCCACCACTCATCGCCGAATTTCACTGTTTACACTCTCCTGTACCTGGGCTTCTCTCGTGAGACAACCGTTGCAGTGTCTGCAATGCGCTTGCTACGCGGCAACCCGTAATACTCTATCGCGACCATGTCCTACCCCTCGTCTTCGAGTCGCAATAGCTCACCAAAGCTTACGCCATCTTCTCGCTCGTCGCATTCCTCTGATGGACTACCCGTGCCAAACGATGCCAACGTATTCGAGCTACGAACTCTTGATCCGCATAGCGAGGCTCCAGCGAACGATGAATATACTGAAGATGATCGCTTCATGCCAAGCGTACGCCGTCTATCGGTAGACTCTGTCCAAAGCTACGAATTGTATACGCCGGACGAAGATAGAGCCGTATTGAAAAAGCTAGATCGGAAGCTAGTTTCGTTCATGGCGCTGTTGTACTGCCTCTCCTTTTTAGATCGGTCGAGTGAGTGATTTCGCAATATTGGCCTTCTCATGTGCAAGTGCAAGGCAAATGTCACCAATTCGGGCAATGGTCATCAGCTAACAAGACGGCTCAAGACATCGGCAACGCGCGTATAGTGAGTAGTTCCATGTGCGAATCTTAAGTGAGACTTGCACTGACCTCATCGATTTACCATTAGGCAGGTCTGGCTGGTGATCTAAAGCTGAGCTCTTCGCAATATGAATGGCTACTGTGGGCTTTTTACATCACATACATTGCCTTTGAGTGGATGACATTGATGTGCGTCCTCCATGTATACTTGATCTTGACTTCGCTGATTTGCAAAGGTACCGCATAGTCCCACCACACATGTACATTTCCATCTGCATTTTGTCTTGGGGTATACTAGCGTCTCTCCAGTCAGTAGTCACGTCCTTCGGCTTCCTCGTTATGCTACGCGCCTTATTGGGAGTCGGCGAAGCAGCATTCGGACCTGGCGTTCCGTTCTATCTATCCTTCTTCTTCCGACGCAACGAATTGGCCTTTCGGACGGGTCTGTTCATCAGTGCAAGCCCGCTGTCAGCATCTTTTGCCGGAGCGCTTGCCTACCTGATTACCAAAGTCGGCGAGCATGGTCCCATCAGTCCGTGGAGACTCTTGTTTCTTATTGAAGGTTTTCCAAGTGTACTGGTCGCAGTCTGGGCTTGGGACTTCATACCAGACGGACCAGGGCTTGTGAAGTGGCTAAGCCCTCGCGAGAGGGAAATTGCGGTCTTGAGGCTTCGACAGGAGAAAGATAGCCAGAACGAAGACCATGACGAGAAATCTCACCACACATCGAAGACACCCAAGATCAATTTCCAGGAAGTCATCCAGACGCTCAAGGACCCCAAGTGCTACTGTACGTAAACTCTCCGTACGAAATGTGTCTGATCTGAGATAAGCACTGACTCCGTACATCGACCTTCAGTGACGGCCTCGATGTTCTTCAGTTGTAACGTTGCATTCTCCTCTATGCCCGTCTTCTTGCCGACCATCGTACGAGACATGGGCTGGACGAGCGTCACGGCGCAGGGCCTGTCAGCGCCGCCATATCTGTTCGCTTTCGTCGTGGTAGTGACCACAGCCTATTACTCAGATCGGCTGCAATCACGGTCGACCTTCATCATTCTTCATTCGATTCTCGCCACAATTGGGTACAGCACAATCGCTGTACTAGGATACTACGAGTCCGACAAAACTATAATGCGATATCTGGCACTCTATCCCGCCACGGCTGGCTTTTTCAGCGCCATCACCATTATCATAACGTGGACACTCAACAACCAAGCCTCGGACAGTCAGAAGGGTACCGGCATGGCTATACTGAACATAATAGGACAGATGGGCCCATTAGTAGGGACGAGCATCTTCCCTGAAGAGCAAGGGCCATGGTATGTGAAAGGTATGAGCATCTGCGCTGCGTCTATGTTGTTAGTCGGCTTTTTGGCAGTCATCTTGAGGTGGTTGTTAGTTCGAGAGAACAGGAAAGTAGGTAGCGATAGTGGAGGCGGCGAATATGCTGGAGTTCCGCTCGATGAAGGCGGAGTAGGAAGAACGAGACGCGCAAAGTTTGAGTTTATGCTCTAAAGGAGACAGCAATGGAGCACGGTATTGGCCTGAATAGCCGTGGACCATGCCTTCAAAGAATTCGTCGACAAACGACGCAGACGAGACAGTTTGTCCAATATCAACTTCCCACAGATGTCTCACACGCTTGAAGTCTGTACGCTCTTCTTCTGCGCAAACCACTCGAGTGAGCGTGCGTAATGACAGCAATTCTAGGTCGATCAATCTTGTTTGCGGCATCGTTCGCGTTCGTGAAGTTTGACAGGTCTGTGGCAGGTGACAGGGAGAGCACTGCGCGGGTGGCCGCCCCCACGCGAGTTAGTGCCGCGGAATGACCACCGCACTTTCACATTCAGCATGCACATCACGACACGCGACTACACCCAGGCCTGCGTCACTACTTGATGAGACACTAATACGCCTAGGTGCACTATTTTGATCGCCTATCGCGGGTCTGCTAATGCTTGTCGCCGATTGCGACTCCGCGCATAGTAGCGATTGCTTCACCACTTCGACGCTTGACTTGACCAAAGCGACGATGTCTATTTGATCGAAGCCGTACGCGGACACTTCCCTGGCAGGAATTTCGATTGTACACACCGCCATGGACGAGCCTCGGCATAGACCTGGGCTACAAGAACGGGCTGAATCGGTGGCTTCCCGCGCAACGACGCTTGAAAGCATCACAGACGGCCAGGACGATTTCGAAAGAGATTCAACGGTCCTGGGAAGTCCGAATCTCTCGCCGCAACATGACGAGCCTCTCAACAGCTTCAAGCCAGAGGCGGATCTAGAGAAGAAACCAGGAAAATCGCCGCAAGATCCCAACTCCACCAAGTTTGGTGGCGAAGAAGAAGACCCTGCGGTCGGAGTGCCCATCTACAGATCCTCAACTCCCTCCACAGTGCACAAAGCCAAAGGTGTGTCTTACGAAAAGGTTGGCGAGAATGGCATCAACCGCATGCACAAGTTCTCTCTCTACGAAACGAGTACGCGATTCTACCTGGTCGGAGCAGACATTGTGGACAAGCAATTTCGCGTGCTCAAGATTGATCGCACATCAGCGCCCGGATACTTGAACATATTCGAAGATGACATCCTCTACAGCGCACGAGAACTCCAACAGCTTCTGAACACCATCGCCGAGGGCAACAAAAGCTCGGGCGGAATGAAGCTCAGATCTAGTGGCTGGGGCCTGTTGGGCTTCATCCGGTTCACAGAAGCGTACTACATGATATTGATCACCAAAAGAACTCAAGTGGCTGTGATAGGCGGTCACTACATCTACCAAATTGATGACACCGAGATGGTTCCGTTGACAGCTGGGTCGACCTCAAGGTACCAGAGGGACCGCAATCCCGACGAAGTGAGGTTTCTCGGGACCCTCAACACTATGGACCTCAACAAGGGCTTCTACTTCAGCTATTCCTACAATATCACAAGAAGCCTACAACAAAATATGATCCGCGAAAGGACAGCGTTGAACGAGGGAACGAGAAACACCGGTCACGACTTTCAGCACATGTTTGTCTGGAACCACTATCTTCTCGATCCTGGCCGTGACCACATGAAGAACATACATGATTGGTGCCATCCGGTCATTCATGGATATATCGAGCAAGCTTCCCTCGACGTCTTTGGCCGCCCCATATTCATCACGGTCATTGCACGTCGATCAAGACACTTCGCTGGAGCTCGCTTTCTAAAGCGCGGGACGAATGATGCGGGCTATGTTGCAAACGATGTGGAGACCGAACAGATCGTCGCCGACGCAAATACGACATCTTTCCATGCGCCTGGCCCACGATTATATTCTAGTCCTGCGTATACTTCTTTTGTTCAACATCGTGGCAGCATACCTCTGTATTGGACGCAAGACAACACCGGGGTGACACCGAAGCCAGACATTGATCTGAGGCTCATGGATCCTTTCTACTGCGCAGCAGGATCCCATTTCGACGACTTGTTCGCGAGATATGGCGCTCCTGTCTTTGCACTCAACCTAATCAAATCTCGAGAAAGGACTCCCAGAGAGTCAAAGCTGCTTCAGGAGTACAAGAGCTGCATTGATTACCTGAATCAGTCGCTAACAAAGGACAAGAAGATACACTATGAAGCGTTCGACATGTCTCGGGCGTCGAAAGCCAAAGGACAGAACGTCATCGATCAGCTGGAAAGCCTGGGAGAGAAAGTGTTATGCACGACGGGCTTCTTTCACAACGGTGACAGTGAGATTGACTCACCGCAAGTTCAGAATGGAGTCGCCAGAACCAATTGCATCGACTGCTTAGATCGGACCAATGCTGCGCAGTTTGTGATTGGCAAAAGGGCCCTGGGGCGCCAACTACAGGCATTGGGTGTCATTGCTGGGCCTACCATTGATTACGACTCGGACTGTGCTGAGATGTTTACGCACTTGTTTCACCATCATGGAGACGCCATCGCCATACAATATGGTGGTTCGCATCTCGTCAACACCATGGCTACGTATCGGAAGCTCAATCACTGGCAAAGTAGCTCGCGCGACATGGTGGAGAGCTTCAAGCGGTACTACCACAACTCTTTGTTCGACACGCAGCGACAGGAAGCGTACAACATCTTCCTGGGAAACTATACCTACATCCAGGGTGAGCCGTTGTTGTGGGAACTACCGACTGACTACTACCTTCATCACGAAGATCCGCGCGCAATGCTGGAAAAGCCCCATCGTGATTACAACAAGTGGTATACAGAGGCAAATCTCAAGCCGCGTTTCCTTCCGCCGTCCACCTTTCCTCACCAACAATGCACAGAACTTGGGCAACATGGTTACAATACACATGATGACTACTGGCTGGAGTACTACCGACCACTGGCCCTCTCTTCATTCCTCAAGGTATTCGCCTATCGTCTAGGAGTTTCAGCGCCTGGACGCGATCCCAGGGACGGCGCGCACCCTTCACGAAAGGAGGACTTGTCGCCCTTCATTCCTCGTAGGAAAGATCAGGACGACTCACACAAAAGCCAAGGCAAGAAGGCCAACCGAAAGGGAGTGACCATTATCGACCCCTCTAGTGAGCCCGAGAATCGCCATGACAGCATTCTTGACCGCAGAAGACGCGATGCACATCTAAGTCTCCCACACGGCGACTCCCCAATGAAGCACTCGATTCTTCGAGACCCTCACTTCGAAACGCACATGCCCAGCTCTGCCCACGGATCAGGCACTTATCCAACCCTCTTCAACTCGACATCCACATCAACCGGCCTGTCCTCCACCCTGAAGCCCGGCTTCAAGCCATCCGACAAAAACTTGACCCACCAATGGACGCTCCGCCAATTCTACGAGAACAGCATGAACCCATCCGTTTCGAACACAGAAGAGTCCGAGTACGCACGATATGTTGACCACCCGTTGAACTTGCCGCTCGTCACTAGCAACGAGTCCCCAAGTGCAGACGACCCCGTTGCAACAGAATACCACGACTACCTCTGCATGACCGAAGGCAACACCACCCACGCCCTGCGCGACACTTCCTCCTTCCACCTCCCTGAACCGCGCTTCGACACCGACGCATCATCCATCTACTCAGTGCAGCGCCCCATGACCGCCCAGTCCGTCACAACGCCCTTTTCACACGCGCCCTCATATTCGTACCCGCACTTGCAGCCCTCCTACTCATATCATAACTTCCAGCCAGAGCCCCAGATGTACCCGACGCCCGGCAAGTTTCAGACTCCAGAGCAGGACATTGAGGAGTTTGAAGAGTTCTTGAAGGTGTCGCATAATCCGCTGGATGTGGGGGATGAGGATGGCGGGAAGAAGAGGTACAAAGCGTATCGGCAGTGGTTGAAGGGAAAGAGCTTTTTCAAGCAGAGTAAGGTTGATCCGGAGTGGAAGGAGCAGTTGCCGGTCAGGTAGGGTGTTGATGTTGAATATGCTTTTTCGCGGGACTGATTGGCGAGTGCGTGGAGTTATTAATCTGTGTTGTTCTGAAGGCTTCCTTCATTTGGAGGGTATGTACATATTTGATTACAGCTATTTTTACATAGTGGCGAAAGCAACACCAAGCTCAATGTGGTCTCATCATGGCAATGATGGCGCCTGTGATTACCGCGCCTGCTGCAGCGCCCTGGAGGATCGCTGTGGTGTAGTCGATCCTGCGCATAGAGATGACTCTGTCGCTGACGATGTCCTGGGCGATATGTGTCACTTTGTCTGACCACGCGCGAGGAGCATCAGAAGCCCGGACTTCCTCGGCGATGTCGATAGTCTCTTGAGGGGACTTCACTGCCTCGTCAGATGTCAAAGGTGCCGCACCAGGGACTGCTATGTCTGGTGTAGGATCAGTCAGGCTTCCAGGTAGCCCAATTGGTACGGGCACTGAATCCACGGCTGGCGACTGCTCCTCGTCTGTGGATGTTTGAGCGACAGCTGGAGAATCTGGCTCCTCAGCGACACGGTCGATCTCTTCCTCGATGGCTGCAAGCTCATTAGAGACTAGTCCTGGTGCAGTGGCAGCGAGTGTGGTAGGAATCGCTGCCTTTTGAGCCTCCAACGCGCCCTTGATCTCCCGCACCATCCGTCTCCGCCGCCATGGCTCGAGTATCGCCAGGCTCAACAGCAGCAGGAAGATATTGACGCCCATCAGCACAAAGGTGACCCAGGTGCTGTTCCTTCTGATAGTGTCGCTCCAAATCTGCTCCTCGTGGTACTGTGCCCTCTCGCGCTTCTCCAGCTGCGTCCGTGCCTCCTCTAGCGCCGCCTCAGCAGATATGACGCGATCCTTCGCCTGCCGTATGGCCTGGTCGTTGATGTGCTCGGAGCGAATGAGGGACATGTAGCGCTCGAGATCGGTAGCGGACCACGAGTGCTTGCGCTCAAGTAGGGCAACGACTTCCTTCTGTGCAGAAGCTTGTCCGCCGTGAGCGGTATCGAGGGCTTGCTTTGCCGTGTCGATGGCGGCACGGCGGGCTTTAACGAGCTTCTCCTGCTCTTGGATCTCCCGTCTCAGCGCTTCCACGCCGGAGTAGTCGGTCCCGGTGTAGGTGTTGACCTTTTGTGTGACTACGGCAAGCTTCGGCAGCAGGTCGTCCATGAGCTCGGACAGGCGCTTCGAGAAGTCCCATCTCTGTCTTTCGCGGTGGGAGGGTAATTGCTCGTCGGGAACACGGGCGATGGTGTCTGCTACGTTTTGCCCATTAGAGTCCGATGTCGTACTTTGCGGCGGAGTAGACGGCTCAGCGGCTGTAGCTTCTGGAGTCGGTCGCGGTTGCTCTTGCTTCCCTTGGTCGTCCAGCAAGGTATCTGCATCCTCATGTAGCCGTTTTTGGGCATCCACCGAAGAGGAAGTTTCCGGTGCGACATGTTCAACTTGTCCTGTAGAAGCTCGATTCGATTCGGATGCGGGCGGTGGCATTGGTATTGTTCCCGGTGAAGTTGATGGCCCTTTTTCCTCACGGCGTCTCGCCGAGCCTGAGAACGTGCGTCGCGACCATGTTTCGGGTGCATTTGAGCTCTTCCATGGGGTGTTGTTACTCCGCGCGGGGCTGGAAGCCGTCCGGTACTGGCACCTCAGACATATCGATGGCGCCTGCCGAACGAAAGAATCGGAAAAGCGTGTCGAAGCGGAGACTATCGAGGCAGCATTGGTCGTAAGCGAGCGAGAAGCATGCTGGAGCAGCGGCCTCATGTCTGTCGCGGTGCTGTCACATGGAGGACGCTTGACACTGACAAATGAAAAGCTCGCCTTTCGGAGATCCGCAACCACCCTTGGAGGTCGCATCGAGCGGCATGACGTGCCAAGGCGCGTGGGATGGCGTATGACGATCAATTGATCGGTCCCTGAGCTTGAGCGTTCCGAGAGACCGGAATGCCTGATCAGATTTCTTCAGCCCCTCCAACACCTCACTCCCTTATCCCACCGTTACCGCCTGTCCTTCCTCAGACACAGTACCTTCGAAAGCTTCAAGCAAGATGAGTGCACAAAACAGCCTGGCAGATCTTCCTGCCATGAAGACGAACCCCAAGGTATGCAATTGACCATCTGGTTTCTCGGAAATGAAAGTTGACAATGTGATTCGCAGTTCATCTTCTTCACCGACTTCGACGGCACCATCACACTCCAAGACAGTGAGTCTTAGCAGTTGCGTTGCCATTTAGCTTCAATCTCCCACACACTAACTGTTCTGCAGGCAATGACTATATGACCGACAACCTGGGCTACGGTCAAGCCAAACGCCGTCAAGGCAACCTAGCCACCCTCGCCAACGAGATCACTTTCCGCGACTCTTTCCGCGACATGCTTGACAGCGTCTCCAAGCCCTTCAACGAATGTACGCCTACCAACACCCACCCCTGCTGACCACACCCAGACGCTGATCCCATCACCCACAGGCACCCAAATCCTCAAAGACAACATCAAGCTCGACCCCTACTTCGCCGAGTTCTACAAGTGGAGCTTAGAAAACAACATCCCCGTCGTCGTTCTATCCGGCGGCATGGAGCCCATCATCCACGCACTCCTCGAGAACCTCGTCGGCCCGACCGCCTCCAAAATGCAAGTCGTAGGCAACTACGTAGCGCCCCGCGACGGCGCAGACATCAACACCGAGCGCGGCTGGGAGATCGCTTTCCGGCACCCCGAGTCCGGCTTCGGGCACGACAAGTCCGTCGAGCTGCGCAAGTACTCGTCGCTACCTGAGGGCGAGCGCCCGACTATGTTCTATGCTGGCGATGGCGTGTCCGATTTGTCGGCTGCGGCAGAGACAGATCTGTTGTTTGCGAAGCAAGGACATGATCTGATTAGCTACTGTGTGAGGGAGAATGTCCCGTTTACGGTGTTTAATGATTGGTCAGATATTTTGGCGAAGTGTAAGGCGATCGTAGAGGGGAGGACGACAGCGAAGGAGGCTGCGAACGAGGGATTTGAGGCGTATAAGCGCGGCGAGGCTGGCGTTCAGGTTCTTACGACGAAATGAGATAGTGGAAATGCGACTGCGAGATTTAGAGCCACATAGACGAAGACGATAGACAAAGATCAGCTTATAGACTAGAATTGGAGAATGCGATAGACTGGGCTGAACTCAGGCGTATCACGACAGGATTACGATCCGGTAGTTTATCGGTTGTACCTGTCATCGAAGCAAGCCAGATCAACCTCACGTAGGCGTAACACTGCACATCATCTGCACAAATCGACGCCATCGACGAAGACTTTCTCATACATCTCGTTTTCCGATCTCAAAATACCTCCCACAAACTGACCTTCCCATCCTTTGCACCCGCAACAACCCAATGCTTCAGCTGCATTGCCTCCTCTCTCTGTCTCTGCACCTTTCCCAATCCCGTCTCCTTCTTCACCACCTCACCACCTTCCCCGCCTTCGTTCCCTTGAAGATCCCCAGCTTCCAACAACACAGCAAAATCCACAGCATACACGCCTTCCTTGTGCCACTTGAGCACAGCCACTTCCTTGAGCGTCTTGGTACTGTAGATGCGGATCCTGCTGTCCCAGCCTGCTGTCACGAAGATCCGCCCATCGGAGCGCACGCGGAGGGATTGTTGGCCTGAGTGCTTGGTGTTGGTGATTTTGTGGGGAGGTTGGAAAGATGTGGGTGTAGGCCGTGGTGGAAGTGGAGCAGATCTTTGAATGGGATTTGCGGAGGACAGGAGGGAGGATAGGCCGGCGGCTAGGGTAGGTTGGGGATTGGCGACGGGGCATTTAGTGAAGGAGAGGGATGGGGATTCGGGGTCTGCTGTTGACTTTGACAAGTCTGGTGTTTTCTTTGTGAGTTTTTCCGGACCACCCGTGGGTGGGCTGGTAGTAATGCTTCCGTTGGAGGCTATGGTTGATGCTTCGCTGGTTGCCTCTGATTTCGCATGAAAGATTGATTTCTGTCCTGTAACGTGGGCTCCTGCTACAGCTTCCGCAGGTGCTAGGTCTGAAATGCGATGTGATGCGATGATGGCATCTGCAGAAGACGTGAAGTATGTTCGAGCGTCCGGGGTTGCGTCTAGTGACAGTATGGGTTGAGTGTGAGGCTGACTCAGGTACACAAGTTGAGCTGTCCTCACAGTAGAAGATATACCGCTGGGAAGCTGGTGTACAGATGTGACGCCCCCCTCGTACCCTGCCAATACTAAGACAGTGGATGATTGAGCGTGACGGACAAGCTTCACAGCCATGACCATACCTACAGCCATTAGCTTGAAGACTTCTACAGGGCTCAAAGCGACAGATCTCCATAGACAGCACGTCCAGTTACTGAGATCATGCTGCCATGAAGGCCAAGTAGATATTTGGGAACACCGATTGATCCAGTGAGAATGCATGACTTACCGGTATCAGCCGTGGAGGCCTTGGGTACCACATACTTCAGCTTTTCCTCTGGAAATTGGTAGATGTTGATCTTCTTGTCGTCCGTAGAAGGCGTTGCTATGAGAATAGAGCCGTTTGAAGGTCTCGTTGAAGAATGTTGGCCTTGTGGTTCATGTTCATAGCACATGGAAAAGGCGCAGAAGTTCAAGGTGTTGACAGGAAGCGTGTGTAAAAGCCATGGCTTCGGCTGCTCTGCCTTTGAATCTTCTGCGGGCAAGGTGGTTGATAGCGTAGCTTCGTCTGATGATCGAAGTTGCCATATTCTCAAGTTGTTGTCGCGCCCATGTCTGGATGTAGACAATTTATGGTTAGCAGATGTATTATTTCTGTACGTAGAAGATGTTATGAATGCTTGCAAGCTGCAATCTCCTTAAGGACTTACGTGGTGAACTTATCCTGTCCCCACTCGCCCGTTCCCAAGATCGCTCCATCATGAGCCTTCCACGCCGCTAGCGCACGTTTGGTTTCAAGCTTCCAGTACACGACCCAGCCGTCCGCATCGCCAGTAAGTAAGCGACTGTTCTGGCGCACGAATTGTACGCTGTGTATCTGCGAGCGGTGACCACGGAGTATGTAACTTGGCTGTGCTGGTGGAAGGGCTGAGGTTTGGCGCTCAACGGCCATAGGTGAGCTGAGGTTGTGGTGCAGGGAAGGTCTGCGCGAGGATCGTCAGACAAGTGCGGCGGCGTGTGGGGTTTTGATGGTCGCAACGCACGAGCTTGTTACAATTCTCACACCCGATTCTGAGGCACAAATGTTGAATTTGTGAGAATTGCTTTGTTGCAGATGGTGCTCTATGTTTAGGAAGGAGTGAAAGTGTGAGTAGGCGCATGACTCGTCGTTATGACGTACGTCAGCTGTCGCTTCACGACAAATTTCCGCCAGGACAATCTCTGAAAGAGAAAGTCATCAAGTAGGATGGAGGCAAGACTCCAACATTATTGAGGCCGCAGGCAGCAAACCGCAGTACTCAGTTCAATATCATACCTGGGCATTCGACCATGGTTCGCGGAAGGAGTAATATCTGCCGAGGGCAGCTGCAGGGGAGTTAATCTCCAGTCGCAGGATGGTCAAGATTAGACGAGGGAACATGCAGCCAGTCAGCATCCCACGGAGGGTTCGCGATGTGATGTCCAGGCACGCCAGGGTACACCTTGAGCTGTTGCGTATCATCAGCACGTTGAGCCCTTGCTTTCAACTGGCCCGTCCGCGAATCGTTCCTCGAGGACAACGGCGCATTCGAGCTGGAAACGCCCCAAGACAGGACGGTTGACAGTCTGGGCAATGCTCTAGGCGAAAGACCTCACTCGAGAAATGATGTTCGAGGGCCACGGCCTGTCGGACGTATGGCGAAGGCAAAAAGTGTGGTCGCCGAATACACACGCAAATCAACTTCGCGTTGTAGAGGGATCTTCCGCTTCGCTTCCAGGATGAGGCTTGATGGCTTGCGCAATGTGACATTCGCTGCCGTTGGCGAAGTACACAGTTTGGCTTTAACCAAAGCTATGTACCTGTTGCTCGTCCTCTTGCTGTCTTCTCAATAACCCTTCTGAAAGCGCTTTTATTTCACCCTCACCCATCGCAACGGCGGACTCTCGTCGCAGTGGCGTCTTCTTGACTAGGTATTGCGCGTGTCATCGCTAAAACCTGCCCCCCGCGACAGAGGGCTGAGAACTCCATCGTCATCGCGCCTGCCGACTAGGGGATAATTCAATATTGCAGCTATTCGCAGATACGCTCCGCATCTGAATTGTTGCTGCCCGGAGTTAGCCTTCTCCGTGCCCCAGGCCGGCTGCGCCCCATATCGATTTTCTGCGACAGCGTCGTCGTCTGCCGTCATCCATCGACTTTGTACCTGGAACACTTTTGCATCTGACGAGATCTCAGCAACCCAACTCAGTATTTCTCAGGACATCATCCCAACTGCCGACTCCTCTGACCTCACGGCCGACTAGCACAGAGGGCGTGTCCCTGCCAAGCCCAGGTCGCATTCTACACGTTTGGCGCACGACCAACTGCGAAAGGAATCAACGTCGCCGCGAGAGTGGAGTGGGACTGAGAGCGTCGCCTGTTCCGGCAGCGCCGTGAGGGCTGCCCTTTGGGTTGCAGACAGCCAGGCATCACCGTAGGACAGGCCTGCTCTGCAGCAGGGCTACGACATGGCGTCTACCGTGACTCCACCGCCGAACGACCCCTCGCCCGGCGGCCAAATTGTTCCGTCCAAGAAGAAAGAGAGCGATGCGACGCCGGATGGCAAGCCCAAGCGCACGCGCACAGGCTGTCTCACCTGTCGCGAGAGGCATCTCAAGTGCGATGAGTCGAAACCCACCTGCAACAACTGCTCTAAGTCGCAGCGCGATTGCAACTGGGGCAAGAAGCTGAACTTTCTAGACACGACCTGCGAGAGGAATGCCTACATCATACCAAAGGGGAACGACTACTGCATTGCCTTCCAGGACGAGTCGAGGGTCATTGCGGGTGAATACGTGGGCGGGAGGGAGATGTACCCGGTGGAAGAGCCAAACCACCACATACCTATAAGTCTCAATGGCTTCGAAATGGGCCCTCCTGGTGGCATGTCCAGCTCAACAGTAGTGCGGCAGCATGTTCCTTCCATGCAAGGCATGGCTCCAGAGCCATACCCACATGCGCAGCACAGCTACAACTTCGATCACCAGCGAGCGCCACAGCAGCAGCACACCCGAGCCCGTAAGTCCGACTTGACGTGGTGGTGACAATGTACGGTTGTCCATCTGCGCAACCTCCAATCCCTACTTCACGCTTGCTGACGCTCCTAGTGTCCAACTATTCGAATCCCACCCATTCGCCATTCACTCTCGAGCATTCGGCAAGCCCTGCACCAGGGGCAGGCCGCGACTATCTCAAAAGTCAAGAGGAGGTCCTATACATGCAGGTATTCGTTGAAGAGATAGGCATTTGGATGGACAGTATGGACGCGCATAAGCACTTCTCACGGCTTCTGCCCTTTCATGCGTTGAACGAGCCAATGCTACTCCATGCGTTCCTCGCTTGCGGAGCACGGCATCTTGCTCTGGTGAACCCGAAGTATAGCGAGGAAAAGGCATTGCATTACTACGACATCGCGACCAGAGACCTACTGCATTCGTTGCAGGATCCGGACAGGGATACCATCCTATGCGCAACAACGGCGGTCATACTTAACGTGTACGAGATCATGGGAGAACGTGCTTTGCAGAGAATGAACCACATTGCGGGAGCCCGAGCGCTTGTGAAAGAGTGCCGGTGGAACGCAAGATCGACAGGTATCGGTGCTGCGTGCTTCTGGCTAAATGTTGGCATGGAGATCCTCAGCTGTTTACACTTCAACTGGCAGGTCGCGTGGGATCCTGACGACTGGGGCATTGAGATGGACTTCACTCCCGAGACCGAGTCAGGGAAGGAGGAAGTCTGGACACATCGAATACTGTACATTGTGGCCCGAACTTGCAACTTCCGCGCCTCGGTCCCACGCAATGCGGACGTTGCACGACAGACAATAGAAGCCAGACACGCCGAGTGGCTGCGCCTGAAAGAGATGACAGATCGGTGGAACGAAGCTGTCCCACGCACCATGCACCCGATGGCATATTTATTTCCTGGGCAGACTCTGTCAGGATCTGCCTTCCCTGAGGTATGGCTAGTGAAACGGACCTCGATCGTGGCACGACTCTTCTACCACACGTGTCTAGCCTTGCTGGCGCAGGTCAATCCTTACCAAGGACCAAACGAACCCGAGATGTGGACGATGCTGGAACAGAACTCGAAGTACATCTGCGGCATCAGCGCACATGTCAAGGATCGTGGCGTCGCAAGCGTAGCGCTCCGTTCACTTGCGATTGCAGCCGAGTGTCTCACAGACCGACGAGAGCAGGAAGAAGTTCTCCAGATATTTGATAAGATACGACAGGAGACTGGCTGGCGCGTGGGCTTTGTCAATACCGAGCTTAAGCAGCGGTGGGGATGGGATACACCGCAACAAGAGCAGCAAAAGCAGCAGCAGCAGCAGCAGGCCAATGGTCAAGCTCACGAGGCCCAAATGGCGTACCAGCAACAACAAATTCAGGCCCAAATCGCTGTGCAGCAACAGACTCCGCCGATGCCTCTCCCGCCTCCAATAATGCAGCCACGACGGCCGCCAGCTTTTGGCAATCCTCTGCTTGTGGCTGATTTCAACATGCCGCAGCATCCGTACCAAACGCATTATGTCCCAGCCAACATCGTGCAGCAGCAACAACAACAACCGCCTTCGCTACTCCAGCCGCCCATGAATGGCATGGCCTATGGCGGACAGCACTTTTATTAGCGCTTGCACCTTCTTACCAAGCTTCGGCTCTTCCTTCTTGATTTTGTATTCTGACTGGATTTCAATCTTCTCATTGCTCTTCAAAAGTGCTCAAGTCTTGCATTTCATTCTTATTCGGCTTAATGGACCCTTGTAAACATGGTACACCGAGCACGTACCCTTACGACATCATGAGCAACGTTTCTGCCCACGTTTGGCTTTTCATATGCTGGTACAGCGGGAGGGCAAACAATGCTAGGTTTTGTAATATACCCAATGGAGGAAGAAGAATGATACACATCTCTGGTAAATCCACCCACGTTCCCTAAAATTGGATTGCTGAGAGCGACACGTTTCTCTCAAGAAGCGCACATAACAACAATATAGCATGTAGGCAACGTGGGTGTTATTGCGTCACATTTGGAGCGCGCCGCAGTGTCACAATTCCACACCTCATCGATCAGCTCGATTCGCGTGCTAACGAAATGCGATTGCGAAGAAGATTATCGCCAAGTACAAGAGTAGTTGGGAGTGTCTGTCATTTGATTCAATATATACAAGAATGCTATATCTTCATTATGCATCATCAAGCCCTCACCACCTATTTCGAGCAGTCAAGCACGTAACGGCCCGCAATCTCGCCCTTATGCATCTTATCGTACACCATCTGCAGCTCCGAGAGCCCGACAACCTTGAATGGTGCTTTGATCAGTCCGCGGCGGTAGAACTCAATCGCCTCCGAGCTGTCCTTGCGGTTACCAACATAAGAACCCTGGATTCGGATCATCTTGATGACAGACTCGAAGACGGGGGCTTTCAGGTACGCGCCGGCCGGAAGACCAATGCAGATGACGGTACCGCGCGGGCGCACGTACTCGGCAGCCTGCTGGAACGGCTTCTCGTTGACAGCAACGAGGATGACGACGTGGGGACCCAGACCGTCTGGCGTGGCCTTCTGCACGTCCGCAACAACGTTCTTGGACGTCGCAAAGTCGACAAAGGATTCTGCGCCGAGTTGCTCGGTGCACATCTTCTTCTTCTCGGCGCCGGTGTCAATAGCAATTGTACGAACACCCATTGCTTTGGCATACTGGCAGGCCAGCGATCCGAGACCACCTCCCGCACCGACGATAGCAGCCCACTGGCCAGGCTTGACGCCAGACTCCTTGAGGCCCTTGTAGACGGTAATACCGGCACACAGGATGGGGGCGATGGCGTCGAGGGCGCACTCCTTGGGGATGCGTGCGACGTGCGCGGCTTTGGCGATGCAGTATTGCTGGAATGTGCCGTCCACGGTGTAGCCTGAGAGAAGAGGCTTGGGGCACAGGGGCTCGTCGGACTGTTGGCAGAAGTCACATGAGAGGCAGGAGCCGTTGAGCCATTTGACACCGGCGTGCTCGCCGATTTCAATGTCGTGGACGAGATCACCCTTAGCCACAACAACGCCAGCGCCCTCGTGGCCGCCTACGAGTGGTAGCTTGGTTGGCTGGGAGGCTGATTAGTCGATGTGGTATGAGGCAAGAGGGAGGATATAATGCTTACCAGAGGCCAGTCGCCATTGACGGCGTGGAGATCGGTGTGACAGACGCCAGAGTACTTGATGTTGACGAGGACCTCATCTGGGCCCGGCTGCTGGACTGGGATCTTCTTGTATTCTACGGGACCGCCGGTCTTGTGGATGACTTGCGCCCATTGCTCTTTAGGAACGGAACCCATTGTGATGATTTGAGCTTGCTTGTTAAGAGGTTGGCGTATTGATTGCAGGTGGTTTGTTAATGAAGTGATGTCTCAATTCCGTACGGCAAGAGGTGCTTTATATACGTACTTCTGCTTGTACTAAAGTTGCAACCCCACCTAGCATGTTTGTCTCTAACAGGGGTCTCGAAGCTTCACTACCCCCGGTTCCATAGAGAGCCGCAGTAAGCTCCCCTCATCCAGTGTTATGCCGGCTCGACGGAGGCAACTCAATAGTGACTCCGCCAGATCGTGCCTGTCATTGGATGACATGTTCGAGACACGAAGTTCACGTGGAACGTATGGAGGGGTACATTGCTTGTATTGGCTAAGGTCGACGATGAAGTATCGGATGATGCTACTCGGATGTATGGGACTGATGGTAGCGTGAGCGCCCGGAAGTCTCGACCAACGAGGTGTACGTGATGGTGGCCCGAACAAAGTAGCTTGACAACTAGTGGCGTGGACCCTTGGTAGTGCTCCCGTTTGCGTTGAAGTCATGGTGAGGGATGTTATGGAGGATGCGCGTATCGAGGTGGCGCATTTTCACGCCTATCCCGTACCATAAGCACCAAGCTGCCCCACTCCTTCAACTTTTGATCATAACGAAGGATCGTGTATATCCGCGGAGAGACATCTCAGGTGCTTCTAGTATGATCAGTCTCTGCCTTGTCCTCAGCATCCAGTGTTTGGTACGTGCTCAGAATTCTAGCTAGACATCTATTCAGGCCATTGCACCCCAGATCTGCACCATGCTCCACTGCGCGATACCTTTCCCACCACGTAAGCTCGGATTGACGCACCGTACCGGAATCGGGACAGAATGTACCATTGTGGCGGGTCGGTCGAGCGCGAGGTGGAGCTCAACTTCGCGACACCTTGAGCCAGGTTGAAGACTAACTACTCCAGCCACAGAGCGGATTGGGACTACACCTCGAGATGCGACAAGGAATAGACCCAATCAACACTGTAAATAACGCCGACCACATGCGGCTCCAACTGTTCCCATGCGGGGATCCTTAATGCCGAGAGGATGTGGTCGCCTTGTCCGCACACGCGGGGTACCTCGCGACGTGTATTGCTGACTGGGAAGACGAAACTCTCCTGCAGGCGGTTCTGCTTTTGAATTCCAGGCATGCATGCCTCAAATCTCGTACAAGAATGGTCCGATCTTGTCATTTTAACATGACGGGTGTCGATTCCACCATCGCTATCTGAGTGTCTTCTACACGGTCCTAGCCATGCTTGAGTAGCATGTGCGTCCAGATCGTGCCAGCTGAAGTTGGGCCCTTAGGGTCATAGGGCCGGACTACGTAGCGGGTGCGGGGTCTAGCAACGACTGGCGTATCGCGGGGTAAAACACGAGGCTGCGTGTCCAGGGCTGGATTCGATGAAATAGGTTCGAGCGGTCGCTGACGGATTGGTGCCGATAGGTCTGAAATGTCTACATGCGTTTGTGCACGAAGAGGTTGTGCTGGCGGCTGCTTCCTTATATCCCTGAAAATCTGAGAACCTTGATAGCCATCGATCAAGGCACTAAAGATGAGCACCTCTGCGGCGCGACGATTTGGAATGTATAGGTCTCCAGTCGTGGCGTGGGTACTTACATGTAAGAAGATTACATTGAAGTGCCGGAATGCAAGGCGAAAGAAGTTGTGGTGGTATCATTCGTTGTAATCATAGCTGTCATAAACGTCAAAGCCGCCTTCTTACCGCACGATATTGTGTGACAACAGAGCGCTCAATGCTAGTAATCATGCTCATGGCCAATACCAGGTGTACAAAATCTATATAGCATTGACATGGAAGTCGCAGATCCCACACGCAGGCTGATCAGATTGAACAAGGCCCGCAACGCGTCCTCAGCGAAGTCATTCTAATGAACCATGATGTCGGCAGCTTCGCCGTTGCTCCCATTACTGTCCGCAGGCCTCTCATCGGAGTCCTGCAGACCAAGTGGCAAAGTCGGTGGTATATCCTTTCCAGCTGCCCTTGCCTTCGACTCAGCCCAGTGGCGTAGGCGTACCAGGCTTCGCATGCGCGCCTCACCCCGGCGACCCATGCTGGCCAATATAGATTCGTTGACTTTACTGGCCACGTTGCGACGAAGGGACGGATCGAGAAGGTCAGTGAGCTCCTTCTGGAGTGTGCCCGTAGCGGGGAGGAAGATGAGCAATGACATTGTAAGCTCAAGATCCTTAAGGAAGTCGGGATTGGTAGCGGCGCGAGGGGCAAGCTGCGACGACGCGAAATTAAGAGCCGGTGTTATGTCGGACGTCGCCGAGGATGTACACCCTCGGATGAGCTCGATGAGTTGCAGACGTAGCAGTGCAAAGTGCAAAGCAGGGTCTGTATCAAGGATCTAGTTTGCTGATTAGCACAGTTTAAGAAAGGCGATGTCGTTTATGAGTAGAACATGTGCTTGCAATCATACTGAGGACTGAAGGTTTGATTATCATCAAGGAAATTATGCGTGGTGCATGAAACAGTGGTATAATCCTGCAAGTTGGAGGGAACGCAATGCATGAGGAGGTCGAACATACCTGCGGGTTCAGATCGTTAATCTTAGTGATAGCAGTGTCGATGTCGCCAGCATGGATAGCGCCACGTATTTCTACGCGGGGCTGGATTGACTCTTCCTCGAACGGTAGCTGGATGTTGGCTTCTTTCGCGAACTTCTCGGCGGCTCTGGGATAGCCTTCGCTGACCAGGTAGTCCATGATGACGAAGTTGATGTCCCTGCTTGGAGTCAGCGAGGCCAATTGCACGGTTGCAATTTCGCGTGTGAGTGAAGTTTCGCAAAGCAAGCAGAGCTGCTTGGCATATCAGAGATACAAGTTAACGTGTTCTCCACAGGTTGTTTCGGAGAGATTCCCAACTTATTTTTGTCGTCGCATCATATCAGGTGGAAAAGAGTGAAGATGAGAGCAAGAGTCACTTACGTTTTCGAAGGCTTGACATCATCAATCTTTCTCTGGAAAGGATGTTGCGTCGGCGTGGCCGCCGACAGAGATACGGTAGATGAGCTCTGCGAGTCTGTTAACACATGCGGGAAGTGGCAGCTTGCTGAGTAGAGCTTACCATGATGAAGCGAGGCGCTCAAGACCTCACCCGACGTCCATCAGTGAAGAAGATGCCGCTGCTCGACCGCTGGTCGAGGTTGCGCTGTGTGGAGCAGCGCAGAGTTTGCTGGCTGGCGGAGGAGGTCTGTGAGGAGACTGCAAAACGAAAAGACATAGCTCTTAGCGGCGTGGTGCGTGCGCCGCGCTAGGGCATGCCTTACGTAAGCGAGCTCTTCGAGGTCTCTGCTGCAAGCGCCTGCTTGACACGATCCATCCTGCATTGAGGGTCGTATATTGCTACTCTTCAGAATCGATCTTCCAAGAGCGCCATGAGGTAGTCTCGAACGATCTCAATTTTTGGCTTCCATCTCTCAGAGCCATGTCTTCCGCTGGCCGAAAGACACATTATGAGCCTCCATGGGGCAATGCGAGCATCATCGGGGTTGCAGGGAGCTCAGGATCCGGGAAAACATCACTGGCGATGGCTATAGTGTCAAGCCTCAATCTGCCGTGGGTGGTGATTTTGTCAATGGTACGTCAACTTCAAAGTAGTACAAGCTGGGCACGTGCAGCCTTCTGACTGGTTGTGATCAAGTAGGATTCCTTCTATAAGCCATTGACCCCAGAGCAGTCCGCAGCTGCTTTTCGAAACGAGTTTGACTTCGATGCACCTGAGGCTATTGACTTTGACGTCTTAGTAGACCGACTCAGGGACATTAAGAATGGGTATGCAGTGCGTACGGATGAACACTCATGATTGGCTAATTATACTTAGCAAGGTTGCTGAAGTGCCCATCTATTCCTTCGAGAAGCACGCTCGCCTCGAGAAGACTACAACCATCTATTCACCACATGTGCTGATACTAGAAGGTAGGAGAGTTCCATGTACGAGCTATATGTGAGACATACACTGATTTCGTACATTCAACTCTAGGTATATTTGCCCTTCACGACCCGCGCGTGCTGGATCTACTGGATCTCAAGATTTTCGCCGAAGCAGATGCCGACCTCTGTCTGTCGCGGCGCCTAGTCCGGGACGTGAAGGAACGTGCTCGAGACATAGAAGGCTGCATAAAGCAGTGGTTCAGATATGTGAAGCCAAATTTCTACAAATACGTTGCCCCTCAGCGCGAGATCGCGGACCTTATCATTCCCCGAGGTATCGAGAATAAGGTTGCGATTGCCATGGTCAGCGATCAGGTCCGAAAAACCCTCGCAGACAAGTCGACTCAGCATCAAGTGGAGCTACGCAGGCTAGGCCAAATCGCGGAAGATAGCCCCTTGAGTGCGAATGCAATTGTGCTGAGGCAGACGAACCAGGTCAGAGGCATGCACAGTAAGTATATATGTACGAAGTGCATATGGGGCATACACTGACTTCGTACCTACACCTTTCGCAGCCCTACTGCTGGACCCAACCACTTCCCGGGAGGATTTCGTGTTCTACTTCGATCGAATGGTAGCGCTATTGGTCGAGACTGCGTGCGACTTTCTGCCATTCGCCTCTACCCAAGTGTCAACACCGCAGGGTAACTCATACAATGGGCTGAAGAAAGACGCCGATGTAAGTGCCGTTGTCGTCCTGCGCGGCGGCAGCGCATTCGAGACCGGACTTCGGCGAACGATCCCAGATTGCAGGACGGGAAGGATACTCATTCAAACTAACTACCGGACTGGCGAGCCTGAGTTACACTACCGGGCTTTGCCTTCAAACATTGCGGAGCACGGGCTTATACTGGTCCTGGATCCACAGTTTTCGTCCGGTGCAGCGGCGCTGATGGCTGTACGGGTACTGGTAGACCATGGGGTTCCGGAGAGCAGTATTGTATTCGTCACATACGCGGCTGGTCGTGTGGGTGTCAATAGGCTACTAAGCGTTTTTCCGGACGTCAAAGTTGTCGTGGCACGGCTAGGCGATGATTTGGAGAATCGGTGGGTAGAGACGAAATACCTGGGATGTTAAATATATGCGGCAGGTGAGAATGAGCGTTGGAAGATGGAAGCGATATGATTGTGTCGCTTGAAGTTGTTCACGGTTCATACCACATTATATTCTTAGCTGAGTGTATGTATATATGGCCAACACTGCTAAAACGCCAGCCATCGGTAAGGCATCGACAACGACAGAAGTGAGTGGCTGAGCTTGGTGGGTATCATAAAAAGTACTCTGTCGTCACCTGGTTCCCTTGTTGCTGCTGTTGTTCCGCACGGTGTACATCGTTGTCAGGGCTCGCATCGAATACGTTGAAGAATCTTTCGCCGGTGTCGCTAACCTCCAGCACGCTTGCCATGTTGCCACATCGATAGCAGTAGTTTGGCGCACTCCACACGGTACTGAGTCGGTCGTCGTAAAGGACCTGGAAGCCTTCTTGGCATAGCTGATGGGCCCGCAAGATGTGCGACATGGCATTGACTTCCAGGAACTTCTTGACCACCTGTGCGCCAAAGGTGTATCCAGCGCCTCTTGGGCTGAGGGAGAACTCGTCTCTTTCTGGGTCCGGATCACTCCAGACCAGGTCGGCCATGGGCCCTTCGTGTGGAATCTCGCGAAAGCGGTCGATAATCTTGATCTGGTCGATGGAGTGAATCGAGGGAGACAGGCCGCCGTGTACGCAGAATATCTGGTCGTTGATGACCACGGACAAGGTAAGGAAATCGAACATATCCGTGAAGTAATGCCACACATTCGCATTGCCATATTTGCGCGAGCACTCTGTGTAGAAGCCGTAGGACTGCGTGACGCCGCGAGACTCGTGGTTGCCGCGGATCAAGTGCACGCGGTGCGGATAGCGCAGCTTCAGACACACGAGGAGCGAAATGGTCTCGACAGAAAAGAGCCCGCGGTCGACGTAGTCGCCTGGTAAGAGTCAGCCGGCGGTCACAGGTCGCGTGCCACGTGGGAAAGACGCCGACATACCCAGGAACAGGTAGTTTGTGTCTGGGCATGGCCCGCCAATCTTGAAGATCTCCATCATATCAAAGAACTGGCCGTGGATGTCGCCCACGACGGTGACAGGTGCACGGATATGCACCACATTGCTCTCCTTCATGAGCAGCTCCTTCGTCTTGGCGCATATTGCCTCGACTACCGACTCGGCCAGCAGCTCCTTCTTGGAGAGGCGGGATATACACTCATCGAGGTCTACGGTGGCTGCACCAAGTCAGTATGCGCCCGGCACAGTCGCATGGGGGGCGCGCCGGCGACTGACGTACACGGAAGTCCTGGCATTTCAGTAGGTGGAGGGCGCAATTGTGGGCGGCTGCACACGCGGCAGGCTCAGGGGATCGAGTCTATACTGGTTGCTAGCATGTGTCGGTATCGTACAATCATCCTCAGAGGCGCATCGAGGCTCAGAGAAGAGACGTAGGCGTGGTGTGGGTGTGTGCGCGGAGGCGGCGACTTGCATGCTGGTCTCCCGCGCCCGGGCAGCACGGCCCCATCACGTGCATTTCTCACGACTTCTCGTGTTCTCTCGTCGAATCCACCTCAGTACTTCTGGCCGCACACTAGGCCCTCTCTCTGTCACCCTGCTTTTCCTCAATCTGGCCCTGTAGCTGTACTGTCGATTGTGCATGCTTTGCTCTTTCCCATTGTCAATTCCGCCATCAGTCTCTATCAGATCCTGTCGCTGCTTCTCTCCTGGCTTCATCAGCCTCCGTCTATCATCTCCTCGTCGACACAGCTTTCTGTTCTTGCGGTTCATGACCAATTCTGCTTCCCAGGTCGTCATCTTGACGTCTAGGCAGCATCGACAGACACTCGTCGTGGAGAGGTTGGGTCACCGTATCGATTTGGCTCGTGCGCTGTACCAAATTCGAGCGCGCACCTCGAGCTTCATTAAACCACTTTCCCGCCAACAACAGGAGCTTCCGACTTCGCATACAGCCCTTAATCTCCTTCGATCACCATCGAAGTCCGCGGCCACTCATTTCAGTTCAATAGTGACTCCGCCTAATACCGAAACAATAAAGGAGGAATGTCGTGGAGCGCGCCAGTCACGGGTGCCACACCTTACCAGCAACCATACCAGCAGCAAACATACCCCAACAGCCATCCAGGGTACGGCCAGCAACCGCATTTGCAGTATGGCCAGCAGCCAGCTTATGGGCAGTACTCCCAAGCGCCCACATTTCCAGCTCCAGGCCAGCCTCAACGACCGCCAAACATTCAGTAAGTACCCAGATTCTTATATTTCGAATCTTGCCGAAATGCCCAAAGGATCATATAACAAATTGTCAGCATGAGCACGTGTCCTTGTACTGACTGATGTCAGACCTCCCAAGAAGAAGGGCAACCCGATTATAACGCGGTATCCTCCCCCGCCTGGTTACCGCGGGCCTGCACAACCTCAAACACCGTTCGGTGCTAACCAGTATCCCAACCAGTTCCAGCAACCCCAGCCAGCAGTTGGTCAAGCACCTCCAGCTCCATTTGCGTATCCTCCCCAAGCATACAATGCTCCTCCTACGCCAGCATATTCACCACAAAGCTACGGTCCCCCGCAAACTCCAACTTATCCGCAACAACCGTTTGCGCAAGCCCCAAATTACCAGTGGCCTCCACAAGGATATCAGCCGCCTAATCCCTACCCGCAAGCTCCGCATCAACCTGGTGGGCAAGCATATGCACCTCCGGCTAGTGGCTACCCGGGCTACCCGCCTCCATCTGCACCTGTAGTTCCTAATCAGCAGTCGTACTCACAGGCTGCGAATTGGCCACAGCCCAATGGGCAACCACATTATCCACTAAATCAACAATATCCCTACAATGTACCCCCACATGCCCCACCGCAAGCTTACGGTCCAAATGCGACGCCAACGCCTACCTCGGCTTATCCTGTTGCACCTCAGGCTCCCCAGGTGAAATCTCAGCCCGCAAGTGTGACGGAAAGTAATTTTTCGGGCGACAAGGCATCATTACGTCTCGATTTGGAGGACTGGGACTTCGACTTCGAGGGCGCGATATGGCCAAAAAGTAATGAGTCTGTGGATCCTGCGCTTAGTCTTGGCGTCATCATCTGGCATCCCGCAAAGCAGGTCACTCGTGCATTGCCATCAACCTTTGACCTAGCGGAGGAGCAATCGCTGAAGCCGACGCCAGAAAAGCTGGACAACGGAGAATCTGTTTCGGTGTATTTCGCTGCTGAAAACTCACATGAAGCCTTCCTAGATGTGAGACAAACATCCGAGTGGGACAGAATCTGCGACGACCCGATCTTCGTAGTGTTCACGGACGACGATATGCGTAGCAATATGGTGTCTCTCGAAGACTGTATTGGGCAACGAGACCGCCCAGACGACCATCAACCGGACCATCAGAACGACGACGATGAAGAGATGCCTGATGCGACATGGAGTGTGATGGACCATCTGGAGCAGGTTCTATCTCGTACGAATGGCGGCTCTTCGCATCCGAAGCCCGCTCAGCACACATCCGTGTCAGCTGTTGGCTCTTCGCAGGAAGACATTCTTGCCAAGCTTGGAGTGACTGGCGCACCTAAACCACCTTCCGATCTCCCTTTCCCGTTACCTTCCCAAGAGCATGACAACTCGTCGTCGGTCGCACGTTCCCAGAACGAAGCAGCTGTCATCCCGTGATTTAACCCACCCTTACCGCACATGACTTTTACTAAAATCTTCCAGTCCACCTCCGGAGCCGCAATTACCCCAGCAGAGAGGACAGTCATACGGCGGAAATAGGGAGAACGAATATGAAATGCCATCTCGAATACCTTATGGGTCTATCTCGGCTGGACACACAGTCGCCTTCCCCGCACCGCCGCCACCTCCACCGCCAGAACCTCAACGCTATAACGCCTGGAATCAGCCGCAGTACAACAGCCAAGGCTACGGTGGTGCTAGAGGAAGCCCCGCCCTTTCGGAAGACAGCAATCACACCATGGCCGGATCTGACTTCGAGCCAGAGAAGCCCCGTGGCGGTATCGAGAATGACAAGGAAGCTTCCGAACTGCCTGCATCCTTACAGCGAAGCGACAGCTCTTTTTCGAGGAAGAGAAGCTATGAGGATGCTGACCAAGGCGATAACATGCCTCGTCAACAAGACGATCACACGAAGCGGAAGCGTCGTTCACAAGTTGATGCCGCTTACAGGTAAGCATAAGTTGTGGTGACTAGTACTTCTGCAGCTAATGAGATGTAGTCGTCGTTGATATCTGACCTGCGCTGCGCCTCCAAAATTCGTTTCCGTCGCCATATATCTTCTACAGTCACGTTATCCGTCTGTCATCCTCAGCATCAACTGTCTTTGTTGCGTTTACGGCCGTCTCGATACACGGGAGGTGACAATCCTCCTGCATCGCCTACTGGCTGTCAACATATTTGTCTTCCAATCGGTCTTGCCTTGTTCAGGTCGTTACTAAAGGTACAAAGTACTTGGCGCTGCTTGTCGCTGAGAACGTTCTCGGCAGTACGCTTGTTGGCTGGTGGCGTGTCTCCATGAGCTCGAAGTTTCACCAGCTCAGTGTATCTTTGATTGGCGAGTCATATTTGTTTTCTTCATGGTCCAACTTCTGGTTCAATTGTCATCAACACCAACAATACTAATCTCACTGTCGTCTCTTCTATCGCATATCGATTTCTAGTATTGTTTCAATATTCAAGTCCACGCTTGCTGCCAGATTGCGTCCTTCGCCTCTCATTTCTCGAGCCATTATTACCTACTGCTGTCGGCTTGAGTGGCTTCCCTCTTGGCCACGCCTCCGACTCTGCATGTCTCCACCATCGCACCTGGGGTTGTGCAAGCAACCGGTCTCAAAAGTCTCAACATTCCCACATGGCCGGATTGTGTGACACTTCTTCGCGCAAGTGCCATCATGGCGCTTGCAGAGTCATGTCGTATCATATGCTTGATTAACAGCATTGACCATCTTTTGAGTCGAAGTTGGCAAAGTTTTCATCCGCCCGATATGCGCGCAAGTTCCCAAACAATGACATGGCGCCCTGCACGTACGAGGCCGACTCTTGGCATCGTGTTGCATTGGCTACTGTGCTTCTCGAGCGCTGCCGCAAACATCGTCTGATGCGTGTACCTAGCGCCTTCAGTGTGTCAGCAATTCGACTGTCGCGAAATACCCGTAAGCCCACTACCAACTGCTCTTGAAAATGTAGCGTAGAGACAGAAGCCCTGTTCCATGCCGGCATCGAATCATTGCAATGAGCTGGAAGCACTCACATAGCTTGAACGCCAGTGTACACTCCTGTTGCCAAGTACTGATGCAACCGAAACAAAGAGAGAGATTGCATGGGTTTGTTTTACGCGGTGTGGGTGTCTTGTAGGTTTGCATTCACCGTAATAGGTTGCGAGGCGATTATTTTGTGACGTACAAAGGCATTCCTGCCTCCATCAACGCCGGGTCGCTTTCTATAAAACCTGAAGTCATGCTCATCAGCCGAACATAGGCTGGCAGCGGTCGCTTTTAATTGCCGGCTTTTACTCTACCGTGGTTGTACTTGTACCTACGAACGGCGACACAAGCACGTTCCATGGCTCTCACTCACGCAAAAGTGTTTGAGGCATTAGTATCAGTGCTGAATCTTGGCAGCATCGTTGATGATGGTCTTTACGTGACATTTTGAGAACGGACCTGCATTCGAAAGAAGCGACATTCTCAGTCCCCAAGTCAAGGTAAGAAGCGAGGCGGTACTAGTCCCAGATTCATGGCCATCGCCTGTTCGACGCTCCGCTCACTAGTAGATCAGAGTACACGAGTGACTGTTCTAAAATTGTGGCAAACAGGACTGACTCATCAGCGTTTGCGACAATACCAAGGTCTACTTACCCCGATCGCTTTTCGACATTGACGTAAAAAACACCGATCACTTCGATCAAGCCATCAGCATGAGCTTTCTCAGCCTACTCTTCGCACTCCTCTCGCTCTTCGGTCTCTCCAAGGCAGGCTTCAACCCTCAGTCGAGAACTAACCTCGCGGTATATTGGGACCAAAACTCCGCAGACAGTCACACTGCCGTCATTGCTCAGAGTCGACTCATCGACTATTGCCAGGACCCGATGTCGACGTCTTCGTCATTGCCTTCCTGACGTCCATAACGGACAACCAGGGTAACTTTGCACCTCTGCTCAATCTCGCCAACCAAGCACAATACTGCGACCTTACCAAGAGCCCGTATACGTACCCAGAGGTGGAGATAGACATCAGGGACTGCCAGGCGGATAAAAAGAAGACGGTCCTTCTTTTGTCTCTAGGCGGCTTCACAAGCAACGAACAAGGCTTCAAGGACGACGAAAAGGCCAGAGACGCTGCGCGCAAGCTCTAGGAGATGTTCGGCCCACCTACATTCGACCCGCCAAACCCTAGCCGTCCGTTTGGTCGCGCGTCTGTGGATGGTTTCGACTTCGATTTCGAGCGCGAGATCCCTGGCATGGGGGAATTTGGCCGCGAGTTGCGCCGGGCCATGGGTGGAGAGCGCAAGGACGGACGACTCCTCACCGCAGCTCCTATGTGCACACTGCCAGCTGAGAACTCGATGTACAACCAGATCCAACTCGACATGGTGTTTGTTCAGTTTTACAACAATCCCAAGTGCCACAGAGACTGGAACGATTGGGCCTTGCGCAAGAACACGATGTTCGCTGTCGGTCTT
>Ga0265798_10000379_pt1 | contig 79041 bp, 72 predicted proteins | sample P3T30metagenome_FD_192430 | JGI IMG/M metagenome (GOLD analysis project Ga0265798, IMG submission 192430) | Plant litter microbial communities from East Loma Ridge, Irvine, California - P3 T30 | ecosystem: Environmental > Terrestrial > Plant litter > Unclassified | place: USA: California... | reverse complement strand
CGAGGAAATCATCTCTAAGAATGTAGACCAAATTGCAACATATCTTAATACTTTTTTGGAGCAGCATGATATTGACCCAGCAAGAATTGATAGTCTGTTTTTAACGGGCGGAACTTCCATGGTTAGTAGTATTCAGAAATTGTTTAAGCAACGTTTTCCACAGGTAAACCTGAATTCGGGTGACAATTTTAAATCTGTAGCAACGGGTTTGGCCTTAAGTGGTTACTTATTTGAAGATTTAAAATAGCATTTTTAAGGTCTCGCTCTTGCTAGGATAGTCGGTTAATGTTGCATGCACCTAAAGCTGAGGTTGTGCTGAGCGAGCTAAAATAACTTTTTTAATAATTGAGGTTAAAAGGTAAACAACACGGATTAGATATCTAATTCAAGAATAATTCAATTACAAAAATCCAGCACTCTGCTTGTTCCGTAAATCTTTCCATAATCAACATAAATCAGGCTATGGAAAATCAAAACATTTTAGAATCAGGGATTCAGCGCCGTTCCTTTTTGCGCTGTTGACCTCGGGTCTGGCGACATTGGCATCTTAAACTATGCTTATGCACTTGAACAACTCGAAGCGGCCTTTTATGATGCTGTAGTGAAGACACCATTTGGTGGAATGACCGAAATTGAAAAGGTATTCTTAACCGACATTCGTGACCATGAATTAGCACATCGTGATTTTTTTAAAGCAGCATTAGGCGATAAAGCAATTCCAGCATTAGAAGTGGATTTTTCGTCGATCAACTTCAGCGACAGAACATCTGTACTTGGTACTGCAAAAGCTTTTGAAGACCTGGGTGTATCTGCTTACAATGGCGCCGGTCGGTTAATCAAGTCGGCTGATTACCTAACACTTGCAGGCAAGATTGTTTCTGTTGAAGCACGCCACGCGGCCTTGATCCGTGACCTGATCGAAAATGGCAGCTTTGCCAATATGGAGGTGGTAGATGCCACTGGCCTTGATGTGGTTCGCACGCCAAAAGAGGTACTTGCAATAGCCAAAACCTACATCAAAACTGAAATTAACGCTAACAATTTACCGTCTTAACCTACAACCATGAATATTGTAAATTTATTATCAGAGATCGAAAAAGTAGATGGCGAAATCTATGAACGCCTAAGTCCACGTCGCGCAGCTATGAAGCAATTTTATGGTTTCGGTGCTAAGATTGCCGCTGCAGCTATTCCCCTTTCATTGGGTTCCATGTTCAACAAAGCTTATGGTCAGAGTGCGCCGGTTGCTGTGGAAAATGTGTTGAATTTTGCACTTACCTTGGAGTACCTGGAGTATTTCTTTTACAAAACCGGATCAGCGACAAATGGATTGATTCCTGCTGGACCAGGTGTTGGTGCAATTGAGACGATACGTGAACATGAGTGGCAACATGCGAATTTGTTAAAAGGTGCGATAGCCGGAATGGGTAAAAAGCCTGTAGTTTTTACAGCGACCGATTTCGATTTTACGGCTAAAGGCACTTTCCCTACTGTGTTCTCAGATTACAAGACCTTCCTTGCTGTTGCGCAGGCGCTTGAAGATACTGGCGTGAGGGCTTATAAAGGTCAGGCGGGTAATTTGATGTCTAATCCTGGTGTATTGCAAACGGCATTACAGATTCATTCGGTGGAAGCCCGTCATGCTTCACATATCCGACAGATGCGACGTGCACCTGCTGGTGGTGGTTTAACGGCTATGAAGCCCTGGATCACTGGTGGAAATGATAGCGGTGTACCACAGGTTGATGCAGTTTATAAAGGGGAAGAGAATACTACACAAGGTGGTGTAAACATCAGAAATCTCGGTTATTCTGAGAAAGTTGCTACAGAAGCTTTCGATGAGACCTTAAGTATGGCGGATGTTAACACAATTGCCAGCCTTTTTATAAAGTAGGAGATGATTAGTTAGGTTGAAGGAAGCAGCTTTAAGGCTGCTTTTTTGGTTTCGGGTATATTTTAGATGCTAAGTTGTTAACTTAGAGTGTATTTAGAGCTGTTGTTATGAGAATACCTGAAAACCACCAGGCAGTAATGCCTTATCTCATGTTGAAAAATGCTGAAGGATTTGTTGATTTTACCAGAAGCGTGTTCAATGCGACTGCCTGCATGAAGGAAATGCGAAACGATCAAACTGATTTGATCATGCATGCTGAAATTACGATTTCCGGAAGTACAGTTATGTTTGCCGACACAAATGCCCAGTGGCCGATCGCGAATGCAAATCTGTTTGTTTATGTAGACAGTGCAGATGAAACTTACCAGTTGGCACTCGAGCATGGCGCAAGTACCGTAATGGATCTTTCAGACCAGAATTATGGTAGAACCTGCGGTGTGCTGGATCCATTTGGGAATACTTGGTGGATTACATCGTCTTAAGTCTGTACTTGTTTGATTTAGACAACTATCGGTTTGATGGCTGCATGACTGGAGGGTGTGCATTGAGATACCTTTGTTTTCAATCAAATCAGAATAATATGAAAAATCAAAAAGTATGGTTCGTAACAGGTGCTTCAAAGGGCTTAGGGCTAACTTTGATCAACAAGTTAATAAGCCAGGGACATCGGGTAGCAGCAACATCCAGACGACTTAACGATCTAGAAAATGCTGCAGGTAAACATGAGAGCTTTTTGCCCTTAGAGGTTAATCTAACCAGCGAAGAAAGTGTATCAGCAGCGCTGGAGGCTACAGTATTAAAATTCGGCAGCATCGATGTTGTTGTGAACAATGCGGGTTATGGTCTGGTTGGCGGGCTTGAAGAGTTGAGTGATGCGGAAAGCAGAAGCAACTTCGATGTGAACATATTTGGAATGTTGAACGTGATCCGGAAAGTATTGCCTCAAATGCGCAAACAGAGATCAGGACATATCTTCAACGTATCATCGGTTGGTGGTTTTACTGGAAGCTTTCCCGGGTTTGGTATCTACTGTGCAACCAAATTTGCAGTTCATGGCTTGTCCGAGTCACTGGCCACAGAGGTAGAATCTTTTGGGATTAAAGTAACCATCGTTTCTCCGGGCTATTTCAGAACGAACTTCCTGGATTCTTCACTTGCGACGCCTTCATCAGCAATTGAGGCTTATGAAGCCGTTAGAGCTTCACAAGCTATGCATCAGGACCAAATAAACGGCAATCAGCCAAATGATCCAGAGAAAGCGGCAGATGTGTTTATTAAAGCCGCTGATCTTGATCAGGCACCGTTACATTTGTTTTTAGGTCACGATGCCTACGAAATGGTGAATCAGAAGATCAGAAATGTTGAGCGGGAAATGGAACTGCTGAAAGATCTGGCAACTTCTACAGCCTTCAACGATTAATGATATGCAATTAATATCTCTGTAGGGGCCTGCAGAGATATTTTAGTTGATGCTAAATTAAAGTAATTTTGGAATGATGGACAAAGCGCAGAGCATAGAGGAGTTTTACAAGGCGAAGTTAACCTGGATACCTGATAATCTGAAAAAAGAAATTGGTCACTTCAACGTTTTCGAGTTGGACGACTTCGTTGGCTGTCATGCAAAGCCGGTACCTTATAGTCGTAAGGACTTTTACAAGATCAGCCTTATTGAGGGGCGAAACAACATTTTTTATGCGGATAAGACGGTCGTGATTGACGAGTTTGCCATACTATTTGCAAATCCTCAAGTACCCTATAACTGGGAATCGCTGGATGATGAACAAAGCGGCTTTTTCTGCATATTTACGGAAGAGTTTTTTCAGCAATACGGTAACTTCAAGGCGTATCCGGTGTTTAAACCCGGCGCGGATGCGGTTTACACCTTGAATGCAGAACAGCGTCAGTATATTCGCAAGATTTTCTCCAGAATGTTCGAAGAGATCTCATCTGAGTACGTTTACAAGTATGATGTGCTGCGAAGTTTGGTGTTTGAGATTATTCACAGTGCATTGAAGTTTAAACCTGCACAGTCCAACCCGGTAGGTAAGCAGAAAGCTGCTGTTCGCGTTGCTTCCTTGTTTATCGAGCTTTTAGAAAGACAATTTCCGATTGAATCGCCAATGCAGCAGATGAAATTACGTACGCCCGCCGACTTTGCAGATCATTTGTGTATTCATGTAAATCACCTAAATCGTTCGCTGAAAGAGGTGACAGAAAAGACCACTTCACAGCTTATTGCGGAGCGGGTGTTGCAGGAGGCGCGAGCCTTGTTGAAACATACCAACTGGAACATCTCTGAGATTGCCTGGTGTCTGGGCTTTGAGGAGTTGCCGCATTTTATACATTTCTTTAAGAAAAATGTTCAGCTGACGCCTGGATCGTTCCGGAGTACTTGAAACTGAAGCACTTGAATTTCAAGGTTCTTTAGCTGATTGCCAGTATCTGATGGATCTCCAACTTGATGTTCATGGTGTTAGAGCTTTAGTATAGCGACCTGATTTTAAAAAAGCTGTAAATTTACAGCATTGCCGTTTCCAGAAAGGTTTGCTGGTTTTGCATTTATCTGTGTTTTCTGCTTGCTAATCCATGCTTTGTACGCTTCAGGTTTAATTGGCTCTTTTAACAGCTCCAAAGATTGCTGCATCTGAAGTAGTTTATGTTCTATGGTCTGCCTGAACTTTATAAGTAGCTGTTGAACGTGTTGCTGTACTTTCGTCTTCGGCTTCACACGGATGTTCTTATTAAGGAGGTTTAGCAACTGCATAGTTAACTCCTTGCTGAAGTATTGAAAGGCTGCATCTAATCTGCTAGCGAGTTGCTCCTGATCAAAGCCTTTACTTTCGTGCAGAGACAGGATTTGACCATGGAAACGCCCAAGCAATACACTTAAGTCATCAATTGACTTGTCCATCTGGTTTAATGCAGTTAGCAACTCCGGTATACTCGCTTTTTTCACATCTGGGTTGTTGATCAAGCTATCGAGTGCGTCTTTAAGGCTAACCAGCGTATAATTTCTAAGCACCAACTGTAGAATAAACCTTTCTTCTGCAGTTGTAATTTTGGTTGTCAAATCTTCGACCGTTGCAGGCTTCATAAAGTTGATCACATCGGGATTCGACCTTAAACTTTCTGTACTGATCTTCGATCGGAGGATTAGGCCGTTTAAAGTTCGCACACGACTTAATGCCACATAAACTTGTCCGGCGATAAAGGACTTACCTGCGTCGATGATGGCATGGTCAAAAGTTAAGCCTTGGCTTTTGTGAATGGTTACGGCCCAGGCAAGTTTAACTGGATATTGGGTGAACTCGCCGACCTGTTGTTGCATGATCTCTTCATCACCCTCAGCTTTGTACTCAAAAGACTGCCATGAGCTCTTCTTCAGCATCATATCTTCTTCACCGGGAAAGGCTATGTAGATTTCTGTAGCATCTAGTGAGATTGACTTAATCTTGCCAATTTTTCCATTGTAATATCTGCGGTTTTCACCGACATCGTTCTTGATGAACATGACCTGAGCACCTGTTTTAAGCTTTAAGCTTTGTTCTGCCTGCAGCCCCAGGTCGCGGAAAGCACCATTCGTTTCACCTTCAAAGGTGAATTCCTGCCCGGGAAGTTCTTCCAGCTTTTGCTTATTAATGGCATTAGCTTCGGCATTGTGCGAGGTAATGATGATTGGATTCAGCGTTTCACTAGCCTTGAAGTCCGGATCATATCTTTCATTCAGGAGATTTAAGCTGGTTTTGGTGATTGTATTGTTCCTGATGTCGTTCAGAATATTGATGAATGCCGGTTCTGTTTGACGGAATACCTGGGTAAGTTCTACCTGCAGCACCGGATTGCGACGGATCACCTGGGCATCGAAGAAATAGGGTGAAGCGTAAGCACGGTTCAGAAATGACCATTCTTCTCTCTTAGTCACGGGTGGAAGCTGGTATAGATCGCCGATAAGCAGCAACTGCACACCCCCAAAAGCTTCATTAATGCCCCGGACTTTTCTAAGAATTTCATCTATAACATCGAGTAGGTCGCAACGCACCATAGATACCTCATCAATAACAAGTAACTCCAGTAACCGAAAAAGATCAGTTTTTTCTTTACTGTAATTGAGCTCGGCAACCATGGACTTTATTGACAGAATACCCGATTGTAAGTTCTCTAAACTGATATCTCCAGGGAAGAAGGATCCGGGAGGCAATTGAAAAAAGGAGTTAATCGTTGTTCCCTTAGCATTCATTGCTGCAACACCTGTTGGCGCCAGGATCACCATCTTTTTAGTTGTGTTAGACTGGATCTTCCTTAAGAGCGTAGTTTTGCCCGTTCCCGCCTTACCGGTTAGGAAAATATTTTGTGAACTGTACTCTACAAATTCTAAGATTTTATCGGCGATGAAGTTTGATGGTGTTGCATCGGTCATCCGACAAATTTACGAGTTTTTATTGCTTTCGGGATTTGTAGATTAAAGAGAGTTGCTCTACTATGCGTTATAAACTTTGCTCATTGTAGGAAAGAAAGTGTGAAATATTCAAGAAAGTAACTTTTTTTATTAAAAAAATAAATTACATTTGGGCTTACCCTTTAGGGGGTATGTTTTTCATAGGTAGATGTAGGGTCGAATACTTGTATTCGGCCCTTTTTTGTGGCATAGCTTATGTATCTGTTTTAACTGATGAGAAAAAAGAAAATCATTGTTGCCATTACCGGCGCCAGCGGCGCAATTTATGCGAAACTTTTATTAGACAGTTTGACACAAATGGCCGAGCAGATTGAGCGGGTAGGTGTGGTGATGTCTGACAATGCCAAGGAAGTTTGGGAATTTGAACTGGGCGACGACGCTTACGACAACTATAACTTCGATTTCTACTCGAAAATGGATTTCAATGCTCCTTTTGCGTCGGGCTCCGCAAAGTTTGACACTATGATTATCATTCCATGTTCCATGGGAACACTTGGAAGAATCGCAACCGGCATTTCGAACGACCTGATCACCCGAGCTGCAGATGTGATCCTAAAGGAGCGGAGGAAGCTCATCACGGTCGTGCGAGATACCCCTTTCAGCCTGATACACATCAACAATATGAAAGCGGTGACGGAAGCTGGAGGTATCATCTGCCCCGCAAGTCCTTCCTTTTATAGCATGCCGAAAACCATTGAAGAGGTAGCGCAAACGGTGGTAAGCCGCGTTATTGATCTTGCTGGTTTGGAACAGGATAGCTATCGCTGGAATGACTAGTTACTGGAAAAAAAACTATCTTTGCACATTCGAAATGAAGAAAGTTGCATTTTATACATTAGGTTGTAAGTTAAATTTTTCAGAGACCTCCTCCATAGGTCGACTGTTTACAGACGCTGGCTATTCGGTTGTAGAATTTACCGAGGGTGCAGACGTTTATGTTATCAATACTTGTTCTGTTACGGAACATGCTGATAAAAAGTGCCGCAAGGTGGTTAAAGAAGCGCTTAAATATTCGCCAAACGCTTATGTAACCATCGTTGGATGTTATGCCCAGTTGAAGCCTCAGGAGATTGCAGAAATTGAAGGTGTAGATATGGTGCTTGGTGCAGCAGAAAAATTCCGTATTGTGGAGTTTATTTCTGACCTCACCAAACAGCCGAAGGCCGTAATTCATCAGCAAAATATTGAAAAAGTAAATCATAATTTTATTGCTGCCTATTCTATTGGCGACAGAACACGGACCTTCCTGAAGGTGCAGGATGGTTGTGATTATCCATGTACTTACTGTACCATTCCATTAGCTAGAGGCGGGAGTCGCAGTGATACCATTGAAAATGTGGTTAACCGCGCAAGGCAGATTGCTGCTAGTGGTGTTAAAGAAATTGTACTAACTGGTGTGAATCTTGGTGATTTTGGTATTAGAAATGGTCAACGAGAAGACAAATTTTTTGACTTAGTAAAGGCGTTGGATGAGGTTGAAGGCATTGAGCGCATCCGTATTTCATCTATTGAGCCTAATTTGTTGAGCAATGAGATCATCCAGTTTGTTGCAACATCTAAACGGTTTGTGCCCCATTTCCATATACCATTACAATCTGGTTCCAACAAGATCCTTGGTCTGATGAAACGTCGTTATCGTCGGGAGCTATATACCGAGCGTGTTGCTGCTATCAAGGCAGTGATGCCGGATTGCTGCATTGGCGTTGACGTGATTGTTGGTTTCCCGGGTGAGACACAGCAGGACTTCCTTGATACTTACCAGTTCTTAAATGGGCTGGATGTTTCCTATTTACACGTTTTTACTTATTCGGAACGGGAACAAACGGCTGCTGCGGAGATGCCTGATGTGGTGCCAGGCAGCACCCGTGCTGATAGGAGTAAAATGCTGCATATTTTGTCTGATAAGAAAAGAAGGGCTTTCTACCAGTCGCAAATTGGAAAGTTGGGCGAGGTGCTCTTTGAAGATGACCAAAAAGGTGGTTTTATGCACGGCTTTACCAAGAACTATGTTAAGGTAAGGGCGAAATATGATCCAGTGATGGTGAATGAGCTTAAGACAGTTCAACTTTTGTCTATGACTGCAGACGGGGAAGTTGAAGTTGCCGAAGCAGAAGCCGTTTTACATCATTAATCTTATATTCGCATAAACTACTTTTATATATGTTCCCAACCGTTTCGCATTTTTTAGAATACCTTTTCGGCGTACAGATCCCTTTACCTTTCAATACTTTCGGCGTTTTTGTTGCACTGGCCTTTATTGCCGGGTACTGGGCATTTACAAAAGAAATGCAGCGTAAGGAGTCGCTCGGGATTTTACACCCACGTAAGAAGTCTTATGTAATCGGTAAGAAAGCGACGACCACCGAGCTGGTGATGAATGGCATTTTTGGATTTCTGGTGGGCTACAAACTGGTCTATGCTTTAATTAATTATAGCCTGTTTGTGTATGATGCGCAGACCGTTCTGCTGTCGACCAAAGGAAACATTCTGGGGGGATTGGCATTTGCGGGATTATTCATTTACTGGGATATTCAGGAAAAAAATAAGCATAAACTTGATAAGCCAAAAACGGTAGAGGTAATGGAATATCCACATCAGCTAATGGGCAATCTGATTGTCTGGGCTGCGGTTTGGGGTTTCCTGGGTGCAAAGATCTTTGACAACCTGGAGCACTGGGATACTTTTATCCAGGATCCGATTGGCGGATTGTTGTCCTTTAGCGGATTAACTTTTTATGGTGGTTTGATTTGCGGTGGTGCGGCAGTATTGATCATTGCAAAAAAGAATGGCATCAAGCCGTTGCATATGCTGGATGTGGGTGGTCCCGGAATGATGCTGGCCTACAGTGTAGGCCGTATTGGCTGTCATATGTCGGGCGACGGCGACTGGGGTATTGTAAACTTGAATCCTAAACCTTTTAGCTGGTTACCAGACTGGCTTTGGGCATATACTTATCCAAATAACGTTGCGATGGAAGGGGTGAAGATCCCGAACTGTGTTGGCAAGTTCTGTTTTGAGCTTCCTCAGCCGGTATATCCAACCCCAATTTATGAGGTGATTGCTGCCTTTATTTTATTTCTGATCCTTTGGCAGCTCCGTCACAAGATCAATTACCCTGGGATGTTGTTTGGAATTTACCTGATGTTTAACGGTTTGGAACGTTTCCTGGTGGAACTGATTCGTGTAAATACAAAGTATCATGTTGGTGATATCGCCTTTACACAAGCGGAACTGATCTCATCCATTCTCTTTATTTCTGGCTTGGTTATGGTATTATATGCCGTAAAGAACAAGGAAAAACACGCTAACTACTAAAATCTGTAAGCATGGATTATGAATTGTTATGTACCAAGGTTCTGGGTATCGTCCGCCTGGCGGGTAATTTCATCCGCAAAGAATCAATGAATTTTGATAGCAATAAGATAGAGTTTAAAGGATTAAATGATCTTGTTTCCTATGTAGATAAGGAGGCTGAAAGAATCCTGGTAGACAATCTTGCTGAGCTATTACCGGAGTCTGGATTTATTACCGAAGAGCAAACGGTTGATAAAAAGGGCGAAGTTTATAATTGGATCATTGATCCATTAGATGGAACTACAAACTTCATACATGGCGTACCAACCTATTCGGTGAGCGTGGCGCTCTACGAAAATGATAAACCAGTAATTGGTGTAGTTTACGAGATCAATCGTGCAGAGATGTTCTATGCCTACAAAGGCGGAGCAGCTTATCTGAACAATAAAGTGATTCATGTTTCGAATAGGGCATTAATTGCTGATACCTTGTTGGCAACCGGCTTTCCATATTATGATTTTGAGAAGCAGACTCAATATATGGCGCTATTCACGGAATTGATGCGTAAGTGTCATGGATTAAGGCGAATTGGATCAGCAGCAGTAGATCTGGCCTATGTAGCATGCGGTCGCTTTGATGCCTTCTTTGAATACAACCTGAATGCCTGGGATGTTGCCGCAGGTGCATTCATTGTGCAACAAGCCGGTGGCAGGGTCATGAACTTTTCTGGTGGCGAAAAGTTTGTAGAAACCCGTGAGTTGCTTGCGACAAACAGCAAGGTGGATGCTGAATTGCTTGGTTATATTCAGCAGCATTTCAAATAAAAACCATTATTAACTCACATTTGCTCGATATTCCAGCAGGAGATATACTTCCCTATTAAGCTAGCAGCATATCACATATGCTCGACTTGGCTGTAAACTAAAAAAGACCCGTTTTAAAGGGTCTTTTTTAGTTTACAATATTGTGAGCTAATAGGATAGGTATTAAAGCGCTTCAGATACGACCTCTTTCACTTCAGGAACCATGCGTTGCAGCAAGTTTTGAATACCTGATTTCAAGGTGATGGTAGAAGAAGGACAACCGCTGCATGAACCTCTAAGTTCTACTGTAACCACGCCGTCACCCTCATCGAAGGACTTGTAGCTGATTGCGCCACCATCCTGTTCAACTGCCGGGCGAACATAGTCATGAAGGATCTGTTGAATTTTTCTTTCGATATCCGTGCCTTCAAAATTCGGAGCTTCATTAGAGGTTTCTTCCTTAATCTTGTATTCAGATTCAACTGCACCCTTAACAAATTCTTTCAAAATTGGTTCAATGTCTGCCCAGTCTGCATCTTCTGTTTTTGTAATGGTAACGAAGTTACTTGCGAAAAACACACCGGTTACAAAGTTGAACTTGAACAGTTCATTAGCGAAAGGAGAGTGTTCTGCACTTTCTTTTGTAGCAAAATCTTCACTGCCATTGATCAATAATTTATTGACCATGAATTTCATTGTAGCAGGATTAGGCGTTTGTTCTGTATATACGTTGATCGTCATTGTCTTCTTTTTTTATTACAAAAATAATTAATAAACATTCTAATCTAAGACATCGATGTCTGTTTTAGGTCATTATGTTTAAAAGATACCGGTGTATGAAAATGGTGTGATCAGCCTAAGTTCTGCTTTCACAGGGTCGCTGACTTCCAGTCCGTTGATGAATGTTGCCATGGTATCTGCAGTGATCTTTTGATTTGTCCTCGTCAGATCTTTTAAGGCTTCATACGGGTTCGGGTAAGCCTCTCTTCTCAAAATCGTTTGGATAGCTTCCGCAACTACCGCCCAATTATTTTCCAAGTCTGTTTCAATCGCCTCATTGTTCAAGATGATCTTGTTCAATCCTTTTAAAGTGGAGCTAATGGTGATCATGGTGTGTGCCATCGGTACACCTACATTACGCAATACGGTTGAGTCAGTAAGATCACGTTGTAGTCTTGATATTGGAAGCTTTGCCGCGAAGAATTCAAATAGTGCATTGGCAATACCTGCATTTCCTTCTGCATTCTCAAAATCAATCGGATTTACTTTGTGTGGCATTGCCGAAGAACCAATTTCTCCTTCTTTGATTTTCTGCTTGAAGTAGTTTTTAGAAATGTAGGTCCAGATGTCACGGTCCAAATCAATGATGATGTTGTTAATGCGCTTTAAAGCATCGCATTGTGCAGCAAACTGGTCGTAGTGCTCAATTTGCGTGGTGTATTGCGAACGGCTTAAGCCCAGAGTGTTATTTACGAAGTCGTTAGAGAAATCAACCCAGTTGATGTTTGGATAAGCAATATGGTGCGCATTGAAATTTCCGGTTGCCCCACCAAACTTTGCTGCATTTGGAATTCGCTTTAAATTTTCGAGTTGGATTTTCATCCGCTCTGCAAACACCATAAATTCCTTCCCCAGTTTGGTTGGTGATGCAGGTTGCCCATGCGTGTGTGCAAGCAAGGGTACATCTTTCCAGTTTTCAGCCAGTTCTGTTATCTTTTCAATGAGCTGCTCAATGCCTGGGTAATAAACTTCTTCCAGCGCTAACTTAAAGGTATAAGGAATAGCGGTGTTGTTGATGTCTTGAGAGGTTAGGCCGAAATGAATGAACTCCTTGTATTCGGAGAAGCCTAGATTATCAAATTTTTTCTTGATGAAGTACTCAACAGCTTTTACATCATGGTTGGTAACCTTTTCGGTATCCTTTACTTCCTGCGCATCGGAATCTGAAAATTCAAGGTAGATACTTCTGAGTGTTTTAAATTTTGTGTTATCGAATGCAGTTAGTCCCGGAAGTCCGGCATTACACAGCGCAATGAAGTATTCTACTTCTACAAAGACACGATATTTGATGAGTGCGGACTCAGAAAAGTAGTTGGCTAGGCTTTGTGTGGTTAACCTGTAACGGCCATCTACTGGTGAGATGGCTTGAAGTGCAGAGAAATTCATGAATAAGGGTCTATTGATACTCTGCAAAGGTAGCATTAATTGTTAATGCATAAAAAAAGAGGCTTCCGGTTAGGAAAGCCTCTTTTTTTATGAGTAAAGTTAAATTATGGTTTAACTTCAGTTTTAGAAGTTTCAACTTTAACAGTAGTATCTTGAACAGTTGAGTCAGTGATAGTAGTGTCAGTTGCAGTAGTATCAGTAATGATAGCTGAAGAATCAGTCATTGTAGTATCAGATCCTGAACCAGAACCTTCTGAGCTACAAGCTGCTACTGATAAAGAGATTGCTAAAGCTAAAAAGCCAAATTTAAATAAGTTTTTCATTTCAATTCTGTTTTAAATAATTAATTAATTTTACTGATTAATACCCATAAGGATAAAAGGTAACCCAGCTTTTTTAAAAAACTTTTAATAATTATTTTGTTAGCATTGGGTTACCATTCACGTTTAAACGTATTAATTAGTGAGTAAAAAGTTAAGCAGTTCAGTTCCAACAGATAGAGAGGTTGTATTAGGGATATTAAATGATTCTGAGGATGCGCTAAATAAACTGTACATCGGGTATTTCCCAATGGTGCTGCAGTTTATCTTGAATAATAATGGTGATGAGGATGATGCTAAGGACGTTTACCAGGAGACAATTATTATACTTTATAATAAGATAAAGACCGGTGAATTTGAATTAACAAGTAAACTGAAGACCTATATATATTCTGTCAGCAGACGCATTTGGTTGAAAAAACTGACGCAACCCGGCAGAAAGTCGAGCAACATCGCGGAATTTGAAGACATCATGGCTGTTGAGACGGACGTAGAGGTGTATGAGGCTAAAGATCTCCAGTTTGAAAAAATGGGAGCAGCACTTGAAAGCCTCGGTGAACCTTGCAAGACGATTATTCAGGATTTTTATATTAACAATTTATCCATGCAGGATATTTCTGAGAAATTCGGTTATACAAACACTGATAATGCAAAAACACAGAAATATAAATGCCTGCAACGGTTGAAAAAGTTGTTTTTTCAGATTTAATCTATGAGAAACGAAATAGAACTAGAGGCGTTAATTGAGGCGTATTTAAATGGTGAACTTAGTGCAGACGAAGTTCAGGCATTTGAGCTGCGACGTGCTGCCGATCCAAACCTGGATCACAAAGTCGTTGCACATAAAATGTTCCTGGAATCTTTAAATGAGTTTGGTACGACAAGTTCTTTGAAAGATAAGTTGAATAAAATACATTCGACCATAGACGTGGACGCACTTAGTGACGAGTTGAGACCACATCCTTCCTTCATAGTTAATCTATGGAGAAAGAACAAGTCGGCGATGGCAGTAGCTGCTTCCTTCCTGGTATTAACGTTCGTGTCCATTTATTCGATCTCCCATAGCAGCAAGCAAAACGGAAGCTACGAGATGATGAGAAGAGAGCTGGTGAAAATCCAGAATTCTCAGAATCGCCTGATTAGAAATGTGAATTCAAATAACAAAGCTGCGAAAGCACCTTCAAATCCGGCTCAATTTGGCGGAACTGGTTTCGCATTAACTTCCAATGGTTATTTGTGCACAAACTACCACGTAATTGATAAAGCGGACTCCATTTATGTGCAGAATAGCAAAGGTGATTCATACAAAGTGAAGGTTGTTTATCAGGATCCACAGTATGATTTAGCCATCTTAAAGATCGTTGATACTCAGTTTACATCATTAAGTACACTTCCATATAAGCTGAAGTTGAATAATACTGGCATGGGTGAACATGTTTACACTTTAGGGTTTCCTAAGGATGATGCGGTGTTGGGAGAAGGTTACCTAAGTTCTAAAACAGGTTATGGTGGCGATACTTTATCTTACCAGGTTGACATCCGTGTTAATCCCGGAAATAGTGGCGGTCCGTTATTGGATAACCAAGGCAACGTAATTGGGGTAATCAGTGCGAAAGAAACATCAATCGACGGTGCCGCTTATGCCATCAAATCTAAATATGTGCTTGAAGCACTTCGTGCAATTCCCCAGGACTCCCTTGGTGCAACTGTAAAGGTCAACAAAAAGAATCCTTTGCAAGGTTTGCAACGTACGGAGCAAATCGAAAAGATTCAAGATCATGTATTCATGATTAAGGTTTATAATTAAGCTTCGGATGTTTAGATTTTCTGAATAGCATATCAGCCACACGATATTTTAAACCCCTGGACCAAACGTTCAGGGGTTTTTTGTGGCTTCTAAATCTTGAGCGTTTATTAATCTGTTCGGTAATCAGGTGCACAGATGTTAATTATTTGTGATGAATCGCTTTAGCTTTCTTGTTTTTCTAATAAGATTGTTATTTTGAGATACTAAACTTTAAACCAAAATTATGAGTATCAGAATAGGTGATGTAGCGCCAAATTTTCAAGCAAAAACATCGATCGGCGACATTGATTTTTACGAATTCTTAGGAGATAGCTGGGGCGTGCTATTTTCGCATCCAGCAGATTATACGCCTGTATGTACGACGGAGCTTGGCCGCACGGCTGCTTTAAAAGGTGAATTTGAAAAGCGAAATGTTAAAGTACTTGCTTTAAGTGTGGATTCTGCGGAATCTCATAAGGGTTGGATCAATGACATCAATGAGACGCAGGATACCACCGTGGAATTTCCAATCATTGCAGATGAGGACAAGAAAATTGCAGACTTGTATGATATGATTCACCCAAATGCATCGGAAACCTTGACGGTTAGATCATTATTCATTATTTCTCCTGACAAGAAGGTAAAGTTGATGTTAACCTATCCGGCATCTACCGGACGTAATTTTACAGAAGTTTTAAGGGTTATAGATTCGTTGCAGTTGACGGCTAACTATAGCGTAGCCACGCCAGCGGACTGGAACGATGGTGATGATGTAGTTATTATGAACAGCATCAAGACCGAGGATATTCCTGAACGTTTTCCAAAGGGGCATAAGATCATTAAACCTTACCTTAGAACAACACCACAGCCTAACAAATAGCTGTAGCATTTAGTACTTAATAATATTGTAGAATTGAAGCTTTCAGAATCACGTAGCCCAACACTTGACTCCTGGTGAAAATCAGGAACTCATCTTGTGAAGGTTTGATCTTGAAAGCTTTAATTAGATCTTCAGGCTTCGCCGGGTAGTTTCTCACAATAACATTCCCGAAAAGATCCTTTTGCTTTTTAAGTTCCTTCTTTGTAAGGGTTTCATTGAGCTCGAAGATCCGACCCGGGAATTCTGGATTGATCTGATCAGAAATGTAGAGGTGCGATTGTACATCAAGCTTCTTCAGCTTGAATATTTCTCCTATGGTGTTGAATTCTCCACTCTTTAACAAAGCGACATCAGGCTCGTATAAATAGCGTTGGTGGTTGTTCTCTGTCTGGCCCAAGGGTATTGATGTGTCTACTTGCAGATCGCTTTCAAGCTGCAGATTAGCCTGTTCGTTGGACTCGGTTGTAACATGATCTATACCAGGCTCGCTGTTGCGGCTTGAACGATCGAAGCTAACTTTCTTAATCTGCGCATTGATTGTTACGCTGGTGATCTTTGGGTGCGGGTTGTTTGAACCAGCATCCAGAATAAACAACAGCTCCTTGCATTCGTTTTTTACGCTAATAATTTGAACTTCAGCTACATGCTTCAATTCATCAATGCCCGCTGAAAGATCAAGAAGCGGAGAGGTTTTTATGATTAGTCTTTTGGCTTTGCTAAGTAGTAGGTCCAGGTGCTCCACGACATTAGGGCTGCAGTCTTTTAGCATGAATACCTTACCCGATTTGCCTCTCCGTGCCGGATCGATGTAGATTGTGCCAAAACTTTCGGTGGTATTTGCAAGAAAGCTTAGGCCGTCGGTATTTAGAAATTCCATGTTCGATACCTGAAGTTGTCTTGCATTGTGGGCAGCAATCATTGACAATTCTGGGATCAGTTCGCAGTGGGTTACCTTATTAGCCATCTTGCTGAAAGCAAAACAGTCTACACCAAGGCCACCAGTAAGGTCCAAAACATGATCGCCCTCAACTAGAGAAGATTTGTAGGTAGCTGTCTTTTCTGAAGAACATTGCTCAATGGATATCATCGGAGGATAGTAGATTCCAGAAGCATTAAACCAGCTGGGTAGCTTCTTTTCAGAACGGCGTTTAGCAAGTATTTGTCCGGCAAGTTCCTGTGCGGAGACATGGGCGAAGGGACTACTGGACATTGCAAGCTTATGCACATCATCTTTAAGATGTGTATTGATAAAGTGCTGTACGGCCTCGTCTAATATTGCGGGATTCATGTGTGTTCGTGTTTTCCAGCTGCGCTGACAATGCGAGTGACTTATTAGTTTATTCCGGCTTGAATTCTTCTTGCATCACAGGCTTATTCTTCATTAGAAGCTGGCAGGTATGTCTGCTTTTCAGTTCGAGTAAGATGTCTTTGTGCAGGGTTACACGTTCAATTGTCTCCTCATTATAGTACCTGATGGTCACGAGTTCTAAGCCTGTATTGTATCTGATGTGGTAGTTTATAGAAAGGTCTGCGATCAACTTCTGAATCTTTTCTTCTTCATAGTCGGCACTTACCGAGAAACTCACGGCGGAGTTATGCATGGTATTTACTTTAACCTTGTACGCATGAAAAGTCTGGAAAATCTGACTTAGGTTTTCTTCGATAATGAATGATAAATCTTTTGGCATTATGGAGATCAAGACCTGATTCACCTTAAAGATGAAGGAAGGAATGCTCACCGGTGGTGCTACACTGCTGATCTTTGTGCCAGTTTCTTTAGGATTCTTAAAGGATTTAACGAACAGAGGTATGTTGTGATTCTGTAGGGGTTTGATGGTCTTCGGGTGGATGACTGTTGCGCCGTAGTATGTTAGCTCAATGGCATCGTGATAAGACAGCTCATGGATCTTCTCCGTGCGTTCAAACCACTTTGGATCGGCATTAAGCACACCTGGAACATCTTTCCAGATCGTTAACGATGTTGCACCAAGGCAGGCGCTGAATATTGCCGCCGAATAGTCTGAGCCCTCACGGCCAAGCGTTGTTGTGAAATTCTCGCTGGTGCCGCCAATGAAGCCTTGGGTGATCACAAAGCCTCTGTTCAGTATCGCAGGCAAGGTTTTTCTTACTTCGGCCTCTGTTTTAGCCCAATCTACATTCGCTTCCTTGTAGTTGTTATCTGTTTTAATGTAGTTCCTGGCATCTACCCAGGTGGAAAGACACTCGATGCTGTTTAAGTATGCTGCTACGATTTTGCTGGATGCCACTTCTCCGATGGAAACGATCTGATCAAAGATGTACTCGGGTGTATCCGCAGGTTCTTCCTCCAAAAGCCACTCAATTTCCACGAACGCATTGTTCAGGTCGTTAAAAATGGCTGGATGTTGGTCGGGGAAGAGTTCCTGTAAAATTTGAAAATGATCTTGCTTTAGTTCTTCAAGCAATAGTGTAGCTGTGGGTTCAAGCTTTAAATATGCGTTGGTAAGTGCAACAAGCTTGTTTGTGGTATGTCCAATTGCTGAAATTACAATCAGCAGCTGGTCGCCCTGGAATTTTTTAAGAATGTTGCCAACGTTTCTAATGGCTTCTGCATTTTGTATGGATGCACCACCAAATTTATATACCTGCATTATTTACGATTCTGTTGATAGGGGAATTTGCTTGGATTAAGTCCTTTATTGAAGCGTAGGGAATAAGCAATCTTGTTACCCCAGCTGCATATGGCTTAATCTCATAAGGATTATACAAGAATTCAAGTCCTTGTGGTGTTATGGTGAAGTTTGAATTTAAATGGAATTGATCATTCTCAAAGAAATATGCGCCCGCAAGACTCTGTGTAGGTGTAAGGCCTTCGTTCTTCCGGAAGATTTGCTCTGCAACTGCTTGTAGCTTACTAAAAGTGTTCGGTTTTAAGATAGAATCCAGTGTAAGCACACTGCGCGTCTGACGGTCATAATTTACATAGCTGATGCTTGAATTTGGATGCGCACCGCCCATGTAATCTGCCTGCGAGAATTTAAGTGCAAGGATAGGGGCATGCTGACGAATTACATCAACCTTTACTTCCAGAAACCAGGTTTGTATGTTATCCTCGTTGTAAGTCAGGTAGTCATCAAACCCCTTAACAAAGCTATTAGCGAGTTCCGCATAGGTGTTGTAGGAGCGGTCTGGATTAGATCCGCCTTCGCATACCCTTTGCTCAATTAGTTTGTCTAACTTTTCATCATTAAACCTGGGATACGTGATCACTGCTCTGGTGGTGTCCGTAGTGTGTTCATCTACAGTAACCAGGTTCTTGCTAATCACTTTTACAACGTCGTAGCTGTAAGTTAAGGTGTCCGTTTCTGTGCCATTGTCCTGGGTGGTGGAGTCACCTTGTTCCTGCTTTTTGTTTTCACTCTGACAGGCGAACAGCCCCAGACAAAGTAAAATGATTAGTAATTTCCTCATTATGCGTTCAGTTGTTCAGTTGAAAAGGAGGCGTTTAGCCACCCTGCTTCAAGGCTAGCTTGATATTTATTGTAGAAATTAATCGCAGGGGCATTCCAATCTAGCACTTGCCAGGACATGCCGTTAAACCCTTTTTCCCTTGCTTCCTGCATCACCCGCTCGAACAAGATCTTGCCGATGCCCTTGCCCCGTTCTTCCGCTGTTACGATGAAATCTTCAAGATATAACCTGCATCCTTTCCAGGTGGAATAACGTACGTAATACAGTGCGAAGCCAAGAATTTGACCCTCTCGCTCGGCGACGAATGCCTTCCAAACGGGATTATTGCCGAAGCCGGCTTCTACAAATTCTTCTAGTTTAACCGTGACTTCTTGAGGGGCTTTCTCGTAAAGAGCAAGCTCATGAATAAGTTCTAGGAGTCTTTCACAATCTTCTTGAACAGCAAATCTAATCGATAACTCCATTACGCTTCCTTAATTTTTCTCTTACCAAAAATACTGCTGCCAATCCGAACCATGGTGCTACCTTCTTCAATTGCGATTTTATAGTCTGAGGACATGCCCATAGATAGCTCCTTGAAATAATCATCCTTCCTGAAAAAGGATACCTTCACGCCGTCAAAAAGAACCTTCAATTCTTCAAACTCGTCTCTGATCTGCTTTTCGGTGTCTGTATTGCTTGCAATGCCCATTAAACCAACGATACGCACGTTCTTTAATGCGGTAAATTCCTCGGCGCGAAGCAATTCGACAACTTCATCAAATCCCAATCCGAACTTGGTATCTTCATCAGCAATGTACACCTGGAGAAGGCAGTCTATGGTGCGGTTGTTTTTTGCCGCCTGCTTGTTGATTTCTTGCAGAAGCTTAAGGCTGTCTACCGACTCAATTACTGATATAAATGGTGCTATGTATTTTACTTTGTTGGATTGTAAATGCCCGATGAGGTGCCATTCTATATCTTTTGGGAGTACGGCTTGTTTTTCAACCAGTTCCTGAACAATGTTCTCTCCAAAAACACGATGGCCGGCATTATAGGCTTCAAGTACAGCGTCTGCATCCTGATATTTCGAAACAGCCACAAGCTGCACTGCGCTTGCATCCAATTCCTTTTTATATTTTAATAAGTTATTTGCTATGCTCATTAATCAGTATTTTTGGTAAAATTAACAACCTTAGTCTACAATGGCTAAGAAAACGTAATGTTTTAACTAAATGAGGAAATTTCTCTCGCTTATTTTTATCAGTTTTTCTATAATCTGTTGTAAATCCAAAGAGATCCCCAAGGACATCATTCCACCAAATCAAATGCAGAAAATCTTGTATGACATCCACATTGCGGATGCTTATATAACGACGATTGGTGATGCAGATTCCGCTAAGAAGGTCTCTTCTGCATATTATAAAGGGATATACAAGAAATTTAAAACAGACTCCGTGCGGTATAATAAAAGCATGGATTACTACTACCAAAATCCTGGTTTGCTCACCGATATGTACGACAGGATTAAGGCAGATCTGGAAAAAACCAAGCAAAAGCAAGACACGATTTCCGTTAAACCGGTAGCCGATATATGATATACCCCGAAAGTTGTTTAGAAAGACTTGGATTTCACGAAGTCAAACAACACATAAGCCAATACTGCTTAAGTCCAATGGGCAAGCAGCTGGTTAGTAAGATGCAGGTCATGACCAAGTTTGACCAGATCAACAAATTTCTCCGCCAAACCAAAGAATTCAAAAGTATTCTTGAAAATCAGGAGCCACTGCAGATCAGTGCCTTTTACGACCTAAAATACCTGGCAGATAAGATTAGAGCAGAGGGGAGTTACCTGGTAGAAGAGGAGCTTTTCCAAATGTACACGTCTTTGCAGACGGTGTTTACCGTTATTCGCTTTTTCGAAGAACGGGCTGAAATTTATCCCAACCTGGAAGCACTGTTTGAACATCTTCCAATGGAGAAGAACATCCTTAAGAAGATTGAAACCGTACTTGATGCAAAGGGGAAAATAAAGCCAAATGCGTCCCCGGCCTTGCTGGACATACTTACAGAAATTGCTAAGGGGGAGCAGGACGTACGCAAACGCATGGACTCCATCTACAAAATGGCCGTAAGCCGTAACTGGGTGGCAGATGGTAGCCTTACAATTCGCGACGGAAGGATGTGTATTCCGCTGTTAGCAGAGAACAAACGTAAGCTAAAAGGATTTATCCATGATGAATCTGCAAGCGGACAAACCGTGTACATGGAGCCGGAGGAAGTTTTCACCCTGAACAATAAGCTTCGGGATTTGGAATTTGATAAAAGGAGAGAGGTCATAAGGATCCTCATCGCACTCACTACAGATTTAAGGCCGTACACTGCATTACTACTTTCGTACCATGGGTTTCTAACCAAACTCGATTTCGTGCGTGCTAAGGCGCTGTTTGCAATTGAGGTGGAGGCTGACATGCCAGTACTTATCAAAGAAGCAAAAACACGCCTAATCAATGCTCGTCATCCATTGCTTATGCTTTCCTTCCGGGAAGAGCAACGAACCGTCGTTCCGTTGAATATTCATTTGGATGAGCGATTGAGGATTTTGCTAGTTTCCGGACCAAATGCGGGTGGTAAATCTGTATGCATGAAAACAGTCGGACTGCTACAGATCATGATCCAGTCGGGTTTATTGATACCTGTAGATGAAGCATCTGAAGTTGGAATATTTGATCAGATTTTTGCCGACATCGGTGATGATCAGTCCATAGAAAGTGACCTGAGTACCTATAGTGCCCACCTTACAAAAATGCGATACTTTGTGGCGCACGCTACACCGAAGTCCCTGATGCTCATAGATGAGTTTGGGACAGGGACCGATCCGCAGTTTGGTGGTCCAATGGCGGAAGCCGTACTCGAAGTATTAAACAATAAAAAAGTACGGGGTGTAATTACAACTCACTATTCGAACTTGAAGCTTTTCGCAGGCGATACAGAAGGACTTGAAAATGCGTCTATGTTGTTTGACAATACTAAAATGCGTCCCCTCTATGTACTCGAAATTGGCAAGCCTGGTAGTTCCTACGCTTTTGAAATAGCGCAGAACATCGGTTTGCAAAAGGAAGTGCTTGAACTTGCCAAACAGAAAACGGGTACCAATCAGAATAGGATCGATAGCCTGCTCGTTGATCTGGAGCGTGAGAAAAAGGACATCTACGACAAAAAGGTTCAACTTTCAAACCAGCAGAACAAAGCTAAGAATCTTGCTGCTGAGAATGAAAAACTTAAATTATACCTGGAGGAGAATAAGAAGGTGTTAATTAAGGAAGCAAAGCTTGAAGCGCAACGCATTATCAAAGATGCAAACAAGCTTGTGGAGAACACTATTTCACAAATCAAGGAGCAACAGGCAGACAAGACTGTTACCAAGCAATTGCGCCAAAACTTACAAAAAGAACTTCTAAATCACCAAGTAAAAGAGGAGAAGAAACCGGAACCAATCGTTTTGACCAATACACCAATAGAAGTTGGCGATTGGGTACAGTTACGTAACACCGAGACAACGGGTCAGGTGCTCGAGATCAATCGGGGGAATCTGGTACTTGCCATTGGTGATCTACGATCTGTTGTAAAGAAGGAAAGAGTTGATAAGATCAGCAATAAACAAGCGAAGAAGGTTGTTCAAAGTAATTCTTTCTCCGGTAGGATTTCAGATGCGATTACCAACTTCAATGCCGAACTCGATTTAAGGGGTATGCGCGGCGAAGATGCGATTTATGAAGTTGAAAAATACCTTGACAAAGCCATTATGCTTGGGTTCCCATACGTTAAGATCATCCATGGCAAAGGTGATGGCATTCTCAGAAAGTTAATTAGGGAGTATGTCAGGAAATATAGCCAGGTGAACCGCGTTGAAGATGAACACCAGGACCGGGGAGGCGATGGTATCTCGTATGTATATTTTAATTAATTTAGCCGCAAACCAAATATATGATCAATAAAGTAGTAGCGGGGGCTGATGAAGCCATCCACGATTTAAAAGACGGGCAAACCTTAATGCTTGGCGGCTTTGGTCTGTGCGGAATCCCTGAGAATTGCATTAACGCATTAGTGCGTAAAGGCATCAAAGACCTGACATGCATTTCAAACAACGCGGGTGTCGATGATTTTGGCATCGGGCTCTTGCTCCAAAATCGACAGGTTAAGAAAATGATTTCATCTTATGTAGGTGAAAACGCTGAATTCGAGCGACAGCTGCTTAGTGGCGAGTTAGAGGTGGAACTGATCCCGCAAGGGACTTTAGCGACACGATGCCTTGCCGCGGGCTATGGCATGCCGGCGATATTTACACCAGCTGGAGTAGGTACTGAAGTCGCCGAAGGCAAAGAAGTAAGAAACTTTAATGGTAAGGAATACCTGATGGAGTACGCTTTTGAAGCGGATTTCGCAATTGTAAAAGCCTGGAAAGGTGACACAGCAGGTAATCTGATTTATAAATCAACTGCAAGAAATTTCAATCCTGTAATGGCTACTGCCGGCAAAATCACCATTGCAGAAGTTGAAGAACTCGTAGAAGCGGGTGAGCTTGATCCCGATCAAATACATACCCCAGGTGTTTATGTACACAGAATATTCCAAGGCGTAGATTACGAGAAGCGCATTGAACAACGTACCGTAAGATCCAAAAATCCTTAATCAGCGAATCATGTTAGATAAAAATGGAATTGCAAAGAGAATTGCAAAAGAGTTAAAAGATGGATTTTATGTGAACCTGGGCATTGGAATTCCAACCTTAGTGGCCAACTATATTCCTGAAGGCATTAAAGTTGTACTACAATCCGAAAACGGATTGTTGGGCATGGGGCCATTCCCCTTTGAAGGAGAAGAAGATCCAGATCTGATCAATGCTGGCAAACAGACCATTACTACCCTACCTGGAAGTTCAATCTTCGACTCTGCACTAAGCTTTGGCATGATCAGAAGTCAGAAAATAGACTTAACCATCCTTGGTGCAATGGAGGTATCGGAACACGGAGACATCGCCAATTGGAAAATACCAGGGAAAATGGTGAAAGGCATGGGCGGCGCAATGGATCTTGTTGCTTCTGCAAAAAACATCATCGTAGCCATGCAACATGTAAACAAAGCTGGTGAAAGCAAGCTATTGCCTAAATGCAGCCTTCCTTTAACCGGGGTGAACTGCATCAAGAAAGTGGTTACTGAACTCGCTGTGCTCGACATTCTGCCGGAAGGTGGATTTCAATTGTTAGAACGTGCCCCAGGGGTGAGTGTAGACTACATCAAACAGGCAACTGCCGGCCGATTGGTCGCGCCGGAAGATACACCTGAAATGAAATTCGATTAAGCTGTATTCTTTTCTTCAATAAGGTGCTTTAGCTCATCTGAAATCTGTTGCGAAGCAACAATAATATCATCTGCCACATGTTTGTTATTCATAATAACCTTGTGGCAGCTGCCTTTATAAGGCAACAGGTATCTGCGATAGGCGGGTAGTACATGATTTACCCACTGATACATCACCATGTCCCTCGTGTATCCACGTTCAATTTCATCCCTTGAAATACGTCTGTTCAAGGTGATTTCCTCATCCGCATCCATGAAAATCTTCATGTCGAACAAATCCGAAATCTCTTTAAAGTGGAAGACAAATAGGCCTTCTACAATTATAATTGGAGCAGAGGTAATGTTTAATAACCTCGCATGCTCCTCATTCATATTAAAAGTATATTCTTTTTTCTCAACAGGCTCACCTGCAATAAGACGCTTCAAGTCGTGCAGTAAACGGGCATCATCAATACCTTCCGGAAGATCGAAATTAATCCAGCCGTTCTCATCGATTTTCTGTTCCTGTTTAGGACGATAATAATCATCCTGGGAAATTAGACTTACTTCTTCGGTTCTAAAATGGTGAAGAAAACACTTCAGGAAGAACGTTTTACCTGACCCACTACCACCTGCTACGCCTATTACAAAAGGCTTCTTATTGCTCATTATCTTGTCCGCTGTACGTTATATTGCAAAAAAATCTTTTATCAATTGCGCCGATTGAATCTGCTACAGCCTTTGTCATAACCAGTATCACATCCCTCGTAGATTCATTCTCGGTATACTTTCCCACAACTTTCGCAAATGCAGATCTGTTCGTCATCGGATTGGTAATCTTTACGATCGTCCCAACCGGAGCGGTGCGATGCAAAACAAGCATCTTTACCGGATCTAAATCCTGATCTGTGATCCAAACTGCGGTACCCTTCTCATCTACCTGGTTTAAACCATATCTGCTCGCATCACCCCTCAATGAGGGATCTTTAATGGTGGCATCATCCAGGCTATCAGCCGCTGGTTCCGTTTTTACCGGATACTGTCCGCTAATCAGCAACTTCTGGCCCACGCGTAGCGAATTATTCGGTAGGTTATTTTTCGCTTTCAGCTGATCGATGGTCATTTTGTATGTCGTAGCGATGGAATACATCGTTTCATTGGATGCAACGGTATGCTCAACAAACTTCTCGTTCAAAGCTGGGTTTCTATTCGTCGAATCTACAGGCTTCGGCTGCGGTCTAGTTGCTGCAGTATTTGTTCCTGGAGGGAGAATAGGTTTAGGTTGTTCTACAGGTCTGGTGTTGCTACCAGCGCGAACGCTTCCGGTTTGCGGAGCTGGGTTCTGAGCTACTACGGTCTCTTGTGCTGCAGGTGCAGCATCAACGGGAGCAGGGACCTTTAGTTGTTGCCCGATTCTTAAGTTAATGGTTCTTAATTCATTTATCCGTCGTAACTCAGGCACGGTTGTTCCATGTGCCCGGGCAATGCTATTCAAATTATCTTTCGGTTTAACTTCGTAGTCAATCAGCGTTGGTTCAACACTTTCGGCATTAGAGGCATTGTTTTTGGCCGATGCCTGGGCAGGCTTATTATCAAACGGCAATTTTGTTGGAATTTTTATCAAGACACCTACCTGGAGGTATTTATTCTCATTAAAGGTCATGATTTCTTTGGGGGAGACGTTGTATCTTCTACCAACCGAGTAGTAGGTGTCGTTTTTAACGATCTGGTGGATGATCACCTTACTGCCATTTAGATTTTCAACGCCGATAGAGTCGATGACCGAATGGGCTTTTACATTGGCTAAGAACATTAAATTCGTTGCCAATAGCACAGTAATATATTTATACATTAATAATTTTATAAGTTATTTGAATGGTTAAAACTAAGTTGATGCTTATTCCGAATAGTAAACGAGGAAATTACACCTCTATTGTATGAAATTTCCCGATGCAGGAAACCATTTCATCGATGCTTTGTTATAACTCTTGTTTCAATAATATTACAAATTAAAAAATAATAAACCATGGACGCAAAAGAAATAAGCCTGAACGAGCAAGAAGTTAAACCTGTTGTTGATCTTTTAAACGACTATCTTGCTAATTATCACATACATTACCAGAAATTGCGCGGTTGTCATTGGAATATCAAAGGTTCTAACTTTTTCACATTACACGTAAAATTCGAAGAATTATATACGGAAGCACAAACTACAATAGATGAAATTGCTGAACGTGTGTTAACCTTAGGTAAGCCACCACACAGTCGCTTCGCGGATTACATCAATGAGTCAAGCATCAAAGAAATTGACACCATTGGTATGCAAGACATGGCAATGATCGATGCAATTTTGGATGACATGTCCAAGCTGATCGAGATGGAACGTGAGCTTCTGGAGGCAACTGATGAGGCTGGAGACGAAGGAACCAACGACATGGTAAACCGATTCATGCAGTTCAAAGAAAAGAACACCTGGATGCTTAGATCTTTTGCAGATAAGAAATAGAAATATCCTGATTACGAACAAGCCACGCCCAAGCGTGGCTTTTTTTTGTTATAGATACTTCATTATTTATTAGTTTATACCTTTGATCCTAATGGGATATTCAAGTTTAGCAGCGTGCGTTAACGATTTAGAAAAACATGGACACCTGATCCGGATTAAGGAAGAGGTTGATCCATATCTCGAAATGGCCTCCATACATCTACGGGTTTATGAAGAACAAGGGCCGGCCATCCTTTTTGAAAAAATAAAAGGCTCTAAGTTCCCGGCTGTCTCAAACCTTTTTGGTACACTGGAAAGGTCCAAGTTCATGTTCCGGGATAGTCTGGCGAATGTGGAACAGCTGGTCGGGTTACGATCAGATCCGATAAAAGCGATAAAGAACCCGTTTAAAACTGCAGGGGCGGGGCTCACTGCATTGTCAGCACTACCATTAAAGCAAAGCCTGTTTAAATCCACATTCAGAAAAACCACCATCTCTGCATTGCCACAGATTGTCAATTGGCCGATGGATGGAGGGCCTTTTATTACCATGCCCCAGGTTTACACAGAAGATGTAGAGAAACCAGGTATTCTGAATGCTAATCTTGGAATGTACCGGATTCAACTTGCCGGCAATGCTTATATTCAGGATCAGGAGATCGGCTTGCATTACCAGATCCACCGCGGAATAGGTGTACATCAATCTAAAGCTAATAAGCTTGGTAAGCCTTTGAAGGTAAGCATCTTCGTAGGCGGACCACCATCACATCCGCTCGCCGCGGTGATGCCACTTCCGGAAGGATTATCTGAGATGACCTTTGCTGGCGCGCTGGGCAACCGTCGATTCCGCTATTTTTATGATGAAGAAGATTTTTGCATCTCTGCAGATGCTGATTTCGTAATCACTGGAACCGTGTACCCCAATGAGAACAAGCCCGAAGGCCCATTTGGAGACCACCTTGGCTACTACAGTCTCACACACCCATTTCCTTTGATGAAGGTCCACAACGTTTACCATCGGGAAGATGCCATCTGGTCATTCACTGTCGTGGGTCGCCCGCCGCAGGAAGATACCAGTTTCGGCGCGCTCATTCACGAAATCACCGGATCAGCATTGCCGAAAGAAATCCATGGCCTGAAAGAAGTCAACGCAGTAGATGCAGCAGGGGTACACCCATTGCTGTTTGCCATTGGGAGTGAAAGATATACACCGTTTCTGGATGAACGTAGACCGCAGGAAATACTCACGATATCCAATCACATCCTAGGCAAAAATCAGCTTAGTTTAGCCAAATACCTGTTCATTGCTGCTAGGGAGGATGATGAACAGCTCTCGACGCATCACCTCCAGGAGTTTCTGGTGCACGTACTTTCAAGGATGAACTTCAGAAGGGATCTCCATTTCCATACCCAAACGACCATCGACACGCTCGACTACACCGGTACGGGTTTAAATGCAGGCTCTAAAGTCGTCTTTGCTGCTGCCGGACCAGTTCGACGTTCCCTGCAGCGTACATTGCCAGCTGCCTTACCACTGCCGAAAGGTTTCAGCAATCCGCAACTTGCATTTCCAGGCGTGCTAACCCTTCAAGTGGAAGCATATACAACAGCAGCCGAAACAGCCTCCGATGTGCTCGCGCTCGACAAAGCCTTACAAAACACCGATCTGAGCAGTTTTGCGATGATCGTTCTGTGTGACGACAGTGCGTTTACCGCTTTAAACATCAACAACTTCGTATGGGTAACATTTACGCGTAGCAACCCGGCAGCAGATATCTATGGTATCGGCAGTGCTACGCACGATAAACATTGGGGTTGCGAAGGTCCAATCATTATTGACGCCCGAAAAAAGCCCCATCACGCACCAGAGCTGATCAAAGATCCAGTAATAGAAGCCAATACAACCAGAATTCTGGAAGGACTCAAACGGCAAGAACAATAAGCACGTTTAATAAAGAGCGTGGACCTAAGTCTTGTTGCTCATATTCAAAATGCTTAAGTATAAAACTAATTGAAAATGCATAAGCATAAAAATTCAAGAAGCATAGGTATAAACAAATTCAAGAAGCCTTAGCATAAGACACATTCGACAAGCACTAGCATCAAGACGAATTCAAAAAGCATAACCATAAAAAAAGGTCCTGAACGTAAGTTCAGGACCTTTTTTTATGCATTAGATTTGGATGATTAGAATCTAACCCCAAACGTTAAGAAAACGTTGTTTTTAGCAAAGTTAACATTCGCAACAGGCGCAGGTCCTACAGGATTGTTCAGTGCCAACTGATAAGGACTAAAAGTATTTGTAGTCTCTACACGTTGGTAGGCAACATCAAAATAGTAGTTGTTATAACGGTATCCCAAGCCGCCACTGTAGATCTTGGTGTCAAAAACATTGTCATCATCATCCGCATATGGTGAGCCATTCAATCCGAAACCAGCTCTTAAAGCAACTGGGCCCAATTTGTATTCTCCACCCACACGATAGTTGATCGCACCAGTATATTGATCTTTAACTTCCGCATTGTTATCGGCAATCGTTGAATTGCTTAGATAATTGTCAGAATTACTCAACTTCATGCTAGCGTAATCGATGTAGTCAATATCAGCGGAGATTAAAGCATTGTTACCTAAGATAAGACTCGCACCCAAAGATCCTTTATATGGTGTTCTCAGGTTGTACTCTGTAAATATGTTGTCCGTTTGTGTCGGAAAGGTTTCTACTCCACCGTTGCTCGATGTATACTCCGTATAAAGCGATTCAGACCAGTTCTCTTGAATATGTAACCAGGTAGGTGTCTGAAAAGTCGCACCGATTCTCAACGTAGTTGTAGGTTTGAAAATCAGACCCAGACGACCGTTTACACCAGAACCATCGGTAAGTTGATTAATTCTGTATGAAAAGCTATAATCTTCTGTTGTCAGATCATTCAGCGTTTGCACGCCTGATTCCAGGAATTCAAAGTTTCTATCGTAGCGAATGTTCACAAAACCAAGTGAAGCACCCAAATACAATTGGTTCGAAATGTTCAAACCAGCAGCAACATTAAATTCAGAGGTTGAACCTGTTCTGAAGTCATAGTTCTGCTGAACATTGGGAACTTCAGTAGCCGCATAATAAAGTGTCGGATCATTTGCATCTTCTACAATTAAGCCACTGTCATAAGCTTTTGCTTCTAAGGAATTATCACCAAATTTATCCTGAGTTACCCCAGTTGCAATCTGTGCAAAATAGTCAGTCATGGAGTTTTGTCCATTCTGTCCATCGTAGCGAAAGTTTGCATTGAAGTCGTTGGTCCGATTGAAACCGACACCCCAAACAATGCTTAGTGCACCTTTATTCAAATCTGCACCCTGACGTTTGCGGATAGGGGTGTAGAATACTGCACCTGCCTGATTCAAATTCAAATGATTTTTCGAATCTTTCGTTCTTTGACCAAGATAAACAGCGTCAGCAGAAGCATTGTTAAATTCTGGCGTGATGCTGAATTCTGATCTGGTGAACATACCCAGCCCTGCAGGGTTTGCACCCAAAGAACTCATGTCACCACCTAAACTGATCTGCGCACCACCTAAACCTTTAAATCTTGAAGAGCTACCGTAATTTCCTTGAGAAAAACGTAAGGCGTCACTCGCGTATTGTGCATATAATGTTCCTGTACCGGCTACTGTAGCCAGTATGAGCGTTGAAATAAACTTTTTCATGTGTGTGTTTAAAGTAAATTAGCCTCTACCTCCGGCTCTTGCTGGTCTTGATGAACCACCGCCACCGCCCATGCTACCACCGCTTGACCTTGATCCACCGTTATTAGCTGGCGGCGTATAAGTTGGTCTCGATGAACGCTCTGGTGTGTAGCCTTCAGTTCTGGTCGGTCTTTGACTTGTTGGTCTTTGACTGGTTGGTCGCTGACTTCTTGTCGGCGCGCCTACCTGGTTATCACGACCTGGTCTTGCACCTATTGCCGCACCACGGTTCGGGTTGTAGGTTCCTGCACCGGTACTTCTACCGCCAAGTACTACACCACCACCTGTGTTTCCACGTGAGCCTGCTGCATTGTTAATTCTGGATCCGCCATTGCGATAGCCAATTCCGTTTTCAGAACCTCTGGTCGGACGACCACCTGCACTTACACGACCATTTCCAACCAGGTATCCGCCACCATAGTAGCCACCACCCAGGAATCCGCCGCCGTAATAACCGCCACCCATGTATCCGCCATAAGGCCATGTGCGATAGCCCCAGAAAGGTGAATATAAACCGCCATAAGAATAAGGACCCCAGAAACCGCCACCCCAGCCGTAGTTGAAGCCTAAGCCAAAGGATAAACCTGAGTAGTAAGGAGAGAAGGCATTGTATCCGTAGAAGCCGTCAAAGTATGGATCGAAGAACGGATCATAGTAGGAGCGGAAAGGGCTTCCATAGTAGAATCTGTTTATACGAGAATAATAATCCATATCGTAGTTCGGGTCGCTACTGCCATAATTGTTGGTAGAGATTGAATCCTGATACCTCGCAGCTGCAGAAGGTGCAGGTCTTTCATATGCTACCGCAGTCGCAGTCGTATTGTAAACATCATCCTGAATGTTTACGCTCTGTGCCATCTGTGGTGTCGAACAAGATGTGACAACCAAGGACGTCCACGCGAGCAGACCGGTGAATAAATAGATTGGTTTCATATATCTGATTGTTTGTGTGTGTGAACTTAAATAGCTATAAATTTATAGATTTGTAACTATTATTACAAGTCAACAAACACAAAAAACGTTCCAAGCGGCTATGAGCAAAGGTATTACAAGTAAAAATGAAGACTATTCACAGTGGTATAACGACATTGTTATAAAAGCCGACCTGGCAGAGCATTCATCTGTCAAGGGTTGTATGGTCATTAAGCCCTATGGTTACTCCATTTGGGAGAAAATGCAGGCTGTTTTAGATCAAAAATTCAAGGATACTGGTCACAGTAATGCCTATTTTCCATTATTCATTCCCAAGTCATTTTTCTCTAAAGAAGCAGCTCACGTAGAAGGTTTTGCCACGGAGTGTGCTGTCGTGACACATTATCGTCTGAAGAATGACGGAAATGGCAATATCATCGTTGATGAGACTGCCAAATTGGAAGAAGAGCTGATCGTGCGTCCTACTTCCGAAACCATCATCTGGAATACATTTAAAGGTTGGGTGCAGTCTTACCGCGACCTTCCACTACTTATAAATCAATGGGCAAACGTTGTCCGGTGGGAAATGAGAACCCGGCTGTTCCTTAGAACCACGGAATTCCTGTGGCAAGAAGGGCACACTGCCCATGCGACGTCTCAGGAAGCTGTAGAAGAAACAGAAAGAATGCTCGACGTTTATGCAGATTTCGCAGAGAACTGGATGGCACTACCTGTTGTGCGTGGTAAAAAGACAGCCAATGAGCGCTTTGCGGGTGCATTGGATACCTACTGCATTGAAGCCTTGATGCAGGACGGAAAAGCCCTACAGGCCGGAACATCCCACTTCCTAGGCCAGAACTTTGCCAAAGCATTTGATGTGAAGTTCACCAGTAAAGAAGGCAAAATAGATCACGTATGGGCTTCCTCATGGGGCGTGTCTACACGCTTAATCGGCGCGTTGATTATGGCACACAGTGATGATGCTGGTTTAGTGCTTCCACCGAAACTAGCACCTATCCAAGTGGTAATCGTTCCAATTTATAAAAGCGATGCAGATCTGGAGAACATCTCAAGTTTCGTAGATAAACTTATGCCTAAATTAAAGGCTTTGGGCATCTCCGTGAAATATGATGACCGCGACACCCAACGTCCAGGTTTCAAGTTTGCAGAATACGAGCTTAAAGGCGTACCTGTTCGCGTAGCGATCGGTGCCCGTGATATGGAAAACCAAACTGTTGAACTTGCGCGCAGAGATACGCGTGAGAAACAAACGGTCTCACAGGACGGTCTGGAAATCCACATCGCTCAACTGCTTAATGAAATTCAGGAGAACATCTACAATAAAGCAGAAACCTTCCGTGATGAACACATTACAGAAGCAAACTCTTACGAGGAGTTCCAGGCATTACTTGATGGTAAAACAGGGTTTATTGCTGCACATTGGGATGGTACTACGGAGACCGAGCTAAAAATAAAAGAGGAAACAAAGGCTACAATCAGATGTATACCGTTAAACAATAAGCAGGAAGAGGGTATTTGCATCTATTCCGGCAAACCATCAACGCAACGCGTGCTGTTTGCAAGAGCATACTAACCATTGATCTGCTTTAAAATTCATAAATCATGATGAAAGACAATATGAAATTTGCCACCAAAGCCATTCACGCGGGACAGGAACCTGACCCGACCACCGGCGCGGTGATGACACCAATTTATCAAACATCTACCTACGCGCAAAAAGCGCCCGGTGACCATAAAGGTTTTGAATATTCAAGAGGAACCAACCCAACTCGTCAAGCGCTTGAAGCTTGCCTTGCTGCACTTGAGAATGCTAAATACGGTTTAGCCTTCTCCAGCGGTATGGGCGCCACGGATGCAGTAATGAAGCTCTTGCAACCGGGTGATGAGGTAATCACCGGAAACGATTTATACGGTGGCTCATACCGAATCTTCACAAAGATCTACATGAAGTATGGTATCAAGTTTCACTTCCTGGATCTTTCCAAGCCGGAAAATATCGAGCAATACATTAACGACAAAACCAAGCTCGTGTGGATTGAAACACCAACCAATCCCACCATGCAGATTATCGATATCGAAGGTATCGCAAAGATTACCAAAGCGAATAATATCTTGCTTTCGGTAGATAACACTTTCGCTTCACCTTACCTGCAAAATCCGATGGATCTGGGTGCAGATATTGTGATGCACTCCGTAACCAAATACATCGGTGGTCACTCCGATGTGGTTATGGGAGCCTTGCTGGTAAATGATGATGAACTTTACAAACAACTATGGTTCATTTACAACGCCTGTGGTGCAACCCCGGGACCGCAGGATGCCTTCCTGGTATTGCGTGGTATTAAAACCCTGCACTTGCGCATGAAAGCTCACTGTGAAAACGGTGCTCGTGTAGCGGCGTTCCTAAAGACGCATCCAAAGATCGACAAGATCTACTGGCCAGGTTTTGAAGATCATCCTAACCACGACGTTGCAAAGCGTCAGATGCGTGATTTCGGCGGTATGGTATCCATCACAATCAAAGATGCAGACCTTCAGGAAACCTATCGTATTGCTTCAAGATTCAAGGTATTTACCTTAGCAGAATCACTTGGCGGTGTGGAGTCCTTGATCAATCACCCGACAAGCATGACCCATGGTTCAATTCCTAAGGAAGAGCGCGAGAAAGTTGGTGTAACTGATAACCTGCTTCGCCTGAGCGTAGGGGTAGAGGATATTGAAGACCTGCTTGCAGATCTTGAACAGGCACTTAGCTAAGGACCTTGGACTTTCTGGAATTACAATCCTTTCTGGATCTTAAAGCGCGGGCATATAATCAACCCGGGTTCATCACCAATGACCCGATCTGTATTCCACACCAATATCACATTAAACAAGACATCGAAATTGCCGCATTTTTTGCGGCAATTTTGGCTTGGGGCCAGCGCAAAACGATCATAAACAAATGTAACGAGTTGTTCCAGCGTATGGACAACGCGCCATATGAATTCATGCTTCAACATGAAGACCAGGATCTGAAACGTTTATTGGGCTTTAAGCATCGGACTTTCAACGATACCGATCTACTCTATTTCGTGCATTTCTTCAAGCATCATTACGGTCAATCCGACACCCTAGAAGATGCCTTCTTACCTGATCCGAAAGCAAAAAGCGGAACATTCGATGGCGAGCAGGTACTCAACCATTTCAGATCTTATTTCTTCAGTCTGCCTGATTTTCCACACCGGACTAAAAAGCATATTTCTTCACCCATGCAGAAATCTACCTGTAAGCGACTAAACATGTTTCTAAGATGGATGGTGCGTAAAGATAACTGTGGCGTTGACTTCGGCTTGTGGGCCAAAATTAAGCCCGCTGCGTTAGTATGTCCCTGTGATGTACACGTTGACAGGGTAGCCAGAATTCTAGGGCTTATATCAAGAAAACAAACGGATTGGCTTACGGCAGTAGAACTAACAGCGAAGCTACGGGAGTTTGATCCAGCAGACCCGGTGAAGTACGACTTCGCTCTATTTGGACTAGGGGTAGAGGCTAAACTTTAATGCTTAAAGTTCTTGAAGTTAGCGCTTGTAGTTTCTGAACCAGCTGTTAACCTTCATCTGAATAACGCCTAAAAACGCTTCCCTGAAAATTCTGGTACTCATTTTTGAAACGCCCTCTGTACGATCGGTGAATATGATCGGTACTTCAATCACTTTAAACCCGTACTGGATGGCGGTGAACTTCATCTCGATCTGAAAGGCATAACCAACGAATTTGATTTTTTCCATAGGAATGGTCTCCAACACCACTCTGCGATAGCACTTAAAACCCGCTGTGGCATCTTGTATGTCTATCCTGGTAATCAGTCGTACGTACATTGAAGCGAAATAAGACATCAACACCCTGCTCATCGGCCAGTTTACCACATTAACCCCCTTCACATACCTGGAGCCAATAGCAACATCGGCGCCCTCCATGCATGCTGCCCTCAGGCGAATCAAGTCCAATGGATTGTGTGAGAAATCGGCATCCATCTCAAAGATGTAGCTATAATTCCGGCTGAGTGCCCATTTAAAACCGTGAATATAGGCGGTACCAAGCCCCAGTTTTCCAACACGCTGCTCCAGGTGCAGCAAACTAGGAAATTCCTGCTGTAGCCTTTGCACAATCGCTGCTGTACCATCAGGTGAGCCATCGTCGATGATCAGAATTTCAAAGTCGGAATTCAGTTCTATTACCTTCCTTATAATTTTCTCAACGTTCTCTTTCTCATTATAAGTAGGAATAATTACTAAGCTGTCTCTCACGCGGGGGTATTGGTGGTTTAAAATGTCCTGCAAAAATATTGATTTTAAATTAAAAAACCCGTAGTAAAAATCTTACTACGGGTCTATATCATTTCGGGGAGCTGAATTATCTCACACCGTGCATCATTTTCTTAAGGAATCCTGAAATCAGGAACAACACAATTGCTGCAACACCTGAAAGCGTTACGAACACCATGAAGAATTCATAAAGATTATGGATGGTAAAACCAGCAAATGTTGGATATACAAGGTCAATTTTCTCTTTAGTCATGATCGCAATCTGCTCTGCAGTTGCAGTGACATTACCGTCCAGGATCCCTTTCAGGTCAATTCCTTTAGAAGCGGCAAACTCGAATTTATCACCAGTGGGAGGGATCAAAGCACCTAAGGTACCTGCAAGTGCATAACCTGCAGCATTACCAATGAACCATACACCCATCAACAGGGAAGAGAAGCGTTTAGGCGCAAGTTTAGATACAAGAGAAAGTCCGATAGGAGAAAGACAAAGCTCTCCGAGCGTGTGGAACAGATACATGACAAATAACCAGTGTACCGCTAATTTACCCGTATCACCAATCTTTGCAATCTGAATAGCGATGATGTAATAACCTACAGCAAGTAGTAACAAACCAATTGCTTGTTTAACGGGAGAAATTGGCTCCAGGTTTCTTGCCTGAAGTTTTAACCATAACCAGCTAAATGGCAAAGCAAACATCACGATGAAAATCGAGTTGGCATTCTGAACGAAACTTGGCGGCAATTGGAAGCCCAGAAAGTTTAAATCCGTCTGTTTATCTGCAACGAAGGTTAATGATGAACCCGCCTGCTCAAAGGCAGACCAGAAGAAGATCACGAAGAATGCGATGATGTACATCACGATAATACGGTCACGTTCGATCTTGGTAATTGATTTATCTGTAAGAATCAATACGGCGAGGCTGACGGCTGCCGCATAAATGAAGGGATATACCCAGCTCTTAATTGGATTTGGATCAAGTGATAAGTAGTGGAAAGCGAAGTATAGAACCACCATTAAAATACCACAGCCCAGCATAGCTGGCTTTGTGAAGTTTGCTTTTTCCACTTCTTCGCCAGCAACTGTATTAGTGAAGTCAGGCTTAGCACCGACCGGTTTGCCATTTGGATCTACAACAAACTTGTTTTTAAGTACGAAGAACAACAGGGTACCAAAGAACATCGCCAGACCTGCAGCAAGGAATCCCCAACGGAAAGCCTCCACAACACGTACTTCACCAACCTTCACATCACCCAGGAAAGGGCAGATCGACATACCTAAGAAGGCACCTACGTTGATACCCATGTAGAAGATTGTAAACGCTGAATCCAGCCTGTTATCGCCTTTATGGTATAGCTGACCAACCATTGAAGAGATGTTTGGTTTAAAGAAACCATTACCTAAGATAATCGTACCTAAGGCAATCCACATCAATGTTTTAGCTAACTCCAGATTAGTATCAAAGGTGGAACCACTCATAAAAAGCAGCAACTGTCCTATACCCATAACCAGACCACCCAGCATAATACAATTACGGTTACCCAGATACCTGTCTGCAACAAAACCGCCTAGCATTGGCGTGAGGTAACAAAGGCCTAAGAATCCACCGTAGATGATTGAGGAGTCTTTATCTGAAAATGCGAGTGCATTTACTAAAAACAGCGTAAGCAGTGCGCGCATTCCGTAGAAGTTGAAACGCTCCCACATCTCCGTCGTAAAAAGCACATACAAGCCCTTCGGGTGTCCCTTTTTGGAACCTGTATGATGTTCAGGTTGTAGAATTTCTTCCATTGTGTGTTTATTTGTAAATAATGTTTAAGAATTAAAATCTAAATGCATCAAAGTTGGGCAAGTTAATCAGACATTGTCAAACTCGCAAATATTAAATCCTGAGGTGGAATAGCCGGTATACTTGCTTTAGGGGATTCTAGAACTTCTTTTTAGCAGGAATGTCTTTCCGTGAAGGATCAATATAGAACGCATCCTGATCGTCTGGATCGTTGTTCAATTCGATGTTTTCCACAAGCTTCAATCGACCTTTATGGATCTGATAACCATCAAAACTGGAGTCAGATGCATAGAACTCGTAGTTCCCCTGCATCGCAGGATCATACGGCGCCAGGTGATCACAAACAATCATGTTTACTTTCTTGTCGAAACGTAGGGTCATCGAGTTCAGCTTGTTGTAAGTAAAAACAAGCCTGTTTTTTGTGCTCAGCTTCCCAGCTTGTTCAAAGACCGGTTTACCGAAAGTTGCAGTGCCGCCTTTTAGTGAAAGGATGTCAATCACCTTGCTGGTTGTCTTCTGGTTGTTGCCTTTCCAGCCTAAAAGCGCATAATAGGTATCTTTACCATCCGCTACAGGCACAATATCGTAGTACCTGCTACCAAACCAAATCTTAGGTTCTGTAACTGCATTACTGTCTGTGAAGTTAGAGGTTTGATCAATTAAAGGGATCAACTTGACCTCTCCTTGTTTGGAAGGCAGTTGAATGGTTCCGAAGTACCTGAATCCGCCCTCATCTGTCGGTACAAACCAGGTATAGAGTTTTACCGCATTATCTGGTGATTTGATTACGGATACCATATCAAGCGAATCAAACTCGAAATTGAAGCTGCCCGGTAAGCGCAATGCCTGAACCAGGGTTTTGATAAAAGTGGCATTCTGCTCAAAGCGTGCCGTGTTTTCGCGCGCTTCAATGATTTTCTTACTGAGGCCAAGCAGGCTGTCCTGTAAGGCCGTTAGCTCAGTTGTTGCCGATATGCCATTATTTTGCTGTGCCCGGGTATTAAACCCAGCACAGCAAAGATAAATGACTAATAAAAAAGCTGTTAAAGCCTTCTTCATTCAATATTAATTTAGGTTTTCGATCACGATTGCACTTGCGCCCCCGCCACCATTACAGATCCCGGCAACGCCGATCTTGCCTTGCTGTTGGTTCAGCACGTTGACTAAAGTAACCACGATCCTGGCACCGGAAGCACCAAGTGGGTGCCCTAAAGCAACAGCACCACCGTTAATGTTAACCTTACTGTCATCTAAAGATAGTGCCTGGTTGTTCGCAATGGCAACAACAGAGAAAGCCTCATTGATTTCAAAGAAATCTACATCCTTGATGTCGATGTTTCCTCTTTGTAAAGCTAAAGGAATGGCTTTAGATGGGGCAGTGGTAAACCATTCTGGTGCTTGTTGGGCATCAGCATAGCTGATGATCTTTGCCAATGGCTTTAATCCTAGTGCTACCGCTTTTTCCATACTCATCAATACCAATGCTGCAGCACCGTCATTTAAGGTGGATGCATTTGCAGCGGTAACAGTACCCTCTTTAGAGAACACCGGCTTCAGGCCAGGAATCTTGTCGAATTTAACTGTTGATGGTTCTTCATCCTGATCAATCAGCGTTACATTACCTTTACGATCCTTTACTTCAACCGCAACGATCTCAGATTTGAAATTTCCGGAAGCATGTGCCGCTTGCGCACGCTCGTATGAAGCGATGGCATAAGCATCTTGCTGCTCCCTGCTGATCTCACAAGTGCTGGCACAAAGTTCAGCCGCAGACCCCATGTGGTAGTCGTTATAAACGTCCCAAAGTCCGTCCTTAACCAAACCGTCTGTTAATTGTCCATGGCCCAAACGGTAACCTGTTCTGGCTTTGTCCAGGTAAAAGGGAACATTGCTCATGCTTTCCATACCGCCAGCTACAATGATGTCCTGCTCACCTAAAGCAATACTTTGTGCAGCAAGCATAATTGCTTTAGTACCAGAAGCACAAACTTTATTAATCGTTGTTGCCGGTAGATCATGAAGGCCAGCATGTTTTGCTGCCTGCGTAGCCGGAGCCTGGCCCAGGTTGGCAGATAATACATTTCCCATGTACACTTCCTGTACATCTTCGGGCTTAATTCCAGCCCTTTCGATAGCTCCTTTTATGGCAATACCGCCCAACTGGGTGGCTGAGAATCCTGCTAAACTTCCACCAAAAGCGCCTATTGGTGTTCTAACTGCAGATACAATAACAACTTCTTTCATTCTTGTTTATATAAATTGGTTCTTACAAAGTTAGCAAAATAAGCCCAGTTGGGCAACGCAGCCGATCATGGAAAACCTTTTCTGAACACCCTTGTTTTTAGACTTTACGTTAAGCTATGGTCAAAAGATTACCCATCCTTTTTCTGTTATTGTTCATCAGCGTCAATGCTTCCGCTCAATATACAGACAGCACCCAATACTTTTTTGGATATGCCTTTACCGGATCCATCAACAAAACAGACGACGGAACTGCGAATCTGCTCAATAATGCTGTTAAACTTGGGATGAAGAAAAAGAGCATTTCCATGAACTTCAACAATTCTTATGTTTACGGAAAGCAAAACGGGCAACTCACCAATGATGATATTTCTTCTGCTTTTGACATAAACCTTTACAAGACCTTCCCGCACTTTAACTATTGGGGCTTAGCGAACTTTAACAAAAGTTTCTCCCTGAAAGTGAATCAGCAATGGCTTGCAGGGGTCGGCATCGCATATAGCATCATTGATCGGGAGCATGCCTACTTAAACCTGAGCGATGGAATTCTCATTGATCATAGCGACTTGATACTTGAAGGTGGCATTGCCGATAAATACGAGACGCTCCGAAACTCCTTCCGTTTCAATTACAACTTCGTGATCAAAGAAAAGATCGTTTTCAATGGATCGAATTTTATTCAAAACTCCCTATCCAATAAGAACGATTTCAACATCAAAACAACAAACCGCCTTGGCCTGAAATTCAATAAATGGTTAAACCTGAATGCGCAGCTGGACTACAACAGGGTAAATCGAAATCGTCGGGAAAACCTGCTTTTAAGTTATGGACTGAGCTTCGAAAGATACTTCTAACTGCCTTGCCGCCCAGCCCGCAAGTTTCAGGCGGTTCAAACAACACCCGGATCATGTTGTTATAAGTACGAACTTCAAATTGAACATTATGGATACGACAGACAATAAATTACCACTTGATGATAGCATGGGCCAGGACTATGATGAACAATCAAGTCAGCAGGATGTACACTCGAATGGCCTGAGCGATGAATTTGTTCTGAACCAGTTGAAAGCAGAAGATGAAGACGATGATGGCATACAGATGCCGGAGTCTGATTTACTGGAACAAGCATCAGATTCTTCGGAGCCATCCTTCACCTTAGACCCTGATAAAGGCATTGCACCGAAACAGTCTGATGAAGACACCAACCTGAAAAGCTGATCGGGCATTCAGGAAAAACACAGGATGCACACACAACAAACGCACACGAAACGCACATAACTTGTGCGCTTGGTGTGCGTCTCGTGTGCGCTTGGTGTGCGTTTGCTCTGCGTTTGGTACGGAGCTTTCCCCTCCGCTATATCCCTTTCTCGTAGATCCGGTACCTTTTGTATGGTGTACCTTTAATTGCAATGATGGCGTTATTCACCATGTCATTGTTTTCCAGCGTCCAGCCAGCCTCTGCATATTGAAGACCTTTCTTGCGGTAAGATTTTATGATGGAGCCGTATATACATGCTTCAATGCCCATTTTACGGTATCCGTCAACAACACCTAAAAGCAGGATCCGTATACCCTTGATCTTTTTCTTGCCGAGTAGTAACTTGAAAATGCCTGTCGGCAGGAGGCGACCTCTCTTAACTTTGATCAGAATTTCGTTTAAGTCTGGTATTGCAGCGCCAAAGCCAACAACTTTCCCGTTCTGTTCTGCAATAAAGCAGAAGTCAGGATCCAGAATCAGCTTCAGGTCTTTAGCCTGGTAGTCGTATTCTTCGTCATTCAGCGGCACAAAGCCCAGGTTTTTGTCCCATGCTTTATTGTAAACTTCACGCAGTGCTTCCGCTTCTTGCTTGAAGTTCTTCATGTTGATTTTGCGAATGATGATATCATTTCTGTTCAAACGCTCCTCAAGCCTGTCCATCAGTTTTACCGATCGGTCGTCGTAGTTCGAGCCGTCCCATTTCCAGGCAAGTAAATCTACCTTCTTCGCCAGATTCCAGTTTTCCAGGAGGGTCGCGTAGTAGGGTGCATTGTAGGGCATCATCACCACAGGTGGCGAGTCGAACCCGTCAATCAGCAGTCCACAGGATTCGTTTGTAGAGAAATTTACCGGGCCGATGATCGTGGAAAGTCCTTTTTCCAATAACCAGCTTTTCGCCTGTTCCAGCAACATATTTGCGGTTTCCTGATCATTGATGCAGTCAAAAAAACCGTAAAACCCATCGTTGGTTCCGTTAAATTCGTTGTGCGCTGTATTATGGATTGCTGCAATACGGCCGGTGATTTTCTCACCGTCGAACAACAGGAAGCACTGGAGCGATGAATGTTTATGGAAGGGGTGCGAGGTTAGCAGATCCCGTTGTGCTATGAAAAGTTCTGGTACATAGTTGGGATCGTGGGCATATAGATCGTGTGGAAAATCAATGAAAGCCTTTAATTCGGCTTTTGATTTTACCGGTACTATTTTCTTCATCGGATTCTTCGTAATTTAGGACTAAGTTAGTCTATTTATTTAAAATCATAGAACACGCCAGCACATGCCAGAGCTCCCAGACCTTCAGGCTATCAGCCAGAACTTACAGCGGCGACTTTCGGGGAAGCGCATAAAAGCGATAGCCTTGAATTCCAAAAAAGCTGAAGCGACTTTAGCTGAACTTGAATCAGCCTTGCTGGGCGACGTTATAGATAAGGTGTTCCGGGAAGGTAAGCAATTACGTATTGCTTTTAACTCTGGCCAGTTGCTTGGCTTGCACTTGATGTTACATGGCGAGCTGCATCTTGCGCCAGCTGATGAATCAATCAAGTTCAGCGTGTTCGAGCTACTGCTGGATTCTGAGGAAAAGTTCGTGCTCTCGGATTTTCAGAAACAAGCACGACCGATGTTGAACCCTGAACCAGTTGATGTTCCTGATGCGTTATCGAAAACATTGGATTTCAAATATCTGAAGGAAGTACTGAGCAGCAAGAAAGCGATTATCAAAAATGTGTTGCTAGATCAGGAGGTGATACGTGGGATCGGAAATGCCTATGCAGATGAAATCCTATGGCATGCAAAGCTATCGCCGTTTTCCATCAGTAAGGCAGTGCCGGATGCTGAAGTCAAGACCTTGCTAAAATCAATACGGCATGTGCTCGAACATGCTATAAAACAGATCTTAAAAGAAAAGCCGGATATCATCTCCGGAGAGCTGCGGGATTTTCTGCTCATCCACCAGACCAAAAGTCCGGAAAGCCCAACAGGGCATAAGATTGAGGTCGTAAAGGCTGGTGCAAGAAAGACCTATTTCACCGATGAACAGGTTCTATTTGAATTGTAACCCCAACATTATATTAGTTCAGTATAGTAGAGATACAACTAATTCAGTATCGTAGAGTTTAATGCGCTGAGCTTTGCATACATAAAAAGCTTTCCAGGTGCGGAAGTATACCGCAATGGTGCGGACAATTCCCACAACTGGAAGGCTTTCAATGATCAAATAATTAGTCGATTACTTCATGCATGTTTTCTGCATAAACCTTTAGTCTTGATTTTAGGATCTGACGTGCAAGATGTATTCTGGTTTTTACGGTTCCGATCGGAATGTTGAGCATCTCTGCAATTTCCTGATATTTATAGCCTTCAAAGTACTTTACGAAGGGTGTGTAGTATTCTGGTTGTAGTTTGGAGAGGATTTTATTAATGTCATCTGTGACGAACTTGCTGTTGCAGGTATTTGATTCAGCGTTGTTGGAGAGGTTATGATTGCTGATTTCGTCGGATTGAATGATCACATTTTCTTTTCTTTTGATCCTTCTGTATTCGTTGATGTAGGTATTCTTTAAAATGGTAAATAACCATCCACGTAAATTTGTTCCCTGTTTAAAAAGTCCTGAATACCTAAAGGCTTTCAATAGTGTATCCTGAACTAAATCGTTGGCATCATCAATATCCTGGGTGTATTTAAGGGCAAACGCTTGAAGCGCATTCTTGTGGTCACAGATCTGTACGTTGATGTCTAGGTTTTTCATAGGTTTTTAAGTTATAGGATGTGTTTTCTTCAGAACAATCTATGTACCAAAGTATTACTACGGGCGAATATGTTTTTGATTACGGCATCAAACTAAGTGCAGGCCTTTACTGTTGTATTTTAAACAAATATGACAATCATGGAAAACACTAATTTGAACAACCAGCAGTCCGGAACTCCGGAAAATGATTCTGTGAAATTGAACAATGATACAGACTTTGAGAACCCGAGTGTAGATCCAGGATTTGCGGAATCTGGTGACGATTCAGCAGGAAATGAAATGGAAGGTCGCGAAGATGAGCGTAGCGGCAACATCGATTCTGGCAAGAGCATTAAAGAGATGCGGGAAGAGTTCGACCAGGATCAGGATGCGATGAATAATAAACCAGGCGATGGTGCCTATGATCCCACTAAAATATAGATAACGCTTATGCCGTCAAAGGTTGTAGAAGATTGTGCGAAGTTATTAGCTGCGCAGGAGCTGAACATTGCTTTTGCAGAAAGTGCTACTGTTGGTAGAATGGCTGCTGAATTTGGCCTTACCGATGAAGCAGGAAAAATTCTTAAGGGCGGCATTGTTTGTTATGATGCCGGCGTGAAGGAAGATCTCCTAAAGGTGGATGATAAACTTGTGGAGGAATTTACGCCGGAGTCGGCCGAAGTAACGGAAGCCGCTGCAAAGGGCTTGCGGGCGTTGATGCCGGCAAAGATTCATGTAGCGATTACAGGGTTAACCTGTCCTGGTGGAAGTGAAAGCCCGGAGAAGCCGGTGGGAACAATGTTTATTCACTGTATTTCGGATAACTTTGAGTTTTCTGATCGCAGCACGTTTACCGGTGGAAAGGAAGTCATCATCATGAAGTGTATAGAAAACTTCGCCGATTTATTAAGCCAAAAAATAAGCCCTGCTAAATAACAGGGCTTATTTTTTGGGCTTTTTCGTTTATAGTTGTTGTGCCGCGGTCTAGTGGTTCTGAATTACAGAAAGCGATTTCTCAGCAAAGGCCTTTATTTTCTCTTCTCTTGTATTTGCACCAAACTTCATAAGTTGGACTGCTTTATCATGACTCTTGATCATCATGTCTTTATAGTGCTTGTCAAAGGCTGCACCTTTCATGCCTTTCATCATGTCCAGCTCTTCACGCTGCTCCTTGCTAAAATCGCCTTTAAGGATAATCTGGCTTTCGGTTGCTAAGGCTTCCGCTTCCTTATCCATTTGCGTATGATCTTTAATCATCATCTCTGCAAAGCTTTTGATCTTAGGATTGGTAGACACCTGTAGGGCTTGCTTTGCCATGGTAATCTCCAATAAACCGGAAGCCTTTACGCCATCCATGAATATCTTGTCGTCATCAGACACTTTCGTCTTTTGTGAAATGTTGTTGTCTGTAGGTCTGTTTCCACCTGGTTCAACTGAGTTGTTTAACTCTTTGGATCCCGAGCCACTCGCATCGCTTTGGAAGGTGGTGTCTTCAGTTGCATTCTGGTTCACGGCACGCGTCTCCGGACTTTGGCAAGCCGGGAGCACAAAAATCAAGCTTGTTATAAAGCAATAGGCAATATTCTTTTTCATAGTTGTCATTTTTGTATAATAAACATTGGAATGCGCGAGAAAGTTTGTCTTTTTTGAAGGGCAGGAGTGCCCCTGAATAGGTGTGAAGGAAATATTGCCGTAACTTAGGGAAGCAATTTATGAAGATACTACATACGGCCGACTGGCACTTAGGAAAGAAACTGGAGCAGTGTGAAAGAACCGAAGAACATCAGGATTTCTTAGACTGGTTAATTGTAAAGCTTAGTGCGGAATGCATTGATGTGTTAATTATTGCCGGTGATGTATTTGATACCGGTTCACCCTCCAATACGGCGCTTGAGCAATACTACCGCTTCCTGCGCATGGTGAAAGATACTTGCTGCAGGGAAGTTGTTATTATTGGGGGCAATCATGATTCCATCAGTACGTTGAATGCGCCGAAGTCCTTGCTCAAGTATTTCAATGTTCACATTGTGGGCGGTGTACCGGCCACATTCACGGAGCAGATCATTCCCATTCATGATACCCAAGGTAAGCTAGAACTTGTGGTTTGTGCCGTACCTTTTTTGCGTGACCGGGACATCCGGTTATCGATTTCTGGAGAAACGAATGAAGAACGGGAACAGCGGATAAAGCAGGGCATCAGTGAACATTACCATCGCTTTGTAGAACACATTACGACTTATAAGGAAGCCGAAATTCCGGTTATCGCAACAGGACATTTGTTTGCTGCAGGCGCTTCTACTTCCGAAAGTGAGAAGGAGATTCACGTGGGCAACCTGGGGCAGGTGCATGGCGATCATTTTCCAGTGGAATTCAACTACATCGCCTTGGGACACATCCATCGTCCGCAGGTGGTTAATAAAATGGAGCACATCCGCTATTCCGGATCGCCCATTCCCTTGAGTTTCTCTGAAAATGACGACCGAAAGCAGGTGCTTATTCTGGAGTTTAAAGGTGGTGAATTATTGAGCCTCGTGCCACATGAGGTGCCTTGCGTAAGGAAGTTGATTCGTATTAAAGGGGGTCTGGAAGCGGTGAAACAAAAGATCCTTGCGCTGGAGGATCCTGGGCTGAAGTATCAGCCATGGGTGGAAGTTCAGGTGGAAACGCAAACTGCGATTCTGGATCTTGACCAGCAGCTATCGGCCTTGCAGGCGCAAAAGCCATTTATTGAAAGATTCTTTCCAAGGCAGAACCGACTACGAACCAGCAAATCTCTGGATGTGCTGCAGCAGGAAGAAATGGCCTTAAAAGACCTTACTCCCAAAGCAGTGTTCCTGAAACGTTGCGAATCCAAGATCGCAGATGAAGAAGTTCCGGAACTGATGCGCACTTTCGAAGAAGCCTTGGAGCTGATGAATCAGAAAATTAATTAGCGCATTGCTCAATGAAGATACTTAGTGTAAAATTTAAAAACCTCAACTCTCTAAGGGCTGAGCATAAAATAGACTTTAGTCAGCCGCCATTTTCAGAAACCGGCCTTTTCGCCATTACTGGTCCGACAGGTGCCGGAAAGACCACGATTCTGGATGCAATCACTGTTGCGCTCTACGGGAAAGTGCACCGGCACAATCGTGATGTGGAAGAGATTATGTCCCGCCACACCGGGGAGTGTTATTCAGAACTTGAATTCGAGGCCAAGGATAATGTCTACCGCGCGAAGTGGTCCCTGCATCGTGCAGGTGGCAAAGCGGACGGAAAACTCCAACAGGAGAAAATGGAGCTTTCTGAGCTTCGGGATGGGGAATACGTTATGATCGGTGAACATCGTGTGACGCAGATCAGGCAGCAGATTGAATCATTGTGCGGTCTGGATTATCAACAGTTCCTTAGATCCGTGATCTTGTGTCAGGGGGATTTTACGCAGTTTTTAAAATCTTCAGACCGGGATAGGAGTTTCCTTTTGGAAAACATTACGGGCACCGAGATTTACTCACAGATTTCGGTGTTCGTGTTTGATAAATTGAAAGAGGAGCGTGATCGCCTGAGCACACTACAGAATGAGCTCGGCAATGTGAAACTGCTTACAGCGGAGGAAAAGCAGGAACATGAGGCCACCTTGGCGCAACTGTTGGCGAAAGAAACGCTGCTGCGCACAGATCAGCAAAGCGTTTCCGCAAATATATCCTGGTTAGCACAACTCGACAAGCTGGAGCAGCGGAAACGCAGCCTGGCAGCGGACTTTGTTGCTGCACAGGAAAAGTATGCGACACAGCAAGAGGCCTTCGAGCAGCTGAAATGGCATGAGGCAGCCTTGCGCTTCAAGCCACAATATGAGCATATTAAAGAAATAGAAGCGGAGGAGCAGAAAACAGCAGCACAGATAAAGGCTCTTGAAGTCAGCCTTCCGGCGCTTGAAGCGGATGCGAATGGAGCGGGTGCTGCCCTTAAGCTTGCTGCCGAACAGCTTGAACAGGCTGCAGCAAGTCTGGAGCTGCAAAATCCAATCATCGATGAAGCCATCATTAAGGATGAAGGCATTAAGGCAGTAGAGGTTAGTTTAGAAGCTGCCCGAAACGCTCATAATGTGCTGCAACCGGAAATCGTTAACATCCAGACGCAAAAGGCACATTATGAATCCGGTTTAAAGCGCGTTAACGAGGAACTGAAAGCAGTTGAAGCTTATCTGCTTGCAAATGCGGCAGATGAGGGGCTGGGTAGAGAGCGACTCGTGTTTGAACAAAAGATAGCACGGCTGGAGGAGCTCAAAACGGCTTTACTTGCTGCGGAGGCGGACCGCTTCAAAACGGAGAACCTGATTCAGCAAAGCCAGTTGCGGCTAGAACAACAGGACGTGCTACAGCAAACAGCGATGGCCAGGCACAGCGCACTGGAGAAAGACATTGCGGCCCTTGAAGCACAACTGCAACAGGGCTTAGCAGGAAATTCCATGGACGAGCTCGAAGCTGCGGTTGCGGGTTTACCGGTGTTGGTGAACAACTACCAGCAGCAAATGGATACCGTGTCGGCATTGGTGACTTTCCGAAAGGAATATGCCGCTACGCAAGCCGAGCTAAAAGCTGCAGCGCTTCAGCAGGCCGTGGAGGAAGAGAAGCTTTCCCGGTTAGAAGTGGCCAATGAAGAAGCCAGGCAGCTGTTTGAAGCGCGTGAAAAGGTGCTTGATGCTGAGCAAAGGCTTCAGAAGTATGAAGCCGATCGCGTTCACCTGGTAGATGGTGAACCCTGCGCGCTTTGTGGAGCGGTGCATCACCCTTTTGCAGTAGTAAGTCCTCAGGATAACCTTTCTGCAGCAAAGCAGGCGCTGGAAGCCCAAAGGTCCGTGGTCGACACGGTCGGTAAACAGCTGTTCGAGGCAAAGATGGAAGTGCAAAAGCTAAAGTTGACTGTTCAAGGTGCCGAAAAAGCATTACAGGAAAAGCTGAATGCCGGCATGACGCTGAAAACCAAGTTCGAGACTTTGAATGCTGAACTTCCCGCTGCGGTTGGCGACAAAGATGCGTCGTTGATTGAAGCATTGATGTTGGAGACCAGGCAAAAGTGGGAGGCGCTAAGACAGACCTTGCTGACTGCTAAGCAGCTGAAGGAGGACATGATCAGTCAGCAGAAGCAATTGGATAATCAGAAATTGGCTACCATAAACCTGAAGAACGAGTCCGCGTTAATTCATGGTGATATTAAGAACTACCAGGAACACATTCGACGTGTTCAAACTATTACCATACAGCTGCAGGAACAGCAGGAACAGGTTGTTCAGGAGCTCCGTCAGATGCTGGAGGGCTATCAGGTATCATTCGACCTGCAGGAGTTAGCTACAATTTCGAGTGCTTTAAAGGTCCGTATGGAACGATACCAGGAGGCGGAGCAGCGGTTTAAAAAGTTGTCAGAGGAGGCTTTAACGCTAAATAAGGCACTGGACCCACTTACTTATGCGCTTCAGGAAAAGTTGAAAGCTGCAGAAAAGCTGCAGGAAGATATCGCAAGGATTGGTGGCGAATTGCTGGACTTGCAGTCCGCCAGAAAGGCATTGTTCGGTGAACGAGATCCCGTTGCAGAGCGAAATCGTTTAAATCTGGAGCTGAAGAAATTCGGCTCGACCAGAGAACAAGCGATGAACGTACAGCAGGAGAAGCAAAGGCGCCATTCAGAAGCGTTACTGACACACAAGCAGCTTGCTGAAAGCCATTTATCTTTGGCAGAAAAACTGTCTCGTTTGCAGCATGCTTTGGTGACGCACCTGGAACAGGAAGGCATTGCCAGCCTTGCCGCACTTGCTGAATTATTGCTACCCGATGACGTCGCAACATCGCTGAAGGCGCTTAAAAAGGAATTGGAAGAAAGTCTTAGCACCACACAGGAGCTCATTAAAGCGAATGCTGCGGATCTTAATTCGGAGCGTGAACGTGCATTGACCAGCAGCACGTTGGAAGCTTTACAGCAGCAGTTTAAAGAATTGGGCGATGCTATATCTGTATTAAACCAGGAGATTGGTCGTATTAAAGGCATTTTTGCCGCTGATGAAGCAACCCTGAAGCAACATGCCAGCATCACTGGTAAAATCCAGCTGCAACAACAGGAGTTCAGTCGCTGGAACAGATTGTGTAACCTCATCGGCTCTGCGGACGGAAACAGCTTCAGGATGTTTGCGCAGGGGCTCACTTTGGCTCGACTTACAGAACTGGCGAATAAACATCTTGCTCAGCTTACGGATCGCTACAGTATTTTGAAGAGCAAAGACAAGGACCTTGGCCTGGAGATTGAAGATCACTATCAGGCGGATGCCACACGACCAATGGCGACACTCTCCGGTGGTGAAAGTTTTCTGGTGAGTCTGGCGCTTGCCTTAGGATTATCCGACCTGGCTAGTCACAAGGTGCAGATCAATACTTTATTCATTGATGAAGGTTTCGGCACCCTGGATGCGGATACACTTGATGTGGCCATTTCTGCTTTGGAAAACCTACAGGCAAAAGGGAAGTCGGTCGGGATCATCTCCCACGTGGAAGCGTTAAAAGAACGGATTGGCACGCAGATTCAGGTGGAGAAACAGCCTGGCGGCTCAAGCAAGATTAAAATACAGCACTACGGCGTGATCATGAATTAAGGCACGCTTGTTATTTACTTAAAAACATACATGAACTTCAATAAGACACTACTTGCTTTACTATTTGTGCCTCTGCTTACAGAAGCGCAGCAAACGAAGAAAGCAAACGAAGTATATATCGACAAAACCGGGATCATCAGGCTGCAAGCCAACAATAAGGAAGCAAGCTATTTCGGCGTGAACTACACACTTCCTTTTGCCTACGGCTACCGGTCGCACAAGAAGCTGAACATCAATATAGAGCAGGCAATTGACCGGGATGTTTATCATCTGGCGAGGCTTGGCATAAATGCCTTCAGGGTCCATGTCTGGGATACGGAAATCAGTGATGCTGCGGGCAACCTGAAGGAAAATGAACACCTACGCTTGTTCGACTATTTGATTGCAAAGCTCGAGGAGCGGGGCATCCGCATTTTGATTACACCTATTGCATTTTGGGGTAATGGCTATCCGGATGAGGATGAGAAGACCGGGAGTTTTGTAGAACGTTATACCAAGGGGGGCTCAGTGGTTGAGGAGGCAGCTTTTATGGCTCAGGAGCGGTATCTGGACCAGTTCTTCAGACATGTAAATCCATACACCAAGAAGAACTATGCTGAAGATCCATTCGTCATTGCGACAGAGATTAACAATGAACCCAAACATAGTGGGCCGAAGTCACGCGCAACGGAATACGTAAACCGGATGGTAGCTGCGGTGCGGAAAACCGGCTGGACAAAGCCTGTATTTTACAACATCAGTGAGTCGCCAAGCTATGCAGATGCTGTTGCAGCATCCACGGCGGATGGATTCAGTTTTCAGTGGTACCCTACAGGACTTGTTGCAGGGCATGAGCAACAAGGCAACCTTTTACCACATATAGATCGGTACCACATTCCTTTTGATACCATCCCTGCGTTTAAACATAAGCCGCGCATGGTTTATGAATTTGAATCTGCCGACGTGCTTAAACCTTACATGTATCCGGCAATGGCGAGGAGTTTCAAAACTGCTGGTATGCAGTGGGCTACGCAGTTTGCTTATGACCCATTGGGCACCGCTTATGCAAATACGGAATACCAGACACACTACCTGAATCTGGCTTACACACCAGCCAAGGCAATTAGTTTACTGATTGCTTCCAGGATTTTCCACCATATGCCAGCTTACAAAGACTATGGCAGTTTCCCGGAAAACACCAGGTTTGCGGGTTTTAAGCTTGATCCAAAATCAGCTTCAGCAGAGATGAACACTGCTTCGGAATATTATTATACCAGTGGATCCGAAAGTAAGCCCGTTGATGGTAAAGCGCTGCAGCACATTGCTGGGGTGGGTTCTTCTCCTGTTCTGAAATACAGTGGTAACGGTGCCTACTTTTTAGACAAGGTTAAAGCAGGTGTGTGGCGCCTGGAGGTGATGCCTGATGTAAAGATACTCGCATATCCATTTGGAAAGAACGAGTTGGATAAGCCGGTAAGGACCACCGTTTGGGCCAGTCACGATATGGAAGTTGTGCTGCCCGACCTGGGCGAAGGTTTTAGCGTACTTGCGTTGAATGCTGGAAACAAACACAGGCTTACAGTGAATAAGGGTAAGTTTAAGATTACGCCGGGTACGTATTTGCTGCGCAAAAAAGGTTTGGCTTTTACAGCTTCCGCACAGACGAAGGTTGGTGTGCTGGGCTTGAACGAATTCGTGGCGCCCGAACCAGTTTCTAAAGCTACTGATGTAGCAGGTGCCAAGTCGCTTCTGAAAGCAGAGGTTGCTGCAGATGGCACTATGCCGCTGTTTGATGGTACGGATGCAGCATCGAATGTTGTTGTTTATGCACCCTCTTGGGAGACTGATCCGTATGCATTCGTAAACGAAGCAGGTCGGCATGCACATCTAAGCTTAAAGCACAAACCATCTGGCACAGGTCAGTTGGGTGGTGTTCAGGTTAATTTAAGTGATGTCGTGCATAAGGGTTCGCTTTCATCAGCGGATTGGAAAACGCTAAGCGTGAGGATTTCAGGCGATCGCGAAAGCAGGGCAAAGGTCATCCTGGTAGATGCGCAGGGGAATGCCGTTTCCGGGTCGATTAACATTGGACGCAAGGCAGCGGAGGTTCCTGTTGCAGTCCAGGGGATGAAGCCAGATGAGTTCATGCTACTACCACGACCTTACCCGGGCTTTCAGTCTTTGTATTTCAAGGTTAGTGGCAAGGAAGCCTTCAAACTTCAGGAGCTTGAAAAGATTCAGGTCCTGCTGTTGGGGGATGATCAGGCCAATGAGGTGCGTATTGAAAGTATTAAGTTAATTCGTTAAGTTTTTCAATCGCCATAGATAACCGTTCTTCGATTGGAACCGGTCTAAACGGTCCAACTCGAAGAGCTGGTTTAAAAAGGTTTCCGCCTCCGGCATGTTCTTATGGGTAAGAACCGCGTATTCTTTAGTGGTTAGCGTAGGGTAATGGCTGAAGAGATTGAGGTAATTGGTGTTAATGGGTTTTTTCGAGGCTTTGGGATTCCATTTCTGGATGGCCTGCTCAAACTCTTCATAGGGTTTGAAGCCATATAGCAGGTATTGGTCCTGATTGGCATCCGTGAAGAGGATAGAGGGAAAGCCTTTAATGCCCAGGCTTCTGGCAAGCTTAACATCATCCTCAAAGGCTTTTATTGCAGCACCCTGCATGTCTTTGGCGAGTTGTTTAGGATCTAATCCACACTGTAATGCTGCGGTTTGGAGGTGTTCTAATCTGGTGGTATTGATTTTTTGCAGGAATACCATTTCTTTGATCTTGCGAAAGAACTGCAGTGCTTTGCAAGGATTCTGCAGCTGTGCTGCTTTAAAGGCAATGGATGGTGGAAAAGAAGAGTGTAATGGATCATGTAGCCAAACATCACCATCAATAGGCATATCATAGTATTGGCTTGCTTCGTCCCAGTGTACTGCTACGTCTCCAGGTGTGCGAACATCTTTCCCTTTGTAGGATGTCCAGCTTTCCAGCAGTCCGCCCATCTTGTATTCAATATTGAAGTAATCGCCGTATTCAAGCTTCAGCTTGCGCAAATGCGGTTCAATGCCCCAACATGATGAACATATCGGGTCAGTGAAGTACATAATACTGATCTTGTGGTCAGGAATGATGATGGAATCTGCTAAAGGAAGATTGGTTTGTTTGGGAAGACTGCAGGTTCCAGTTTCTAATTCGCAGAAGAAGTTATTCTCTTCACTCATTGTCCTATGATTTGGTTATATATTTTTTAGCAATACTCTATTATGTTAAAAAATTAAACAAATGGTTAGGGTTCATGTGTGTGAATCGTGCTCAAGATAGCAAATTCTATAAATACTTTTCCGGATTTTAAACTTTAAAAGATTAAGTGGTTGATTCGTAGGCTTTTTCCAGGGTCTGGAGAAAGATCTCTGGCGCCTGTGCACCGGAAACGGCATATTTATCATCAAAGACAAAAAATGGAACACCACGGATGCCGATACGCTGCGCCTCCAGTTGATCAATCCGCACTTCGGCGTCAAAATCATCACCATTAAAAAGGGATTGAACTGCAGATGCTGGAATGCCGATGTTTTTAGCGGTTTCTGTTAGAACCTGTTCATCATCAATGTTTTTGCCTTCCATAAAGTGGATTCTGAAAAGCGCTTCTTCAATTTCGTCACCAAGGTTCAAGGTTTTTGCAAGCTGGATAACCCGGTGTGCCTTAAAAGAATTTGCAACAACAGACTGGTCCAGTTTGAAATCCAGGCCAACTTCTGCAGCAACCTGCGTTACATTGTTAAACATGTCAACAGCCTGTTCCTGGGGGATGCCTTTGGCTTTTGAAAAATATTCGTAGATGTTGGTGTCTGCTACGGTTTGCAGATCAGGATCAAGCTCAAAGCTCTTCCAGGTGATTTTCACTTCGTCTTTATGCGCGAAAGCGGCAAGTGCGGTTTCAAACTTTCTTTTTCCGATATAACAAAAAGGACATCTTACGTCCGACCAGATTTTAACTTCCATGTGTATAGGTTAGGATTTCAAAGGTAATGGGTTTGGGAATTGGCATTGTTGATGGCGTGCAATATTGGCTTGTCTCTATTCTGGCGCAACAATGCGCGACCATTCCTGATGTCTTTTTAGAAATGCCCGCACGTAGGAACATGCAGGCACGACTTTCAGATCCTGCGCTTCAATGTATTGGAATGCTTTTTCAACCAGATCGGCAGCTATGCCCTTGCCTTCCTGTGATTCAGGTACTTCCGTATGCATCAGGTAAATTTTCTCACCTTCAATTTCATAACCGATGAAGGAACGCTGGCCTTCAACCCACAATTCTAACGCATGTTGCGTCTTGTTATCTTTAAGTTCAATATCTGGATACTTCATGTTCAGCAATGTATAGTGACTTTAATGTCTGCTATTAACAGCGGCAAGGCGATATTGTGTTGGGTTCTGTTGCTTGTTGGCGTTGATCCGCTTAATAGGCGTTAGATTGTCCGCCATCAATTGCAATGATCTGTCCGTTGACGTAAGCACAGTCATCACTCATAAGGAACACCACCAGCTTTGCAACTTCTACCGGCAAGCCCAGACGTTTGGAAGGGTTTTGCTGTGAGAATGCTTCTTCTGCTTGTTTCGGGTCCTGGGGGTTCATTTGTTTGAAGGCCTCTTCAACCATTGGCGTAAGGATAGCACCTGGTGCAATCGCGTTAACAAGAATTCCATCTTGAGCATACTCTAACGCTGCAGCTTTCGTAAGCCCCGACACGGCGTGTTTGCTTGCAACATAAGGACCTTCATTCAACACCCCGCGAATGCCGCCCACGGATGTCGCATTTACAATGCGCCCGGATTTCTGACTTTGCATTATTGGAATAACATACCGCATACCGTAATAAACACCCATGAGATTAATGTCAACAACTTTCTTGAATGACTCCATGTCATAATCAGCAAGCTTTGCCTGTTTCCCTTCAATGCCTGCATTGTTATAGAACCCATCAATTCTGCCGAACGCAGAAAAGGTTTGATCGACATATGCTTTTACCTGGGATTCATCAGAAACGTCTGCTGTAATGATCATAATCCCGGCGTCCGGGAACTCTGCTGAGAGTTGTGATTTCGCTTCCGCTAATGCTTGATCATTATAATCTACAAGGACAAGTTTTGCCCCTTCCTTGGCACATTCTACTGCGGTTGAAAGCCCAAGACCCATTGCTGCACCGGTTATTACAATTACTTTTCCTTCTAGTTTCTTCATAGTTCCTACAATTATATACGTATAAATTCCTCTTTTAGCTAAGTTACACTAAAGTAGAAACAATCGGCTATGATAGCTGTTCAGCATAAGATTTCAGCACATGTTATGGCAAACAAGAGACAACGCATTTTATTCTTCCCATTCAACCTGCTTTCGCACTATCTGCGATGTCTGGTTCTGGCAGATTTGTACAATAAAGCTGACTATGAAATTAAGTTCCTAAGCTCTGATCAGTATAATGGTTTTGTTGAGGCTCATGGCTATGACGTTTTCTCCTGCCAGGGTTTTGACGCAGAATACGTAATGGCCTGCACAAACAACTTCAGCTTTGACTGGCTGAATGAGAAAGATCTGGAGCGGGTGCTGCTTGGACAGGTGAAATGCATCAACGCGATGAAGGCCGATGTGGTCATCGGCGATGTTGCGCCTACATTGAAAATGGCTGCTGAACTTTCGGGCGTTAAACATATCAGCCTGGTGAATGGCTACATGACGCGGTATTATGCGGCGACGCGAAAGATTCCAAAGAAGCATAAAGCCTACGAACTTATACAGCAACTGCCGCCCCGGTTTGCAGATGCGCTGACAACAATGGGGGAAAAGCTGGCTTTTCGCAAAATACAGGCGCCATTTAATGGTTTGCGGAAGAAGTATGGCCTTCGTCGTGTTAATGACTATCTCGAAGAGCTTGAAGGAACGGAAAATCTGATCTGCGACATGCCCGAACTGTTTCCCCAAAAGTTTTTGCCCCAAAGCTACCGCTTCATTGGACCGCTGATCTACCAGTATCCTGAAGATCAATGTTCCTGGTCGAACCTTGCAGAAATGGAAAAACCAATTATCTGTGTGTGTATGGGAAGCACTGGGGACTGGGAAAGCTTAAGGTTTTTGAATGATCCATATTACAACAAGTATACGATCATCACCGCAGGTGATAAGGCCAGAGTTTTATCTGCCCCGCATATCCTTGCCCGCGACTTCATTAACCTTAATAAGGTGCTTGAAAAATCAAGCCTGATGATTTGCCATGGCGGGAATGGCACAATTTACACGGGCATATCAAATTGTGTTTTCATGCTGTGTCTGGCGAGTCACTTCGAACAGGATTATAACATTGAAGCCTTGGAACGCCAGGGTTACGGGAAGTCTGCCGCAGATTTCCAGGAAAGCGACTGGAAGGCAGAGATCTGTTTCCATTGCGAACGTTACAAGATCAGGCAGCCTGCATAGCATTAGGCTACTTTCGTTAGTCCCATCTTTAACAATCCAATGCTCGTGGCGTACGCGGGTGAAGTCAGTTTCTCTGCCCATTTTGATGGTACAGCACTTTTCTGCAGGTGTAGGGTAGGACTTCCGCCATGGCACTTCAAGCCGGTAATCTGCTCACCAAGCACACGAAGGTTGGGCAGATTAGCATCTCCCCCTGTGAAAACGATACCGCAGGTCAGGCAACGCCCTTTTAATGCTTCTTCAATTCTGTTGTAGGCAAGCCCAATCAGTTCTTCCATTCTGGACTGGATGATCAAGGCTAAATCTACCTTGGAGATAAATTTATCTTTAGTGCCATTAAGGATTTTATACTGGATGATTTCACTGGGATCAATTTGCTCTGGAAGCACAGAACCATAAACTTTCTTCATGAGCTCTGCCTGTTTGCTGCTTAGGCCAGTAAATTCTTTAATATCTGCATTGATGGTATTTCCGCCCAAAAGGATTGTATCTGCATATCGCATGATGCCATGCTTGTAAACCGATATACTGGTTACCGCTGCGCCAATGTCGATCACAGCGATGCCTTCTTCTTTTTCTTCTTCACAGATTACCGCTTCCGCAGATGCGATGCCCGTAGGATAGATATCCTTTACGCCAACCTGCGCTTGTCGCACACACTTCTGGAGGTTTTGTAGGCCTGTTACCTCGCCAGTGATGACATGGAAATCAGATTCAAACCGCTGCCCCGCCATCCCGATCGGGTCACGAATATCCGGTTCGTCATCTATAATGAAATGCTGCGGTTCGAGGTACACGATCTGTTCTCCGGGAGGATAGGGGTTGCCCTGCATCTCTTTTTTCAGTCGGATGATATCCTCATTGCCAATTTCATGGATCATATCTTCACGGATGATTACACCCCGTTGATCCAGGTTATTGCAAAGGCCGGAATAGTTTGTAATGACTTGATTAACTTCAACATTCGCCATGGAGATGGCCGTGTGTAGTGCTTCACGGATGGCCGCAGCAGTTTTCGTAAGATTCACAACGGAACCGCGGATCAAGCCTTCAGAAGGCGTTTCGCCGAAACCTAGGATCTCTAACTTCTGCTGTGCATCAAGACGCCCAACTAGTGCTACGATCTTGCTTGATCCGACATCAAGTCCTACGGCAATGCCATTCGAATTCGCTTTTAGGATAATTTCTACGACGGACTCTGGGGCTGCTGTTTTCGTGTGTTCTGGTCCATGTTCATGTGCAGCTTCCCGGTCATCAGCCCATAGGGACTTAAATTGTGGAAACTGGCCGGAACTCAAGTTCTCAAATATTCCGAGCAGGCCTTTTTTCTTCATATAGCATGAAGTATAAATAAACTTCTTAATACAAACGAATATTTTCTGCAAAAAGTTTTCGTAGAAGCCTTTTAAAGGCCGATTCTGGTGTAAAAAGCATGGTAATAGCGCGTGGCAGTCGCTTGTGCTATTGCAGTTTACCGGCATAAATACAAAAACACAGACTTCTCCGGATTTTTCCCAATATTAAATCCTTCGAAATCTGTGTTCGCACCATGCTGAGGGATAGCAAGAACCCTACTTCAGCTGCAGTAAATCGTGTAAAACAAGACGTACAATATTTTATCTGCTGGTGTTGAATATGCAACGGAGGGTTGCATAATATTATACCCGGCAAGTTGCTTGAGATAACCGCAAGAGGGTTTGTTCAGCTTCTGCCAGTTGTTGTTCCATGTTCCCGACCAGCAGGGCTGTACGCGTGCTCAGCTGCGGAAGCATATTCTTGTAGTAGTCAATACCCTGCTGTAGTTGGTTCGAGAACTTCGTCCAATACTTTTGCTTCTTGTCGTTTAAAACCTCTACCTGCGTCTCCATGTCCTTTTTCAGATAGTCAAGGTACAGGCGAAGTTCGTTCACAAAAAGGTTTGGGCGCGTGGCATGTTTAAGCAGGTCAATCCGGCCATATATATGATCAATCATCTCCTTCAGGCTGTATTGGCCTGAAAAGTAGGCCAGGTTGGGACCGGGGCAGATACTTACCGCATCCCGCTCCTTAGGTTCTAACATGTGGTTTTTAAGGTAAGTGGAAGCGCAAAGACCTTCGCATAGGCATACCTTTTCCGTGATGGCATTAAATTGAGCCTGATAAGCCGTGTCTGAAAGTTCTTGCGCTTTGAGTTGATTGATCTTTAGGTTCTGGTACTCCCGTGAAGCTGTGCAGATGGGTTGTTCCGTGAATTCTGTATTTGTACAAAGGAACTTCTTTTTGCAGGGGCTCCCAGGGCGGCCTTTTTCTATGCGCTCTAACCTTAGCTGTTCAGCACTACTGTGTCTGAAATTGTTAAACAATACGCCTAAAGGTGAGGCATTACTGATGTAAAAATCACGCTCTTCAGCGGTAATTAGTGCCGCTAGCGTTTTATCATCCACATTGGTTGCTTCGGGCACCAGCAGGAACGGGCTACCCCAACCTGCGGCATCCAAATTGTAATGCTGCATTAAAAACTGGTGCTCTTCGGCTGTGCCGATGCCGCCTTGATATGTTACCGTTTGTTTAGGCTGCTCCGGGATAGAAAGTCCCTTGTCGGCTAAGGCAGCAAGGTAGATTCTCAGAATATCATCGTAGAGGATGGTTCTGTTTTGTTTAAATTCTTCAAGTATTGGCCCCATCAGTAGTCCGTCTGTGGCAAAGGCGTGACCGCCGCAGTTTAGACCTGACTCAACCCGAAACTCACTCACCCAAAGTCCCTTTTTCGCGAGCATCTTCGCTTGTATGATCGCAGAGCGATAGTCGCTTACTTTTAAAATTATCTTCTTTACAGTTTCCCCACTAACAGGGAAAAAGGACTGGCATTTTTCCATATAGGCGTACAGCCTTGGATTTAGTCCTGCAGAGATCACAACAGCAGAAGTGAGGGTACTTTCTTCGAAGCCACGCATGGCGGCCAGCGCATCAGTAAAGTCATCACCTGCGTAAAGCCCATCTGGGTTGTAGTTCGCTTTGTCCACCTTAGACATGATGTTCACATCGATACTACCGAGTTGTATTGCGCTTTTCAGCGCATTCGCGAGTGCTTGCTTTGCTTCGCCGTCAGGAAGCGCGATAAAGCGCTCGTACCTGGATTTAAGTGTTGAAGTTGCAGGTAAAACCTCAAAGTAAGTACATAAGTCACTACCAGGAATAAAGTCCTGCTTCTTCATTTCTTCAACCTGTTGGTTGACCAGCAGTTCCAGTAAGTTCAGATAGGCGGTGATCCGCTTCGCACGACTGTCGGGATCTTTGACACCGATCTGAGTATAGGGGAGCTGATTTAGCGAGCTGTGGTATTTGCGCATACGCTCGACGAGTTCATCATCAACGATAGATACCACGGATGATATACCAAATCGGGCAACTTTCAAGGGGGTATCGATAGAATAACCTAAACCTAAAACGGGGATATGAAATGTATGACTCATGAATAATTGTATAGATTGTGGCAAAGAAGCGCACAATTTCCAGGATAAAAGATGACCCAGATCACCTTTCCGGCATGATCGTAATCAAGTTTCCCGGCAAAGCAAAAATTCTATATTTGTAGCAACCTATGGAAAAAGCAACCTTATTAAAAGCCATAATTGAGTCTGCGATAGATGGTATAATCACCATCGACAATCGTGGTTTAATTGAAAGCCTCAATCCTGCAGCGCTGCGGTTGTTCGGTTACGATGCGCCCGAAGTGATCGGTAAGAACATTAGTGTATTGATGCCGGAGCCAGATAAGTCGGCACATGATGGCTACCTTGAGCGCTATGACCGTACCGGCGAACCCCGGATCATTGGCAAAGGCAGGGAGGTACGTGGCCTTCGTAAGAATGGTACAACATTCCCATTCCGCCTTGCGGTGAGTGAGGTACAATATGAGGATCGCAAGATATATACCGGCTTTGTGCACGATCTCTCGAAAGAGAAAGAGGCTGAAGAACAACTCCGGGAGTATGCAGCTAAACTAGAGGAACTTGTTGACGAGCGTACCAATTCATTAAAAGAGTTGATAACCGCTTTGCGTGAGGCCAAAGAAGAGGTGAGTGTATCACTTGAAAAGGAGAAGGAGCTTGGGCAAATGAAGAGCCGCTTTGTTTCTATGGCCTCCCATGAATTCCGGACGCCACTGAGCTCAGTTCAGTTGTCGGCTTCCTTAATCCAGAAGTATGCAGAGCCATTTGACAGCATCCCCATTAAAAAACATGTTAACAAGATCAAGAATGCCGTAGGCAACCTAACAACCATCCTGAACGACTTCCTATCCCTGGAGAAGCTGGAAGCCGGGCGTGTGGAAGTCAATCTGAGCAACTTTGATCTGGTGAAGCTATCCGAAGAGGTTACGGAAGAAATGCAGATGATTGCCAAACAGAACCAGCACATCATCTATCAGCACACTGGTGCGAAAAGCATGGTACACCTCGATCAGAACCTAATAAAGAACTGCATGATAAACCTCATAAGTAATGCAATCAAGTATTCAGGAGAAAATACCTTCATCGAGTTCAACACCGAAATCAACGAAGAGGGCTGCAAAGTGATCGTTAAAGATAATGGGATTGGCATACCGGAGGCCGACCAGGTTTACCTGTTCGAGCCCTTCTTCCGCGCGCACAACACGGGGAACATACCTGGAACGGGTCTGGGCTTGAACATTGTCCGTCGCTATTCCAATCTGATGAAAGGCACCCTGCAATTCAAAAGCATTATAAACCAGGAAACTACATTCATACTGTCGTTCGAAAATCATGGATAAACGAAGAATACAAATTATTGAAGATAACGATGACATCAGGGAGAGTATCATTGAGATACTGGAACTAGCGAATTACGAAGTGATCGCAGCAGATAATGGTAAAACCGGCATTGAGCTTGCCAACCAGCATTTGCCAGATCTCATCCTTTGCGACATCATGATGCCCGAACTCGACGGCTACGGCGTATTGTATTTGCTGGGCAAAAATCCGCAAACCGCTTCCATACCATTCATCTTCTTAACTGCAAAAGCAGAGCGGATAGACATGCGTAAAGGCATGGAGATGGGTGCAGATGATTATCTTACCAAACCTTTCGACGACATGGAACTGCTGAATGCCGTGGAGAGTCGTTTAAACAAAAGAACAAAACAGGAGGCTTATTACAGTAAGTCGCTAGACACCATCGATGGTCTGATCAGCAGTACCTCTGGCATGCAGGAGCTCAGCAAGGCTGTAGCACAACGGAAAGTGCGTACCATCAAGAAAAAACAGGTCATCTACTATGAAGGGGACTCTATTGCCGGCATCTACCTGGTGGTACAAGGCAAGGTGAAAACCTACAAACTTACGCCCGACGGCCGCGAGCTCATGGTTGGCATTTGCACAGACGATGAGTACTTCGGCATCCCTTCGTTGTTGTTGAACGAGCCACATGCAGAAACCGCAGAGGCGATGGAAGATACGATGATCTGTATGCTGCCCAAAGAGTTGATGGAAACACTATTGGGTAAATACCCCGACATAGGCAGGCAGTTCATCAAAATCCTGTCTAACAATTTATTGGACCGTGAGCAGCAGTTGCTCCAGCTTGCATATTTCTCGGTACGTAAACGCCTGGCGGAAGTACTCATCCGGTTATACAAACAAGAACAATCAGCCAATCCGTTAAACATAAAGGTATCCCGCGACAACCTTGCCGCACTCGCCGGTATGGCCACGGAAACGGTAAGCAGAATATTGAGTGACTTTAAAGCAGAAAACATCATAGAACGCAAAGGCAGTCACATTCAGATATTGAATTTGCAGATGCTGCAGGAGATGAAAAACTGACGAAGATCATTTTTACTGCTGATTATCCTCATTCCCCTACTGAGGACCAGCGACTACTTTTGATGGTAAATATTTATTATGAGAGTAGTCGCTTACAATATCAAATCTTCAGAGAAAGAGCCACTTGCAGTGGCCAACCGGAAGAAACATGAAATTACCCTGATTTCAAACCCCCTCAATGTAGATACAGCGCCATTTGCTGCTGGAAAAGTAGCTGTCGTAGTTACTAAAGAGGATGACCTCTCTGCACAGGTCCTACATAAACTCGCTGCCTTAGGGGTGAAGTACATCGCTACTCGGTCCGTTTCCACGGATCACATCAATCTTGATACTGCAGCGGAACTGAAGATCAAGATCGCAGCAGTGCCAGCAGCCATCTTAAATACCAAAACCTTAAATGAAATTGCTGCAGCCCTTGCAGAACAGACCATCGTGAATCTGGACTCATGGCAAGGCAATTCTTGTTTGGGCAATGCCTGCGTATGCTCTAAATCATGCGATCGCGAGCCGGTAGATTTTCTTAATCCAGCAGTTGCGAAACATGAACACTAATCTTACAGCCAAATACAACGTTCCAGTACCCAGATATACCAGTTACCCGACGGTACCGTACTGGGACGCCACTTATTTTACCGCAGAAGCCTGGCGGAAAGCAGTCATCCAAACCGTCGCACAAAGTGATGAGCAGGAAGGCATCAGCCTCTACATTCACTTACCGTTCTGCGAAAGTCTATGTACCTATTGCGGCTGCAACACCAGGATCACAAAGAACCACAAGGTGGAACTGCCCTATATTGAAGCAGTGCTTGCGGAGTGGCAATTGTACCTGCAAATCCTTGGTAAGAAACCAGTAATTAAAGAACTACATCTCGGTGGTGGTACACCAACGTTCTTTAGTGCAGAAAACCTGCAGTTACTTATTCAGGGGATCTTAGCACATGCCACCCCACATGAAGATGCGGCATTCAGCTTCGAGGGGCATCCCGGGAACACTACCAGGGAACACCTGGAAACGCTTTACCAATTGGGTTTCAAACGCCTAAGTCTGGGCATCCAGGACTTTGATCCGCGGGTACAATTAATCATAAACCGCATTCAAACCGTTGAAGAGGTGGAAAACACCACCAGCATTGCCAGAGCAACCGGATACAACTCCATCAACTACGATCTAATATACGGCCTTCCACTGCAGACCCTCGCTGGTCTTGAAGAAACCGTAGCTGAAGTCGTGCGCCTTAAACCGGATCGTATTGCATTTTACAGTTACGCACACGTACCATGGGTGAAACCTGGACAACGGCGTTATACAGAGAAGGACTTACCAGATGCTGCATTGAAGCAACAGCTTTATGAAACCGGCAGAAGCATGTTGAAAGCTGCCGGTTACGAAGAAATCGGTATGGACCACTTCACCCTGAAAACAGATGGACTATACCTTGCTGCACAGGAGGGTAAGCTGCACCGTAACTTCATGGGCTACACCGATCAGTATAGTAAGCTGATGATCGGGCTTGGCGTGTCTTCGATCTCAGACGCGTGGTCTGGATTTGCCCAAAATGAGAAGAAGGTAGAGACCTACTTGGAACGCGTTAATCGTGGCGAACTACCCGTCGTAAAAGGACATATTTCGACTTCAGAAGATCTCATTTTAAGGCAACACATCCTGAACATCATGTGTAATGGTTATACCACCTGGGATAGAACAGATACATTCTGTACAGCCTTATGCGAAGGTCTAAAGCGCATGGCAGCACTTGAGGAAGATGGCCTTGTGGAGATTGGCGCATCCAGACTGCAGGTTACTGAGACCGGCAAGCGGTATCTCAGGAATATTTGCATGACTTTAGATGCCAGGCTTTGGGAGAATCAGCCAACTACGCAACTATTCAGTATGGCTGGCTAAGGACTACTTACAGACAGCAGCACCAGAATGAAGGGCTGGACTTAAATAAGGTATATTTAGGTCCAGCCCTCTTAGTATAAACCAGATCCCTAGACACAACATCATATAAGGGATAACCTTATTCACGCGATTACGTACAGCTGCACCTGTTAGTCCGGTTGTAACTGCCGCAATCAGCATTAATGGCGCTGTGCCCAGCCCAAAGAAAAACATATAGCCCATGGCGTCCATAACCGTCGGGCGGTTTACCGCGCCGGCCAAAGCCAGGTATACAAAGCCACAGGGCAGCAAGCCATTGATCATACCAATGATCAGGTGATTGGCCTTGTGTTTCAACGCGTAGCCAAAAAGTTTGTTGAAGGGCTTCAACAGCATGTTGTATTTTGTGCTTTTGCTCGCCGCCAATTTAAAGATCCTGGAGAGCGCTGCAAGTAGTATTAGGCACCCACTGAAGATGCTCAAACCTTGCTGCATGCCAGCCATCCACAGCTGATTACCAATAAAGCCAATGATGATCCCCAGCACACAGTAGGATATGATGCGACCTGCCTGATACAGGGTTTTATCCAGGAGGAGCCAACCTGCACCTTGCTGCAGGGAAGGCACGGCAAAGGCTAGCGGGCCGCACATGCCAATGCAATGCAAGCTACCCAACAGGCCGATCATGAATGCTAAATACGTCTCGCTCATGGCAGCATCACCTCTTTTTCATACAGGTATGGTCTGCCCATACTTGTCCAGTCCAGCTGTACTTTCCAAAGTCCCCTGGCTTTTTGTAATACCGGAACTTTAAAGACCCTTGCTGTGTCAGTTGATATCTCATACTGTTGGTCAAGTCTTTTGTCAGCGGTACGAATCATCCGAAGCTGGCCACTTGCAGCTCTCGCAAAAGTCACCACAAGACTGTCGTTTCGAAGTTCAACTTTTGGCGCTGCACGGTCCTCACGCACATGCGATTTTTTACGGTACTCCAGGTTGTAGTTAATGCCTTTTTCATAGTAGTCATTATCTACCAGTGCATCCTTGTCACTACGCATCATCAGCACGGCGTACACGATGATCATGGTCATAAAACAAACCATGCCGATCACTAATTTTGTTCCCCAGTTCATATCCTAATTGTTAGGTGGTGCAATAAATGTTGTTTGGAATTCGTCAATGACCTTTCCTGCTGAAACGAGCTTAAACTTGATTTCAGACTTGAATTGTTTGACTTCTGTTTGCGGCATCAACACAAAAAAGGTGAGTTTGACACTTCCCCCATAGGCTAATTTGTGCTCCTTCTGAATATATTGAAGCTTTATGGACTTATCTTCCGGCACAATCTCAAATTCAAGTGCCTTGCTCGTCTTGTTTACCAATTCTGCATTATAGAGGTTGCTTACCATTTTATCATCCCGCATTTGATAAAGGGTGCCGCTTGCGCGGAGAATTGTTGTTTTTACGTCAGAGCGATCAATCATCAGAAAGGATAGTAGTGACATCAGGACCAGCAGCACTGCGGCATAACCATATACCCGGCGACTAAGCTTAAACGGTTTCTTTGAAGTAATCTCTTCCTCCGATTTAAATCCAATGAGACGAAGTGGACGGTTTGTTTTTTCCATCACCATGTCGCATGCGTCAATGCAGGCCGTACAATTTGTACATTCCATTTGTGTACCATTTCTGATATCAATCCCGGTAGGACAAACCTGGACACACAATTTACAATCAATACAATCACCTTTAAGGTTCTCAAAGCCCTTCTGGACCTTGCCACGAGGTTCTCCACGATTATAATCGTATGCTACAATGATACTCTGGCTGTCCAGTAAAACACCTTGCAGCCTGCCATAGGGACATATAACCGTACAAACTATTTCACGCACACGCGAAAACACCATATAGAATACAAAAGTGAAGATCCAAATGGCGATAAAGCCAGATAGATGACTTGCTATAGGTTGCGTTATAATCTCAATTAAGGCCTCGGAGCCGATAATGTAACCAAGGAACACGTTTGCAATTAAGAACGAAATCATGAAGAACAGCCCATGTTTGGCCGTTTTCCTCCAGAATTTATCCATGTCCATTGGTCTTTCATTCAGTTTCTTTTGCTTTACCGGCTCACCCTCTATCCAATACTCGATTTTACGGAATACCATTTCCAGAAAGATGGTCTGCGGACAAATCCAGCCACAGAAGACCCGTCCAAATACTACTGTAAAGAGGACAACAAATACAATGAAGGTAAGTAAGGCGAGCACAAAAAGGTAGAAGTCTTGCGGCCAGAAGATGATGCCGAAAAATACAAACTTGCGCTGCAGTACGTCTAACAGAACCAGCTGTTCACCATTGAACTTTATAAATGGAGCTGCAAAGAGCAGCCCCAGAAAAAAGTAACTCAATAATGTACGATACTGGTAAAGTTTACCTTTTATTATTTTTGGGTGAATGGCCATGACTACGGTTGTTTGTCGCCCTGCGGTGCTTTTGCATTCGCAGGTTTGCTTCCTTGCAGGGAAAGCACATAGTTGGTGATATCAGCGATCTGTTGTGCACTCAGGGATTTTTCCCAGGCCACCATTCCTTTTTCAGGAACACCATACTTAATCACTTTGAAAACGTCTTTTACTCCGCCGCCGTGCAACCAGAATTCGTCTGTTAGATTTGGCCCTACAATGCCTTCGCCTGCTGCACCATGACATGGCGTGCAGCGATTTGCATATAGTGCAGCTCCAGACTGGATAATCACTGCATCTTTGCTTTGTTCAATGTTGTTCTCATTAACTGCACTGGCAGCATTTGCGGGATTTAGCAGGAAGGCTTCTTTATCACGCGCCGCCTGCTCAAGTTCAGCTACATATTCCTGCTCCTGATTTTTGCCACTGCCAAGTACTTCATAGTGCAAAAGATAGCCGGCAGCGAAGATGATGCTTCCATAAAACAGTACCATAAACCAGCGAGGGGTAGGATTGTCGAGCTCGGCGATACCATCAAAAGTGTGTTCCATCACCAACTCATGTTCCTCAGAAAGTGGTTTTAACCCCATCAGGCGGTTGAAAAGTGGCACCTTCGGCGTAATCAGGGCAGCTTCTGCAGCAGCGGCAAGGCGTTGGCGTTCTCTTTCATCAGCATTCGGGAAAGGCAGCGTATTCAGTGTACCGTTAGCATAAAGCTTAATCAGATTAAACATCATGACGGCCACGATAAGTATAATTAATGCGGTGATTAAAAGTACAACCACCATTAGATCTGCGTAGCTCATTGTTAAGATTCTTTATCGTTTAAAGGAAGTTCACTCATGTATTGCACTTCTTCTTTCTTCATCAAAAAGATGAATAAGCCTACCAGGACAAAGAATAGCACAAAGATGCTCAGAGAACTGATCAGGTAACCTTCATTACCGTTTATTAGGGTTTGAAATTGCTTAAACATAATCGTAGAATTAATTTGCTTTAATGTCTGTTCCAAGGCGTTGCAGATAGGCTATCAATGCAATGATTTCCTTATCGCTTTTTACCTTTATGTTGTTTTTCTGCAGGTCCGCAGCAATTGCTTTAGCCTGTTCATCAAGGTCTTGATTTGCCTGATGCTCATAGCCATCCTCATAAGGAACACCAAGGCTGCGCATCGCGTTAATTGAGGCGATGGTTGTTGTCGTATCCAGCGTTTGCGTGCTTAACCATTCGTAAGGTGGCATAATACTTCCAGGCGACATGGTTTGTGGATCTACCATGTGGTTGAAGTGCCATGCATTTGAATACTTTCCACCTTCACGTTGCAAATCAGGTCCGGTACGTTTAGATCCCCAAAGATGTGGGTGATCATAAACAAACTCACCTGCTTTGCTATACTCGCCATAGCGTTCTGTCTCGGAGCGGAAGGGGCGAATCATCTGGGAGTGACAGTTCACGCAGCCCTCTCTGATGTAAACGTTACGGCCATGCAGTTCCAGGGCGGTATATGGTTTTACACTGCTGATGGTTGGAATGTTAGATTTGATGGTGAACGTTGGCATCATCTCGATCATACCACCTATTAAAATAACGATCAATGATAACACCATAAACACCATCGGTTTACGTTCTATCACCCTGTGCCATCTTCTGTCTGTTCCAACAGCCTCAAACTTAGCTGGCAGTGGTAAGGATTCAGCTGCTTCGTCGGCGACCAACTTGCCTGCTTTTGCGGTCTTGATGATGTTGTAAGTCATCACAATTACACCAATCAGGTAAAGCAATCCGCCAAAAGCCCTTAACATATACATTGGGATGATTTGGATTACCGTCTCCAGGAAGTTCGGGTACTTCAACACACCTTCTGGTGTAAACTCTTTCCACATCATGCCCTGGGTAAACCCGGCAAAGTACAATGGAATGGCATAAAATAGTATCCCGAGCGTACCGATCCAAAAGTGGAAGTTGGCAAGCTTTTTAGAGTATAATTCTGTTTTATAAATTCTTGGAATCAACCAATATAAGATCGCAAAAGTAAGGAAGCCGTTCCAGCCTAGTGCACCGACGTGTACGTGTGCAACAATCCAGTCGGTATAGTGAGCAATGGCATTGATTTGCTTAAAAGCAAGCATTGGGCCTTCGAACGTAGCCATACCATAGGCGGTTAAGCCAACCACCATGAACTTTAAAATTGCATCATCACGAACCTTATCCCAGGCACCACGAAGTGTGAGTAGTCCGTTTATCATACCACCCCAACTTGGAGCGATCAACATCACCGAGAATGCAACGCCTAAAGATTGCGCCCAACCAGGTAAGGAGGTGTAAAGTAAATGGTGTGGTCCAGCCCAGATATATATAAATATCAGCGACCAGAAGTGAAGGATACTTAGTTTGTAGGAGTAGATTGGACGGTTCGCCATCTTTGGAAGGAAATAGTACATCATTCCAAGGTATGGTGTGGTTAAAAAGAATGCCACCGCATTATGCCCATACCACCATTGCACCAATGCATCTTGAACACCTGCATACAAGTAGTAGCTTTTAAATGCAGAGATCGGCATTTGGAAAGAGTTTACAATGTGTAATACAGCAACAGTAACGAACGTAGCAATGTAAAACCAGATGGCAACATACATGTGTTTCTCACGTCGCTTGATGATTGTTCCAAACATGTTCCAGCCAAAAACCACCCAGATTACAGTGATGGCAATGTCGATTGGCCATTCCATTTCTGCATATTCATGTGAGGTTGTTAAGCCTAACGGAAGGGTTATTACAGTTGCAACAATGATGAGTTGCCAGCCCCAGAAGTGAACCTGGCTGAGCGCGTCGCTAAACATGCGCGCCTTCAATAAACGTTGTAATGAGTAATAAACACCCATGAAAATGGCATTGCCGACGAACGCGAATATGACGGCATTGGTGTGTAATGGCCTGATCCGGCCGAAAGTGGTGTACTGGCTTCCCAGGTTTACATCCGGGTTAACCAGCTGTAAGGCTATAAACAAGCCGATAGTCATGCCAATAATGCCCCACACTATGGTAGCAATGGCGAAATTGCGGACGATCTTATTGTCATAGTAGAATTTCTCAGTCATACTAATAAGGTGTTTGTGAATTATGGTGTAAAAGTAGTTTGCCGATGCTGACGCTGGAATGACGCTTGTTGTTGCTAAATATGATCCTCATCACTTTTTTCAATGCCAGGTTTTACCTCATCATCAAACAGGATCCGTAGCCCTGGTGTGTAGGTGTCGTCATGTTGGCCGGATTTGCTGGCCCAGAAAAAGGCAGCTAAAAAGATCAGGGCCAGCAGGATGCTGACGCCGATAAGCATATAGATGATGTTCATAACAGTTTGTTTTTACGTGCGTATAGTCGTGCAGTGATACTCGTGAAGGAGATGATGGTTGCTGTGCTTGCCGGCATTAGTATGGCGGCCATAAGTGGTGAAAGCAGCCCTTGTACGGCAAAGGAAAGTCCCACGATGTTGTATATCAATGAAATTGCGAAGCTCATGTGGATCACCTTTACCGCGTCTTTTGCTTGCTGTATAAAGGCTGGAACTTTACTGAAGCTTGCACCATCAAGGATGGCTTCACAGCCCGGGGTGAAGTTGTTGATGTTATCCGTTACCGCAATACCCAGATCGCTTTGCTTTAAAGCACCTGCGTCATTGAGTCCGTCGCCAAACATCAGCACCTTTTGTCCTTGTTCCTGAAGTGCTTTAATGTAATCCAGCTTTTGCTGTGGGCTCTGTTTAAACTGCATCTGATTACCATCTGTGAAAATGGTCATCAGTTCCATTCGATCATGATCCTGATCTCCAGAAAGCAGGTGCAGGTTAGCACCTTTTCGCAGGCTAACGGTTAGTGCTTTTAAACCATCCCGCCATTGCTGCGTAAAGAGATAGTAGCCAAGGTACTGCTGGTCTATGACAACATGAACGGTACTTCCGGGAATAGGCTTTTCTAGCGTTATCCCGGTGAAAGCGGCATTGCCGATTTTCACCTCATGCTGCATTATCCTGCCACTGAGGCCCCGTCCGACCATCTCACGGTAGTTGTTAACGGTGTAATGCTGTGGCAGGTTCAGCCATTTCACCAGCTCGCGACTAAGCGGATGGCCGGAGTTCCTGGCCAGATCACTCACCAGTTGTGCTTGTTCTGCAGTGATGTTCCCCTGAAATGTAAACCCTGCGCGTTCCGGATTGCTGATGGTCCCAGTTTTGTCGAACACGAAAGTGTCTATTCTGGCCAGCTGCTCAATCACTGCAGTGTTTTTCAGGTAGAACTTATTTTTATCAAAAATGCTCAGGACAGCAGCAAGGGTAAAAGGGGAGGCGAGTGCCAGGGCACAGGGACAGGCGATGATGAGCACTGCAGAAAATGAAGCAATGGCTTTTGTGGCATCTCCATGAAACATCCAGTACAGACCGCTTCCAAATGCGATGGCCAATAGCACAATACTGAAGTACTTGCTGGCCGTGGCACTAAAGGTCATGATCGTATCTTTCTCAATCCGGAAAGTTTCGTTGTTCCAGAGCTTAGTGAGGTGACTCTGGGATACCGCTTTTACAACTTCAAGCTCAATTGCGGCACCCAGTTGCCTTCCGCCGGCATAAACTATTTCTCCTAGTACCTTTTGCACCGGCTTAGACTCTCCGGTAACGAAACTGAAATCGACCTTCGCATCACCTTTCAGGAGTATGGCATCTGCCGGAATGATCTCATTGCTGCGGATCAGTATACGATGTCCTTTTCTTAACTGATCCAGGGGAATAGGACGTTCAAGTCCATCCTCCAGAATGGTTACGGCAACAGGGAAATAGGAGCGATAGTCGCGTTCAAATGATAGGTGATGATAGGTGCGTTGTTGCATCCATTTACCCACTAGCAGGAAGAAGATGAGCCCGCAAAGGGTGTCCACCCAGCCAGGTCCCGAATTGGTCGCAACTTCCACTATAGAGCGGATAAACATGACGGCAATACCAAGTGCGAGCGGGAAGTCGAGGTTGAGTACACCGTTTTTCAGGTTGAGCCAGGCGCCCATGAAGTAGTCCCGGCCACTGTAAAATACGACCGGAACAGCAAAAGCAAGGTTTAGCCAGCCGAAGAAGGTCTTGAAATCCTGCTCAAAGCTGGAAAGGCCAAAATATTCAGGGAAATACAACAGCATGGTATTCCCGAAGCAAAAGCCCGCAACGGCGATCTTGGTGATTAAGCTACGATCTGTAGTTTGCGTCTGCTGGGATTTTACAACATCCTGCAAGCTGATCAAGGGTTCGTACCCGATATTAACTAGTGTTTCTACAAGATGTTTGAGGCTGAGTTCCTGATTATCAAAGGTGATGTAAACCTGCTTCTTAAGAAAATCTACACGGGATTCGGTGATGGCAGGATTAATCTTGTGGAGGGTTTCCAGGAGCCAGATGCAGGAGCTGCAATGGATGGCGGGAATGTATAGCGTGATGATGGTGATCTTGTCATCCTGGTAGTCGACCAGACCGGCTGCAATTTCCGGTTCATTCAGGTAATCAAAGTTTAAGCCCTTGGGCTTGTGTGTTTGCCCTGGTACATCATTATAGGCATAATAGTCTGTCAGATTATGTTCGTGTAAGATGCTATAAACACCAACACAGCCAGCACAGCAGAACTTTTTATCGTCTTTCAGGAGCGGGGTGGCTGGGAGGGCCTCCCCGCAGTGAAAGCAAATGGTATCGAGTTGTAACGCTTTGGTTTGTAACATGAATTTTCAATATGTCCAAAGATGACATAAGCTTACATGCTACAAAATGACCAGCCTTTTTACAAAATATGATGCTGGTCACTTTTTCAGGTTTATTGACCCAAACGTTTTTGCTCCGCGTCTAGTGCAGTTTGGCGATCTCTGGAGGACTTCACTGTTGATTTGCCAAAGCGCTGGGTGTAGGTTAATCGCACGCTCCTTGATGTACCCCATTGCTTTAAGGTGTATTCATTGCCTTCCAGATTGCTGCTGATCCTCGGCTTTTGCGTGTGGAAAACATCACTTACACCAAGTTTAATGTTGCCATTTTTGTTTTTGAAGTTGTAACGAAGTCCTGCATCCGATGTAAAAAAGGTCTTCAGGTTTAATGCATTATCGATTTGAGGTGTACTGTAGAAGAAACTCATGTCTGCACTCCATTGACTGGACATGTTGAAGTTATGCTGCATGTATATGTTGCCTGTAAATCGCTTTGAGTTGAGCTCAAAACCATTGATGTTTGGACTCTTAAGTTGCTTGTGATAAGCCAGAATGTTGTTGTTAAAGTTCCACCATTTTGTAACCGTTACCGGGAAGTTTAATGTTAGTGATATGATGTCATCTGATGCAAGGTTTAAGTTTGTTTGATACATTGAATTCAGCGCTGCATTTTGCAGGAGGATCTGCGTAATTACATCCGAAACATGGGTGTATGCAAGGGCGATACTGTACTTCTGTTTAAACAAATATGTTGCTTCAAAATTGGTTGCGAATTCAGGTCTTAAATTCGGATTACCCTGGTTGTAAGTGTACTGATCAAGGTAGTACATGAATGGATTTAAATTCTGATAATTTGGTCTGTTTATCTTCCTTGAATACGAGAAGTTTAGTACATTGTTTTCATTGAAATTTTGGCTTACAAATATAGATGGAAATAAGTTGGTGTACTTGCGGTCGATCTCTTCATTTAAGGTTACAGAGGTACCGGTAGAGTGTGTTCTTTCTGCGCGTAATCCAGCCTGTATAGAGAGTTTACCTAAGGTTGCACTAAAGGTGGTATAAGCGGCGCTTACTTCTTCGCTATACTTGAATCTGTTGCTGCGGTTTGGATCAGTAAGCCAGCCACTTCCAACCTCATTTTCGAAAATAAAGTTGTTGTCACTTTCTACGTCCGCATATTTCAGACCGGCCTCAATTTTCAAATCCTTGTTCAAAGGCAATACATAATCCGCCTTAATCGCTCTGATGTTGATCTCTGAAGGTGCAAAACTTCTATAGATCTGCCCATTCTTAAAGAAGGTGCCATCTGGGCGGAAAAACTTATTTCTATACAGCGCATCGTTATCGCCATCGAAAGTGCTGTAGTCCACATCTAGCGTAAGTTCTTGTCCCGCTGTATCCAGGATCCCTTTATAGTTCAGGTTATAAGAATAGTTCTTTCTGGCACCTTCGTTATGGCTTGGCGTTCTCAGAATCGAATCGGTCTGACCTAAACTGCTGCCGATGTTGGTCCTGCTGAAGCTGTTCTCTTCTCTGTTATTGATATTCCCTTTTACCAGAAACCCAACCGTGTGTTTAGGCGATAAGAAGAAGTCTGTACCAATTTTGAAGTTATGTGAATTGTTGTTGGATGTGTCCGTATTACGCTGACTGAAGTATAGTTTATTCGCTTCATTTGGTGTTACGCGATCAATCAGGAGGTTCTGTTCCCATTTGTTGTTGTTATAGCTGTAAGATCCAAAGGTGTTAAAGAAGTTCTTACGGTAGTTGAGGTTGAGGTTGTTGCTGCTGGATAGACGTTTGTTATAACCAGCGCCAATAGCGACATTTCCGTTAAAGCCATCAGCTTTGCTTTTCTTGGTTTTAATGTTGATCACACCTCCGGTACTGTTTGCTTCATAGCGCGCACCGGGATTGTTCATAATCTCTATGCTTTCAATCTCTGTACTTTGCATAGACTTGAGGAGGTTTACAACCTCTTCCTGACTTAAATAGGTTTGTTTTCCATCAATGGTAACCAACACATTACTCTTTCCTGCAAGGGAGATGTTATCGTTATGATCTACAACAACACCTGGTGCTTTTTTAAGTGCTTCCAGTGCATTTAGACCTGCTGCTGACGGTGTCGCATCAAGGTTAAATACAAGCTTATCCGCTTTGCGTTCCAGCACAGGTTTAGCGGCAGTTACGACCACTTCATTCAGGTTATTTTCAGTTTCTTTAAGCAGTATCGATGGTACGGAATAGGACTTTTCTCCGTTCAGTTTTATTGATGCTGTATTGACTTTATTGTAGCCCATTGAAGTGGCAACAATATAGTACGATCCAGTCTTAGCTTTAAAATTAAATTGTCCATTTTCATTGGTCATTGCACTACTAACAAGTGCAGAATCCTTGCTCGAATACAGGAGTACTGTAGCAGCTGGAATGTTTTGTTTATCATCTTTTACCAATCCTTCAACATTGATTAAATCCTGAGCGAAGGTGGTTAGCGGGAGCAAGTAAAATAGACAAATTAGGGCGGCGGTAAATATCGTTTTCATGATTGTAATCTTTGGCTATAAGACGACCATAAATACCGATTGGTTACAGATTTAAATGTTAAATTTGTTAAATAAATATTTTAGTTTTACTGTAACAAATCGTCAGCAGCAATGTCATTATTAAAAGATCTATATACCCCGGTTTTCTACAACCGCATTGCCAGCTGCATGCAGGAAACACTGCCCGGCTTTGATACGCAGTTATTTCTGGAATACATTTATGTGCCCGAATTTGAAACCATGGAACTTAAGGCACGCATGAAGCATACTGCGGTCTGTATGCACCAGTTCATGCCTGCATCATACCCGGATGCAATGGTTTTATTGGTGGCGCTCATCGAGCGATTGAAAGCACATGGTTTTTGGCAAGAGCGCCTGGAGATGATGTTCTTACCTGCCTATATCGAAACCTATGGGCTCGACCATCCACAGGCTTCCATCGCAAGCATGGAGATTGTAACGCAGTATGTAAGTTGTGAATTTGCCATCCGACCGTTTATGAATGCACATTTCGAACAGACGCTAAACGCAATGCAGGGCTGGACGCAGCATGAACATGCACGTGTACGAAGACTGGCGACGGAAGGGTGCAGGCCAAGACTGCCCTGGGGCTTAGCCGTGGATAGGCTGAAGAAGGATCCCAGCCCGATATTGCCCATTTTAGAAGCGCTAAAAACGGACCCCGATGAAGCGGTGCGCAGGAGTGTGGCCAATAACCTCAACGACATCTCTAAAGATCATCCGGATGTGGTTTTGTCTATAGTGAAAGCCTGGAGCGGGAACTCGAAGGAAACGGATGCCATTATTAAACATGGCTGCCGCACTTTGTTGAAACGTGGACATACGCATGTGCTGGAACACTACGGCTTGAATGCTGAACAGATTATTTTGGAAAATTTTGAGTTGCTTACACCTGAAGTTAAGATTGGTGGTTTATTGTCTTTCAGATTCCAAGTGGGGAATGTAGGTGACAAAGCCAAAACCATACGTTTAGAGTATGCGATATATTACAGGAAAGCAAATGGACAACTGAACAGGAAAGGATTTAAGATCAGTGAGCGGATATATCAGGCCGGGCAGCTTGAAAACATCAGTAGAAACCAGTCTTTTAAGCTGATTAGCACCAGAAAATATTATGAAGGTGAACATGCCATCGAAGTGTTGATCAATGGATCGGTGAAGGCTGAAGGAAACTATATAGTCCGCCTGTAAAGCTGTCGCGCAGTATTATGCACGACAGCAGGCTTATTAATAATGTTATTCAACCGGCTTAGCTTTAAGCTGCGATTTAGATACATAGATTTTTGCACCTCTTCCGTCTACATAATAGTATCTGGATTTATTGTCAATGTAGATGGTCTGTCCATCCGGACCTACTTTATCTTTATACGTCTTATCTACAAGCGTCGAGGCACCTTTAACCGCAACTTCAGCTGTTTTGTTTCCGACACTTTTTGCAGTTTTCTTGATCTTCTTATCCGGATCAATCTTAAGTGTGTCTTTTTTCTCCTGGGCAAATGCTGCCGTACTGCATGTAACTGCTACTGCAAAAGCAATTGTTTTCAAGATGTTTTTCATAGGATATGTTTTTGTTCAATGTAATTCATTTACTATAACAGCACTTAAGGCGGTATGTTTTGGAAACCCTTTTTCGCTTTCAACTGTTAATGATGAAATGAAGAGATCAGCCATTCTATTCCTGTTTGTCCTTACCTGGGTCATCATCGGTATTGGATTCTACTTTTTAAATCGTAACCCGTCACCAACAACAGATACACCCGTGGTACGCGTGGGCAGTGTATCCGGTGATCTGAGTAACCGTGTGGACTTTGTAAACGCGGCGCAGTTGGTTACGCCGGCCGTGGTGCACATTAAAACGCGTAGCAGTAATGGCGGTGGACTTGGTTCAGGGGTCATTATCGCTGAAAACGGTTATATCGCGACCAACAACCACGTGATAGAAAACGCAGAAACAATTACCGTAATTCTGCCGGACCGCCGGGAATTTGTAGGCGAGCTGGTCGGCCGTGATCCTAACACAGATCTTGCATTACTAAAAATTAAAGCGACCAAGCTGCCTGTTGTGAAGCTTGGCAATTCTGATGAGGTGCTTGTAGGTGAATGGGTGCTTGCTGTAGGTTATCCACTTACTTTAAGTACCACGGCAACGGCCGGCATTGTTAGCGCGAAAGGACGTAACATCGGCATCATTGAAACGAGTCAGCAGCAAGCCTCGCAGCAGGGTAGTAGTGCCATAGAGTCTTTCATACAAACTGATGCAGCCATTAACCCGGGTAACAGTGGGGGTGCACTGGTCAATACCAGGGGAGAATTGATCGGTATCAATGCTGCCATTGCATCTATGACCGGGAGTTATGCTGGCTACGCCTTTGCGATCCCTGTAAACCTGGCTAGGAAAATTCTGGATGACTTCAAGCAGTTTGGTGAAGTACGGAGAGGTCTTCTGGGAGTGAGTTTCCCTTCGCCTACAACAGAAGATCAATTTCTAAAACAACAGGGCATAAAACCAGGGACTGTTAATGGTGTATTCATCACCGATATTCAGCCTGGAAGTGCTGCCGCAGAAGCAGGACTTAAAGCAGGGGATATCATTCAGAAGATAGATGGACAACAGATATTCTCTTCTTCTGAGTTTTCAGAACGCATTGCGAGGCACCGGCCTGGCGACGAAGTGAAGCTAAGCTACCTTCGTGATGGGAAGGAACGGAATACCTCAGCGAAATTAAAACGTGAAGACCGATCGCGTGACCTTGCCAGCCGTCAGAGTGTTAGTGAGATGTACGAAAAGCTTGGTGCACGATTTACCCCGCTGCCATCAGCATTGAAACAGCAATTGGGCGTCAATGCGGGTGTAGTTGTCACAGAAGTTGCCCGGAACGGGGTGTTTGGGCAGATTGGCATTCCTCCGGGAACAATTATTGTTTACATAAACGGTACAGAGATTTCTAGCCCGAAAGATATTGAAACAGCACTGTTAGAAGCAGGGCGGTCGAGGATTCAAATCCTGGCGATTGCACCTGATGGCTCTAAAGTAGCCTTCAATTTCTCTTTCGGAGCGTAAGAACAGCGCTGCAGATCGCGGATTGGTGGCGAGTTGGTGAGGGATTGATAATCGCTCAAAGCGTCTTTAGCCTAGCAACGGCTAACCAACCACTCGGGAAAACCTGACCGACTACTTAGAAATTATGGAGCAGATGGGGAGCAATAGGCTAGCTAATGGTGATCGAAAGACCTGTTTTAGCGGTGCGTTTTAAGTTGCAAGCTGGATTTCACCCCCGAAGTGGAGCGTGAATAAGCATACGGCAGTGCAAAGCTGAAAATTTTTCTTGTTGATCGTGAACGGCTTACAGGATAGTTGATGCTTTTAACTTGGGGGAACTTCCTGGAATTGAAAAATAATTCTACCTTTGAACCATACCAATCGCAAGGATATGTGATAAGGGTTTGAAAGAAGAAGAAAAATATTTTAAAATAAATTTCTTTATTAAAGTAAAAGTTGTACTTTTGCAATCCCAAACAACGAGAGAATGCAAATTCTTAAGTTGGACAACACCAGTTCGGGGTGTAGCGTAGCCCGGTATCGCGCCACATTTGGGATGTGGAGGTCGTAGGTTCGAATCCTGCCACCCCGACTAAAAAGCCTCTAAGTGCAAACTTAGAGGCTTTT